>ERZ795044.693-NODE-693-length-31621-cov-6.318159_pt1 | contig 31621 bp, 25 predicted proteins | sample MGYA00375128_ERZ795044 | MGnify/ENA primary metagenome ERZ795044 (study PRJEB30173, sample SAMN05720213) | anaerobic digester metagenome | isolation source: active sludge of municipal wastewater-treating anaerobic digesters | place: USA | collected 2014-12-22 ...
GCCCCTCATCGCGCCGATCGCTGCCTACACGACGCTGACGCTGCTCGCCCCCGTCTCGGGCGTCGTCGTCCCTCTCGACGAGGTCCCCGACCCCGTCTTCGCCCAGCGCCTCGCCGGCGATGGGATCTCCATCGACCCTGTCGGCAACGAGATCGTCGCGCCGTGCGATGCCGTCGTCCGGCAGGTGCACCGCTCCGCGCACGCGGTCACACTCGACGTGGCCGGGCTCGAGCTCGTGATCCACGTCGGGCTCGATACCGTACTGCTGCAGGGGGCCGGCTTCCATCCGGCCGTGAAGGCGGGGCAGCAGGTGCGGGCCGGCGAGCTCCTCCTCCGCTTCGACGCCGATGTCGTCGCTCGTCGCGCGCGATCGCTGCTGACGGAAATCCTGGTCTCCAACGTCGACCGCATCTCCGCGCTCCGGCCACGCACGGGGACGGTGGTCGCCGGACGCGATGTCCTTCTGGAGATCGACATCCCGGCCGCGGCCAGCACGGCCGCCGCACCAGTCGACGCCGGCGCCGACACCGTTACCTCGCCACCGGTGGTCGTCGCCTCGCGCACCGGACTCCACGCGCGTCCCGCCGCCGTTGTCGCGGCCACGGCTCGGCGCTTTGCCGCCGACCTGCGGCTGCAGAAAGGCGATCGCGAAGCCAACGCCCGCAGTGTGGTCTCCATCATGGCGCTCGAGGTGGGCGGCGGCGACACCCTCACCGTCGTCGGACGTGGCGCCGACGCGGCCGAGGCGATCGCCGCACTGCTCGGCATCCTGGCCACCGACCTCGATGCGTCCGCGGGCGAGTTGGCGCGCGAGTCCGCGAGTCACCTTCGGCCCGCCGTCGCCGCCGCTCCAGCCGCCGTGACTCCAGCGGAGCCGCTGGCCGAGGGGGTGCTGCGCGGCGTTGCGGCGTCGCCGGGGCTCGCGATCGGACACGTCTTCCATCTGCGTCACGACGAAGCGGTGGTGGAGGAGCGAGGGGCCGATCCCATCCAGGAACAGCGCGCGATGGAATCAGCGATCGCTGCGGCTCACCTCCAGCTCGAGGGGTTGCGGGAGCGCATGAGTGCCGAGGCCGATGCCGACCATGCGGCCATCTTCGTCGCGCACCAGGAACTGCTCGAGGACCCCGAGGTGCTCGACCGGGCGGCGGCGCACATCCGCGCCGGCGACTCAGCCGCGCACGCCTGGCGCCAAGCCTACCGATCGCAAGTCGACCGGTTGCACGCACTCGACAACGCCGTCCTGCGCGGTCGTGCCACCGATCTCAGCGACGTCGGGCGTCGCGTGCTGCATCTCCTCGTTGGCGGCTCGGCACCGGTGGACGTGCCACCCGACTCGATCGTCGTCGCCGAGGACCTGACGCCGTCCGACACGGCAGGACTCGACCGCACGCGCGTTCGCGCCCTGTGCACGACGATGGGGAGTGCGACGTCGCACGTGGCCATCCTCGCGCGCGGACTCGGACTACCGGCGGTCGCCGGTGTCGACCCCCGCATTCTTTCTCTCCCCGCCGGCACTCGCGTGGCCGTGGACGGTGACCGCGGGACGGTCAACACGGCGCCGAGCGCGGCCGACGAGGCGCGCATCGTCGAGCGACAGGCGGTCGATGCCGACCGTCGCGGACGTGAACTGGCGCTGGCGATGGAGCCGGCGATCACGCGCGACGGCCATCGCATGGAAGTGGTGGCCAACATCGGCGCGGTCGCAGAGGGGGCTCGCGTCCCCGAGGTTGGGGGCGAGGGGGTGGGGCTGCTGCGCAGCGAGTTCCTCTTCATGGACCGGCGCACCGCGCCCGACGAGGACGAGCAGACCAACAGCTACCGGACCGTTGCGCGCGCGCTCGGTCCCGAGCGCATCCTCGTCATCCGCACGCTCGACGTGGGCGGCGACAAGCCGCTCCCCTACCTTGATGTGGCCACCGAGCTCAACCCCTTCCTGGGAGAGCGCGGCGTCCGCCTCACGCTGGCCCGCCCCGAGCTGTTCCGCACGCAGGTGCGGGCCATCCTGCGCGCGTCGAAGACCGGGAAGGTGGCGATGATGTTCCCGATGATCGCCACCCTGGCCGAGTGGCGCGCCGCCAAGGCGCTGGTGGACCGCGAACGCGAGGCGTTAGGCGTGGCGCCCATCCCGGTCGGGATCATGATTGAGATTCCGGCGGCGGCCCTCATCGCCGAGCGCTTCGCGCGCGAGGCCGACTTCTTCTCGATCGGGACCAACGACCTCACGCAGTACACGCTGGCGATGGACCGTACCAACCCGCGCCTCGCCCCGCAGGTCGACGCGTTGCACCCGTCGGTGCTGCGCCTCATCGAGCGCACGGTGGCCGGGGCACGCGCCCACAAGCGCTGGGTCGGCATCTGCGGTGCACTGGCCGGCGACCTGCACGCCATCCCCGTCCTCGTAGGACTCGGCGTGGACGAACTCAGTGCCGACATTCCGCTGGTGCCGGCGGTGAAGGCGCGCGTGCGCTCACTGTCGCTCGCCGAGTGCCAGGACACGGCGCGACAGGCCCTCGATGCGGCCGACGGGGCCGAGGTGCGGGCCATCGTCGCGGCGCGTCATGGGTAAGGTCGGATCGCTTTCTCGGTGTCACGCGTGACGCCACTTCTCCTTCGGAGCACTCCCAGATGAGTCAGGGACGCGCCGCCTTCGGGTGGCTGCAGAAGATCGGCAAGTCGTTGATGCTCCCGGTGTCGGTCCTCCCGGCGGCCGGCATCCTGCTCGGCGTGGGGAGCGCCAAGTTCAGCGTGCTCCCGGCCATCGTCTCCAGCGTCATGGCCCAGGCCGGGAACGCGATCTTCGGGAACCTCCCGCTCATCTTCGCGATCGGTGTGGCGTTGGGGCTGACGGGGAACGACGGTGTGGCGGCGCTGGCCGCGGTGGTGGGATTCGCGGTCATGATCGCCACGATGGGGGTCATGGCCCCGCTGGTGGGCTACGATCCCAAGCAGATCCTGGGGATGCCGTCGATCGAGACCGGCGTCTTCGGCGGGATCCTGATCGGCACCGTGGCCGCCCTCCTGTTCAATCGCTTTTATCGCGTTACGCTCCCCGCCTACCTCGGGTTTTTCGCCGGCAAGCGTTCGGTCCCGATCCTGACGGCGCTCGGCGCCGTCCTGGCCGGGATCGTGCTCAGCGTCGTCTGGCCGCCGATCGGGCACCAGATCGACGTCTTCTCGCACTGGGCCGCGAGCAGCAATCCCGCGTTGGCTTTCTCGATCTATGGCGTCGTCGAGCGCTCGCTCATCCCGTTCGGGCTGCACCACATCTGGAACGTCCCGTTCTTCTTCCAGGTGGGACAGTTCACCGATCCCACCACCGGGCAGGTGCTCACCGGCGAGATCCCCCGATTTGCAGCTGGCGATCCCACGGCGGGGTACCTGGCGGGGGGCTACCTGTTCAAGATGTGGGGGCTGCCGGCGGCGGCGATCGCGATGTGGCGCACGGCCCGCCCGGAGAACCGCGCCAAGGTTGGCGGCATCATGATCTCGGCGGCGCTCACGTCGTTCCTCACCGGGATCACCGAGCCGATCGAGTTCGCCTTCATGTTCGTGGCGCCGCTCCTGTACATCATGCACGCGCTCCTGGCCGCGCTCGCGTACTTCGTCTCGGTGGAACTGGGGATCCGGCACGGCACGACGTTCTCGCACGGGCTCATCGACTACGTCGTCCTCTTCTCCAACTCGACGCGGGGGTTGTGGTTCCTCTGGCTCGGGCCGCTGTGGGCCCTGCTGTACTTCACGCTCTTCCGCACGATGATCCTCAAGCGCGACCTCAAGACGCCGGGACGCGAGATCGAGGACGCCGTCGCGCTGCCTGACGAGTCGGGGGGGGCGGCAACGGGCGATGGGGCGCTCGCCGGTGCGGGCGACAGCATGGCCGCGCGGCTCGTGGCGGCCTTCGGGGGGGCCGGCAACATCCGGAACCTCGACGCCTGTATCACCCGCCTGCGCGTCGACCTGCACGACGTGTCGCGCGCCAGCGCCGACGCGCTCAAGGCGTTAGGCGCCGCGGGCGTGGTGAAGGTCGGCGACGGGATGCAGGCCATCTTCGGGACGCGCTCGGAGAACCTGAAGACCGACATGGAGGAGTACATCCTGGCGCATCCACAGGCCGCGGCGGGGCGCAGTACCGCTGGGGGTGTGCCCGCCGACACGGCGCCCAACGGTGCCGCCGCCAAAGCCGCCTCGGCGGCAGCCGTCACGATCACTCCGGGGCATCGGGCACGTGCCGCCGAACTCGCCGCGGCGCTCGGGGGCGCGGGAAACATCCAGGCCCACGAGGCGGTCGCCATCACGCGCGTGCGCGTCGTGCTCGTCGATCCGGCGCGGGCGGACGAGGGGGCGCTCGCGCGGGCCGGAGCCCGCGGTGTCATGCGCCTGGACGGCGGGGTCGTGCACGTGATCGTTGGAGAGGACGCCGCGGGGATCGCGGCGGCAATGGCGAGCGCGGCACCCGTCGGCGCAACGTCCTGATGGCGTGTCCGCCTGCCGCACCGCTGCAGCTGACGGCTAAGGTGGCGTGACGCGCCCTGCCCCATCGCGCGACGGCGCCGTCGCGCTGATCTGCCTCGACGTCGACGGGACGTTGCTCGGAGCCGCCGGTACCGTGCGCGACGGCGTGTGGGACGCCCTCGCCCGGGCACGAGACGCAGGCGTGCAGCTGGCGATCTGCTCCGGGCGTCCGGGCTTCGGCGTCACGCGCGACCTGGCCCTGCGCGTCGACGCCGCCGGGTGGCACTGCTTCCAGAATGGGGCCAGCGTCCTGCACCTTGGCAGCGGAGGCTCGCAGTCCAGCGCCCTCGCACCCGAGACCGTGTCCATGCTGGTGGCGCGTGCCCGCGCGTGTGACCGTCCGCTCGAGCTGTACAGCGACGACGAGTACGTGACGGAGAGCGTGTCGGAGATTGCTCGCGTGCACGCCTCGCTGCTGGGCCTCGCCTTCGCCCCCCGGGCGTTCGAGTCATTGCCCCCACCGGTGGTGCGCGCCCAGTGGCTGCTGGCGCACGACGAGCTGGCGGCGGTACTCGCCGAGCCCCATCCCGGCCTCGAGGTCTCACCCTCGTTAGGACCGGCGCTCCCCGATCACGTCTTCGTCAACCTCACGCGCACCGGCGTGGACAAGGGATCGGCCGTCCAAGCCATCGCCACCGCGTACGGCGTCGCGCTCGAAAACGTGATGTACGTGGGCGATGGACTCAACGACACGCCCGCGTTGCGGCTGGTGGGGTGGCCGGTGGCGATGGGGAACGCCGAGCCGCCGGCGCTGGCGCTGGCCCGGCACGTCGTGGGGAACGTGGAGGACGATGGGGTGGTCCAGGCGGTGGCGATGGCGCTGGCAACCCGGGCCTGAGCGATCGCGCTCGGCGCAGCGGGGATGCGTGGCGCGGGGGGTGAGGCCGCTTCCGCCGAGGAGCCCGGAGAGGGATGCCCCGTTGCCCACGGAGCGCTCCTCCGTCATAATCCCAAGATCGGGAGGGCTGGCAGAATGGCTATTGCACCGGTCTTGAAAACCGGCGTCCGCAAGGACTTAGGGGTTCGAATCCCTTGCCCTCCGCTCTCGCTCGGTGTTCGCGTCCGTCGCCGTCTCGGCGGGGCCCGCGTTCCCCCCGGTCCGTTGACCTCTCCCCCACCCGGGACTAACATCCTCCCGGTCCGACAAAGCTCCTGAAGCGCCCGGACAGACAAAAGCACGCCCTGGGAGATGTGGCCGAGAGGCTGAAGGCACCGGTTTGCTAAACCGGCATACGGGGTCAACCTGTATCGAGGGTTCGAATCCCTCCGTCTCCGTGACAACAACAGCAGCTTCGAGACGGGAGACGGGAGACGAAAGTGTCCTCCGTCTCCCGTCTCGCGTTCGGCGCGACTCGACCAGCGCGCGACGGACCCGAGTGCCCCTTCCATCGATCTTCGCGTGACCACACCCCCGCGCCTCCGCTTCGCCCCCTCGCCCACCGGCTACCTCCACGTCGGCGGGGCGCGCACCGCGCTCTTCAACTGGCTCTACGCGCGCAAGACCGGCGGCAAGTTCCTCCTCCGCATCGAGGATACGGACCGCGCCCGCAGCACCGACGAGAGCACGCGCGCCATCTTCGAGGGGATGGAGTGGCTCGGCCTCGATTGGGACGAGGAGGTCACCTTCCAGGGGGCCAATCTCCCGCGACACCAGGCCGACGCCTATCGCCTCCTCGACTCGGGGGCAGCCTACCACGACTTCACCACCGCGCAGGAACTCGATCACCTGCGCTGGGAGGCCGAGGCCCGCGGCGAGCAGTTTCACTTCGACCGGCGCATGGCCGAGCTCTCACCCGAGGAGCTACAGGCGCGTCTCGACCGTGGCGACCCGTACACGATCCGCTTCCGGGTCCCCGAAGGGGCGACCGGCTGGGTGGACCTCGTGCACGGGCACATCGAGTTCCCCAACAAGGACATCGACGACTTCATCATCCTGCGCTCCGACGGGACGCCGATCTACAACCTGGCCGTCGTCTCCGACGACATCGCCATGGGGATCACGCTCGTCATGCGCGGCGATGACCACATCTCCAACACGCCGAAGCAGATCCTCCTGTACGAAGCGTTAGGCGCGACCCTGCCCACCTTCGCCCACCTCCCGATGATCCATGGGATGGACGGGAAGAAGCTCTCCAAGCGGCACGGCGCCACCGCCGTCGGCGACTATCGCGAACTCGGGATTCTCCCCGACGCCATGTGCAACTTCCTGGCATTGCTCGGCTGGTCGCCGGGAGGCGATCGCGAGGTCATGACGCGCCAGGAGCTCATCGACTACTTCTCGGCCCACGGGCTCCTCAAGAAGGCGGCCGTGTTCGATGCGAAGAAGCTCGAGTGGATGAATGGGCAGCACCTGGCCCAGGCGCCCATCGGGCCGCTCGATGCCTACCTCCGCCCGTTCGTGGTCGAGGCCGGGCTGGCGACCGCCGAGGAGCTCGAGGCGCGCACCGACTGGTGGCACCGCCTGCTCGAGCTGCTGCGGGTCCGCGCGCGCACCGTCCCCGAGCTCGTGGCGCAGTGTCGCCCCTACTTCCTGGACGACTTCGCCTACGATGCCGATGCGGTCGCCAAGCAGTGGAAGGACGCCTCGGCGAGCGCCGACCTCCTCCGCGCCGTCCGCGACTGCCTGGCGGCCAGCGAGTGGAGCGCCGAGGCGATGGAGGGCGCATTGCGGTCGCTTGGCGAACAGCGTGGGGTCGGGGCTGGGAAGATCTTCCAGCCGATGCGCGTGGCGTTGACCGGCGTCGCGGCCACCCCTGGCATCTTCGATGTCCTCCTGGCGATCGGTCGGGACCGCTCGCTCGCGCGCCTCGACCGCGCCGTCGTGCACCTGAGCGCTCCCGGCTCGGAGACGTGACCGGTTGACGCTGCGCCCCGGGCGGTGCATCGTCGTCCGCCCGCCTCGCGCCGGCCATCGCCCCCTCCCGACGACATGAACGACCCGCTCTCGCCGCTCGAACGGCGCGTCTACCACTACCTCCTGGACTTCCTGGCACAGAACACGTACCAGCCGAGCGTCCGGGAGATTGGGCGGCGTTTTCGCATCAAGTCGACCAAGACGGTGGCCGAGGTGCTGCAGGCGCTGGTCGACAAGGGGTTCATCGAGCGGGAAGGCGCGCGCTCGCGGGGCGTGCGCATCGTGGGCTGGTCGTCGATGGGACAGGTGCAACCGGTGCCGCTCTACGCGCGCGTCAATCCCGTCGAGCCGTACCTAACGAACGAGAACCGCGAGCGCTGGGTGGCGATGGACCGCGCCTTCGTCCCGGCCAGCGACGCCTTCTTCCTGCGCCACGGCGGCGACGCGATGATGGCCCGTGGGGTGCACGACGGCGACTGGGTCCTCATCGCCCCGTCGACGCGGGCGCGCGACGGCGACCTGGTGGCGGCGCGCGTCGGGTCGCACGTCCTGGTCCGCGTGGTGCAGCGTCAGGGTGCGGTGCTCTCGCTCACGGCCACCAACGGCGACGCGCGCGAGCTCTTCCTGGGGCCGAGCGACGACTTCTCGGTGCTGGGCGTCGTGACCGCCGTCTTTCGCACCTGGCACGACGCACCGGACGTTCCCGACGCCGACAGCTAAGCCGGTCGCGGCGCCCAGAGGGCGGCCGTCGATGCCGCCAGGCGCAACACGCCTGATCTCCTACGAGATCGGCTTGGTCTCGGCCTTCTTCCGCTGCTCCGCTTCCTTGCGCTCCTTGTCCTTCCGGGCGCGGATCTTCTTCACCGCCTGGCGGAACTCTTCCTCGTTCATCGCCGCCTGCGCCCCCTGCATGATGTCCACGCGCATCGCCGCTAGCCGCGCCTGACGTTCGTTCTCGACCGGGTTCCCCTGCATCTGGTTGAGGGGGAGCAGCCCGAGGAGCGCCGTGGGGATCGAGAACTTCCCCAATCGGATGAACTGCTGGTCGATCCCGTAGCGCTTGCCGTCCTTCGTGCGGTAGGTCCAGTCGCCGCGCTCGAACTTGTTAGGGTTGTACGTGTTGGCCAGGACCGAGTCGCGATAGCGCATGATGCTCGACACGACCGCCGAGTCGAGGCGCTGTTCGTCGGTCTTGGGCGCGTACTCGATCGCCGCGGCGTTGGGCCACAGGCGCGGGTCGACGTAGCCGGGCTGGAGTCCCTTCACCGCCCCGCGCCCGCTGGCCAGCGGCCCCGTGGCCGGAGTCCCGACGTTCACGTCGAAGCCCGCCCCCGGGGCGGGCACCCCCGTAGGAACGGTGCTCGGGGCAACCAGCGGGACGGTCGGGATGGCCGGCCCCTCGGTCGTGGTCGCCCCCCCCTGCGTCCGCCCGGCCCGCTCCGCCCCCTCGACCGAGGCGCGCGAGGCGGTCGGGCGCGGGGCTTCGACCACCGGCTGCACCGGCTTGACCCGGGGCGGCGTGACGGTGAGGTACTGGAGGCGCTCCCTCGGCTGTTCGAACGAGAAGGTGCGTGTCACGAAGATGCGCTGGATGGCGCCGGTCGATTGCAGCGCCTGCAGCAGGCCGATGACCACGAACACGTGCACCACCACCGATATCGCCGTCGCGCGCGCCGATCGGGCGGCGGGCGCGGGAAGGTCTCGGTTGTGGTGCCGTTGCAGTGTCAGCATCGAGGAGGGGAGGAATGACCGCGGCCTGGCGCGAAGGGCGCCCGATCTTGGTAACCCTGATGGATCAACGGGTTTCCATCGCCGTGTGTTGCGGCGTGAATCCGTCGGCTATCGAACAGAATTCTTCACAGAGCTGACACCCACGATCTCCACTTCCACGACATCACCGGCCGCGAGCGGCCCCACGCCGGCGGGAGTCCCGGTCGCCATGAGGTCGCCCGGCTCGAGCGTCATGACGTGCGAGACATAGGACAGGAGGTACGGAACCGAGAAGACCATGTCGGAGCCGTGCGCCCGCTGCCGCTCCACGCCGTTGACGCGTGTCACGACCTCGAGGGCGCCGAAGTCGAAGGTCCCTTCCTTTGGCGTTCCAACGGCGCAGAAGGTGTCGAACCCCTTCGCGCGTGTCCACTGCGAGTCCTTGAACTGCAGGTCGCGCGCCGTGACGTCGTTGAGGGCAACCACCCCGGCCACGCCGGCGACGGCCTCGGCCTCGGTCGCGTTCTTGAGCGTCTTCCCGATCACGATCGCGATCTCTCCCTCGAACTCCACCCGGGCCGACTGCGGCGGGAGCACGATCGCGTCGCCATCACCGATTAGGGACGACGGCGGCTTGAGGAAGAACAGCGGTTCCTTGGGAACGTCGTTGCCGAGCTCCTTGGCGTGGTCGACGTAGTTGCGGCCGATGCAGACGATCTTTGAGGGACGCGTCATGGGAAGACGGGAAGACGGGAAGACGGGAAGACGGGAAGACGAGAAGACGAGAGCTAGCACCCCCACCGCTGGCAGGGGACCAGCCTTCTCCGTGTGAACGCCTCTCCTAAGTTACCGCGTCAGCCCAGCTTCGGCTTCCCCGGGCGGGCGTAGAATCGGGTGATTTCGCGGGCCACTTCCGACCACGGCGCAATCACGCGGCGGGCGGGCGGGAGCCCCTCCACCAATTCACGGCCGAACGGCTTGGACTCGGCGCGCGGATCCATCAGGACCACTACCCCCTGGTCGGTCGCCGTCCGGATGAGGCGCCCGAAACCCTGCTTGAGGCGCAAGGCGGCGTGGGGGATCATGTACTCCCGGAAGGGATCGCCACCGCGCGAGGCGATGGCCTCGCAATGCGCCGCGGTGAGCGGCTCGGTGGGGACCTTGAAGGGGAGCTTGCTCAGGACGAGGGCCCGCAGCGGATCGCCGGGAACGTCGACCCCTTCCCAGAAGGACGACGTGCCGAGCAGGATCGCGTGTCCAGCGTCGGTGAAGCGGCGCAGGAGGGCGGCCCGCCCGTCCTCGCCGTGCACCATCAACGGGAAGCGCTGGTCGACGCCACGCTCGCGCAGCACCTGCGCCGCCTCGCGTACGTCGCGGTGCGAGGTGAACAGGGCGAAGACCCCACCGCCAGCCGCACGCGCCACCTCGGCGATCGCATCGACCACGGCCTCGAAGTGGCCGCGCGGATCGACGTTAGGCGCCGGGATGTCGGTCGGGACCGCGAGCATCGCCTGCGACGGATAGTCGAAGGGCGAGGGGAAGACCTGCGTGTCCGGCTCCACGTCGTCCTCCGTGAGGCCGAGGCGCGCACGCACGAAGTCGAACTTGCCGTCGGTCGAGAGCGTGGCGCTGGTGACGATCGCCGTCTCGAGTCGCTTGAAGAGGTCCTCGCGCAGGATCGGGGCGAGGTCGAGCGGGACGGAGGTGACCGCCAAGTTGCGCTCCTTGCCGCGCACTTCGAGCCAGCGCACGGTGGGGTGCTTGCCAGCGGGGGTGAGCCCCTCGCGCAGCGCATCGCCCGCATTGTCCAGGCGGCGCGACACACCGCGCAGTTCGCCGAGCAGCGCGGCCTGCGCCTCGAGCGCCTGCTCGTCGGTCTCCAGGCGCTCGCGGACGAGGCGCAGGTTGTCGCCCAGCAGCGCCAGTTCGCGCAGCAGGTCTTCCAGCGCCGCCGCGAGCCCGGCGCGCCAGATGGGATGATCGGCGAAGGTCTCCGTCAGCCGCAACACCGGGACGCGCGCCTCCTGCATGAGGCCGTCCAGCAGGTCGAAGACCACCCCGCCCTTCTCACGGGCGGCGACCGCCGAGGGAAAGAGGCGGGCGTGCACCAGGTCGAGCGAGGCGACGCTGAGCAGGTCCTTCCGGGTCGAGAGGCGTGCGGCGAGCGTGGGGAGAAGGCCCTTGCCGCGTCGCTCCAGCCGACCAAAGAGGCGCTGCAGCCCGCGACGGGTGGCCGTCGCCCCAAGGTGGCTGGCGGCGGCATCCTCCAGGTGGTGCCCCTCGTCGATGACGAGGCGAGAGTACGGCGGGAGGACCGCCGAATCGTCCCACTTCTGCGAGGCGCGGCGCACCGCGAGGTCGGCCAGGAGCAGGTGGTGGTTGACGACGATCACGTCGGCCTGCGCCGCCTGCCGCCGCGCCGCAAAGAGGAAGCAGCGATCGAAGTGCGGGCATTGCAGCCGCAGGCACAGGTCGGGCTCGGCGGCCACTTCGTCCCACACGTCGGGCTTGGGCGGGGTGACCAGGTCGCTCAAGCTGCCGTCGCCGGTGCGCTCGGCCCACGCGGCGATCGCCTCCATGTCGGCGACCGACCCGGGATCGAAGAGCGTCGCCCCGGCGCCGCGCGCCTGTTCCAGCCGCAACAGGCAGACGTAGTTGTGCCACCCCTTGAGCAGGGCGAATCGCACCGGCTGGTCCTCGAGCGCGCGGGCGAGGAACGGAAGGTCCTTGCCGACGAGCTGTTCCTGCAGGTTGATCGTGTTGGTCGAGACGACCGTGCGCTCGCCGTTCTGCGCGGCCCAGCGCAGCGCCGGAACCAGGTAGCCTAACGACTTGCCGACCCCGGTCCCCGCCTCCAGCACGCCGATCCCGCCGCCGTTGTACAGCCGCGCGATCGTGCGGGCAAAGCCACGCTGCGAGGCGCGGTCCTCGTAGCGCTGGTGCAGGCGGGCGATGGGACCGGCGGCGCCGAGCAGGGCGTCGACCCCACGCACGTCGACCGGGGCCTGCCGGCGTTCGCGCGGGACCTCGACGACGACGTAGACCTCGCTGGCCTCGTTGTCGACAATGGCGAAGCCCACCCCCGCGTCGTGCATCCGCGCGGCGATCTCGAGATCGGGCCCCGACGGCTCGAGGTTCCCCGACGGGTGATTGTGGAGGAGCAGTTCGCCCCGCTGCGCGAAGCCCGGGAGCGCCAGCACGGACTTGATGTCGCCGCGCGCCACGACGCGCGCCCCGACGATCACCTCGCGTTCGTCGACCTTGCAGACGAAGCAGACCTCGCGTCCCCCGGCGAGTCGAATCGCCGCACGCACGGCCGCCGCCGCGTTAGGCGCGATACGAGCGGAAGCGTCGGCGGCGGGCATGCCTCAATTTACGCACCCGCACGACGCCGAGCACGATGCCCCTGCGCCCTCACTCGTCTTCCCGTCTTCCCGTCTTCCCGTCCTCTAGGTCTTCAACGGCTTCTTCTTCGCCGCCGGAAACAGCACGTTGTTGAGAATGAGCCGATACCCCGGCGACGTCGGGTGCAGCGAGAGGTCGGTCGGCGCCGCGCCGATGTTGTGCTGCGGATCCTCCGGATCGTGCCCGCCGAGGTAGGTCCACGACCCCTTGCCGTAGTCGCCGTGGATGTACTTGGCCCACGGCGCCCCCTCCTCCTGCGCGAGCAAGGTCACCCCCTGCTTGATCGTCCCCTTGGTGAACGACGTGGTCACGCCGTAGTAGTCGGGGATGACGGTGCGGTGGTTCTGCACGAGCATCGACGAAACCGGGTCGAACTTGGCCGAGAACTGGAAGAGCGAGAACTGCCCCAGCGGCTGGCGTCGCCCCGGGACATTGACCTGATGCCCATCGATGTCGCTCATCGAATTCACGAACGGCGACGGCTCGAGGTGCACGTCCTTGAAGGCGAAGGACCGATCCCAATCGAGCTTGCTGTCGGCGGCCTCGTCGACCGGCGTGCCGTCGGCAAAGCTCCCGGCGATGTCGGTCTGGTGCGCGGCGATGGCGAGCGAGAGCGTCTCGGTCGCGCCGCACATGGCGAAGAGGAAGCCGCCGCGCTCCACGAACTGCCGCATCCGCTCGGCGACCTGCTTCTTCATGGCCGGGATGTTGGCAAAGCCCAGCTTGCGGGCGCTGGCGAGGGCGCGCTCCCGCTGCTCGATGAACCACGGGGTGTCACGGAAGCCGAGATAGAGCTTGTTCTGCTGTCCCGTGAAGTCCTCGTGGTGCAGGTGCAACCAGTCGTACTTGGAGAGGTCTCCGGCCACGACTTCCTCGTCGTACACGGAGGCAAACTCGATCCCCGCGTATTGCAGCGCGAGCGTCACGGCGTCATCCCAGGGGGGCGACTTGGCCGGCTTGTAGATGGCGACCTTCGGGGCGCGCTCGAGCGAGATGGCGTCCATGTTGCCCGACGCAATCTCGGCGCGGATGGCGGCGAGTCGTCCGTTGTCGATGACCTCGAAGGTCACGCCGTCGAGCGTGGCGCGCTTCTTCAGCTCGGACAGGTCAGGCAGGAGGAACGCCCCGCCGCGGTAGTTGATGAACCACTCCGCCTTGTTGCCGTCGCGCAGCGCGTTGAAGGTGAGCCCGTAGGCCTTGAGGTGATTGCCCTGGTCGTCGTCCATGGGGACGAGCACGTGTTGCGCGCGCGCGATCGCCGGCGTGAGGGCGACCGCGAGGAGCAGGAACGCACGCGCGACGAGGCGCGGGAGGGCGGATGGGACGCGTCGCGGAACGGGGCGACCGAGCGAGCGGCGGTGCTCGCCTGAGGGCGCGGGTGGACGGCGGCGCAGCGAAAAGGATGACGACGGCAAGGAAATGATGACGGAGGAACGTGAGGAGGATGCGAGATTCTGTTTCGGGGGGGGCCCCCCGTATCTCTCAGCCGAGATCGACGACATTTTCATCGCGCGCACACCACGCTACCCGCGCGACGGCGGCACCGTCCCGCGCGCCAGCTCGAGTTCACGCCGCGCCTGCGGTACCAGCGCGCTCTGCGGGTAAGTCAGGATCAGGTGCTCCAGGTGGGCAATCGCCCCCGCCCCATCACCACGGCGGCGCAGCAGGCGAGCCCAGTCGAGCTCGGCCTCCGCTGCCTCCGGGGCATCGGCGAAGCCGTCCACCAACTGCTGCCAGAGCGCCGCGGCGTGCGTCGAATCCCGCGCCGCGAGCGACAACCTCGCCGCCAGGAGCAACACGAACGGCCTCGCGTCGGCCAACCCTTCGGCCGTCGCCTCGAACTGTCGCGCCGCCGCTGCCGTGTCGCCCTTCGCGAGGGCGAGGAAGGCCTCGCCCACGGCCGGCGCCCGCTCCACGCGCGTGCGCGACAGCAGGGCCATCGCCGTCACCACGTCCCGCGACGTCTCGTCGGTGCGCCGCAATCCGCCACGCGCCGTCTTGAGGTCCCCTTCGTACAGCGCCAACCACGCCTCCACCCGTTCGTCCTCCTCCGTCCCGCCCCCTCCCGCCACCAGGGCGGCGCGCGCCTTGGGCAGCTGCCCACTCCGGATCCACGCCCACGCCAGCGCGCGTTGCGCCTGGCGCACGCCCTCCGGCCCCAACTGCGCGCTGCGGGTGGCGATGACCTGCTCGATGGCCGGTGCGCGCCCGAGGGCGGCCAGGGCGCGCACCTGCAGCACCGCCACCGCCCCCGTCTCGCTCGAATCGACCGACGCCAGCCGCGGCTCCAGAATCGCGAGCGCGGACGACGGCTCGCCGCCGTTGAGCGCCGCCGTCGCCGCCCGGACCGCCAGCGCCGATTCCGCCGGACGCCTCGCGGCCGCCGCCACGTACGCATCGCGCGCCGTCAGCCACGCCTCGTTCCCCTCGGCCTCCGCCGCGAAATCGATCCACGCCTGCACCACCGAATCGGTCGGCGCCAGCGCCGACAGCACGACCCACCCCTCGCGCGCCGAGCGCCAGCGCGTCTCCAGCGACGCCAGGATGCGCCGCGGCGCCAGCGTCACCGGGACCGCGGCAAAGACGGCGCGCACGCTGTCACGCAGCGAGTCCGGGGTCGGCAGCATGGAGAAGACCGCCGCCTGTTCCATGTACGGCATCGTCTGGCTCGCCTCCCGCCAGCTCCTCGCCGACGGCAGCCAGAGCCCAAGCGCCGCCTGCATCTGCGCAAACTCGGCCGCCAGGTCTCGCGTCCCGCCTAACACCTGCACCGCACCACGAAGCACCGTATCGGCCGCGGCGGCTCGCCCGGCATCGAGCAGGAGGCGCGCGTACTCGCGAAACGGCGCCGCGTCGCGCGGCGATACCGCGATCCACTGGTCGAATGCCCCCTCCGCCTCCCGTTCCCGTCGCACCCCGATCAGCGTGCGCAGCTGCACGGTGCGCAGCATCGGGTCACGCGGCCGGCGCGCAAGGAGCGAATCGACGAGTGGGAGAATCGCCTCGCTCCCCCCGATCATCGCGTAGCAACGCTCCAGCCCCAGCACGGTGCCGACCGGATCCTCCGTCCCTTCCAGCGCCTGCCGATAGAGCGGGATCGCCTCGCGACACTTCCCCGCCCCCTCGAGATCGAGTGCGCGCACCAACGGCGACGGCACCGGCGGCTTCCCCGCCTGCGCGCGCCCCACGAGCGGACACGAGAACAGCAGCAGGAGCGAGAAGACGAGATGACGACAGGGCGTGCACGCCACCCTCACTCGTCCTCCCGTCTTCCCGTCTTCCCGTCTTCCGCCCTCAAGGTTTCGCATTGATCCGCTTGAAGTACTCCAGCACCAGGCGCCGCTCCTCGGGCGTCAGGCCGCGCAGTTCGTTCCAGGTGGGCGGGGTGAACTTCGACGCCCCCTTGCCGCTGGCGGAGGTTCCCTGCGGCGTGAACGTCTCCGTCCCCGTCCACGACTTCGCCTCGCGCTTGCCGGTGTCCTCGCGCTGGTCCTCCTCGAGCAGGCGCCCCGCGTCGAGCATCTTGCGGAAGAGCCGCTGCTGACGCTCGAGCACCGCCGCATCGAGGTTGGCCGACTCGAGCTGCTGCGCGATCTGCCGCGCCTCGCGCGCCATCTCGTCCGATCGCCCGGTCTCGTCGCGATCGCCCTGCTCCTCGAGCTTGGCCGCCACCTCACGCTGCTGCTTGGCCAGTTCGCGCGCCGCATTCTGCCCCTGCCCGTCCATCTTGCTGCCGGGCTTGGGCATGAGGTCCTGCGCCGCCGAGTTGAGCGCCTGCTGCGCCTTGCTCATCTGTTGCAGCTGCTCGAGCATCTCGGCAAAGCCGGTCGACGACTCGCTGTTCTGCGTGCGCTCGCGATCGCGCACCAACGACGCCCCCGCCTGGTTGAGCGACTCCCCGGCCTCGCGCATCGCGCTCGCCATTTGCTGGCCGGTCTGCGCGCGCTGCGTCTGCGCCGTCGCCTCCTCCACCTTGCGGCGGGCATCCGTCATCATGCGCAGCGACCGCTGCGACAAGAGGTTCGACTTGGTCGCCGCCTGCTGCAGCCGTTGCATCGTCTTGTCCACGCCCTGCTGCAGGGCGCTCTGCTGCGCCCGCAGGTCGGACGGCGACGTGCCGCTGCGCGCCTGCTGCTCCAGGTTGTCCTGCTCCCGCGCCAGCTGCAACATCTCCTGGATCGAGCGATCCATCTCGCCGGTGAGCTCCTTCTTCCACTCCCCCACCTGCTGCTCGCGCGCCTTCCCGAGCTCGTTGGCGGCGTCTTCCATCGCCTTCGCCGCCTGCTCGGCCGACGCCTCGTTGCCCTGCTGCTGGCCCGCCTGTCCGCCCTTCTGTCCCTGCCCCTGCTGCTGGCTCTGCCCCTGCTGCTTGGGATCGTTGGACGACTGCCCCTGCTGTCCCTGCTGGGCGGATTGCCCCTGCTGCTTCTCGCCCCCTTGCTGCTTCTCGCCCCCCGGCTGCTTCTCCCCGCCGGGCTGCTTCTCGCCGGACTGCTTCTGCCCCTGTTGCCCCTGCTGTCCCTGCTTCTCCCCTGCCTGCGGCTGGCCGGGCTGTCCCTCCTGCTTCTCGCCGAGCTGCCCCTGCTGCTTCTGCCCCTGCTCGCGCATGGCCTGCTGCAGCTTCTCCAGCGACTCGTCGATCTTGTCGTTGGCCTCCTGTACCCGATCGGCCCCCGCCTCGGCCTTCTCCTTCTTCAGGCGCTCCTGCAGCTGCTTCACGTCCTCCTGCAGGTTCTTCGCCCGGTCGGAGAGCTCCTTGGCGAGCTGCTCGGCGGCGCGCTTCTCCTGCTGCTGGTCGGCCGTGCGCATCGAATCGACCAGCTCGCGCTGCTTCTTGGCCAGGTCCTTCGCCTCGTCCTTGAGCGTCTGCATCTGCCCCTCGAGCGCGGCGCGCTTGAGCATCTCCACGCTCTTCTCCAGCTGCTCGCGCAACTTGCGCTGCTGGTCGGCCAGGTCCTGCAGCGCCTTGCGCGACTCGTCAGGCGACATGTTCTGCGACGCCTGCTCGAGCTTGCGGAGCTTCTCCTGCAGCTCGGGCGTCAGGGCATCGCGCAGCAGCTTCTGCGCCTCGCGCAACCGGTCCTGCAGCGCGCTGTCCAGCGCCCCGGCCTGCTTGAGCTGCTGCTCCATGTTCTTCGCCATCTGCTGCATCTGCTGCATGCGGTCCGCCAGCTGCCGCTGCTCCTTGGCGAACTGCTTGGCCTGCTCGGCCGCCTCGTACGACATGGCGTCCTTGCTGCCCTTCTGCGGCTCGCGCTGCCGCGCCTTGGCGGCGTCGGCGGTCCGCTGGTTGAGCTGCTTCTGCGCGTTGGCCGTGGCCTGCGCCTGCGCGACCGCCGAGTCGGCGGCATTGCGCATCGCCTCGCGCTGCTCGCTCACGCTCGGGAGGCGCAGCGTGATCTCCGGGCTCTCGCCGGCCTGCCGCCACGGCGACGCATCGGTGGCGACCGCGACCAGCTTCATGGCGTCGCCGGGGGTCAGCGCCGACATCGAGAGCGACAGCTGCCCCTGGAATTGCTCCCCTTCGGCCTTGCCTAACGCCCGCGTCACCGATGAACGCACCTCGCCGCGGGCATTGACGATCGTGACCCGCAGCGACGCCGTCGACAACCCGTGGTCGTCGGTGGCGAGCACCGACACCCCGATCGTGTCGCGCACCAGCACCAGCGTATCGCGCCCCGGCGACAGGATCTCCACGCGCGGCGCCGAGTCGGCCTGCACCTCCAGCTGGAGGGCGGGCGGCAGGTCCTCGATGGCCCCGTTCCGCCCGGTGGCGGCCCAGGCGAACGTCCCGCCAACCGTCGGCTGCAGGCGGCCGCGGAAGCTGCGGTCCGACACCTCCAGCGACGCGCGCAGTCCCGTCCCCGCCAATGTCACGGTCGACAGCTCCGTCGACGAATGCCCGTCGATCTCCAGGACCGTCCCGCGCGGAATCCGCACCAGCTCGCCTAACGCGATCGCCTCCGCCTTGCGGGCCAGGTAGGCGGGATACACCGCCTTGATCGTCACGTCGCCGATGAACGGGCGATCGACCACGCGCACCGCCATGGTGTCGCTCGTGCTCCGCCCGTCGGTGGCATACAGCGCCAGGTCCGCGTCGAGCGGGCCGAGCGTCACCACGGCTGAGTCGCCGATGAGCGCCACGGCACTGGAACGCCACGAACTCCCCGTCACGCGCTGCGCCACCGTGACCAGGCGTCGCCCCGGAGCCCGGACCGTCAGCCGCACCTTCTCGCCGCGCAGCACCGAACGCGGCGCCTCGCTCAGCGTCACCCCGCCCAGCAGGGTGCCGTTCCACGCCCGGACGGGGTGCCACAACGCACGCCACCCATCGGGGGCCGCCGACGCCGCCGAGACGAGGGCCAGCAGCCCGACCGCGGCAACGCCCAGCGCCCCCATCGCACGGCGCGCGACCTGCTTGCGCAGCCCCGGCGCCAGCGCCGGCGGTCCGAACGCCGCCAACCGCCCTGCCACCTGCTCCGCGTTGAGGCGACCGAGCACGCCGGCGTCCGCCACCTCCAGCGCCCCGCGCACCGAGCCCGCGCGCAGCTGACGCTCCTGCTCCACCGCGTGCGCGATGCGGGTCACCGACGTCTCGTCGGTCAGCCGCCCGCGCACCCAGCGCGCCAGCAGTGCCGCCGCCCCGAGCGCCACCGCCCAGCCGACAAACGGCGTGATGCGAGGCAACGCCAGCCAACGGCTGTCGCCTAACGCCAGCGTGGCCGCAAGCAGGACGAGCACCGCGCCCGCCACGACCAGCGCCACGCCCCCCGCCGTCAACTGCCGCGCGACGCCTCGGCGTTCGCGCTCCACCAATTCGAGAAGCGTCATGAGACCGGCCGGCTGGTGATCGCGTACACGAAGAGATTCACGCCCATGCGAAGCGCCGTCTCGTGCAGCGCCGGTGGATCATTGTAGGTCCCCACGTCTTCCCACCCGTTCCCGAGGTCGCTCTCGCTGGTGTAGTACACCGCAAGTCGCTCCCCGATGAAGATCCCGTATCCTCGAGCCGGCTTGCCATCGTGCTCGTGCACCTTGGGGACCCCCCGCGGAAAGTCATACACCACGCGATAGATGGGGTGCGAGAGTGGAACGTCCACCAGCGGACGGTCGGGAAAGACGCGGGCAATCTCCTTCCGGAAGCTCTCGTCGAGCCCGTAGTTGTCGTCCACGTGCAGGAAGCCGCCGCGCAGCAGCCACTCCCGCAGCCGAGTCACGTCCTGGTCGGAGAACTTCACCGTGCCGTGACCGGTCATGTGCAGGAAGGCGAAATCGTACAGCCGGTCGTCGGCCAGCGTCACACGCCCCTCGGTCGGCTCCACACGCAGCGTCGTGCGCTCGTTGATGGCCTTCAACAGGTTGGGAAGGCTCGACGGATTCGCGTACCAGTCTCCCCCTCCATCATACTGCAGGCGGGCAATCCCCAGCCGCGTGGCCGAGGACGGTGCGAAGCCCGCGAGGGACAGGAGGAGGACCGGCGCGACCACTCGGCCACAGCGCAGCAGACGCGAGAGCGGGCGGGACATCGGACGAGACAGCAGGCGAGGGAGCACGAGAGCCAGTCTGGGGAGGCGAGCGGGGGGAGCCACGCGGCGACGAGAGATCATGCGTCCTGTGCTACACGATAGGCCAGATTGCGCGCGGCGCCGAACCGGTCCACGAGCGAGCGAACGATTTCCTTCGTGGTGGCCCCCTCGCGACGCAGCGCCTGCGCCGCGTCGCGCAGCGCCGCTTCGTCGACGACCACCGCGCCGCACCCTTCGATGAGCAGCACGACTTCGCCGCGCGGTGGTCGCTCGCGCGCGCCGGCCGCGAGCTCGACCACGCTCCCCTGGCGAAACTCCTCGAACTTCTTCGTGAGCTCGCGCGCGAGCACGGCGCGTCGCGCACTCGCCGCGCCCCCCATCACCTGTGCCAGCTCCTCCAGCGTATCGCCCACACGATTGGGCGCCTCGTACACTACGCCCGTGTGCGGCAGGGTGCTGAGCAACTCGAGTTGGGACGCGCGCTCCTTCCCCTTGCGGGCGAGAAAGCCGAGAAAGGTGAAGGCATCGGTCGGCAGGCCAGCGGCGCTGAGCGCCGTGATGAGCGCCGAGGGCCCCGGCACCGGCACGACGGGAACTCCGGCCTCGACGGCGGCGTGCACGAGCCGGGCCCCGGGATCCGACACCAACGGAGTTCCGGCATCGGAGATCAGGGCCATCGACTCCCCGTCCCCCAGCCGTCGGAGCAAGCGCGGCGTCTCGCGCGCCTCGTTATGCTCGTGCAGCGATGCGACCGGCGTGGTGATGCCGTAGTGGTCGAGCAGCCCACGGGAATGCCGCGTGTCCTCACACAGGATCACCGACACACGCCCCAGCGTCTCGACCGCACGATACGTGATGTCGCCCAGGTTCCCGATCGGCGTGGCGACGACGTAGAGCGTCCCCGCGGTCGAAGGCGGAGCGTCGCCGGAGAGGTCGGGCGCGACAGCAGCGGGAGGTGTCGTGGTCACCCCCCAAGAATACGACCGCGAGATGCCCCCCCGCGACCCTCACCTGCGGGGGAAGCGACCCGCCTCAAGACGACGTCGGCCGGAGGGCGAGTGCCCCCCGGCCGACGCGAAGTGAAACCGCCGCGCGCGAGCGCGTTCAGTTCGCCGAGTGCTGCTTGAACTTCTGCTCGAGCGCCGGCTTGGGCGCGAAGCCGATGACCGTGTCGACCACCTTGCCATCCTTGAAAAACAGGATCGTCGGGATCGAGCGCACGTTGTACTTCATCGCCGTCTTCTGGTTGCTGTCCACATCGAGCTTCGTGACCTTCGCCTTTCCGGCGTACTCGGCGGCGAGTTGGTCGACGATGGGGCCTACCATACGGCACGGCCCGCACCATTCGGCCCAGAAGTCCACGACCGCCAGCCCACTCGCCTGCTCGATCTCACTGGCGAAGTTCGCGTCCGTCACCGCCATCGTGTTCGACATCGTGCATTCCTCCACGTGGGGATTCACCCCATCGACGCTCAGATTAACTTGCGCGCGCACCGACCCATTCCGGAGCGCCGACTCCTGATGTCACAGCTGCCATCATCCGACCCATCCCGGCGCGGGACGCGCATCGCCCACATCGGCGTTGCCGTCCGCTCGCTCGAGGAGATCGTCCCGTTCTACCGCGACGTCCTCGGTTTGCCCGAGACGCCGCTCGATGATGCCGACGGCGCCCGCATCGCGGGACTCGTCGCCGGAGAATCGCTCGTCGAACTCCTCGAGGCCCAATCGCCGGAGTCACCGATTGGCAAGTACGTCGCCAAGCGCGGCCCGGGCATTCACCACATCTGCTTCAACGTGGACGACCTCGACGGAACGCTGGCGCGCTGCCGTGAAGCCGGAATCCGCCTCATCGACGAATCCCCACGCCTCGGAGCAGAAGGCAAGCGCATCGCCTTCCTGCACCCGTCGGCAACGGCCGGTGTACTGGTCGAATTGTCCGAGTACTAACCTAGCGACGGCGGAAAGGGTTCCGCGCGCTCTCGCGACGACTCTAGCGCTTGCAGAAGTCCTTCATGGCGGTGATCCCCGCATCGCGCACGTACCAGCGATCCGAGGGCCCCTTCACCACGGAAAACGCCGGCGTGGCGGTCTTCTTTCCGCGCGTGATCTCGACGCGTACGAGGCGCTCGCCATCGGGCGCCGGTCCCTCTTCCACCACCTTGAACCGATCGTGGTCGTAGCACCCCTGCATGATGATCTCGCGCTTCTCGAGTTCCGAACGCTCGAGCTGGTCGCGCGCGGGCCCCTTGCTGGTCCCCCACACGACCGACATCGCCTGCAGATCCTGCGACTTGACCGCCGCGAGAAACGACTCTACCGCCAGTCGCGGGGCAGCGGCGCCGGTGAGCGCGACGCCGGGCGCCGGCTTGCGTCCACACGCCGCCAGCACGAGCGGAACCAGCACGATCCACTTCTTCACGCGATTCTCCAAGCGAGATTGCGAGCGAACGTAACCCGGCACCGGGCGCCGAGCAACGGTGCCGCCGGGGGCGTACCCGCACAGACAGGAGGCGTTCCCACATGACCACGACTGTTTCGCCCCATCAGCGGCTCTATATCAACATCGATCACGTGGCCACCATTCGTCAGGCGCGACGCACCGACGAACCCGATCCGGTCGCGGCGGCACTCGCCTGTGAAGCCGCAGGCGCCGATGGCATTACCGCACACCTGCGCGAAGACCGTCGACACATCCAGGACGACGACGTCGAGCGCCTCTCGACCTCCGTGAAGACCGTCTTCAACCTCGAGATGGCCTGCACCGACGAGATGCTCGCCATCGCCGAGCGGCTGCGCCCCTTTCAGGTCACCTTTGTCCCCGAGCGTCGCGAGGAGATCACCACCGAGGGAGGGCTCGACGTCTCGCACGATCCCACCGCCCTCGAACGGGCCATGGCCCGCATGCGCGCCGCCGGCATCCGGTCGTCGCTCTTCATCGATCCCGTCTCCGCCGCCGTCAAGCGCTCGCGCGAACTCGGCGCCGACGCGATCGAGCTGCACACCGGGAGCTACGCACATCACCCGAACGACCCCGTACATCTCGGGGCGCTCGCTCGTGCGGCCGCGCTGGCCCACTCGCTCGGGTTGCACGTGCACGCCGGTCACGGACTCACCGTGCGCAACGTCACCCCGATCGCGGCAATCCCCGAAATCGAGGAGCTCAACATCGGGCACACCATCGTGAGTCGCGCCGTCTTCGTGGGCATCGCCGCCGCCGTGCGCGAGATGCGCGCCGCCATGGATCGCGCGCGCGCCACGTTGCACACCTAGCCCGCGACGGGGACGCATCCCTAACTTCCCCTCGCGCCAACCACCTGACTCGCGAATGACCGGATCGCCGGAACTCCTGGAGTTCTATCTCGTCGAAGCGACCGAGTACCTCGACGCGCTCGATCAACTCGTCGCCGGCACCGGTGCCCCCCCCGATGGCAACGCCTTCATCGCGACGGCGCGCGCCCTGCGCGGCGCGTCGTCGATGGCCAAGGTCGCGCCCATCGAGCAGATCGCCAGCCTCATCGAACAGCTCGCCCATGGCGTGCGCGATGGCGACCTGCGGTGGACCGTCGACCTGCATCGCGTCCTGCGCCTCACGGTCGACGACCTGCGATTCCTCGTGCGCGGCGTGCGCACCTGGGGCGAACGCGAGGCCGCGCGCGCCGACGCACGCCTCGCCGACCTCCAGCGATGCCTGCCTAACGAAGAGCGCCGATCCGCCGCCCCGGATGCGGCCGCCACCGCCCCGGTCTTCATCGCCCTGCAATCGTCGGCCATCGCCGCCGAGCTCGACGCCTTCGTCGCCAACCCGCGACACAAGCGCGCCCTCGACGACGCGCTCACGCGCGCCCGAACCATGCGCGGGATCGCCGGCATCGGCGACTTCCCCCCCTTGGCCGACGTCGCCGACGCCATCGATCGCACGGCGCGCGCCCTGATGCCCGACGCGCCGCTCGCCGAGGGCGAGATCGAGCTGTTCCGCTCGGCCGCCGACGTCCTGCGCCAGACCTCCGCACGACTGCGCGACGGCGGCGACACCGCCCCCGACGAACCGATGGTCGCCCGCTTCGCCCGCGCCGTGACGGCGCTCGAAGTGCCGGCCCCGATCGCCGAAGGCGAGCGCGTGGTGGCCATCGACGAACTCTACTATGCCGACGCAGGCCCGCACGTGCTCCAGCGCGCCGCGGCGCCGCCCAGCACGCGCATGCAGCGCTTCCACGCCGAGGTGACCTCGCGGGCGGAGCACCTGCGGCGCCTCGTCAATGACGCCCGCCAGGTGCACGACCTCGCCGGGCGCGAGCGCGCCGAGCGTGGGCTGCGCGGCGCCCTGCTCGACATGGAGTCCGTGGCCGGGTCGTTCGACGTGCACCAGGTGGCCGCCTTCTTCGGCGAGACGGCGCGCGAGATCGACCTGCTCGCCCCGTCACCGCTCGAAGCGATCGAGGCCGGTGCCCTGCTGCTGCTCGCCCCTGGCGACTCGATCGAGGAGATCGAACGGCGGCTGGCGGTGCTGGAGCGCTCGCGACGCAACACGCCGGTGATGTCGCCGGTCATCCAGCCGCACCGCGCGGTCGAGGAGCGACCGGTCCCCACACCGGCGCCCCTGGGCGTTCCGTCGCCCGTGGTGCCGCCGGCCGCGAGCGCGCCGTTTATCGGCGCCCCCGCCGTTCCCCCGGCCGCGGCGTTCGCCCCTCCTGTGCTGCCGGCGCCGAGGGTCGCCCCGCCCGTTCCGGCGGCGCCGGCGGCTCCGGTTGCGGCACCGCTCGCCAGACCGGCGCAGCCACCTCTCGCGGGCGCGACGCCCCCCACGGCGCCCAGTCCCCAGGGTGCGATCGGCGGCCGACGCCCTCCGCCGACGCCGACCGGCCGGGAGCTGCAGGACCTGTTGCAGGTGGGGATCGCCGGCTTCAGCTCGCTCGATGATGAACCGCTGAGCGAGCCCGCTCGTCTGGAGGAGGACGAAGTCGTCGTCCCTATCGAATCGCTGTTGTACCGCGGACCGGCGGCCATCGCCCGCGCCATCGAGGTGCGGGATGCCATGCGCCAGCGCGGCACGACCGACGACGCGACCCTTCAAGAGATCTTCGATCTCCTCGACCTCGCGCAGGCGGAGTAATCACGGATGAAAATCGGCTGGCGCGGCGCGCTCGGCTTTGTGCTGAGCGCTGCTTTTCTGGTGTGGACCATGCGCGAGGTGTCGTTCGCCCAGGTCTGGGGAGTCCTCCGCCAGTCGAGCCTCCCACTGTTCCTGCTCTCCGCCACGGTCGCCACGCTGATCTTCCCGCTGCGCGCCCTGCGCTGGCGGGTGATCCTGGAGCCCATCGCCCACGACATTCCATTCGGGGCGCTCTGGCGCTCCACGGCGGTCGGGATGATGGTGAACAACGTCTTCCCGGCGCGGGCCGGTGAACTGGCGCGCGCCTACGCGCTCACGCGCGAGGAGCCCCGCGTGAACTTCGCGGCCGCCTTCGCCTCCCTCGCGGTCGATCGCATCTTCGACGCCGTCACCGTCGTGATCCTGCTGGTCACGGCGATGATCTTCTCCGACTTCCCGCCCGAGACCACCATCGGCGGACAGCCGATCAATCGGGTCGCGATGGGGACCGGCCTTCTGGCCGTCGGCGCCCTGGCCGGCGTCGTCGCGATGGCGATGTTTCCCTCGCTGGTGGTGCGCATCTGGGATGGCGTCGTGGGTCGAATCGCCCCTCGCTTCGTGGATCGCGGCCGGCGCTTGCTCGAATCATTCATGTCGGGACTGGGCGCGCTACGGTCACCGGTTCGCTTCGCGAAGGTCCTCGGGTGGGCCATCGTGATGTGGCTCGTCAACGGGCTGTCGTTCTGGATCGGATTTCTCGCCGTCGGGATCGAGGCGCCGTACACGGCCGCGCTCTTCCTGATGGGGGTCATTGCGATCTCGGTCGCCATTCCGTCGTCGCCCGGCTTCTTCGGAGTCTTCGAGGCGGCGGCACTGGCCGGCCTCACGCTCTACAATGTGAAGAGCGACCTGGCCGTCTCGTGGGCCCTTGGCTTTCACCTCCTCGCCTTCCTTCCCATCACCCTGATCGGCCTGTTCTACTTCGCCCGACTGGGGATGAAGTTCGGTGAGTTGGGGCAGCAGGCCGCTGGGGGGACGACGAAGGCCGGCGCCCCCGCCTGATCGGGAGGTCCCCTGATGCGCAGCGCCGAAGTCGTCGCGCAGGCCAAGGTCAACCTCTTCCTCCGGGTGCTGGCCCGGGAAGCCAGCGGCTTCCATCAGCTCGAGACGCTGTTCTGCCGCCTCTCGCTCGGCGATCGGGTACGGGTACGTCTCACGGAGGGGAGCCGATCGCTCGATTGCGCCGGCCCCGCGATCCCTCCTGACGGACTCGGGCCCACGGAGAAGAACCTCGCCTGGCGCGCCGCACTCGCCTTTCTCGAGGCCAGCGGATGGAACACCGGCTTCTCGATCGAGATCGACAAGCAGATCCCGGTTGGCGGGGGGCTCGGCGGAGGGAGCGCCGACGCCGGGGCGGTGCTCCGGGCGCTCAACGCAATGGCCCCCGCGCCACTGCCGACGTTTCACCTCCTGCGCCTGGGCTCCGCACTCGGTGCCGACGTCCCGTTCCTCACGCAGGAGACCTCGCCGCTCGCTCTCGCCTGGGGCCGTGGCGACCGGCTCATGCCGCTCCCTCCCCTCCCCGAGCGCCCCTGTCTCCTGTTCGCCTTTTCGACCGGGGTCGCGACCGCCGATGCGTATCGCTGGCTCACGGAGGAGCCGGCCGAGGCGGCGAGGGCGATCGCCTATCAGCCGGAGCAGCTGTCGCGCTGGGCCGATGTGGAACTGATGGCGTACAACGAGTTCGAGCGAGTCGTGCTTCCGCGGCACGCGGTCATTCGGGGCGTCGTCGAAGGGATGCGGCATCCGGAGATTCGCGAGGTCTTCCCGGTCACGCTCATGAGCGGGTCAGGGGCCACGGTGTTTGCGCTACCCGCGATCGACGAGCGCCCGTCGGACAGCGGCGGCCGTGAGGTGGCGATCGGGATCCAGGCGAGCGAGTCCGGGGGAGAGGATGCGCAGCTGATCGAGACGTCAACCGCGGGCCACGTTGAGCCCGTGCGCGTGGACGACTAGCTTCGTGGGCTGGCTGGGGCGTGCTGGCCCTTCGTTCAATGGCAGGACAGCAGACTTTGGATCTGCGAATGGTGGTTCGAATCCACCAGGGCCAATCAGGACGTCACCCGGGCGGATCGGTCGAGGCGATGGCGTCGCGGACACGCGACGACGCGTCGGGGCCGTCCGTTGTGTGCCGTTCGTCGTTCGTTGACATAACTATCAGTCCCCACTAGGCTTAAAGGCTCTACGGCAATGGACCATCTGCCCGGCGTACTCCGCGGTTTCAAGCTGATCTCGGGAAACGCCAACAGGGGGCTCGCCGAAGAAATCGCGCGCAACCTCGGGGTCGACCTCGCACGGGTCACGACGTCGAAGTTCGCGGATGGCGAGATCTTCGTGCGAATCGATGAGAACATCCGCGGTGCGGATGTCTTCATCGTCCAACCGACCAACCCGCCGGCGGACAACATCATGGAGTTGTTGCTCCTGATGGATGCCGCCCGGCGCGCGTCGGCGGCGCGCATCACCTGCGTGATGCCGTATTACGGATACTCGCGGCAGGACCGAAAGGACCAGCCTCGCGTCGCGATCGGCGCCAAGCTGATGGCGAACATGATCGAGAAGGCGGGGGCCGATCGGGTACTCGGGTTGGATTTTCACCAGCACCAGCTGCAAGGGTTCTTCGACAAGCCTGTCGATCACCTGTATGCAGCGCCGGTCTTGGTGAATCATTTCAAGAAGAAGCAGTTGAAGGACCTGGTGATCGTGGCGCCGGATGTGGGTTCGGCGAAGATGGCGCGAGGGTTCGGCAAGCGGTTGAATGCCACCTTGGCCATCATCGACAAGCGGCGACCGAGTGCCAATGTGTCGGAAGTAGTGAACGTGGTCGGTGACGTCGAGGGGAAGGATTGCATCATCCCCGATGACATGATCGACACGGCAGGAACGGTGTCCGAGGCTGCGCGCGCCCTCAAGGCGTTAGGGGCGAAGGACATCTACGTGTGCGCGACGCACGCGCTCCTCTCCGGCCCGGCCGTGGAGCGCCTGAAGAGCGCACCGATCGCGGAGATCGTCGTCACCGACTCGATCGCCCTCGATCCCAGCAAGAAGTTTGACCGCCTGACGGTGCTGTCGGTTGGAGAGTTGTTGGCCAAGGCCATCCGCTTCACCCACAGCGAGCAGTCCGTCAGTTCGCTCTTTGATTGATACAACTCGTCTTCTCGTCTTCCCGTCCTCTCGTCCTCTGAGTCATGGCAACTGCATCTCTCTCCGCTTCCGCGCGCACCGGCACTGGTAAGGGTGTCGCCCGCTCGCTGCGCCGTGACGGCCGCGTCCCGGCTGTCATCTACGGCCATGCGCGCGCGTCGCAGGCTCTCTCGGTGGACGCTCGCGAGCTGAGCCGCCTGCTCGATCGCGTCTCCGCGGAGACGACGGTCATCGAGCTGGCCGTGGACGGGACCATGTCGCGCACGCTCATCCGTGACATCCAGCGCCATCCGGTCAAGCGCGCCATCATCCACGTCGACTTCCAGGAACTGGTCGCCGGCGAGTTGGTGACGGTCAACATCCCGATCGTGATCACGGGAACGTCCATCGGTGTGCGCCTCAGCGCCGGCATCCTGACGCAGGTGACGCAGGAGCTCGAGTGCCGCGTCGACCCGGCGAACATCCCGAGCCGCATCGAAGTCGATGTCACCAACATCAACGTCGGTGGATCGGTCCACGTCAGCGACCTCACGATCCCGGCCGGGGTCGAGGTGCTCAACGGCGGCGGCGACACGGTGCTGACGGTCAGCGCGTCGAAGGCGAGCGATGAGGGCACCGCCGCGACGGGCGAAGCGACTGGCGCCGAGCCGGAGCTCATTCGCAAGGCGAAGGCGGACGAAGAGGCCGAGGCGAAGAAGTAGCCCTTCGGCCCGCAACGCCCCTGTAGGTGAAGATCATCGTCGGCCTCGGGAATCCGGGGCGAAAGTACGACGGCACGCGTCACAACGTCGGCTGGTGGGCACTCGACCACCTCGCCGACGTTTGGCGTTTCGCCCCCTGGCGCCAGGAAGGAGACGCCCTGGTCGCCGATGGCCTGATTGGCGACGCGCGCGTGCGGCTCATCAAGCCACAGACGTACATGAACCTGAGCGGCGTCGCCCTGCGTCCCTACCTGCGCCGCCTCGAGTTCGCCGGACTCCACCACCTGCTCGTGCTCGTCGACGAGGTGGCCATCCCCATCGGGACGCTGCGCCTGCGTGCCGCCGGGAGTGCCGGCGGGCACAACGGGCTCAAGTCCATCGAGTCCACGTTAGGCACCCGCGACTACGCCCGCCTGCGGATCGGCATTGCCCCCGCTGACGGCACACCGCCGCCGGGCGACCTGGCCGACTTCGTCCTCGACCACTTCTCGGCCGATGAGCGGGCAGTGATCACGGCGCAACTCCCGAAGATCGCGACGGCGGTGGAGTGCTGGGTGTTGGAAGGAATCGCGAAGGCGATGAACCTGGCGAATGCGAAGGCCGCATTGCCTCCGGCGGAAGAAGACGGGAAGACGGGAAGACGGGAAGACGAGTGACTAGGCCTGCGGGCCGGGGCTCTTTCCCGTCTTCCGGGCTTTCCTGGGAGGATGCGTGAGGGCGCGGTCGTGTACGGTGCGGCGGAGGGCGACCAGCATACGTGTCACCTGGTCGGTACGTGCTTCGAGCGTCGCGTGGTCCGTCGTGGAGAGGAGCTCCAGGTCGCGGGCGAGGAGCAGGTGGTAGTCGAGTTCGCGCGCCGAGCCCAAGGCTTGCTGCAGGAAGTTGGCGAACTGCGCGCTGGTCGATCGTCCGGTTCCCTCCGCGATGTTGGCCGAGACGGAGGCAGCTGCTCGCCGCATCTGTCTCGCGAGCGCGGAGTGCCCATGTGCGTGGAAGCCGGCGGAGGCACGATAGACGCGCAACGTGAGCTCATGCGACTTCTGCCATACCGTGAGTTTCTTGTAGATCTGCATGACGAGAGCCTAGCCCGGCGCGCTTCGAATGCCCGTACCAATTCCCTGCACCAACTACATTTCGACCGCACCGCCGCGTATCTCGTCTTCTCGTCTTCCCGTCTTCTCGTCTTCTCATGCTACGTCTCGGTATCGTAGGCCTCCCCAACGTCGGCAAGTCGACGCTCTTCAACGCCCTCACCTCCGCGGCGGCGCAAGCGTCCAACTACCCCTTCTGCACGGTCGAGCCGAACGTCGGGATGGTGGAAGTCCCCGATGATCGACTGCCGGCGCTCGCCGAGGTCGTGAAGCCCAAGCGCACCCTCCCCGCCGTCGTGCAGTTCGTCGACATCGCCGGACTCGTGAAGGGGGCGTCGCAGGGCGAAGGGTTGGGGAACAAGTTCCTCACCAACATCCGCGAGACCGACGCGATCGTGCACGTGGTGCGCTGTTTCGAGGATGCCGACATCACGCATGTGATGGGCGGGGTCGATCCGGTGCGCGACCGTGAGGTCATCGAGTTCGAACTCGCCCTGAGCGATCTGGGGGTGGTCGAGAAGCGCCTGGACAAGGTGCAGCGTGCCGCACGCACGGGGGACAAGGAGGCGCAGGTGGAGCTCCCGGTGCTCGAGGCGGCGAACGCCCTGCTCAAGGAGGGCAAGGCGCTGTGGGAGGGGAAGCTCACCGCGGAGCAGAAAGCGGTCCTCGCGCCGCTCGCGCTGCTCACGGCCAAGCCCGTGCTGTATGCCGCCAACGTGACCGAGGACGAGTTGCACGGCGACGAGGGGAAGCACCTGACGGCGCTGCGTGCGGCGATCGCCAACAGCGCCGAGGAGGCCGAGGTGGTCCCCTTCTCCGCGAAGATCGAGGCGGAGCTGGGCGAACTGCCGCCCGAGGAGCGCAAGGAGTTCCTCGCCTCGTTAGGTCTCGAGTCGGCGGGGCTCGATCGGCTCATTCGCGCCGGCTATCACCTGCTGGGACTGCAGACGTACTTCACCGCCGGCGAGCAGGAAGTGCGCGCCTGGACGATCCACCAGGGCGATACGGCCCCCAAGGCGGCGGGGGTCATCCACACCGATTTCGAACGTGGCTTCATTCGTGCCGAGACGGTGTCGTACGAGGACTTCGTGCGGCTGGGCGGGTGGAAGGAGTCGCGCGAGAAGGGGGCGGTTCGGAGTGAAGGAAAGGAGTACGTCGTGAAGGACGGGGACGTGATGTTGTTCCGCTTCAACGTCTAGCAGCGAAGAACGGGGGCAAAGCACGGGGCAGCATCAACGAACCGGATTCTCGTTGACGCTGCCCCCAAGCACACGTCCCGTCACCGGCGCAGCGCGTGTCGTCCCGCGCCGTCAGCATCTCCGCTAGAAACCATGGGCTGGTGCGTCACAGCGGGTAGGATTGACCTGCCTGACGCGCCCCCATAGGAGGACCACATGTTCGAACGTCTCGCGTTTTCTGCAGCTAGGGCAGCATTGCTGGCGATCGCCGTGCTGGGGTGTGCACGGGATCCTGTCTCGACCGAGGTTGCGGCCCCTGGCGAAGCGGCGCGCGTGGTGTGGACCGAG
>ERZ795044.695-NODE-695-length-31501-cov-7.191789_pt1 | contig 31501 bp, 31 predicted proteins | sample MGYA00375128_ERZ795044 | MGnify/ENA primary metagenome ERZ795044 (study PRJEB30173, sample SAMN05720213) | anaerobic digester metagenome | isolation source: active sludge of municipal wastewater-treating anaerobic digesters | place: USA | collected 2014-12-22 ...
TGTCGAGTTGTCGGCCGATAGCCGAAGCTGATTGTTCCCCCTGCTTAAGCAGATCAATGATAATTTGGCGGTTGGGGTCGGCCAGGGCGGAGAAGGTTTTGGTTAAGGGCATAACCATAGGGTTATTTAGATAATTAGATAACTATCTAAATAATAATAGACCAAAGATTTTTTGTCAAGGCCAAATTTAGTTATTCGATAATTTCTTCCCGTTTATCATTGATAAAGGAAATGGTTTTTTCCATAAACTCCACCAGCAGTTTGAATGGCGTTTCAATGATAAAATCCAGGAAATATAAAAAGATGTTAACCTTGGAAAAATTAGTGGAAAAAAAGCGTCCAACTCGGATGATCGGCAGACTGACAAAGTCGATTAAAAAACCGAACAGGTTGTCTTTCCGGGGGATGACTAAAAACTGTTTGGCTAGATAGCGCAGCCGGAAAGCGAAAAAGCTGACGACGGTCAGGAAAAATATAAATAAGGCGCCGCTTAAAATATTGAAATTAAGCTTTTTCAGCAAGTAAACAATTAGGCCAAACGAAACACCGCACATAATCAAATAAATGAAATTGAAAGCATAATAACTCATTGTACCCTTTTTCATTACTTTTTTGGGTTTAAAAATCAGAGCCTGTTCTTGTTGGTAGATGATTTTTTTCGTTTCCTCAACAATAATTTTGGTGTTTTTGGGACCAGGAATGCGAATCGCCATGGCCACCACAAACATTAGCGTCGGATGGAAAGTAATATTAATGATCAGCGCCGGCCAATTGATATGTTTGGCCACCAACAGATCATAAGGCAATTCCAAAATGAAGGCTAAAACGGTTTTGGTGAAGAAAATATAAACAATCACTCGGAAAATCGTGCCGATTAGCTTGTTTTTAATCGCCAGATTTTTGGCGGTGACAATTTCTTCAATTTTGTCCTCCAACAACTCCGGGTCGCTCAAGATTTGATGGATGATTGGTTGATTTTTTTTAATTAATTCTTTGAGTACTGAGAAAAAAACTGCCTGCGTCCGAAGGTTGCGGCTTAATTGGAAGGCAATGGGGTGAGCCAGATGCTTATTGATGCGATTATAGACGGTTTCCAAGTGACGGCAGAATTTTTGAATTGTTTCCGGATCGGCTTGACGCCAATTGGGGACTGATAATTTCAGTAAGGCATAGCGTAAGGCCGGCAAGTCGGCTTTGTTGAGATTTTTTAAAATAGCAATATAAATTTGAAGATTTTTTTCTTCCGGGCTTATTTTGCTGTTGCTGAAATTCAGGTGTTTGATTAAATGGGAATATAGGACATTGGCCGTCGCTTCGTCTTGGCGGCTTTGGTTGGGCGATAAAAATTCATTAATCTCGCAAGAGGCAAGGCCGAGAGTGAAGGAAATCAGTTTTTTGGCCTGCGGTAATTGCCGTTGAGTGATGTGGCTGATAAGCACTAGATATTTTTCCACGATTTTTGCCAAGTCGGCAATAATCGTTTCCGGTAATTGATTATTAGGCAAATAGCCGGCGCGAATAAATTCATAGATTAAAGTTTTACTGATTTTGGGCGGCCGGTTTTCTTGAAGGAAGATAATTTGTCGTCTAATAATCCGATCAATGGCATTGCGTCGAATCAGGTGTTCCTCGTTATAATCAATGGCGTTGCGGAATTTTTCATAAAAAAAGCCAAGCTTGGAGACCAGTTGGCTCAGTTTGATTTTTTCGACATTGTCTGGGGTTGATTGTTGGCGGCTATTGGTGTAAATATCTATCAGCCACTCGATTTCATTGCTTATCATCATAATAAAATTGATTATATCAATTGGTGGTTTTTTTTCAAGGATTAGAAAAACCGGGGTCAGCCGGTTTGAGTTGTTCAGAGTGGCGGGCGGTTAGCGGAATAGACCGGAGGAGAAAAAATCCGTCCGGGCTAGCGGGCGGATTGGTGATTGGTTTGGTCGCTGCTTTGGCGACGGTATTGCACCCATTGGGCTTGGATTTGGTCCAGCTGTTCTGGGTTGGCGTTCTTGATTTGCCATATGGGAATATTCATTTTGGCGGCAATGGTCGACAAAAAATCTCGCTGATTTTCCATGCGTAATTTTTGGTCGCTATCGCTTGGACGAATAGTCGACATAGTGGTTCCTCCTTGATAAGAGCTAATATAATTATAGCAAATTTTTTGTGATATTAAAAAGTAATTGCTAATAGGTAATGTTTTTTTTGTTAAAAATGTATTATAATAATCAATATAAAACAGACATAAAACATAATTCAAAATTACAAAATTAAATAAGAATTAACTAAAATTTATGAAAAAAACGGTTTTTATTTTCGTTTTGACGGTCGCCTTGACCTTAGCCGCTTCAGCGGTTGGGGCGGCTAACCAGCAACAAAATCAGCGCCAGAATCAGACCCAAGATATTGGCGCTTGCCGTGAGGGTAGTGATGATTGTTTGGCAGTTTCTAGTGAGCCGCTAGTGGAAACAGAAAGTGAAGATGAAGATATTAATGATGACTCCGATGACGGTAAACCGCTGATGGTGCAGGAACGCCAGCAAGCCAGAACTGCCAATCAGGGCGAGAGCACTTCCACGCCGATTCAAGCCAGGGCCAGAAATGTCCAGGAGCTTCAGGCAATGATCAAAGGGCAGCGGCAGGAATTTCAGCAGGAACTGGCTCAATTGAAGGACCAGCGCCGGCAGGAAGTGATGGAAAAGCAAAATGCCGTTCGGGAAGCGGTCCACGCTTTATTGGCGGCCGAGGACTTGACTGGCGGCATCGGCCAGCAGGTATCAGCGATTGCCAGAGAGTTCAATAATTCAGTCCAGAATACCATTGCAAAGGAGGAACAGATCAAAAATCGCAGCCGGTTGACACGATTTTTCTTCGGCGGTGACCAGGAAGCGGCCGGTGAGCTGGAAGAGGAAATTGTCCAAAATCGCGAACGGATCAGGGAGTTGGCCCGGTTGTATCAGGATTGCAACTGCCAGCAGGAATTGAAGGATGTTATGCAGGAGCAGATTCAGAATATGGAGCAGGAACAGAATCGGTTGGAGGAAGTGGTTGATGCTCAGGCCTATCGGGGCATTTGGGGTTGGATTAAGGGGTTGTTTAGATAATTATTGCGTCAACAAAGCCGTCCCGATTATTCGGGACGGCTTTTATAATTTTTACGCCAATTATATCAGAACAATGACGAGAGCAGCTTTCTTAAAAGATATTCAAAAAATATTTTACAACCCTTCCGCATTGCCGGCGTTGGGATTGGGGTCATGCGGATCAGGGCAATCGCCGTCCAAGTTAGCTTGGGCATTGCAGTAAGTGCCATCGATTCTTTTACACATTGGCGTTGGTGTGCCGACACCTTCGACTTGTCCGCCGGTGATGGCGCAGTAAATTTCTGCTTCATTTTCATAATCGGTAACTTTCAATCCGCCCACTGGGCATTCATTGCGAAACAGCGCCCATTCTTCGCATTGTCGGTTATCGTCAAATAGACAAACGCCGTATTGCCATTTCTTGTTGGCTTTAATTTCTATTTTACCGCCCTGTTGTTTACAGTACGCCGCCGCCGGGTTTGCCAAGCCAGCTGGGTTTTCATTTTGATTAGTGAGCTGGCTTTTTCTGTTGTTAGGGGGGAAGGTTTTAGCTGCGCAACCGACTAAGATAAAAGAAATTAAGAACAGAAGAAAAAATATTTTCTTCATACATTTTTAATTAGTTATTTAAGGCGCATGTGATTAATTATAATGAAAATTTTGATAAATAGTAATAGCTAATAATAGCAGCCCAATTCCCTCGTCGCTAATTCCATAAAAATAAAAACACCTCAGCTAACGCCGGGATGTTTTTATTTTCTTGGGGTGGCTAGAGGGACAATCTTCACAAACCGCCAACAGGAACTTGGCGGTTTGCTTCGCCCTGGGTTGGCGATGAAAGCTACGCTAGCTCGCTTTCATCGATCGTTCGCTTCGGCACTCGTCTTCCGACTCGTTTCTTGTTCAACCAGCCACCCGCCTGCCTAACGGCAGGCAAGTTCAATTCCCTTAACTTATCAACTAAAATAAAATAAACCCCATCTTTCGACGGGGGATTATTTTATTTGGGTGGCTAGAGGGAATTGAACCCTCGATAACAGTGCCACAAACTGCTGTGTTACCACTACACCATAGCCACCATAATTGTTTTATTTTAGACCCTTGGTTTTTTACCGTTCCCACCATTAATTGTCTCTTTTGCTGCCAGTGCCCTCAGTAGGAATCGAACCTACATTTCGGGTTCCGGAAACCCGCGTTCTATCCGTTGAACTATGAGGACGTTTATATCGGGTGGCGTCCGCGGCAGGATTCGAACCTGCGGCCTACAGCTTAGAAGGCTGTTGCTCTATCCAGCTGAGCTACGCGGACAAAAAATATTTTTCAAATTGGAACATCATTGTTTGAACCGACAATTCCGGCGCTTGGTTTTTGATAGTCGTGACTCTGACCGGATATTAGGAATTCTTTTATTAAGGATAGCATAAATTAGCATAACAGTTTTAGGGTCGAAAGTCAATTGATTTTTTATTGGTTTTCTGCTAAAATTTGCTTGTATTATTGAGTTAGCGAAAAAACAATCCAAATTTATTACTATGGCTATTGCTGATTCTCAGTCGGGAGCAGTGGCTTCCGCTAGCAGAAAAATCACGGTTATTGGAGGAGGAACGGGCAGTTATACCTTGCTCAAGGGTTTGAAATATTACGATACTAATTTGACCGCTATTGTCACTACCGCCGATAGCGGTGGCAGCAGCGGACAATTAAGAGACGAATTCGGCGTTTTGCCGCCGGGCGATTTGCGTCGCTGTTTAGTCGCCCTGTCCGAAAAACGAGGTGACATTTGGCGCAAAATTTTTGAGTATCGTTTCAACGGCCATACCGAAAATAATAATTTGGGCAATTTGATTATCACGGCCTTGACCAAAATCACCGGTGATTTACCCGAGGCACTAGCTGTCGCCTCGGAATTATTGGCCACTCGGGGGCGAGTGGTGCCAGCCACTCTCGACAGCGTTCAATTATGCGCCGAGTTGGAGAACGGTCAGAAAATATTAGGTGAGGCCAACATTGATATTCCCCAACATAATCCTCAATTAAAAATTGTCAAACTTTATTTAACGCCTCAGGCGTTTGCTTACAAGCGAGCGATTGAAGCGATTTTGGACACTGATTTGGTGGTGATTGGGCCAGGTGATTTATACACCAGTATTATTCCGAATTTACTCGTGGAAGGTATTAGTCAGGCGCTCAAAGCGACCAGCGCTAAAGTGGTTTATGTTTGTAATGTGATGACCAAGTACGGCGAGACAACCAATTTTTCGGCCAAAGATTTTGTTCGAGAAATCCAACGGTATACTGATAACGCTCTTGATGCGGTAGTTATTAACACCACTCGTCCCGCCCTCGCCTTAATTGAAGCTTATGCTCTAGAAAATTCTTTTTTTGTCGAACCGAATATTTGGGGCGCTCCGGCAACAGTGATCAAAACCGATTTATTGGAGGAACGGGCCGAAGTTTATGAAGGGGGACGGATTAGACCGCTAATCAGACATGATTCGGGCAAATTAGCCAGAACAATTATTAGTCTTTAATTTTAATTTAATAAACACAACAACATGATACCAGCAATAAAAAAACGGCGCTCGGTTCGCCAGTATTTGGATCAAGATATTAGTGAGGAGCAGCTCAAGGAAATTTTGACATCAGCGATGTATGCTCCGTCCGCTAATGCTATTTATCCTTGGGAGATTGTGGTGGTGCGTCGGAGCGAGACCAAAGAATTATTGTCTCGAACCACCCCCTGGTCGGCTCACGCCAAAGCGGCGGCGGCGGTTTTGGTGGTTATCGGCAATGAAGAAGAAAGTCCGGATTGGGTGGAGGACTGCTCTATTGTTGCCGAGCACATTTGGTTAGCGGCGGTTGATCAGGGCTTGTCTAGTTGTTGGATTCAGATTAGGGGCAATGATAATGCGGAAAAAGAAATTAAGGAATTATTGAACATTCCAGCTAAATGTCGGGTGTTGTGTTTGATGCCGATTGGCGCGCCCACTCAAGAGCTTGAGGAGCATGGTGACAAAAATTTTATCAAAAGTCGCATTAAAAACGAGAAGTACAAATAAGCCCGCCAACTATAGTAATTGTCGGGCCGGTTAAAAGGCAAGCTAAACAGCTTGCCTTTTGATATATTTATATTGACAAAATATCTAAAATATGCTATAATTATATATAGGTCTTTAAAACAAAAAAAGATGGCAAAAATATAAAAGGAGGGTTACTTATGCCGTACTGGACGAAAAAAGAAATGGTGCGGCGCGCGCACCAGTTGCTGGCTGAAGAGGGTTGGCACGTTTCTGAAAGCTTGATTAATCGGGCTTTCACCCATCATGGCCGGCGCGGAAACAAAAAGGGCAGCCGAAAATTGTTCGGCTGTCTTAATCAGGCCACGCCTGAGGAAATGATCCTCGCGTTAAGATGGCGCGGGGTCGTTTTTCAGGGGCGACAGGCCATTGGTTTTGTTCCCCGGCCGCCCCGACCGCCCCAGTCGCCTTGTCTGCCTCGCCAGGCACAGACGCCACCAAAACTCCGGCTTTTGCCTGATGGTGGCGGTGGTCGTTGTCCCTACTGCGGGGCTTACGACCCACTGCGGGAGCAAGCCTCCATTTGTCCTCACTGCGACCAATCGGTCGAGTGAGGCAAAACTTTGCGGCCCGACAAACCAGTCAATGGGCCGCTTTTATTTTGTCTCAAAAAAATAATTAAGTTATAATTAAACTAGCAGATTGATTAACTAACAATTTTTATGTGGATCAAGAAAAGTAAAAACAATCCGCCGGTTTATACCAGTCAACCGGCCAAAAAAAGCATGTTGCAAAAAGTAATGACCCCTAAAGATTGGCTAATGTTGAGTATCCTGATAGTGGTGGCGGTGGTTTGTTGGACTTGGGTTTGGCGAGCTTATCAGGAGCCCTTTGTCGAGGAGATATTTTTTATCAATTCGGAAAATAATTTGTAGTTTACGCCGGTTGACAAAATTCATAATTTGTAATAAAATAGAGCCATAATAATTAATGACGATTTTCTTGGTTTGGGCGACTCAAAGTCGGCTCATTACTAGGAAAACCGTGACAAAGGATTAGTCATGATTGACAAAAAAAAGAAACAGCAAATTATTAAAAAATTTGCTATTCACGACAATGATACCGGCTCGTCAGAGGTGCAAATCGCGTTATTGACTGAAGAAATTAAAAATTTGACCGAGCACCTGAAAAATCACAAAAAAGATTTTTCTTCGCGCCGCGGTTTGTTGCGTAAAGTATCAGAGCGTCGCAAACTGTTGCGTTATTTGGAAAAAGAAAATGGAGAAAGCTTCGAGGCGTTGATTAAGCGGCTGAAACTTAAAATCAGCAAGCGGGTTGAAGAAACGCCGGAGATTTTGGAAGATGGATTGACTGAACAAAACAACCTTACAGACGATGGTGAGGAGGAGAATTAATTTATTCTCCTCTTTGTCCTTTTTAGATTCTGCCGGCGAGCCAGGTTGGCCGGCGAGCGTTATAAATAATTAAATAATATTGAATCGGCCGGAGTGGTTATTTATTTGAAAGCAAGTGGGCGGTGGCTAGCTCAATTGTCCAGTTGTCTTCAAATAAATACTCGCGGCGATTCTTGAGGAATTTTTATGTCGAATATTAAAAAGTTTGAATTGGAATGGGCTGGTCGCCAGCTGGCAGTGGAATTTGGTCGGTTGGCCGAACAAGCCAATTCTTCCTGTTTGGTTTCTTATGGCCAGACAGTGGTTTTAGCTACGGCGGTGATGGGCAAGGAGCCCCGAGAGGGAGTGGATTTTTTGCCGTTTCAGGTAGAAATGGTGGAAAAAATGTATGCCGCCGGCAAAATTAAAGGTTCGCGGTTTGTTAAACGTGAAGGTCGGCCGACTGACAACGCTATTTTAGACGCGCGAATGATTGATCGGGGCATTAGGCCGTTGTTCAATCAGAATATTAGAAATGAAATTCAGACAGTAGTAACCACCTTGTCTTATGACGAGGAGAATCCAGCGGATGTTTTGGCGATTACTGCCGCCGCTATTGCTCTGCACACCTCGGACATTCCTTGGGCTGGTCCATTAGTCGGTCTGGCCATTGGTCGGGTCGAGGGACAATTGATTGTTAATCCGACCTTGGTCCAATTGGAACAGTCTGATTTTAAATTGGTGGTGTCGGTAGTTGGCGAAAAAATCATTATGGTTGATGCTGATTTTAATCAGGCTAGCGAGGAAGATGTCGAAGCCGCTTTTGCCTTGGCGATCAAATCAGCCCAACCGGTGCTCCAATTTATTGAACAAATCAGACAGGCGCTAGGCAAACCCAAACAAGACGAAAGAAAATTGATTGAAGCGGCGCAAAATGGTCAGGAGATTTCTTTGGCAGATAAAGAAAAAATGTTTGAACAGGCCAAGCAGTTTTTTGCTCCTCAGTTGGATAAATATTTGTTCAATCAGCCCAAAGGCACCAAGCGAGAGAGGAAGCAGGTCGCCAAGGAATTATTGGATCAGTTTGTTGAACAATTGGAAAAAGCCGATCAGCCCGAGGAAATTATCAAATACGTTAAAAATAATTTTGAAAAATATTTGGAAGAAGAGGCTAGCCGGGCGATTTTGGAACGAGAATTGCGGATTGACGGCCGCCGACTCGATCAAATTCGGCCGCTTGACTGTCAAGTGGGTATTTTGCCCCGGACTCATGGCACCGGCTTATTTAGCCGCGGTGAGACTCAGGTCTTGTCAGTTGTCACTTTGGGAGCGCCGGGTGATGCGCAGATTCTAGATGAAATGACGGAAGACGATACTCAAAAGCGTTATTTGCATTTTTATAACAGTCCGCCTTATTCTTTTGGCGAGGCCGGACCGTTTCGCAGTCCGGGTCGGCGCGAAATTGGCCACGGCGCTTTAGCCGAGAAGGCTTTATTGCCGGTTTTGCCGGAAAAGGAGCAATTTCCTTATACTATTATGGTAGTGTCTGAAGTGATGGGCTCCAATGGTTCGTCTTCAATGGCTTCTACTTGCGGCTCGACCTTGGCGTTAATGGATGCGGGGGTGCCAATCAAAAGTCCGGTTGCCGGCGTAGCCATGGGCTTGGCTTCCAAGGGCGACCAATACAAAATTTTGACTGATTTACAAGATATGGAAGATGGCGATGGTGGTATGGATTTTAAAGTGGCCGGCACCACAGACGGTATTACCGCCATTCAGATGGACACCAAGACCAACGGTTTATCGCTGGAATTGTGCCGCCAGACTTTGGCTCAGGCCAAGCGGGCGCGGTTGGAAATTTTAGCGGAGATCAGTAAAATCATTAGCGCGCCGCGGTCGGAATTGTCGCCTTATGCCCCGCGAATTGAAACGATGCGTATCAATCCGGAAAAAATTCGCGATGTTATTGGCACCGGTGGCAAGATTATCAACGAAATTATTGCTGAATGCAATGTTCAGATTGATATTGAAGACGACGGATTGGTCACAATTACCAGTAATGATCCAAGCGGTATGCAGAAAGCCTTAAAATGGGTGGATGACTTAACCAGAGAAATTAAGGTTGGCGAAGTGTATACCGGTCCAGTGGTCCGGTTGATGGATTTTGGCGCTTTTGTCCAGATTTTGCCCGGTCGCGACGGTATGGTCCATATTTCCGAATTTGCCAATCATCGCGTGGACAAGATTTCCGATGTCGTCAAGTTGGGAGATACTTTGACCGTCAAAGTGATTGAAATTGATAGTCAGGGTCGGGTTAATTTGTCAGTCAAGCAAGCCGACCCCAATTATGATCCCGCTTCTGATCCGCGCCAGGGCAATGGTCGCCCCAATGGCCGGAACGGCAATGACCGGCGAGATGGCGGTCGCAATTCCCATGACCGGCCGAGGAAAAAATTCGGCTTCCGCCGTTAAGGGCTTTTAATTGTTGATTTTTAAGAGTCAACTTATTTAATGATATTTTCTAAATCAAAAAACAACTTTCGACTTGGCAAGGCCTTGGCTTTATCCCTGGTCGGAGTTGTTTTTTTGTTGGCGCTCGGTTATTTATTGTACCAGCAGTACTTTGCCGATACTACTAGCCGGTATTTGCCGCCAGAGACGCTTGGCTACATTCGGTTTAGTCTGCCCAAAATCAAAAATCAGCCGCAATTGAGTCGGTTGCTTAGTCAAGTTATTGGCCAAACCATTTCGTCCGAGGCAGACGGTTTTATTTTTGACGAGTCGCTGATTAAGCGCGAGGCGGCGATTGTTCTAGTTGGTCTGGAAGAAAAAGTGGTTCCGGCGGCAATTGTCCGCACCGATCGGCCACAAAAAACCGAAAAATTATTTCAGGATAACGGCTTGGCCTATAAGTTTTTGGACAGCCAGCATTTGGTGGCGGCCGCTAATCCGGCGATATTGGATTTTTTTGTCTCTGGGTCGGACAAAGTTGTTTATAAAAATATTAGTGCTCGGTTTTCGCCCTTTGCTTCACTGAGTATTTTTATCAGCCGGCAGATAAATGATTATACGGTTGGCGGGCTGGGCTGGAACATTTTAGCTTCCGCTTTCGGTGGGGAAGATGTTTTTGCTCAGGGCCAAATCAATCACGGCGCGTTGGAAATCTCTCTGCTTGATTCAACTGTCGTTGGCCGTTCTGGCGATTTTTCCACGATTGAGGCCGACTTTGCCGCAATTCTTCCTGATTTGCCAATTTGGGCTGATGATTTTTCCCGACGGTTATCGGAGCGATCCTGGCAATGGGCCGGCGGCGACTGGCAGTGGCTCAATCAGCGTTATTTTGACTTGGCTAATCGGGTCGCTTGGGGTCGGACCATATCTTTGGCAGCCCAAGCCAACAATAACACCACGGGTTGGCCGTTGGCAGATTTTGATTTTTGTTTGAGAGTATATTTTGATAGCGCCACTGAAGCTAAGCAGGCAGTTGGTGTCTGGGAGGAGGCGCTTAAGCGGTTGGTGGCGGACAAATTTTTCTCACCTCAAACTGTTTGGCTGTCCGATGGCACTAAAGTGATTGAATATCAGCCGCTGTTTTCTCGCTTATCTTATGGCCAGCAGGACGATTTTCAGACCATATCGGCCACTTCTTCAGAAGCCAATGTTACTATTTTTTATGGGCTTTTTGATAATAATCTGAAAATTACCAATAATTTATCGGTTAATTGTCTTGAATTGGACAATCAAGAGGGTTATTTGCTGTGGAATTTGTCTTTAGCGCCATTTTCTCCCCCGTTTGAGTTTTTAAATGTTTTTAATCAGGCCCAAATAAGCGGTGGAAAACTTATATTAAGATAAATTGTTTAAATTTAGATAAAATAATTGGCTTAAAATAATAGCTGTGAATAATTGGTGGATAAGTTAATGGTCTTATTAGTTAAGAGTAGTGGATAAAATTAGTATAGATTATTTTTTTATTTAAATTTGGCAATTATTTAGGATTGACCATAGTGTAAAAAGATGATATAATGAATATAGAAAAGATAAAGAGCACCTTAAATGATTTGAAAATTTGCCCTAAATTGTAGATTTAAGGCAGTTTTTCACTTTGTACTCGCCATTTTTTCCTTTAGAGCCTGACTAGCTCTTCCTAATTTCGATTGAGGTTTGATTGCTAAGCCCAAAAAGAGCGCTTACCATTAAACCAATGGCAGAGTAGAAGGTAAAGTACCTTAGATGTTCCTCTATAGTCGGAGGAAATATATTTCGGCGCGAAGTCGGAGTTTTGTCTGTTGTTTTCAGCGTAAAACAATAAACAAACTGATTTCGAAGCCAGTAGGCTCGAGAATCCCACATAAATAATTATAAGCAATTATATTGGGGTGTACGCTCGGGCCTCTTTTTTTAATTTTGTAAATTTGCTATATTTAATTAAACGAAAATAACCAATTAAATAAAGGGGGATTATTGCTGCGGTTTTAGTTAGCCGCAGCCAAATTAATTTTTAATTATTTTTTTATGGAAGAGAAAATTATCCAAGAACTGAAACAACAGCTGGAAGAAAAAAAGAATAAAATTATCGCCAATTTGGAGAGTGTCGGCAAACGGGCCGATGGCGAGGAAATAAATTTTAATGCCGAATTTCCTAATTACGGCGATTCGACCGAGGACAATGCCGTGGAAGTGGCTGATTATACCAAAAATTTGTCGTTTGAACGTAAGTTGGAAGATGATTTGCGCGATGTTGATCGGGCGCTTGAGCGAATTGCCAGTGGTGATTATGGCAAATGTCGATATTGCGGCCAGGAAATTGAAATTGAGCGGTTGAAAGTTCGCCCTGAATCTACCGCTTGCGTCGCCTGTAAGCAGGCCTTGAAAGGCGAGGAGTAAAAATAGTTATTTTTGCAAGAGCTTGATAATATTTAAACTTGAAAAATATTTGAATATGAATTTATTTTTTAGCCCTATCACTTCTAATTTAAATTCAAAAAAAATATTTTTTTTAAATCTCATCACGGTTTTTCTTTTTGTGATTGACCGCGCGGCCAAAAAAATATTCTTCACTATCGGTGGGGAATATTTTGTTTTGGGCCAGTGGTTAAAATTAAAATTAGCGCTCAATCCGGGCATCGCTTTTGGCATTGGTTTTAATTTTTACGCTCTGGTTATTATTTATTTTTTGATTATTATTTTTTTAGTTTGGTTTTTGATTGGCGCTTGGCGCAAGGGTGGTTTATCGGTGGTTTTTTACCTCGGCTTGATTATTGCTGGCGCTTTTTCCAATCTGCTTGACCGGCTTTATATCGGCCAGGTGATTGATTATATTGATGTCCGCTATTTTAGTGTTTTCAATCTGGCTGATATGATGATTGTCTTGGGGGTATTCGGTATCTTGCTGAAGAATACCGGCAAGCCCCAGCCAGCCAAAGTGGAGAATATTGAAAATAATCAACCAGCTAACTAATAAGCTAACCAGCTAATAGGCTTTTTCTATATGTCTTCAAAAGTTTTTTCCGCCGCCATTATCGGCTTGGACTGCGAAGTAGTGGAAGTGGAGGCGGATAATTCACCTCATGGCCAGCCGGGAATTCATATTGTCGGTTTGCCGGATAAAGCGGTTGATGAATCAAAAAGTCGGGTTTACAGCGCGGTTCGAAATGTTGGTTTGGATTTTCCGCGCGGTAATGTGACAGTCAATTTGGCGCCGGCCGACCTCAAAAAAGTCGGTACTTATTACGACCTGCCGATTGCCGTGGCCTGTCTAGACCAAAACAGTGAGATTAATTTGGCCACTTGGCGGGAGAACAGTTTATTTGTCGGTGAGTTGGCGCTCAATGGCGATCTGCGGCCGGTCAACGGAGTGTTATCTATTGCTTTGATGTGCCAACAGCGAGCAATAGCAAATATTTTTTTGCCTCGAGCCAACGCCGCTGAGGCGGCATTAGTTGCGGGGGTGACGGTTTATCCTCTGGATAATTTGCGTCAGTTGTATGAGCATCTCAAAGGCGTAGCAATCATTAATCGGTTTGTGGGAGCTGATATTTGGCATCAATCGGTCGCGGCCGCAGGTTTTGATATGGCGTTTATCAAGGGTCAGGAACAGGCCAAGCGCGCTTTGGAAATCGCCGCCGCCGGCGGCCACAACATTCTGATGTCCGGTCCGCCCGGCTCCGGCAAAACCATGTTGGCCAAGGCGATGGCTTCAATCTTGCCTCAACTGACTATTGAAGAAAGTCTGGAGGTGACAAAAATTCATAGCGCTGCCGGTATTTTGCCCAAAGATCAACCATTACTTACCAGTCGGCCCTTCCGGTCGCCGCACCATACTGCTTCGGCGGTGGCTTTGGTTGGCGGCGGTTCTTGGCCTCGACCGGGCGAAATCTCTTTGGCTCATCGTGGGGTGTTGTTCTTGGATGAATTTTTGGAATTTCCTAAAACAGTTTTGGAAAATTTGCGCCAGCCGCTGGAAGACGGATTAGTGACAGTGTCGCGGGCCGCTGGCACTATTAAATTTCCAGCCAAATTTATTCTGGTGGCGGCGATGAATCCTTGTCCTTGCGGTTATTTGTCTGATCCGGATAAAGACTGTCTCTGCAGTCCCGGCCAAATCATTAATTATCAAAAACGCGCCTCCGGGCCGCTCTTGGATCGGATTGATATTCACATTGAAGTGCCGCGACTCAATTTTGATAAACTGGAAGCGGGGCCAGCGGGCGAATCATCGGTCCAAATCAGACAGCGCGTCCAAGCGGCTCGTGACATTCAATTGGCTCGGTTTAAAGAAGACAAGATTATCAGCAATGCGGAAATCAACAGTCAGCAAATTGAAAAATATTGCCGCCTGGATGATGGCGGCCGCCAATTGTTGCGTCAGGCAGTGGACAAATTTCACTTGTCAGCTCGGTCGTTTCATCGCATTTTAAAATTAGCCCGAACCATTGCCGATTTAGCTGAGCAGGAAAATATTTTAGTCGAACATCTGGCGGAAAGTCTGCAGTATCGGCCTCAAATTGATTAATAAAACCCCGATAAAATTTATCGGGGTTGGGTGTCTGTGGCGGCCGTTGAGCCGCTTTTTTGTTTTAACAGCGAAACATGTTTTTCCCGGCAACGCGGACAGGCCCAGATAACCACCAGAGTTGATTCGGATGTTTTGTTTAGCTTGGCGGTATGGTTGTCAATCGGGGCGTGGTGGCCGCATTTATCGCAATGGGCAATAATGGACATGGCTGTTCCTCCTTGTTAGAGTTTTTTAGTTTCAAGCCATTTTCAAACGCTTTATATTATCTGATATAATTGAGCGGATTGACCCTGCTGCCGTTGATTCTTACTTCAAAGTGTACATGAGGGCCGGTTGATCGTCCAGTCGAGCCCTCGGCCATAATCACCTGGCCACGGCTGACTTTATCGCCGACCTTGACATAAATTTGACTGGCGTGGGCATAAAGTGTTTGGATGCCGCCGCCATGGTTAATGGTAACATTATAACCATAGCCGGTTTTGAGATACTGGACTCGGGTGACGGTGCCGTCTTCCGCGGCATAAATCGGTTTGCCCTGACCACAGGCGACATCCAAGCCGGTATGCAACCAACCACGGTAGTATTGGGTAATGCGCCGACAAGAGCTGGGCCATTGCAATTTGCTATTGGAGACTACTGCCGGTTCGGTTGGGGTCGGCGTGCTAGGCGTGGTCGGTTGGGTATAAGTGCGCGGCTTGGCCGTGTAAATAATTCGGCCCCCCGGTACCATAATCGTTTCACCCACCACCAATAAGTCATCATCAATATTATTAAAATTGGCGATATTGTCAACCGTGGTATCGTATTTTTGGGCGATTGATTTTAACGTATCACCTTTTTTGATGACATGGAGAACGCCGGAAGTTGGCGGGATAATCAGTTTTTGGCCAGGCTTAATAAAGGAGGTGGCAGATAAATTATTCGCCCACAATAAAGTATTAACCGAGACACTGAAATCTTGGGCAATATCGCCCAACGAATCTCCCTCTTGGACTGTGTATTCTCTAATACTGGTTCTGGTGATTTTGGCCGCGTCAGTGCTGGCTAAATCCGGTTTGACTAAGGTGCTGCCCCCCTCGGTCAAGGCTAGTGTTGATTCAAACGATCCTTGGTAAAGACTATCCTCAGCCATTTGCGATTCTGACAGTAAATCACGGCTGAGATAGGAGCTTTTGCTCAAATAACTATGGTTATTATTTTCAATCACCGCCGAATCTTCAATAAGTTCCAAATTTTCTACGCCGATAATTTCATAAATCAACGCTCCTTGGCCGTAATCTTCTTGTTTTTCATGGGCGAGAATATTGGAAGTGCTCACCAAAATACAAATCAGAATTATAATGGCGTGAATAATATAGCGATTGGAGAGAATCAAAATGATTTTTTCCAATTGGCCGGATGTTTTTTGGGCTACCTTGTTTTTAATTATCAAATAACGGCCAAAAAAGGGGATAATGAAATAACGTAAAAAAATATTGACCCCAAATAAAAAAGGGCCCCTCAACAGTTTAAAAAGCCTCAGAAGCGCTTTTACCAATAATTCCAACCCCCTGATGGAGAAGGTTAAAAAGCGGATGATTAGTTTTTTAATTCGCAGCTTAATGACAGTTGGTTAATATTAAAACCTTGATTTTGATTATAAAATTATAGCCGATTTTTGTCAATTAGGTTTAAAATTTTTTTTGTGCTAAATTATTATTATGGCAGACAATAAAATAGTCAATAGCATTTTAGCGGTAGTTTGTTATTTCGATTTATTTGACTATCCGCTGACGCTCTTGGAAATACATAAATATTTGATGGCGCCGGCCGATATTGCGACGGTCAGTCGGGCGGTCGAGGAGCTGGTGGCTAGCGGTCGATTAGCCGTTAAATTCGGTTGTTATTTTTTACCGGCCCGTCACGCGCTGGTCAATATCCGGCGTCAGCGCTATGTTTTGGCCCGAACCAAATTTAGGCGAGTCATCTGGGTGGCAAAAATTTTTTCTCTTTTTCCTTTTGTCAGGCAGATTGCCCTTTGCGGTTCCTTAGCGTATAGCAATGCGAAAATTGACAGCGATATTGATTTGTTTGTGGTTACTGCCGCCGGTCGGGTTTGGACTGTTCGGTTTTTGGTGAATGGTCTATTGTCGTTATGCCGATTGCGTCCGCGGGGCGAACACAAACAAGACAAAATTTGCACGGGGCTTTTTGTATCCGAGGACAGTCTGGATTTGAGTTTTATCAGCCATTACCAGCGGGAGACCCATCTTATTTATTGGTTTTTTCGGTCCGTATTCATTTATGGCGAATCGACTCGATTTTTTGCCGCCAATTCTTGGTTGAAACAGATTTTGCCCAATTTTTATTCTTATCAGCCCAATTTAAAGCGTCGGGTGAGTGGTTCGGGTTTTTGGTTGGAATGGTTGTTCAAACTGGCGCCGGAACGGCTGTTTAAAAAAATTCAATTGGCGATTATGCCGGCTGAATATTTGGCCCTGGCCAAGCGGGGTCAGGATGTAATTTTGTCTGACCAGGTCGTGAAGATTCATACCAGCTCGAGTCGTCAGGAAATTGCCAATCGACTGGCGGAAAAATTAAATAATTTAAAAATCAATGAAGCGATGGAACAAGCTGATTGAGTGGCTGATTGTTTGGTATATTTTTGTTTTGCCCTGGCAAACAATGTGGATTTGGCGCGAACGGTTTCTTGGTGGCGCCAAGTGGCAGTATGGGACAATAATTATTTATGCCAGCCAGATTTTGCTCTGGCTAATTTTGATCGGCCAGTTGATAGTCTGGTTCAGGCGCCGGCCAATCACCGTCCGAGACGCGCTAAATGTTTTAGCCGGCCGGTCCGGGCGACAAAATTCCCGTCGTTTTTTTGTGGCGGTTATTGGGCTGTTGACGCTGTGGCCGCTTAGTAGTTTTTTTTGGTCGCTCGATAAGTCGTTGGTTTTTTATGTTTGGCTGCAATTGGCCGGCGCGATCGGTTTGTTGGTTATTATTTTAGCCAAGGGTTACAGTCGGCTTCAAATAGCCTGGCCTCTGATGTTGGCCGGATTAGTTCAGGGAGGATTGGCCATAATTCAATTTTTCAATCAACGGATTTCGGCCAATAAATGGCTGGGACTGGCTGAACATTTATCCGGCGATTTGGGAACAGCGGTGATTGAGACCGCTGACGGCCGCTGGCTCAGGGCTTACGGCAGTTTTAATCATCCCAATGTTTTGGGCGGATTTTTGGCCGTATCTTTTTTGGCCGGATTTTTGGTTTACAACCGCTATCGGCCCGGTGGTCGGAGAATTCTCGCTGCCATATCCTTGGCAATAATTTCCGGCGGACTGTTTTTTAGTTTTTCCCGCAGCGCCTGGCTGGCCTTGGCTCTAATTGGTATTTTAGGGCTGGTGTTTTACTTAGGACGCGAGCGTTTGTCTTTGGTCCAAACATTAGACAAGTTCAAGCCGGCCCTATACGGCATAATTATTTTTGCCTGGCTGTTTATTATTTATCAGCCATTGGTTATTGAGCGCGCTTCATTTAGCGAGCGCTTGGAAATAAAATCAGCCCAAGAGCGTATCAGTTTAATGTCAGAGGCGAAAGATATTAGTCAAAATAATTGGCTGTTGGGTGTCGGCTTGGGCAATTATACTGTTGCTGTTTGTCGCCAATATCCCCTGCGGCCGGCTTTTGACTGCCAGCCGGTGCATAATCTGTATTGGTTGATTTTTGCCGAATTGGGTTTAATTGGATTATTGTTGGCCTTGGTTTTTATTGGTTTGTCTATTGGGCAAATTAGTCGCCAACAGCAAAAATCTTGGCCATTATCCTGGCTGATTCTCCTATTGGCGCTATCTGTTTTTGATCATTATCTCTGGACCAGTTATGTGGGATTAATGGTGTTTTGGCTGGTTATGGCGCTGGTGTTAATAGAGGATGATAATATTTAAAATTAGCCATTTTTTAATATTTTTAAAACGTCTTGACAATTTAGGCGTTTTTTTATAAAATAGTTTAGTAACCATTAGCACTCATTTGTCTTGAGTGCTAATCTATCTAAATAATTAATAAATAACAGATTAATATGAGCATTAAACCAATTGGCGACCGGGTTCTGGTCAAACCGGTAGCTGAAGAAGAAGTGACCAAATCAGGCATTGTTTTGCCCGATACCATTGATAAAGAGAAAAAAGCCGAAGGTGAAATAGTCGCTGTCGGCGCTGGTGAAAAAGTATCGAAGCTGGGGTTGTCTGCCGGCCAGAAAGTTTTGTTTGGCAAATATGCCGGCGAAGATATTAAAGTCGGCGAGGATGAATACAAGATTTTGGGCCACGATGAAATTTTGGCTGTCGTGGAATAAACCGATAAATCACAAATATAAAATATCAAATTCCAAATTGATTGTTAGAAAGTTATAATTAAAATTAAAAATTTAAATCTATGCCTAAGCAAATTCTATTTCAGGAGGAAGCGAGAAAGAAATTAAAATCCGGCGTTGACCAATTGGCCAATGCCGTCAAAGTGACTTTGGGGCCCAAGGGTCGCAATGTGGTGTTGGACAAGGGTTATGGCGCGCCGCAAATTGTCAATGACGGCGTCACCATTGCCAAAGAGATTGAGTTGGAAGACAAGTTTGAGAATATGGGCGCTGAACTGATTAAAGAAGTGGCGTCCAAGACCAACGATGTGGCTGGCGATGGCACTACCACCGCCACGGTCTTGGCCCAGGCGATTGTCAGCGAGGGACTGAAAAATGTGGCCGCCGGCGCCAATCCGATTGTCATCCGCCAAGGAATCGACAAGGGCGTCAAAGCGCTCGTAGCCGAACTCAAGAATAATTCCAAAGAAATTTCTTCGCGAGAAGAAAAACAACAGGTTGCTTCCATTTCTGCCAACGATAGCGAAGTCGGCAAAATAATTGCCGAAGCTTTGGATGAGGTGGGTAACGAAGGAGTGATCACCGTGGAAGAAGGCCAGAGTTTCGGCATTGAGAAGGAAATTGTCAAAGGCATGCAGTTTGACAAGGGCTATGTCTCGCCTTATATGATTACCAACGCTGAACGGATGGAGGCCGAGTATAATGAGGCGGCTATTTTGATTACTGATAAAAAGATTTCCGGCCTGCAGGAAATATTGCCGCTTTTAGAAAAATTGGCTCAGAGCGGCAAAAAGGAATTGGTGATTATTGCCGAGGATGTCGAAGGTGAAGCCCTAGCGACCTTTGTGGTCAATAAATTGCGGGGCACTTTCAATGTTCTGGGGATTAAGGCGCCCGGCTTTGGCGACAGGCGCAAGGAGATGCTGGCTGATATTGCGGTCTTAACCGGTGGCAAGGTGATTTCCGAGGAAGTCGGCTTGAAGCTGGAGAATGTGGATATTGGCGCCTTGGGCTATGCCTCTAAAGTGATTGCCACCAAGGAAAACACTACTATTGTCGGCGGTAAGGGCGACAAGGACGCCGTGGAACATCGGATTAGTCAGATCAGGAAGCAGATTGAAACTTCTGATTCTGATTTTGATAAAGATAAACTTCGTGAGCGGTTGGCCAAATTAGCCGGCGGCGTGGCTGTTGTTAAAGTCGGCGCGGCTACTGAGACTGAAATGAAAGAGAAAAAATTGCGGATTGAGGATGCTTTGGCAGCCACTAAAGCGGCCATTGAAGAAGGTATTGTGCCGGGCGGTGGCGTGGCCCTAGTCCGGGCGGCTAAAGCGCTCAACAATGTGGAAGTATCCGGCGATGAGAAAATCGGCATTAATATTCTGATGCAGGCAATTGAAGAGCCCCTTCGCCAAATCGCTGAGAATTCAGGCCAGAAAGGCGATGTAGTGGTGGAAGAAGTCAAGAAACGCGATGGTAATATCGGCTATAACGCATTGACTCATAATTATGAAGATCTAGTGGAGAAGGGCATCATTGACCCGACCAAGGTGACCAGAAGCGCTTTGCAGAATGCGGCGTCAGTCGCGGCCATGCTTTTGACTACTGAAGCGGCTGTTACCGACTTGCCGGAAAAGGAAGGCCATGACCATGGACCTGCCGGTATGGGCGGATATGGCGGCGGGATGCCGGGGATGATGTAAATCGCTTTTAGTAATAGATACTGTAGAATATAAAATTTTTCATAAAAAAAGAAGCAAGGAATATTCCTTGCTTCTTTTATATTTGTTTAGTGAAATATTCAGCTTTGAGTATTTCTTTTTCGAATGATTCGGGCATCCCTCTGAAAGTATCTTTATCGGCGCCTTGGGTTTTATAGAAAGAGAAAGCTTTCAATTTTACATCAGGATTAATTTTTATTTTAACATCCGGTTTGGAATATTTAATTTTTTTCTTATAATGATTTCCTCTTTTTCTGTTTTTGACTACCTCGCCAAACCTCGGAGATATTTTGGGAGATATGGTAGCTGTGTAGAAGCTGATTTTGAGCTTTCTGCAGATTTTTTTTGATATTTTTGATATGGCAATGTGATCGCGATGGCCGGATAATCCAAATTTATCAAAGCTAATTATCAAGTCAGGATTTAGTTTGTCAGCAATTTTTAAGGCTCTATTAAAGATTTCTTTTTTGTATAGGTTTAATTCGCCGTCCGGAAATTTGAAAGTAAATAAGTTGTTTACTTTCAAATATTTTGCCACCATCTCTATTTCTTTTTTTCTTGCATTCATCAATTCTTTTTTTGTCATCTTGTGGGGTAGATATAGGGTTCCCCTTTCTCCCAGTGAGGCGCAGACTATGCTAGTTTTTCCACCGAGTCTCTGGTTTTTGTAGATCGTTCCCCCAGCAATAAAAGTCTCATCATCTGGGTGGGGAATGATGAGTAAAATATTTTTTCCAATTATCTCTTGCTCTTCCATTGTCCGGTATTTTATGTTTATTATTTTTTTGCAATAAGCTGGATCATGTGTTTTTTGTCTGACTGTAGCTGTTTTATTGTTTTAAATCCAGCTCGCGACATTCTTTTTGTCATATCAACGGGCGAGCTCTTTAGAGAAATCATTACTTCGATAAAATCTCCGGATTTGAATTTTTTATGATCAAGCGTAAAATCTTTTAACACTGTTACTCCGCCATGAATTCCATCTTTATCCATGACAAATGTACTGTGTAGGTTTTCAACTGGCATGCCGTAATCCTCAAATGCCAGAATAAGCATAAGAGCGCACTCTTTGACGCTATAACATTTTAAGTGTTTGTCGGACGAGACTCGGCGATCAAAGTCTATAATCAATAAATCTCCTGGATCCATCAATTGGTATGTTTTTTTGAGCCACTGATCTCCTTCCTTTGGATAAAAATTACCGAAGGTGTTGCCCAAAAATAATAACGCTTTTGGTCTGGTGGATTTTATTTTTTTAATAAAGCTAATATCAGCAAAACTCTTTTTTATAAGAGAATATTTAACATTGCTCAGTTTGCTAAAATTATTTTTCATCATTGATAGTATTCCTTTGCCGATGTCAATATTAATATATCTAAATCGCTGACCGCTTTTGAATACGTCATTAAGCGATGATCCATCGAAACCGCCAAATTCAACAATGGTGTAATCTTTCAATAGATTGGCCAAGTAATTCTTATTTTGCTTGATAATTAAAGCGCTATCAGAACTCAACCAATAGGATTTGCTTTCTGTCAGTCTATTGAAAGCAGCAACTCCCTTGGGATTAGAGAATAGATATTCGTAGGGAATGATTAACTGGGGCTTTATTTTTTTTGCCTGTTTTTTAAGGATAGCCGGGAAGTAATTTTCTTTTTTTATTGTTTTAGACATATTTTGTTTCACTGATTTTTGATAGTTTAATATGATATTGCTTAACGGTTTTAGCCACTTCTTTATCAAGAAATATTTTTAGATACTCTTTTTGCAGATTTTTTATCCAATCCTTTCCGGTGATAAGCTGTTGAGTATTTTTTGTGCCATAGCGTGATTTGAATACCTCATACAAGGCTGATCCGGGGACAGGGGTCAGTATTGATATTTGTAGCTTACAAAATTGTTGTCCGTTGATTCTTTTGTTTTTCCAATATTTTATAAAATTGACTGTTTTTTCTATAGTTTCTTTTGTCTCGCCCGGTATTCCCAAGACTAAAGAGATGTGGGCGGTTATTTTATTTTTATAGAGTAACCGCATCGCCCGGTCTATATCTTTTACGGTGAATGTTTTATCAAGTACCCTGATTAAGTTCTCATTATAGCTTTCGATTCCCAAAAATACTTCTCGGCAGTTTATTTTTTTGAGGCTTTTTATTGATTGAGTGGTGATGTAGTTGGCTGCGGTAGAGATTCTTAATTCGGGTAGTTTGTTTTTACCCGTGCTTCTAGCCAGCGCTTCAAGGCGTTTATCAGTTATCATCAAATCACCGAGTACCACTTTTTCTAGCTGATATTTTTTTTGAATTTTTATAATATCCTTGATTGTTTCTTGCGGAGTTTTGCTTAATTTTATTTTGAGATCAGTTTTTATTTTATCGCTAGAGCAGTGGAAGCAATTGACTTTTTTGGGACAGCCGTAGTATTGACTCACCATGGCTAGCATTCTTTTTTCTTTATTTTGTTTTTGATAGTGGAACAGTCTATCAAGTGATTTGATAAGATTATGGTTTAGGGTTACAGTCATATCTACCATTGGCTTTTCATATTCTATACCCTTCTCTTTTAGGAATGCATAGTCAGAGAAGTTTTGTCCGTCTATAAAATTGTAAACCCCGCTTAGAATAACGGTCAGTCCTTTTTGCTTTAATTCCTTGTATAGCTTCAGACCGTTATTGTAGTTTGCATAGCCCAGGAACAGATAAATACATTCAGTGTTTTCTTTATTGATATTTTTAATTATATCATAATAATTTTCATAATAATCAAACAATTGAACATTTTTCTTTTCTTGTTTGAGCTTAGAGGCATAGAAAAGCGCTGACAGGTTGGGAATTAGGTCGGTGCTTTGGGGGAGATTTAATTTGTCGTTGAAGTATCCCTCATCGACATTGGGAGTGATTACATAGATTTTTTTGTTCATAATGTTTTTTATTTTTTGTTCCGATTTCGCTTGTCCGGTGTTTGGCCGGCCAAGCTCATCAGCCCGCCTCAGGCGGAGATCGGGGTGGGGATTTTTTTAGTTGCTCCCCGACAACTGCCAGCTGCGGCAATCCGCTTTCGATAACCAATCACTGCCTGCTGGCTAGGCCTCTCCGATTTGACGTTATCGGCATCGTTTACTCCGCCGCCGAAGTTTAAGACACTTCGACTTGGAGCCACATAATCGTGGCCCCTTCCGGAAGGGTGGTTGTCCCTTCCGGCAGGCGAGGTCCGCGGTACTGTCCGATTATCGCCCGGTCCCCTTTGGTTAGGGAGACATTCAGGCGATTAGCCGGAACAGTCATACCGAGTTCACTGCTAAAGACTGCGGCAGTGTCGGCATGCCCTACTGCGCTCGGCAGAGGTTCGGGGTTTTTATTTCTCGATTCTGCGTCGGCGTAGAGTTTGCGCACCTCGTCCAGCGGCATCTCTTCAAAATATACTGAAGCCGGAAATTGGCTTAGCATATTTGGAGAGAAGGAGTTCAAAATGATTGGTTTCATTTTTACTCGATTTGCCGTCAAACTTTTATTCTCCTCATTTCAGTTGGGATTTACCCAACCTTATAGAGGATATTCAAGTCGACGAGTAGTTTTGCTGCGGTTTTAAGGTTCTTTTCCGATTTCTGCCTTTTGGTTTCATCAGCCCGAGTACACACTCGAGGATCGGCCGGATGTTATGGTACATCCGGAAACCCTGGCTTATTCGGTCTTTTATTCGCCAGCTTCCCCTTGCTTTTATAGAGCGGTCGGACGGGGACACCGCTCTGTCTGCCAAGTTGACCGTCACACTCGATCATTAAGTGGCAGGCTCGGACCAGAGCTCCTCAACGCTTTTTAAAGCGGCTAGATTCTGATTTTTGAACCGTTTGTCTTTGGTGACATCGGCGCCAAACCAGTCTGGAGGAGTAAAAGCTTCGGCTGTCTCTATATCTGGAAATTCTACCTCGGCTGTATAAAGGCCCGCAAGATTTCCAAAGTAGAAGTCAACCTCGGCTAATAGTCCATTTTCGAGTGCGATGACTAGGCGGTTTTTTTCGATCCGCCGATGAAAAGTCAGCGGCCAGAGAACTTCGAATTGCTCTGGGCTGATTTCCATCTCGGTTTCTTCACGCGCCAGGCCTTGCCCGCTTTTGACGGTCAGGCAGTAGCTCGTGCTGTCATCGCATCCATGCTCGCTTCGGATTTTTCTTATGCGAATCTCCTTTCCATTTTCTTCAACAGCAATGTATCCCTGTTGGATGGTTTTTGTTGCCATGTGGCAACAAAAAAATGTTTGATCGCTAACATATTCTACAAGATACTTTTTTTCGATTTCCTGCATGGCACTTTTCCTTTCAGTTTGCTGTGTTGTAATGTTCAGTTCCGATTTCGCTTGTTCGGTAGTTGGCCGGCCAAGCTCATCAGCCCGCCTCAGGCGGAGATCGGGTGGGCAGTTTTATGACTTGCCCGGGTCTTGGATTTTGGAGGCTGGTAGCGCCTCCCGCGGTCTCGTGCCGGCTTATCTTTTTGCCGGTAGTTTCCGCTTACGCTTAGCTGTCGCTAAGCGGCTGCTGATACGAGCAGCGAGTCAATGGCGGCTAGCACTTGGCTTTTGACCGCCTCGATGCCGGCGTTTCCGGGAATAAAGGTCCAGCCGGGGTGGTCGGACCAGGCCGCTCGGGTGCGGCCTTCGAGCGCCTGGGCTTCATCGAGGGATTCAAACCGGTTTTGGTTGCCGGTTTTGCCATACAGCTCTGGTCGGGCCGTGGCCAGCGATTCCAGGTGGAGCACTTTGGCATATTGTTGTTGTGTCTGTGCTTGGTCCACCTGGTAAAGCCGGCAGAATTCGGCCGTGCCGCCGGGGGTGTAAGCGGCGCCGTCCAGCAGGCCGCGATCGCAGACCAGCAGCCGTGCTCCACAGTTTTGGGCGACAAGCTCGTAGGCTTGCTCCAAGGACTGCTGAGTTTTGGCTACTGCCGCTTGGAAGGCGCTTTGCCAGTCGGCTGACCAGGGCAAGTCGCGGCCGGGGACAGGGAAGCCGCCAGAGAGGAGGATGGTGGCCACTTCCGGCACCACCAGGACATCATCGTAGCGCTCTTTTATGGCTTGGAGGCATGTGGATTTGCCGGCACAGGGGCCACCGGTCAGGACGATCTTCTCAATGCTGTTTTTTTTCTGCATTTATCTGCTTCCTTTTTTTTTGGTTTTTAAAGTTCAGTTCCGATTTCTGCCTTTTGGCTTCATCAGCCCGAGTACACACTCGAGGATCGGCCGGATGTTATGGTACATCCGGAAACCCTGGCTTATTCGGTCTTTTATTCGCCAGCTTCCCCTTAGTATTTATCGAGCGGTCGGACGGGGTACCCGCTCGTATGATTGACTCTGCTCTCACACAAAGCTTTGTCAATCATCTGTTACCAAGGATGCTCTTCACTAATTCGGACTCCCTTGCGGGGACCGATAGTGATGAGGAATTCGTCTTCCTCGAAGATCCCCGTAATGGAATCTCCCGGCTTTGTTAAGCCCGCATCCTTCAGCAACTCTCTGGCCCATTTTTTTCTTCTTTGAAAGTAGGATATCCTCTTGTTTAGGTTTATATGCCATTGTTCCAGTCGGCCTATGTTGGCTATAAAAGTTTTGCCGCATTTTTGACACCCCATTTTGACTTGGCCGTTGCTAAGCTCTTCAATTTCAACTGCTATCCCATTACAACGATTGCACACTCTTGTTGTCTCCTGCATGGCGGTTCTCCTTGTGGCTTGGTTTGTATTGTAAGGTTCTTTCCCGATTTCGCTTGTCCGGTGGTTGGCCGGCCAAGCTCATCAGCCCGCTTCTAGCGGAGATCGGGGTGGAGAGAGAGGGTTTTAAGCTCTCCCTCCGAGGGGTGAGACAGTTTTACGACTTATCCGGGTCGGTTTTTAATGTGCCATTCGTTTTTTTCCTCCAGTTCTTTCATTTCCTCTTGTATTTTCATTATGTTGAGGTGTGCCTCCCACAGCTTTTCCTGAAGCTGGGCGCGTTTCTTGGCGTAGCAGGCCGGGCAAACATCATCGGAGTGGGCGCAGGTGCAGTGCAGGTGCTTGGCGCGTCTATTTTGGGGGATTTCATCAGTAGCTAATTGTGGCATTGCATTTCTCCTGGCGTTTTTGTTTTTTTGTAAGGTTCTTTCCCGATTTCGCTTGTCCGGTGGTTGGCCGGCCAAGCTCATCAGCCCGCCTCAGGCGGAGATCGGGGTGGAGAGAGAGGGTTTTAAGCTCTCCCTCCGGTGGCGCTACTTTTGGTCGATGGGTTCCCTCCTTTCTTTCGCCTCTTGGAGGCATTTTTCGCAGTGGTGGTGTTCGGGTACTCCGTGTTTGCAGTGGAACATCTCTGTTCCTCCTTTCTTTTCTTTTTTTCAAAAAACCACCAATTTTTCGCGAGGTGGTTTTGTTTTCAAGGTGCTCTGCCTAAGTCAGCTTGTTGGCAACCTGGCTTGGGTAGAGGACTTTGACGCTTGGTTTTTATGTTGTTAAAACCAGTATAGCACAGCTAAAAAAATTTGTCAAGTATTTTGACATTTGATTTATAAAAAACCAATAAAAATGAGGTTTTTTTGCTCTTTTTTTAGTTTTTAATTTTAAAAATTTTTCTTTATTTTTACTAATTTTTTAATTAATTTTTAGCTTCTTGACAAGAATGGTGGAAAAAGCTACAATTATAGTATAAATATTGTCATAAAAACCGACATTTAATTTACATAATTTAAAAAATAACTAAATTTAGCCAATATGCTATTAGAACAATACCTTCAAAACATTGGACTTAGTGATAAACAAGCCAAGATTTATTTAGCTGGTTTACAATTAGGCCCGGCTTCGCTCCAAGAACTGACTAAGGCCGCCGGCCTCAAGCGTACCACCGGTTATGAAGTTATTGATGAATTAATCGCTCAAAACCTGTTTACTGTCAGCCAGAAAGGCAAGCGCAAAGTGTTTACCGCCCAGGAGCCGGACAACTTGCTGTTGTTTTTAAAACAGCGGGAAAATATTTTAAGCCAGATTATGCCGGACCTGGAAGCGCTCAAAAACACCAATGCCAAAAAGCCGGCGATTCGTATTTATGACGGCATCAGTGGCATCAAGCAGGTTTATCAGGATATGATCAAGAAACCGGGTGAAATTTTGGCTTTAGCGGCGCCCCGCCAGATGATTGCCAAAACCATTTTGAATTATCTGACCAACGAGTGGAAGCCGCTAAGACTCAAGGTCGGCATCACAATGCGGCGGGTCAACATAAACGAGAGTGGCGAAGTGACCCGCGATTTCACCCACAGCGAATTTCCCCGTAAATTAGAGATAGTTAAATATTTGCCTGCCGAGCATTATCCGTTTTCCGTCGGTATTTACATTTATCGTCAGAAAGTCGCCTTTGTTTCTTTTGCCGAAGATGAGCTCACTGCTATTATGGTACGCAGTCCCCAGGTCAATAAAACGATGAAAATGATTTTTGAGATGTATTGGAAGTAATAAATTCTTTGTAAAATTAATAGTTGACCCCATTTGCCGGCTGTGCTAAGGTACACCCAGCCAGGAAGAAAGCAGGAGGTATTGTCGTGTCGCATTTACTCAAAAAGCTATTTGACTTTTTTCGCTCTAGAAAGTGCATCTGCCCGACAGAGTGCGATTGCCATAATCCGCCGCCCGATGATTGGGACAGCCTAAGCGGCATCTATCATATCAGCAACTCTTGTCCGGTGCACAATCTTTATCCCGAGCTAAATCCGTCGTGCCCGATTCACGGCTGGGAAGATTAGCGCCTTGTCACTTGCTAGATTTTGTCTGCCGCCCGCGAACCGTTATGTTTGCCGGCGGCTTTTTTGATTGTCGAGCTTCAATGTAGTATAATTTAAGTTAAGAATTAATTCCTTTTTGGAAATAAATTAATAATTTAATAATTATTTAAACAATCAAGAGGAAGACATTTAGTTGAAATATCGTCCCAATTTTCTTGATCTTGGTTTTTTTAGCTCAATGACTTGGACAAAAATAAATGATAATATTTAAATAACAACAAAATTTATGAACAGGTTATTCTTTTTATTAATATTAGTGGCAATTTTGATTTCCGGTTGCGGTCCCAAGGCGGCCATTGTCAATATTGAACAAGAAGATATTTCCGACTGCCTTGGTTTATGCGAGCAAGTGGAGACGGTTTGTCCGAATTTTTTATCTTCTGAAAATTGCCAATCTCAATGTGGCAGTTGGGATCAGACGACTAAAGAAACGATTCGTCAAGCCGCTAATTGTCAGGAGTTGTCGGCTATTCCGGAAGTGGTGTCCGCATTATTGCCGGAAATTAATGAGCCAGAATTAGAAGAGCCGGCAAGCGAGTGCGAAGCTGCTTGCAACAATTATGTCAATCAATGTTTGACTTTGGTGCCCAATGCCAGTCAAGCGTTATTTCAGGACGGATTAACTTCCTGTTTGGAGCAATGCGTCGGCTGGGAAGAGACAAAAGTCAGGTGCATTAAGCAGTCGGCCAATTGCGAATCAATGACTAATGTTTGCGGTCTATAACAAACGAAAAATATGGATAAAAAATTACTGTTAGGATTGGGAGGAATTGCTTGTGTCGGCGCGATTGGCGCGGGGATACTGGTTTATAATTCATCTTTTTCTGATAAAGGTAATCGTCAAGTTAATCAGGAAGAAATCGGCCAGGGAATTGATGAGGAAACCAAAGCCAAATTGGAGGCGCTTTATTTTGAAGAATTGAAAGATCAGGAACGTTATACTTTTTGTATCGGCCGAGAAAAAATTTCTGGCACTTATACCAATGCGGTTATGGGGAATGAAAGCGGCGAGATTGATTATATTTCGGAAGAAATCAATGTCATTGATAAGGAAAGTCAAAAAATGTATATTTTAGGCCGGACCATTGATTATCAATATAGCGGAGAAGGAATAATGGAAAATTCTGCCGGCAGCGGCATTATTGAAACTAAAGAAACCGGCAGCTTAACGGAGTATTACAAAAAAAATGAGGCGCCAGTCAGAATTGATTATTATGCCCAAACGATTTTTCCGGCGCCGGATAGAAAAGTCAAAGACTGGGTTTATGTTAATGTAAAAATGATCGGTACGGTGATGGGTTTTACCGATGAGAGAAAAGAGACCAGTAAAGAAGACGCCAAAACTTTTTGTTTGCCTTTCAGTCTGGCCGGCCGTCCTTTGGAAAATGGCGCCTTCATCACTCCCGATTATTTTTCTTTTAGCAAGAGGTGCGAGGCGCCTTCATTGGCGCCTGGCGTCAATTTCAGCGGTGATTTTGAATTTACTTGCGACAATATTGATTACACTCAAGGGATAAGCTTGCTTGAAGAATACAAATCCAAAGAAGTGATTGACCCATATTATATTGATACTGAAGGGATTTTTGATTCTTCCAATGAGCCGGAAGAAAGAAGGGAAGTCAATGATGCGTCAGCTTCCAATATAGACGAAGATGGTATTGATATTGATTCTTCGTCTGGCGGTTCCGGCATCAGAATTGATTCTGATTCAGCCAGCGCGCCGACCCAGGAAGATTTAAAAAAGCAACTGGAAGATTTAAGGGGCGAGATTCAGGCTAACCAAAGCGGGGAGTAGTTGAAGATTAAATAATAGAGATATTTCAATTATTAAAAATTTGAAATTAAAAATTAAAATTAATATTATATTATGTCTTTAAAAAACAAAGTGGCGATTGTCACTGGCGCTGGCCAGGGCATTGGTCGGGGCATTGCTTTGGCTTTAGCTAAAGCTAAATATCAGGTGGTTGTTTCTGATATTGATGCCAATAATTGTCGGAAAGTGGCTAAGGAGTTGTCAGTTTTAGGCGCCAAGTCTTTGGCAGTCAAGTGCGATGTGTCTGATAAAGCAGAGGTGGTTAAATTATTTAAACAGACGATGAAGCAATTCGGTCGATTAGATATTTTGGTCAACAACGCCGGCATCTTTCCTTTTGTCGCTTTTGAGCAGATGACTGAAGCCGATTGGGACAAGGTGATTGATGTTAATCTCAAAAGTGTTTTTTTGTGTTCGCAAGAAGCGGCCAAAGTAATGGCTACTGGCGGTCGGATAATTAATACTTCTTCCATTGCCTCGGTTGTCGGCTTTGCCGGTTTGGTCCATTATTGCGCTTCCAAGGGTGGGGTTAGTGGTATGATTAGAGCCATGGCTTTGGAATTGGCGCCGAAGAAAATAACGGTCAATGCTGTGGCTCCGGGAGCAATAGAGACGCCGGGTGCTGCCAACCCCGACGAAGCAGCCAAACAGCAGACCATTGCCGCTATTCCCTTGGCCAGAATGGGCCAGCCCGAAGATATTGCCGGCGCCGTAGTATTTTTGGCCTCTAAGCAGGCCGATTATATCACCGGCCAGACCATTATTGTTGATGGCGGTTGGACTTTGCGCTAAGACTGGCCAGTTAAATTGTCGGGCGTAGATTTTTTTAAGTTTATGAATATCAAAACAAAAAAAATCATCCTTTGGCTACCGCGGATACTGGGTATAGTTTTTGTCCTGTTTTTAGCGCTGTTTTCATTGGATGTGTTTGACGGCACAAATGGATTCTGGTTGACGGTCGTGGCCTTATTTATGCACAATATTCCGTCTTTGGCCTTGCTGGTGGTGATACTGCTATCTTGGCGCTATCCGCTTGTCGGCGCGATAGTCTTCGGCTTGGCCGGCTTGGCCTATGTGGTAATGGTAGCAGTCAATCAAAGCTGGTATATCGCTATTTCTTGGTCGCTGATTATCGCCGGCCCGGCTATACTGATAGCAGTATTATTTTTCCTGTCGTGGAGAGCGGGGCGGAGGTGGTAGGGGAGGTTAGAAACATATTCCCGCCTTATTGTCTGAAGGAGGGGGTAGGGGGAGGTTAGAAACATATTCCCCCCTCATTGTCTGAAGGAGGGGGTAGGGGGAGGTT
>ERZ795044.699-NODE-699-length-31402-cov-6.073627_pt1 | contig 31402 bp, 33 predicted proteins | sample MGYA00375128_ERZ795044 | MGnify/ENA primary metagenome ERZ795044 (study PRJEB30173, sample SAMN05720213) | anaerobic digester metagenome | isolation source: active sludge of municipal wastewater-treating anaerobic digesters | place: USA | collected 2014-12-22 ...
ATGTCTGATTCTCCACGAGGTTTAGTCGGTGGTTATCAGCTTTAGGATTGCACCCTAGTATAGCCAGTAAAGATAAGCAACAACCTATTCCTTTTCCATTCATGATTTGCGCACACGCGTGGCGTTCATAAAAGATGGTCTCCTATCCTGTGAAACTAATCATGACATAGGCCACAATTGCAATAACGATCAGTGAGAAGGCGATGTCCCAGAAATTATAACTAGCACGATTAGTCAGTTTCTGTTCAGCACTAAGCGTGCTGAAGGTAAGTCCCTGAATCTGCTCGGGCAAAGGTGCCGGAGTGAGCCAACTCACCACTAAACAAAGAATGACACAAAATAAAAAGAACCAGGCTGCAAACGTAAGAAAGTTGGTATTCCCAATGATATATAAGATACTGCCCGGTTCCAGCGAGTTAATCGCTAACTCCAATCCGATCCGGATAAAGGCAACAGCCATTCCCACAATTAACGTAATCAACGCTCCTTTGCTGTTAATTCGGCTATAAAAAATCCCCAACAGAAATACAGCTGTAATAGGTGGTGCAATGTAGGATTGTACCGACTGCAAATACTCATACAACACGCCCGAAATATTTTGCATGATAGGAATCCAGGCAATACCCAACACAACAACAATTGCAGTGGCTATACGACCGATGCGCAGTAAGTCCTTTTCCGGGGTTTCAGGTTTTAGCTTTTTATAAACGTCAACTGTAAACAATGTTGAGCACGAGTTAAACACAGAAGCTAATGAACTCATGAGGGCTGCGAGTAATCCAGCGGCAACTAATCCTCGTAACCCGGCCGGCATCTTATTCATTAATAAAGCAGCAAAAGCCTGATCGGGAGAATCCCATGAAAGTTCACCTCGGTTCTTCAACGCTAATGCTACCACACCGGGAATGAGAAACAGAAACACAGGAAGTAGTTTTAGAAAACCCCCGAAGATAGTGCCGCGTCTCCCTTCTTTAATATTCTTCGCGGCAAGCACACGCTGCACAATGTATTGATCGGTACACCAATACCACAGTCCAACCACGGTACTGGTAATGACTAAACTCGGCCACGGAAAATCCGGATCCGTAGCAGGTCGCCACATATTTAAGTACCCAGGTTCTAACGATTGTTTCATACCCTCCCAGCCTCCTACCGAATCAAGACCTATGAAGGTTAACGTTCCAGCACCAATTACCAACACCACCGTTTGTAAAGCTTCTGTATAAACAACGGCCCGCATCCCCCCAAGAATCGTATAGATACCGGTGAGGATTACAGTCATTAACGCGCCAAACCAAAAATCAATGTGAAGAATGGAAGAGATAACAATGCCCCCGGCATAAACGGTAACCGAAATTTTTGTGAGCACGTAAGCGATCAGAGAGAAAACACTTAAGAACCACCGTGTACTTGAATTAAAGCGCCTTTCTAAAAACTCGGGCATCGTGAAAACACCACTCCGTATATAAAATGGCAAAAAGACCCACCCGAGCGTGATTACTAACCAGGCATGCAATTCATAAATCAACATGGGGATCTTTCCACCGGCACCGGCACCCGCCAGGCCCACTACGTGTTCCGATCCAATGTTGGAGGCAAAGATGGAAGCACCCACCACAAACCAACCAATGTTGCGGCCAGCCAGAAAGTAGTCTTCTGTCGTTTGCTGCTTGCGCGTCATTACCCAAGCTGCTAATGCCGCAATGAGAACGAAGTAACCTCCAATTACAATCCAGTCGAGTGTGGCGAATCCTTGCATGACACTAAAAGTAAGTATATCTACGAACGAAATTAATAACTAAATCAACATCTCTGGCATTTACACTCTCATTGTTCGGGTCTTAGGTGACTCTTTCTTACGATTTGTTTCCCAGGCGAGTATAAAATGGAAGCTTATAAACTCAATTCGTATTTTGCAAAAATGCTAACAGGTCAGCTAAATCCTGAGGAGTCATATTACTTTCCAGTCCTTCCGTCATTAACGAAGAACCCAGGGATGTGAAACTCTTTATATCTGTTTTATAAATAGTTTCCTTACTTCCGCCCATCTTTTTTATCGTGATGTAGTGATCCGTTTCGTTTTCTACAATGCCTATGTGTACATCCCCTGACTTGGTGACCAACCTATGGTTTATATACTGAGTGTTAACTGCTGCATTCGGATCTAAAATATCATGCATCAAAGATTCCTTGCTTTTCCGGCTTATTTCAGTCAATACCGGACCGACTTCCTGTCCTTCGGCTCCGTATTTATGGCATGTACTGCACATGGATTTAAATACGGCAGCACCTGCAACCGTTGATCCCTTTAGAATAAGTGCATCTTTCATTTTATCCATTGCCTCCTTCCGGGTGGTTACCCCCGAATCAGAAAATAAAGCTTCTGCTCTGCGCTTAGTATTTTCATTGTCAGTCCACCACAACAATTGCCGTCTGCGTTCAAGATCAAAATTCATTTCTCCGATATTGATAACTCCTTTTTCCAATCCAGTCAGCAACGCATCATTATAAATTTCTTTGTATAATAGTAAATCACCAGCCCATTTTCTGATTTGCGGACCCAGTTCCGCCCAACGATTCACTATTTGTGTGCCTATTGAAGGGTCGTCATAATCAGCCAATTGTCTTAATGCAGCCTCTTGCAGATTGAGGGGCTCAGTATTATCAAGGCATTGAAATAATACCTCCGACTTTTCTTTGTATGGCAGTAAAGCAATAAGGGCCATTTGCTTAAATCGAATACTGTCAGGCAAGGATTTATCAACTACCTTCTTAAGGGCAGCCTTACTATAGGATAAAAATTCTGATGACACCGGTAAAGAGAGTTTTTTTCGAAGCGCTGCTAACGATGAGATAAGAACAATATCTCCAGACTTTTCTAATTGCTTTACGAATACCATCGCAGAAGCCCCTTCGGTAAAATAAATCCCTTGCGTTAATCGATCGATGATAACTTGCTTTGAATCTGTAGCCAAGGGAGCTTTAACTAAAGCCGCTAACACAACATTCACATTATCAACGGTGGCTCCAGAAATCGCAGCCAATGAAGTCAATAATTTTTCCTGGTTCGCGCCACCTTTGATGGAACTATAAACTTGAAAGAACTCTGCGGGGGCATGCTTTGCAGCGAGGGTAATGCTGGCAAAATTCCAATCATCAGCAGGTTTTGATGCTGATTGAGTAAGAGATTCAAAAATCTGATTCTTATACTGATTAAACTCTTCTCGGGGTAATGTGCTTATTGTCAAAGCGGCTTGCATACGAACCCGTTGATCATTATCTCCTGTTAAGGCAAGCACTTTGCTCATCAGAGATTCGCTGCCAACAATGAATTTCTCAGCTATCATCAATGCACTCTCTTTCACTCCGGCCGACACATCATCTAATGACAGCATTAATTGATCAACTGTTAATTGATTATTGCCGTTCAAAATCCACAAGGCATGTACCCGTGCCTGAGGTGAACCTGATTGTAACAGTTGACCAAGATTTACTGTGAGATCTTTACTGACAGGTGTTTCCATTAGCAACCGATGTGCTGTTTTGCGCACCCATTGATTTGGATTACCTAAGGCAGCGACCATTCCTGCTTTGGTTTTCAACTGATCAGTAGAAAAGGAATTGGTTACAGAATTTGCTTTAGTAATTTTATAAATCCGGCCTTTCTCCTTGCCGGCATTAAGATCCAACGTCTTCTCAATATCATCAGGTATCCATTCCGGATGTTCAATTACCTTCCGATACATATCCACCACGTACATGGCTCCATCCGGGCCAACACTCATATTTACTGGACGGAATGCCCGATCACTGCTTGCCAAAAAATCTCTTTTCTGTTGAAGGCGTGATGCAACAAATGAAGCCCCATTCGGTTTAATTTTATCAACATGGATAAGGTTTAGTACCACATCGGCCACCCAAACGGTGTTTTCATATTCAGGACCAAAGGCACCACCACCATAATATGTAATTCCGCAGGAACCAGAGAAGTAGCCCGACTGCTCAGGGTGATTGACGCGAGATTCCTGTTCGCCAATAGGATAAATCCGGGCTAGTCCATCTTCTTCGTGATCCGAAATATTGGACAGACTATTTTCTATCAAGAGTTTCACGTCCTTTTGATATCGCTCAGGAAAAACAAGATGGGAGATATGAGTAAGATTGTGTGTCTCGTATATATGTCCGACCTCATCCATTCCTAACCCAAAACCCCCAGATGATTCTCCGATTCGCTCCATCACTTTGGTCTCCAGATTAAATCTGAAATCCTGGCCCCGAAGGTCCATCCTGTTGGTAGAATCTCCCCACCAATAGGGTTTTCCTGAATTCCCGCCATTAACTGCATAGATCCAATTATCGATACCGTAGGTCAATCCATTATAATTATGTTGCAGGTTCCCTGTGGAAAACCCACCCATCAAAGTATCGACCAGATCTGCTTTGTAATCATCATTAGTATCTTTAACAAACAACAAATAAGGAGGAGCAGCTACTAACACACCCTTTTTATAAGGCATGATTGATGATGCCAGCTGCAGGTTTTCAGCAAACACTACCGTGTCGTCATAGATTCCATCCTGATTATTATCCTTGAGTAATATGATTTTACTTTGCTGATCTTCAAATGGGTAACCGGGCATTTCAAGTACCAGAGCCTCCCCCTCCTCATTAAACTCCAGATCGACCGGATCTTTGATGAGAGGTTCCCTTGCTACTAATTTAAGATCAAAGCCTGGCTCAAGTTCAAAACCCTGAGGGAGATTCGAAGTCCCCGAATCGCATGATACCATGAGTGCGGAAACTATAATCAAGTATATAAGCCACTGTGTATTCCACATAATTTACGACTATTCAATAACAATTTTATATTTATCCAGCAAGCCGGCAATACCGGCCTGTGAGAATTTAGCCTTTCTAATCCGGTTCACTTCAGGGTTGATCGAATAATTATAGGCCGTGCGCAAATCCGCACCTTCCAGAATTGTGTTTTCAAACGTAGCCCGGCTCAAATCGCAATCCTGAAATCTCGCATTTGTCAAGTCTGCCTCCATGAACTCTACATCCTGCAGCTTACAGTCGTTAAACACGATTGCCTTCAATTTCAATTTATAAAAAGAAGAGAAATTCAGTATGCAATTTTCAAAGTAGAATGACAACAATAACTTATTGCATTCGTCAAAACGCAAGCCCAACAATTTACAGTTTTTAAATCGGGCGTCTTTACAAGATACATTCCGCAACTTTGCCAGGCTGAGATCACAGCCTTCGAACACACATCCGGAAAAAATAAATCCATTGAGATCGAGGCCTGAAAAATTGCAGTTACGAAACGTGCATTGTTCATACTCGCCCTTGTCGAGGTTTATCTCATTAAAATTTAGACTGTTAAATTCCTGATCCTCTTTGTACATTTTATTCATTAATATGAACCTGGTGATTAATTATTCGTAATCAAAGGTATAAACACAAACAACCAACTATTCAACAATAAACGTAACCTTATCGCTGCTAATAGAAGGCGGAAGCCAGCCAGTTCCGACCGATAAATAAAGATCATATTGACCGTGCTTAACCGGAGTCTTGATTAGCACAGAATATTCGCTACCGCTATTGACCATGTTATTCTTGATTACAAGATCTGAAGTGCCCATCTCAACCCAATTGGAATATTGAAAAAATGAATACGTGACCCGGGATGGGTAATCCGGGTTCGCTTCGAGATCTCGGTGATTATTATTGCTCAAAATGAAATTCAATTTAAGTCTTACTGTGTCAGAGGTCTTAGTTCTTACGGGGGACTTTAGGTTCGATTGTATTATTATGTTAGAAGCAGATCTAAAATTATCAATAAAGTTATACGGGAGGTATTCGTAAGAAAATAAAATACTGTCAGCCGTTGCATCCGGATAGTTGTAAACGAGGGTGACAGATTCGCCCTGATACTTTGCTTCCGTATCCCAGATTGAATATTGATTTTTTCTACCCCATACATTGTTAAGGGAAAAGGCAGGCAGGCCTGAATAAAATTCGTACAGCGAGGCCCGTTGATACGAGTTCATAAAAGCCACGGGTCTTTCTTTAGAGACTGCTTTTAATTCCCTTGTCCATCGTCTGGCTCCCAACATTTTTGAAAGTCTGATGGAAGGAGGAAAAAAATTCGCAATTAATGCCATTCGTACCAGCAGGATGAGCACCAGAGAAACAACAAATGAATAGTACGCAAACTTGGTTAGCTTCTGACTTCTTTCAATATGATTATACCCAATATAAAGCAACGGCACCAGCGTTATAATCGTCCAATTGCCCTCCACCCTACCTTTGAATGTCATCAGGAAAAAGAACAGGTAGGTACCCACGATCATAAACTTTAAGCTGCGTTCAAACAGATCTTTTGGTTTGAAGGTAAAACCCAGGTAGATAAGCACGGCTCCAATAAACGGACCCAACACAAAGGGCTGAGCAAACAGATACTCTGTAGTAAACGAGAAAGAATATCCCTTTGAACTGCGCTCATAGAAGTGATACTTCATCGATGGGAAATCGTTAGCCACCTGCCACAGTACATGTGGCATAAATAAAATAAGAGCCAGTATACCACTAATCCAAAATGATTTCCTTTTTAGCAAGGCCAGATTAGATAGTACAGTAAACCCAATGACCAGGATCCCGTGATACTTGCTAAGCAACAACAGGCACATGACGACTGCGAGTGCAAGAACAATCTGCCACGAATCTCTTTGCAGATATTGTTTGTATAAATAAAAAAAACTTACGGTCAGAAATAACAATGGAAAATCGGGAATGGCAAACATGCCCCCTCCAAATACCATCCCCACTTGAAGAAAGGCGATGGACAAAGTGATTGCATAGAATAATTTGAGATTGAAAGGCTGAATCATTCTCTCCATCACCCAAATGGTAGCCGCGCCAAGCAGGACAAAAAACAATCGTACCCCTAGTTCGTTGTGAAACAAAATGTAACCCGCTTTTACCAACACCGCTGTAACTGGAGGGTGATCAAAATAGCCCCATGCAAGGTTCTTTGAATACATCCAATAATAGGCCTCATCTCCGCGGAGCTCAACATAGTAGGCCTGTATCAGGAGTGAAGCGAGCCAGAGGGTATAAAATAAAAAGCGTATCCCCATTATGCCTTAACGTTTGCCCTGTGAAGAACACGGTAGAGCACCCAACAAAACACGCCTGTAATAATAGTGGCCAGAACATCCCAGGGATCCATCGGTTTACCCAACACCGGATGAGCCACCTCATAGAGAATAAGGCTGATGGTTATGGTCTTGATCAGGAAATCGTGCTGTGACCTCGTACTTCCAATCAGGCCAAGAAAGATATAGATCGTGGCAATTGTACCCAGCGAATTTCCTATTGTATCGGCAATATGAAAATCATTGATCTGGTGAGAGTAGATATAAGGACGATAGATAGGCCGTGCAAAGAATTCATAGATCAATAAAGCGATAAACCCAACCGCAAGATTAATACCCCGGGTCCAGGTAAATTTCCAAACTACAAATTCTTCTCTCAGTTCCCTGATCGTCATTGTGCTCTAACCGGTTATTTTTTAGGAGTACCCAATAAATAATAAATGCGCATCGGACCACTTTTCTTTTCTCCAAGATCCCAACTAAAACTTGTAGTCTTGTCAAGACTTGATATAAGATCACCCATTTCAACCTTTGAATAGGTTCTGAAGATCGATGCGATCCCATCCCACATAATATACAGTGGAATCAATGGAAGTATATAAATAAAAGGCAATACCTGCCAACGAACAGGACGGATAAAGGGTGAAAGCAACAGGACATTTAAAATCACAAAAAGCATGGAGACAAAGCTCATCACATCCCTGCCTACAGGTTCAAAGATGGCAATGGGTGATTTTGAGTTCACTGCGTTTTGCAAAATCTTTCTCGCATCTGCCGGACGAAAATGATGAAAGGATCCAAACAAGGTTCTGAACTTTCCTTGCAGATACTGTGGCATTTCCATTGCGTTGATGGATGCTGATTCAAATCGAAACGTTTTGCCTCCTTGCAGTTTTGTTCGATCAAAAGCCTTTAGGTTCGGATAATAATCCGTGAGTGTAATTATAAGGTTGGGGTATTCTTTACTGAGGTCTTTGGCTAAATTAATCAATCCACCCCCTCCACCCGATGCGCAGTCTACCCACTCTTGCCGGCCGCTGGCATCAAGTCCTTTCTTAATAACAGGCAAGATCGGTTTGTAAATCTCCAGCTTCGCAGAAATGAAATTTAAATAGTCGGTACCATAGTCTCGCCAACTTGTTGGAAACCATTTTAAATCTTCCCATTCAAGTGCATGAAATCGTTTCATTTCGATGCGGCTCTTTTCTTAACATTAGCCTGAAGTAAGATACCTAATATAATGAGGTTAGCGCTCATGAATAACGGGATATAATAGATCTTGTCGGCCGGCAATTTTAATCCCAACAACAAAGCCCCCAGGGAAATTATTCCGGCAAATACGGCATACATACTTATCTTGTAATACCAGGCATAGGGAAAAAAGTGAGCCCCGGTGATGATCACATACACCATCACAAAATAGTCAGGTATTTTTATGAGGGCGAAAACTAAAAACGGGAAGTAAAACAGTTGGGCAAAATTCAGCCAGAGGCCCAATGGCTGCAGGGGATTGTCTTTAATGGTCCAGACAGTTTTAAGCAGTTTGGATAACAATAGTGCCAAGGGTAACATCAAACCCCCCACTATAAAAGTCAAAATGGATTTATTATAGGGGGTGTAAGGAAAGGTCCAGATATAGGCAATGGCCAACCAGATAATACTGGCAGCTATAATAAAGTCGATACCATTTTTAGCTTTAATCGACAATTCAATTCGCAAGGCATCAAAGTTCTCTTTGGTAATCATAATTTATACTGGGTATTACGTATAGATAATATCTAAATTAAGCAAAGCTTGCCACACTCCATACTTCTTTCAATTTAGAGCAAATAAAAAAACCTCTCTCGCAGTAGGAATTATTTCACCAGTTGGTAAGGTACTCTTCGGAGGTTACTTAGGTACTTCTCACTTTTTGTCATTATTACTTTACAGGCAAGTCAGCTACTCATCCCAGGTTGTGCAGGTACTCCCCACACGTTGTGGTTTTTATATTACAGGTTGGTCGGCTGCTTTCTTCAGCAGTATGGGTACTCTGTACCTTTGTAGTTTTTAGTGTAAAGGTTGTTTAGGTTCGCACCTCAGGTTGTTCCGGTACTCTCCACACTTTGTAGTTTTTCTTTCACAGATTGTTTAGGTACGTTCATCAACTGGTCAGGTGCTCGCTTTGCCAAATAGTATTTTGTCTTCAGGTAGTTAGGTGCGTTATACAAGTGTACGGGTACGTTCCTCAGGTTGTAGTTTTTCTTTCACAAGTTGTTCAGGTACTCTCAACAGTTGTGCGGGTACGCAACTCACAAAATAGTATTTGGTTTACACGTTGGTCAGGTGCTCTCCCCATCTGTAGAGGTGCGCACCTCACAAAATAGGATTTTGTCTGCAGATTGGTTGAGTGCTTAATTTGGCCAGATTAGGGGGCTCTTAATTTGCCAAATTTTATTCCGCAGTTAAACGACCATTTAATTTGGCCAAAATAGAGGAAATCTTAAGCTGCCAAATTTTATTCACCCTTCGAGTGCTTCAGTTTATAAGAGCTACGAAGATGAATGGCACCCTGCAACTACTCAAACACAGCCACTGCCCGCACCGGGGAGCCAGTGCCACCCCGGATTTTTAAAGGCAGGCCGATAAACCGAAACCGTCCACGACCAACCAATAGGTGCAGATTAATCAGGTTTTCGTAGTGAGTGAATCCAAGCTCGCCACAGATGCGATGCACTTCTTTATTGCTCACTCCTGAAACTCCAGGCGACATGGTTTCAACACCAAAAGCAGCAATCGCTTTGTTGCCCAACCACTGCGCAGCTGCTGCACTTATTCCTGGGCCATTATACCACTGCGTTCCGCCATACGTTTTTCTATAATGATCAGTGTAGAAGAGTACGGTATCACTCTTCTTGATTTCGACTCGCGCTTTTAGGCAAGCAGCTTCTATTTCATGCACTCCAATTAATTCCCGAAGACCTTTATGAGAGAAATCTAAACAAATGGCTTCCGTATAAAACATCGAGAGCGGCATGGTATCAATGGACTGACCGCGGTTTGCACGTGTCATGTGGTTTAGGGCATCAACATGAGTGCCGGTATGTTCACCCAATTCAAGTTTGTTCACACTGGGTGAAATTGTGCCGGCATCCGTAATTCCCTCCCATTCTTCATGGGTATTGTGTACACTGATTTTTACTTCGGGCAGCCCTTTGTACACTGGCATCCCTGAAAAGATTTCCTGACTCAGGTCTATGATCTCAACCATCGAACTAATTTAATAAAGATGCTTATGATTTTATATTTGAATCGACCAAAGCAAGGAACATTTTCAATTTTCTCAAAGGATGAGTAGCTTCCCTCATGCAAGCCCTTACGGATCCCTACCTGATCAGCAATAACGCCATCCGTCAACCTCCCACCTCACTGCTGGGCGGGTTGAAGTTTCTGGGGCCTGGATTTATTCTCTCCGCGTCCATTGTTGGGTCGGGAGAATTAATTGCCACCACGGTGCTCGGAGCCAAAGCCGGGTATGCGGCACTGTGGATCATCATCGTCAGTTGTCTTGCCAAAGTAGCGGTGCAATTGGAGTTTGGCCGTCATGCTATCCTTACCGGAGAAACTTCGGTACTGGCATTTAACAAACTTCCGGGATGGAGGATTGGAAAAGCAAATCTGATTGTTTGGATTCTCCTCATGTTACAATTTCTTAAAGTAGTTCAGATCGGAGGCATTCTGGGTGGCACTGCCGTGGTGTTACATCTGTTGGTGCCCGGTATTTCCGTTTATGTGTGGGCCTTTGTTGTAGCGGCCGTTGCCGCGGCCCTTGTCTTTAACGGCCGCTATGGATTGATAGAAAAAGCCTCGCTCTTCATGATCCTGATGTTTACGATTTTCACTGTCGCGTCACTGATCTCCGTTCAGTTCACCGAGTTTGCTTTCTCAATCGGGGATGTAATCAATGGATTTCGATTCCGGCTTACGGGCGAAGAACTTGCGATTGCCATAGGTGCCTTTGGCATTACCGGGGTAGCCAGTGATGAAATCATTGCCTATAATTATTGGTGCCTGGAAAAAGGGTATGCCCGGTTTGCTGGCATACCTGATGGAACACCTGCCTGGAAACAACGCGCTCATGGGTGGATCAATGTAATGTACCTGGATGCGGTGGTGGCTATGATTCTTTATACATTGGTAACTACCGTATTCTATTTATTAGGTGCCGCTATCTTACACGGTAATGAAACAATACCGAATGGCAATGCCGTGATTGAAACGCTTGCTTTGATCTACACACAATCGTTGGGTGCCGGAGCCAAGACAATCTATCTCGTTGGTGCATTCTTTGTTTTGTTCTCAAGTGTTTATGCAACGCTGGCCTATTGGACCCGTGTGTTTCCGGATCTGCTGGGCCAACTGGGGTGGTTTGATTTTTCTGATCTGAAGAAAAGAAAGAACCTGGTGTCGCTGCTGGCATTTCTCTTTCCCTTTATCTGGGCCTGCCTCTTTTGCTACATTGAGTTGCCGGTGCTGATGGTGCTATCCGGTGGAATCATTGGATCGGTTATGTTATTACTTGTGGTGTTTGCCGGGTGGCATTTTAAATACGGTCGTATACAAACGTTGCCGTCTGGTAAATTTTATAATCTTATCTTCTGGATCAGTGTGATCTCGATTGGGTGGGTGGCGGTGTATGGGTTGGTGCAGACGTTTGGTTAATGAGTCGGACAACATCAACGGCCATGGTTCGTGGGGACGCGAACCATGGGGTTGGTATGATCAAATCAATCATCATCTTTGTTGGTGAGCCAACCCATTGCCTACGCACAACACCAACAAAGGCACGTGACACGAACCAAGGGAGGGAAACGAACCATGGGGATGGGTTAATAAGTTTGTACCTGTCAAGTAGTAAGACCTGACTGATTCTGAACTCTTCCCTCTTTCAATATCTACTCATAGCGTAGTGAATCTACCGGATTTGAAACGGCTGCCTTCATCGTCTGGGTGCTGATAATAATTAATCCCAGTCCGGCAATCATCACTATGCCACTCATAATAAGCAAAGGCGTGATCTGGATCTTATAAGCATACAAGTCCAGAAATAAATTTCCAAGGAAGATACTTACCGGAACACCCAGCACAACGGCCAGCCCAATCAACATCATAAAGGATTTGCTGAGCAGCATGACTACATCAGAAGCGGAAGCCCCCATCACCTTTCGCACCCCTACTTCTTTGACGCGTGTTTGTGTGGAATACATCGCCATGCCCAGCATGCCTAAACAAGCCAGCGTTACGGCCAGAAAGGTAATGTAGGCCACAATCACAAGAATGTCTTTCATCCCGGCCTGACGATAGGCATCGTCAATCTCTTCCTCCAGCATCATATAGTCAATGGTATGCACCGGGTCGAGCTTTTTCCAGATCGCCTCCACGGAAGCCATCACTGTTTCCTTCTGAGCCGGAATAATTTTGGCACTCAGGAAACCCAACTCAGTTGTAGTATAGCGCAACGCCAGCGGACCAATGCGACTGTTTAATGGACGAAAGTGAAAATCCTTCACCACGCCAATCACTTCCAGCATCACTGAGTCTTCTACAAATATCGGTTGGCCGACAGCCGCTACCGGATTTGCAAAACCAAACTGGGTGAGTGCCGCTTCATTCAGGATCACATGCTTTTCCTGTTCACCCTGCACTGCTGCATCAAAGTTTTTGCCGGCAAGAAATGTTAACCCGAGGTTGCGGATATAATTATCATCCACCAAAAAATCCCGCATCACAAAGGGTTCATCCGCCCGATTCCTTTTGTAATCGCTCGATCGGTCACTCCACGTACCCAGCTTGTGCGATACCCCACCTACACTCACAACGCCCGACAGACTACGGACTTCATTAGCCATTTTTTCAAACTCTACGCCTTGCAACCGCACATTCAGGATATCCTTCTGATTAAATCCATAATCAGCGGTAAGCATAAAGTTTACCTGGTTGTAGATCACCAGCACCACAATCACAAAAATGACAGACAAAGTGAACTGCGTTACCATTAATGCTTTTCGGAATGTAAGTCGTGAATACACTTTTACAGAGCCTGAATCCTTTAATACTTTTAAAGGTTGAAACGCGGAGAGATACCCTGCCGGCAACAACCCGGCAATGATACCCACAACCATGGCAAAGCCTACAAAAAGAAAATACAGCGACACGTCCTCCTCCAGGTTCATGGAGAATTCTTCATTGAGAGGTAATTGTAAATAACCGGTTTTCAGAAACTGAAGCAGGAGGTACGAAAACACAAGCGCGATTAATGCAAACGTTACTGTCTCGCCCACAAACTGGAAAAACACCTGATAACGCTTTGCTCCCACAATTTTGCGCACGCCAATTTCACGGGCACGGGTAAGTGACTTGGCAATCATCAGGTTGGTGAAATTGAAAATGGACATGATTAGTACAACGCCTGCCAGAGTGCCCAGAAAAAATAGAAGGAAGGTAGGCATGCCCGAACCCATCTGGTTGGATAGCTCCGGCCCCGGAGTAATGTCTTCCAGCGGATGCAAATAAAACTCATAACCCTTATCGCGGGTTTCAAGTTTAAGATTAGTATAGTGCTTCTTATAGATGGCTGCAAGTGCTTCTTTCACTTCGGCTTCTGTGCGACCGGGTTTTAATTTAAAGTAGATGTAATTGCCATAATAATTATTCCAGTTATCGATGGATGCATTTACGATCCCGTCTTTCTCCCACACTGGCAAGGCAGCAGTTGAAGCGAGCGCATCAAATTCAAAATGAGTTTTGCTGGGAAACTCTTTCAACACCCCGGTAACCGTAAATTCACCATAGCCACTAAGCGAGAGCGTTTGCCCCAGTGGTTCCTGAGTACCAAAAATTCGGTTGGCCGATTCTTGAGTAAGAATTAAATTGTTGGGTTCATTCAATGCAGTGGCCGGATTTCCTTTTTCCAATTGAAAATTAAATACAGCTAAAAAAGAGGGATCTACGATTAGCCCCTGCACCGGAACATTCACGTTGCCATAGGTTGCATCGCCATTTAACCGACTGCTGATCGAGACCACATTCTCTGTGAAGGTATACTCCTCTTTTAAAGCCCGTCCGATGGGTAATGGTGCAGAGGCATAGGGTTCACGCCCACCATCCACCCGTAAGGCCATGGTGTTTACCCTATAAATACGATCGCTGTCATGATGAAAATTGTCGAAGGTCAATTGTTCCTTCACGATCAGGATAATCAACATGCCCAGCGACATACTGACGGATAACCCAATGAGGTTAATGATGGAGAATGACTTATTGCGAATGATGTTTCGAAGGGCGGTGGTGAGGATACTTTTCAGCATAGGTATGGGGTTCGAGTTATTCCATTACAATCAGGGTGCCACAGGGATAACAGCCTAAAAACGACTGGATGCGAAATCTCTTAAGAGCGGTTGTCTCCTGACCGAACAAAATCGTCCGATAGCGGGCAATAGTAAACAACTAGATGCGAAAGGTCACTCCTGCTTTCTAAAGAAATTCAACTGCAGTATAAAATATTAGCTTTAAGCCTTGATCTTTATCTCACCAGACTTATAAAGTTCAAGTGCATGCTTCAAAATCATTTTTATTTTTCTAATGGGTAAATCTTTGTTTGGATCTACCAACAGGATCTTCATGCGTGAGCGTTTTTCAATCAACAAGCCAGGATGGTTTAGCCGCTTGCCCTCTACCATTCCCAGATACGGTTGTTTGTGCTTTTTATGAACCCACAGGTAACAAAACATTTTTCCCTTATAACAAAAGAAAGGCATCGCATATTTCCAGGCCGTGGTAATCTCCTTGTCTTGCGACAGTATAATTTCACGCAAGGCCAATAAACAACTTTTTATCGGTTCCGGTTGCCTGAGATAAAAAATATCGAGACCACTTTCCACTAAGTACCTTTTATTCCTTCACCAAACATAATTCGGTGGCCATCAACAGTGCGAACTGAAAACTCGCGCTGGCCCCAGGGTTTGTCTTCTATATCACTTAAAATATCAACTGCTTTTCCACGATACTCATGATATAATTCGTCAATGTTCTCCACATCGATGTATGCAAAGTAAGAATGATTCACCGTTTCAAAAGCTGACCGGTCATCAGGACACTCACCCAGCATCACCATAAATTTATCCCGAGCCAGAAAATGCCAGCCAGCATCAGACCACACGGTAGTAAAGCCGAGTTTTTCTTTATAATAGGTGGCTGACTTGTTTAAATCCTGTACAGCCAGTACAAACCTGGTACCGATAATTTTTGAATTATTCATGGGAAGTGGTTTAACTTTTAGCAAACTGAATAAATCCCTGATAAAAATCATATTATTCAAGCTACAAAAGATACGGCCGAGAAAATTCATTTCGAGTATCTTTATCAAAACAATAAACTTCCCGCACATGGCAAAGCCGATCCCAACGATTGATGAAACGAAAGCCCTTAACAAGCCATCTCGAAAAGTAAGTGAAGGCGACATTATTACAGGAGATACCCCTGAAGCTGCCCGTGCTAATACAGTGAACAGGAAATTGCGGGCAAAATTAAATGGAGAGGCTGCCGTACTAAAAGACAAGTTTAAACAACCTGGTGACAAACGAGCTATCGTAGAAAATTACCTGGCCAACTTTCCTGCCGAAGAAAAGAAACTGCTGTTAAAGATACTCAAGCAAGAATTTAAACTGAATCCCACCAAACTAACCCGTGACGTAGAACTGGCAGACGGCTGGCAAGATGGTGGCTATCCCTACAAATATTTAATGTCGCGCAAGAACTATGAATTCCAAAAATATAATACACAGGTTGAGTTATTAAAGCTCCAAGCATGGGTAAAGGAAACCGGAAGTCGTGTGATTGTACTATTTGAAGGAAGAGATGCAGCTGGAAAAGGGGGAACTATCAAAAGGATGATGGAACACCTGAATCCTCGTGGAGCGCGGGTAGTAGCCCTCGAAAAACCTACCCATGAAGAACGTGGCCAATGGTATTTTCAACGCTATGTAAAACACTTACCCACCAATGGCGAGATTGTACTGTTCGACCGCTCGTGGTACAATCGTGCCGGTGTAGAACGAGTGATGGGCTTTTGTACCAAAGATGAATACCTGGAATTTATGCGACAGGCCCCGGAATTCGAGCGTAACCTGGTACGCAGTGGTATTATCTTATTCAAGTTCTGGTTTTCTGTAAGTAAGGATGAACAAAGACGCAGGTTCAAGGACAGAAAAACCCATCCCCTGAAACAATGGAAACTTTCACCCATTGATAAAGCCTCGCTGGATAAATGGGATGATTACACCGAAGCAAAAGAAAAAATGTTTTTTCACACCGATACCTCCGATGCTCCGTGGACGGTCGTAAAATCAAATTGTAAAAAACGGGCTCGGTTAAATGCAGTGCGTTACATCTTGAATAAGATTCCATACAGCAACAAAGATCCGCACATGATCGGTAAAGTGGATCCGCTTATTGTAGGCCGCTCCAATGTTATCTATGAAAAAGGGGAAGATCACCTGCTGGAGAACCTAAGCTTCGCGAAGCCAAAGATTAAAAAGTAAACATTAGCTGTTTGCGTTCGTAATTACTTACCCGCTTTTAGCAACACTTTCTTTCCGGTGCGCGAACTTTGTATGGCAGCCTCCAGGATCTCGACTACGATAAGATTGTTTTCAAGAGAAGAAAGATCATAGGCCGGCAGTGTTATCTCTTTTTTAATAACGGCTGCAAGCAAAGCAAACGGATCATCATAGGGAGCAGCACGTTCAGTCAGTACTTCAGAATGCTCTTTGTCTTCCCCTTTAAAGCGCATGCGCAGATTTGTTCTGTTGTCGCTAAGCACATAGCCGGTAGCGCCATAAACTTCCATATCCTTTCGACTAAAAGGCCAATTCCATGATGCCTGAATGATGCCCTGCATGCCAGGATACTCAACCACAATCGTAGCTTCGTCATCTACCTTCGGATAAACATCCGTTTTAAAGTGTTGCAGCACGGCCGTTACCGACACGGGTCGTTGTCCGTTGGCAAGCCACGTAATCAGGTTGGCACCATAACATCCAAAGTCAATTACAGCTCCACCCCCATTTTGCTTAGGATCCGTAAGCCAATCCAGAAACTCTTTATTAACGCCAATTTCTTTCGGTCCCTCATGTCCATCATGAACCACTATTTTTCTCAGTTTGCCCAAACGATCTTGCTGCACCATTTCGAATGCTTTATGGTTGGTAGCATACCAGGTAGTTTCGTAATTGGTAAGCAGCTGGATGTTGTACTTCCTTGCAAGAGTTTGCATTTGTTGTGCATGATCCAGGTTGACAGCCAACGGTTTTTCCACCATTACATGAATGCCTCGCGGAGCGCAGGCCTGCACGACCGCAAGGTGTTCAAAGATAGAACCAAAGGCAGTAACCGCTTCGGGTTTTGTTTTTTCAAGCATCTCCTCCAGCGAACTGAACAGGAGCGACATCGGCAAGCCATGTTGTTCAAGATACCGTTTCGCCAGTTCCTTATTGGGTTCGGCAATGCCCACGATTTGTATATCGCCACGATCCGCCCGACCAAGAATCCAATGCACATGCGAGTGTGTGAGACCAGCAACTCCAACTCGCAAAGGTACTGCATAAGCACAACTTGTGATCAAAAGAAGGTACAATACAAAAGCAGAGATTTTCATGTAAGCAAACTCTTTAATGATTTTAATACAACCATCAGTGCAGGTATAATTCCTTAAAATATTTTAATTGTTGTCCGGGAAGTATCATTTTCCAGAAGTCCTTTTTTTCAATAATTCCTTTATCGATCAGCCTCTTACTGTCTACATAAACTCGGTAAATCAAAAGGTACGCGAATAAAAGTATAACAAACCAGGTCGAGGTTATCAGCTCTGATTTACGCAAAGCCACAATAGCCACAACCGGAATTGTGATTGATAAGTAGTAGATGAAAATATTTTTTACTGTCATTAATTACTTTACTTAACCTTCACATAAATATGCCGGATATTCTTGTTGCCAGACTCGCGTTCATCTATAACAAATTTGCCCGTACTTCTGATCAACGACAATAGTTTTGAGAACCCATAATTACGGGGATCAAAGTCGGCTTTCTTTTTCAGTATAAAACTTCCCAACTCACCTAAAAAGGTCCAGCCACTTTCGTCTGCCAGGTCGGCCACGCTTTCCGTCAGGAGTTTGATCAGGGCATTGTCTACTTTGTTTAGCGGACTGCTTTCGGGTTTTGCTTTAACTTGCCTGGCTTCGCGGGTAGGTTCTGGTTTTGCGCGTAAGATTTCGAGATAGATAAATTTATCGCAGGCGGTAATGAAGGGCAACGGAGTTTTCTTCTCCCCGATGCCGATTACTTTCATACCGGTTTCGCGAAGGCGTGTTGCGAGGCGTGTAAAGTCACTATCTGACGAGACAATACAAAAGCCATCTACTTTTTCGGAATATAAAATATCCATCGCATCGATGATCAAGGCGCTGTCGCTTGAATTTTTTCCTGTCGTGTAACTATATTGCTGAATAGGCGTGATGGCGTTTTCCAACAGCACGTTTTTCCAGCCCGACACGGTGGGCTTGGTCCAATCGGCATAAATCCGTTTGATGGTAGGTGTTCCATTCTTCGAGATTTCCTCCAACATTTCTTTGATATGCGAATACGGAACATTGTCGGCATCAATCAGGACAGCCAGGCGTAAGTCATTCATGCTTTTATAGGTAAATCTTGTATAAGGTTGACGAAGATAACATAAAAAGTTGGTGGTCAACCGTCAAATGAAATACATTGTAAAAAATCAACACCCTTAATCGACTTAGGTTATATGTGGAAACTTATTGACTACCTGAAACAACGTTGGATTATCAAGTTGTTTGTGATCTACCTTCGGTACCTGATTGGTTTTGCATTTGTCTTTGCTTCAATCGTTAAAATAAAAGGCGAGCGATTTACCAGCATCCCGGCCACCGAACCGGTTGGATATTTCTTTGAAGCCCTGTATCAATCCGGGTTTTATTGGAATTTTTTAGGCTGGGCTCAATTCATCAGTGGTGCCCTATTAATGTCGCAACGATTTTCAACCATCGGGGCATTTGTGTTCTTTCCGGTTATTCTCAACGTTTCTCTTATCACAAATTCCATTGATTTCGGATCGGGAACGCCTGTAATAACTACGCTCATGTTATTGGGAACAACATTTCTTTTGCTCTGGGATTACAAAAAATGGACTATCCTGTTCTACTATGATCATCACATAAAACTGGATCTCACCCACGAACCGGAAGATAGGCTCATGACTGACCCGGTGTGGACCATAACCGGAGTCACCTTCGTGTTATTAACTGTGACTGTACAAATAAATACACCAAGTCGGGCATTAATACTGGGTTGGCTGGTAACGATGTTATTGGTAGGACTTGGAGCGATGGCTGCTGGACTGATCCGATACCGGAAAAGAAGACAAAAGGCATAGTTGGAGAAAATATCGACCAAAGGCATTAAGACACTTCCGTCCTTCCTTCAAAGCTTCCATGGCTTATCTATATTTGCACAATCCAAATAGTGAAGACTGGTGTCGGCCATTAAAAAAATCTCTGTCCTCTTTTTTATAATCCTGTTTTCGTGCGACAGCAACGAGGAAACACCTGATTTCGATTGCGCTAACAGCACCTTACAAATTTCCCTGGTTCAGAAAAAAGACCTTGCCTCGTGCGCATTCAACAATGGTGAAGTGGAAGTGTTGGCTAACAGCGGATTTCCGCCCTATAGTTTTTCTATCAATGGAAAAGCGCAGGCAAGCTCAGTATTTAAATCACTTTCGGCAGGCAGTTACTCGATTGTTGTGTTTGATTCTAAAAAATGTTCGGATACGTTGTCGGTTGAGATAGAAAATTTTGAATCAACGCTCACGGCCACAGCTATTGCTACACAAAACTCGCTGTGCCTTAGTCCTAACGGTGCTTTAAAAATCAGACCCACGGGGGGCCTTGCGCCATTCACATTCAGAATTAATAATGGAATCAGCACGAGTGATTCTATTTTTAATAACCTCAGCCATGGTACGTATTCTGTTTTTGTGCGCGATGCAAAAAATTGTTCTTATACCTTTACTACTCCTGTGCCTCGGGCCAATACTGGTGTGAGTTGGTCTTCACAAATTAAACCTATCGTAGATACTTCATGCGGAAAGGCAGGCTGTCATGTTGCTGGCACCGGCCGCGTTGACCTAACGAAATTTAGCGTTGTCAAAAGCAATGCGGCTCAAATAAAAACGCGAGTGGGTAACAAATCAATGCCCTTTGATGGTCCCCTCTCCGCAGATCAGATTTCATTGATAGCCTGTTGGGTGGACGATGGTGCCTTGGATAACTAAAACTCCTGAATTAGTACAATTTTCTATGTTTATCCTTAAGTCCTAATGACTGTAAATACGTAAATAATTCCTCAGCATCTTTCCCTCCTTTTTCCGCATGATGCAAAAGCGTAAACCCATGAGGGCCTATTGAATTGAGGAGAACGGGGAATTCTTTAAGAGTGGATTTAACGAGCTCTGTTTTTCCTAGCATGGTTAACACAAAAATATCAGCACGAGCTCCTTTATCAAGCAAATAACTAGCGGTTTCTTTAAGGCCCATATGACCAGCAGCTCCTATGGCAGTTTCAAAATCTCCACCGCCCCAGTCCCATGCTGCATTTAAAAGTAATGGTCGTTCCTTAAGCATTTCCTTCACCCGGTTTAAGTCTGAATGTGCTACTTTGACAAATTCATTTACAAGTTCCGAGGAGATTGGAACCGGTTTCTCTTGTTGCTGAGCAATCAAATGACCTGGAAGAAACAATAAACCAGCTGTTACTAAGTTTTTGGTAAGGAAGTCTTTTCTGGTAATTGTAGGGCTTGAATTCATAAAGAAGGATTAAATTAATCATAATCTATTCAACGGCATAATCCTCTAATTTGTTTCTCCTTCCCTAGCCAACATCTTATTAAACTCGTGGACTGTAAATTTCAATAATGATCCCTGTGTCACCATGGTGCCCTTGATAACTAAGTCAAGCAATTTGTACGTGAGTTTATATCCTGATGATTCGTACAGCTACAGACCTTGGCTATTGAACTTCAGAAATTTACTTTTCATACCCTTCAATCAGTACAAAATCAAGGAAAGCCAAATTGGAACCCTTGTTGTATTTCAACGTCAGGAGGTTAATTCCTGTCGTTGGAAAAACGATCTCACCAACAGTAGCCTGAGTCCAGTTATGCCAATTGCCTGTCTTCTCTGGTAATAGAAGTGTTGCAGCCATTTTGTTATTCAGCCAGAGTGTTGACTGGTTATCCTCATTTCCATAAATAGTTATGATTTTATACTTACCAGCGGCCTTCACATCAATTGTATAGTTGGTCCACTCCCCATTCTCTTCCCAACCAATATATAATTGATTGACGGGGGGATCCACTTTATTAGGATGATTGAAATCGGCCCAATCTTTTGTAAATGAAATATCAACTCCTTCGCTTTCCCTGAAAAATGCAATGCGTTTTGAAATACCCGGTCGCCAATGTTTGCTGGTGTGGTTTAAGGACGCCCCTTCATTTTGTGGAGTGGTATCATGATAGGCAAAACCTTCACCTCCTAAATCATAATAGGCGAGTTCAACCCGGCCCGGTATAACTTGCGCGCCTGACCGATACACAGAATCCTGAAAAGGTTTCCCTTTATAGTTCGCAGGAAGTTGCGCCAATGTTACCTGAATGAGTACAACCTGAATTACTCCAGCGAAAAACATCTTCTTACACAGCATCATATTCTATCAACTAATTATCTGACAACGGAACCAATTGCGCTTTGAGATCAGGATCGGGCATGTTCTTATCGAATGGATACATGGGGCGATTGATGCGCTTGAACTCAAGTCGCTCCAGGTCCTGATCTACACCTCCCGGTGTAAGCGCCATAATCCAATCAGCGCGCATGTCGTAAAGCTCTGGCACCAGGTACCCAATTTTCACTACCACAATATCCGACTTGCGTGGATTTAGCCCCAGTCTGGTAAAATCAATTTCCTCATGATAAGGTTTACGCTTCTTCGTTACAATCACATGCACACTTCCAATCTTTACTACAACTTCGGTTTCGGCATGCTCGTCTCCATGCTCAATAGCTGTTACCGTTCCGGTCAACCGGATTGGTGGTGCATAACGGGCATCAATGGCTGCGCCAGCATATTCATCCACCTTTCCACCCACCCCGGCTGCGATTGCCTTTGCTACAAATTCGGGACCTGGTATAGATGCATAAATCAGGGAAGTACCCTTGTCGGTTTTAAATTCAGGACGCGCGAGAATCTCTTTTAGCGTCCATGTTACATCACCAGCACCACCGGCTGTCGGATTGTCGCCCATGTCGCTGATAAAGAAAGGATGTTTTTTGCTTGCAATGGCCATATCAAGACTCTCTTTTAGCGTTGCTGTGGGTGCGATGAATTCAAATTTTGATCGAGCTTGCCAGAAGCTATTGGCTAATGCTTCGGCTGTGCTGGTAACTTTTTCTTTATCATCCCCTGTCACCATCACTACTGCATGATTGCGCGGCTCATCGGCCCAGGCATAGCCAATCCAGATAGCTGCATCTACAATTCCTTGTTGAGCAGCGGCCGGTGCTACCTGTGCATATAAACTCTTGCCAGGTTCTACGCGAGTAGATGTCTTTTCACCGGGCAATAAGATCGGCACCGGTATCCATGCCTTATAGGCAGGTTTGCCTTTGCCGCTTTCCAATCTCGACAGCAAATTATCAACTGCCCGCTTTTTCGATTGCATGGCATCTTCATGTGGTGCCATGCGAAAGCAGGTGATCAAATCGGAGTGTTGCGCCAGTCGCCATGATACATTACCATGCAAATCCATGGATGTTGAAATGAGAGTCTTTTTGCCAACAACTTCACGCACTCTGGTAATAAAATCACCTTCCGGATCATCGAGACCCACTACACTCATGGCACCATGAATATCCAGAAAGAGTCCATCATACGGACCGCTCTGTTTAAGCAACTCCAGCGTTTTGGTTACCAACGATTCATACGCTTCGCGGGTAACAATGCCACCCGGTAACGCCACACCTCGTAAGGTTGGAATCCAGTTCGCGCGTTTGCGATTGAGAGAGTCGGCAGATAAGAACGGATACTCAGCGAATATGGCATCGCCTGTTCGGGCATGAAAGGCTTCTTCATCGGTAAGTGCCGGAGAGAACGTACTTGACTCAATGGCTAAGCCAGCAATACCAATGCGTGGTAGTTCTTTTATTTCTGTTGGTTTGGATTGCTGACAAGCAGATGAAATAACAGTAAAACCAATTACTAAGCTTTTAAGAATTATTTTCATGATCAATTAGGTGAGGATTAATACGGACTTTTTTCAAGTTTGCTTCCTGACGGCAATTCGAATAATTTGCTATCCAGCTTCATGGGTAGAATTTCAACCGCATTACACTCCAAACCAAATTGCTGAGTTTCCATTACAATTTTCAGAGGCAGGGAATTTGTACGAGCCATGATTTCATTCCAGTTCCCGAACTTATGGTTCTCAAATAGTTTGGGATTGACTTTAAGATCCGTACTGTAGTAATACTTCTGAACTCCACTTTTGCACGTGAGGATTAGCTCATCGCACGTGTGGCCCAGCACCTCTGTCACATTTTTATTTACTTCGACCTTTATTACTTCATCGTTATTGATGGCTCCGTCATTCCACAAAATGGAAGTGGTAGTTGCAATTTTATTATAGAGTTTGTTGTCTTTGTTTATATAAAGCTGCCATTGCACAAAAGTGCCATTCATGGTCGATTTATAATCACCGTCCTTAATGAAGTACTCCTGGGTGGATCCCATCATCGCATTAAACTGCTGGTTGGGTATATTAGGTACTTTGCTGGTATATGTATTACTATAAACGACCTTACCTTCAAAATCCTGCGCATACATACTGGTGCAGGCGATGGCAATAACGAAAAGTAGGTTTGTAAGCTTCATAGTATTAATCAAAACCGATTTTTAGCATAAGACTTTACCAAAGCTAATAAATTCAACCTGGGATTGGAACTATTTATTAACTGGTACAACCAACATGTTTCCCACCGACAAGGAGTCATCATCAATGATATTTTTCTTTAACCATTCAGAAAATGAAATCTGATCTACACCGCAGTTGTAATAATCAATACCTGTGAGGGTGTGTGGTGTGGAATGGTTTTTAGAATCATACTTACAATCAGACAAAAAATATTGATAGTCCAACTTAGAATCAGCCAGCCTTTTCATGGAGGCACGCATATTCGTAGACCAGTCATCGATAAACTGATTTGTGCTGATGGGTGTATGATTAAGTGCTGCGCTAAATTTTGTGAGAACTGCATCATACACCGTATTGCTATGCAAATGTTTGATGCGGTCATTCAACGAATCGGGTTGCTGTAACAGTGCGTCTTCAAAGATGTCATTGCCTATTTCAAATTTTAAGTACGATAAACTTTCTGCTTTCCAAACCGTATCCAGGATCTCCTTCCATCGGTTGGAGGCAAGTAACGATCCGTCCGACAATTGATAAATCTTTTTACTTTCATAGTAACCCGCTAAAGAAGGAGCCCAGAAGGCCGATCCATAGGCACCGGCACTTTCACCGGATACCACAACCTTTCCGGGATTTTTAAAATTGTCAAATACCCATTGGAGTGCCTCCTGGCTATTATTCCGACCGTTGTGACGGATTTCAAATTGCTTACCGTCTTTATTATACGAGTTGGTGGTGTTTCCAATATGCAAATCACCCGTACAGTAAGGGATAAATACAATATTCCAGTCTTTAAATGGATTTGATTCGGCTTCGTTATCAAGGAGACCGGTTAAGATGGCCGGGATAATTTTGGGTACGCTGGGAATGTAAAACGATTTTAACTGCCTCGTATCGCCATCGAAAACGCTGGCCAGTGAAATCGGAGCAGCACACGTAATGTTATCCCAACAAGCGCCACCGCCTGAGAAATGGATAATCAGGTTAGCCGAATTTCCTTTCTTAATAAATATGGAATAGGGCGATCCATCACTGCACGAGGTTTGGCCATGCATAGGCACTATGCGCCATTCATGGTCGTTGATTTCAACGGCACTGCTTGCTTCTTTTGGTTTGGCCAGCAAAATAAACCAGACATACAGGAAGCCCAAAAACAAAAGGGAAATGAGTATAAGTGCAAACCATTTTAGAATCTTACCGAGGGTTCTGATCATAGCTTCAACTTTAACGATGAAGATACGAACTTATAGCGAGATCATTTCGCGTTTGTCAGCGACCAAAAGCAAAGACTGTCTGGTTTTTTACAGAGGCAGAGGCTATGACGGGAAACTAATTATTTCATTTCGGCACGTGCAAATTCAACAGAAAACTGTTCGCACCAAACGTGAACATAGGGATAATCGGAAAGGGAAATTCCGGATGGAATGGAATATGACTGCTTGCCCATAGTAGATTGAAGGGCACCCAATCGCAAATAATTGGTGGCGCATATGTCCTTGCTTAAATAAACTTTCAGGTCGGGGCCATTTTGAGAACTAAAGGGATCCAGCAATAATGTATGTTTGCCATCCAGTAAATAGATAGTAGCTGTACCGCTGACCGTATGATTGATCCCCATAATCATTCCCATACTTACCTGTTGCGCCATAGTAGGATCGAAGGTATCATTGACAAGTACGGTTGGCGTAGCTTCTTCAATTCCGCAGGCTACGGAGCATAAACAAATTACTATTACCAGTTTTTTCATCGTTTTATTTTATAACAAACACCTGTTGAAAATAACAAAGACTTATCCCGAAACCGATCATTGGGCTCGGGCACTTGCTGAACCTCGCTGTCGGTTGTATATTCTGTGAACAGGAATTGGATAGCCAGTTTGATTCCCCATTTTTCGTTCACGAGATATTTTCCAAAAAGTTCAGAATTCAATGTACCCAAATCGTTATCGCTGATGCGCAGTAAATTAAATTCAGTAGGCGAAGCGGTTTCAGATTGTCCCTGATAGGCATTGATGTAGTTGCCTGTAACGTTTTTTCCAAACGAAATGCCGATAGCGTCAATATTAAACCCAAGCGAAATTTTTGAATTGATGCGGTAGCCCAGGTTGATGGCTAGGTTAAGGGCATTAATCTGAGGATTCTTTACCAGGAAGGTGTCGATGTTCGCAGGGATATTTTCTGTAAAAATTACCAGTGGCCCTGCTTCTCCGGATGTAAGTTCGGCTGGAGCTGTGATGTAGTACTGGGTGCTGCCCAGGTAAGCCGTAAATCTTCCCGCCAGGCCGATCTCGAACTTCTTCTTTTTGCCCAGCTGCCAGTTGTAAAAATAAGATAAAGAAAGAGTGCCCTCACGATTCCCTATAGCCAACGAAGCATCAGCATATTGTTCCTGTCCATGGCTATAAACAGAAACGAGTATCAATGCTAAGACCAGCAGCTTCATGGTTGAAATTTTACCTAAAGATGATTAGTCTCTTTGCTGCCAGTTGTCGCTGGGATGACAACTACTGCTGATTTTTGTAGTACTGCTTTACCACAACCTTTTGCAATACGCGTTTAATAATTAACTCTGCTATTACACTAAAATAATTTTTGCTTTTATTCTCATTCAAATACCTCGTTAGTTGAGCTTCACTGATATCGATCCGGTAAAGCAGGTTCATTAAATTAAAGTCAGTTCGCTTTTCGTTGCGCTGCAGTTCAAACACAATTTTTTCATGGAGACTAGTGTACTCTGGTTCAAGATTCACTACAAAATCAGCCGGGAGATTACTTTGTTGAAAATCCTTTACCAATTGCACTTTGAAGGCATCAAACAACTCCTTGCTCGTTAACTGATTATTAATGGTGGGTAAATCCTGCATCGTGTTATTGCGACAGAATAAAACTATCTATTCTTTCCTTTTGCCGTAAATGATGGCGCATGTGCATTTCGCTATACTGCAACCATTCGTGAGGATTGAAATACCCGAGGCCGGGATGAGCGGATTTTCCAAAAACAGGATTTGTTGCCAGGCGTTCCTGAAAGGCACTAGCCCTCGTACCCAGTTTGTTCAGCTCAACTACAAGATATGCCTTACTTGCTGGCTGTGGAAGAGTATCGTTAACGAGTGGGTCACCTTTAATCTTTAAATCAGGAAAAGAGTTATTTACGAACATTCGCTTTGCCGCGTCCTTCATTTGCTCTTGCAGTGCGTTCGTATTTCCTATACAAGCCTCCGCCTGATCAAAAAACCAATTAGTAGAATCAATCAAATGCAGATACAACTGCCCTGCCGACCAACCAACATGCGGTGTTATTGTTAACGCACTTTCCGAATAACGATCCAGTGCTGATTGCCAGATTTGTAAGGTTTGTTGAAATTGAATCATAATGCCACCATTCTGCTTGTAAACTGAGTATGCTAATTAATCGAAGTGAAGATAGTAAAGGATAAATTAATCTTCAGCAAGTGATATCCAATCGGGTGCGGCACCCGTTTTTTGCCTGAGCAGTAAATTCAACTGTGCTACATGATGTTGCACGTGCCTTAGATTATAAAACAGAATTTCCAGCACGGTGTAGTTAACTACTATAGACGGGCACAAGCCATGCAAATGAATATCAGCTTCATCAATCCATCGCGCGGACAATTTATGCGCTGGGGCATGAGTGATTAACTCTTTCCCTTTAGCCCGGATAGAAAGCAGGTAACTTAGCATCGCTTGTTTACTGTAATACTCGTTTGGGATTACATCATCAACCGCCCCGGAAGGCAATTCAATCTCCGGAGTAATTGTATAAGGAAGTGCTGGCAGAAAATCGCGGGCAGGAATGGTAAGATAGTAATCCAGAAAGATTACCGTATGGTAGCTTAAGTAGAAAAACTTCGTTTCGCTGTGCCATAGGTCATCCGGATAGGCGCTAATAGCATTCTTCAGCATATCTATAGCGGCTCCGAAGTTTTGCCATAAAGTTTGTTTGAAAGTCTCTACCATGTTAGATCGTCAACTCTCTCCGACTTAATGAAAGTCAATCAGAGTAGACACTTCGTCCGTTTATAAGTAGTTCAACAAAAAATTAACTATTGGGTTGATTAGTTTCTTGTGGGATGATAATCACAACGTCTTTAAGTAATCAATGCTTTTCTTCAGGGCAACTTCAGGGTTTTGCACCATGTCTTGTTCCACAAAGAAATGTTCTACTCCGGACTTTTTAGCGGCACCAACAATTGATTTTAAATCCAGTGCACCTTCATCAGCCGTAGTCATTTGAGGAAACAACTCGATCCACTGGTTGGAGTCGCCACCGTCACCGGAGAATTGCACTTTCTTTTTCATGTTTTTAACGTGCATCATTTTGTAGCGGCCGGGATATTTTTCGAGCCAGGCAATGGGATCAACACCTCCCGCAATGGTCCAGAAGAGGTCCATTTCCAGGAAGACATATTTCGGATAGGTGTTTTCAATGATCATTTGTACGGGTATCTTACCTTCCAGCTCATGCAAACCGTAGCCATGATTGTGATAGCCAAAACGCAACCCTGATTTCACGGCCTGCTCACCGATTTTATTAAAAATATCGATCGTCTTTTTATAATCATCCAGGGTTTGTCTGTTCTCCGCGGGTAATGCAGGAAGCACAACATATTTGAATCCGATGGTTTGTGCTGCTTCCGCAAGTTGGCTCATGCGGGTATTCAAGGTCTCAAAGTCGGTATGAATGGAAGGAACACTGATCTTATATTCATCCATTATTTTTCTGACTTCACTAGCGGTATGTCCAAAATAACCACTTCCACTGAAACCTAAAGCTGGTGTAACCTGCGCCCATCGGTCAATTGCTGTTTGTGCGCTGAACGGAAAAGGCCCATACATTTCTATCTCGCGATACCCCATCTGCGACAACATTTTGATACCCCCGCTAAAATCTTTTTCTAATGTTTTTGGTAGCGAGAAGAGCTGAATGCCTACTTTCTTCAGCATGGCCGGGTTTGCAAACAAGGTGTTACTTTCCAGCAGGCTTAAGGTTGTAAGTGCTGCTGAAGCCTGGATGAAATTTCTTCGGTTCATGGAAATTTGTTTAGAAATGTAATTTACAGAAATAGCGAGAAACTCGTTGCATTAATGATCTTATGTTGAGTAAATACGAGAGATTAATTCATTTTCCCTTGTTTGTTGGCATCAAAGAATTTGAGCAAGTTTTTGCTTTCTTTTTAGTTCGTGCAGACACGAACCATGGTAATGGAATTCACTTCGAAGTAAAGAATGAAATAACCGCTGCCGAAAACTCGGGCGTGCGCGAAGCATTGTTATGATCGCCAGGCACGCGCACATACAATGCTTTCGGGATTAGCTTAGATAATGCTTCGGACGATCCATTGTCTTCATCCCGATCTCCACAAATAACCAATACGGGTATCTTCACCCTGGCCAGCTCCTGTATGCTGGTGGAAGGTTGTTCTTTCTGCAACATGGCAAGCGCCCGCTGATCTAAATTTGGCGATGACTTAACATACTTCACCATCCCTTCCAGTTCGGGCACAGGTTCATCCATCAAGGCTTTATAAAACATAATTCTGCGCGGCCACTCCGGGTTTGTGAAATTATCACCCATACCCCCGAGCACCACGTGTGTTACTCTCTTATCCAACACCAGTAACCGCGAGGTTATGATGGCCCCACGCGAATATCCAACGGCCTTATACTTTTTCAATTTCAACAGCGTGGCCAATGCCATAATATCTTTTGCTTCGGCATCGTGCTGATAGGCCTCTTCACTGTGCGGTTTATCTGATTTTCCATTGCCCCGCATGTCCAACGTAATTACTCTATATCCTTTCGTTATCAGATCCTGATACAGCGAACCGCGCTTCCACGATTCCCCATCTACAATAAACCCGTGAACAAGAATTACCGCCTCGCCTTTACCCTTCACCTCGTACCGAATGCGAACGCCATCAAAAGATGTAAAGTATAAGACTGAATCGGACTCCTTTTTCTGAGCAGAAGCAAAATGAGCCGATAAAACGATGAGTATTATTGACAATAGTTTTTTCATGAATCCCCTTTTCAATGTCGAAATCATTTGGTCCAGGTATCCTTAGCCTCACCTTTTAACAAAACAAAATAGTCACTCGCATGACTAAACACGTAATAGTCAGGCTCTGAAATCTCTGCCATGCGCATTACTCCTTCTTCAAAATAAAATGTGTATCCGCCATCATAGGGAAAATAAGTGTATCTGTTAAAAGTCCATTCACTCCCTATGGGTATGTGCTGATTATCAAAATCCTTAAATTCTTTAATGACTTTAATTCTGTCACCCGCAACCAAATCATTTAAACTTGAATACATAACACTATTTACATCCAGTAAAATTCTTTACTCCGAAACGACCAATACAAACAGGGTCATCTATTTTGCGCTAAGTCTTTTTTCAATTTCTTGTTTTAGTTTCAAAGGGTCCTTTGACCCAATTCTAAACACTTTGTTGGTGTGTTTAAATTTTAGTTCTATCGCGGCCGTACCAGTTATATTGTATAACATACCATTTGGAATAAATCTTACTCCCCAGCCAAAATACCACGGATTTTTAACAGTCTCAATGGTCATAATTTGGTTAAGCTGAATAGTCTTCCTTATTAGTCCAATCCCAAATGATAATCGTATTGAGTCATCCGTTATCCTGGTAGTCATTCCATAAAAAAGGGAATATATCAGGATGATAATAAGATTAATAATTAAGAAACCATTTGTTTCCAAGGGTCTGTCCCCAATGTAATTTAGATAAAAATAGAATATCATGATCTGCAAGGGAATCATAATGACAAAAATTATCCATCCAAATTGAAATTCTGTGTAGTCTTTCATACAGTATGCCTAATCATCAATGACCGCTTCGTTGCACTCAATCTGTATTTAACCGGTTTTGTCGAAGTTCTCTCAATTATGTTTCTCGCCTCCAGGTCCAGCTTAACGGTTTCTCCATACCACTGCACGCCTCCTTCAAAGGTGTCTTTTACGTTGCTGTACAGTCTTTCCATCAGTTCGGTATGCGTCAATTCTTTGTTGGCAAGTATTTTAACTAAGTGTTTCCTGATGACGTTATACTTTTCCAGCGAGATCCGCTTATTCTTTTTTCCTGCATCGGGATGTAAGGTCTGGATTTGTTCGTC
>ERZ795044.700-NODE-700-length-31351-cov-9.484024_pt1 | contig 31351 bp, 28 predicted proteins | sample MGYA00375128_ERZ795044 | MGnify/ENA primary metagenome ERZ795044 (study PRJEB30173, sample SAMN05720213) | anaerobic digester metagenome | isolation source: active sludge of municipal wastewater-treating anaerobic digesters | place: USA | collected 2014-12-22 ...
CGCCGTCGTTGTGGACGAGGGCTTTGCGGTCGGTGAGGTTGCGGCGGGCGGCGGCCACGATGGCGGCGCAGTTGTTGGAGCCGCAGGCGAGCGTCTGGCCTGCATTGCGCTCCCACGTGCGCAGGCGCGTTTCAGTGCGTGAGATGATTTCGAGGAAGCCGGTGTTGACGCCCTGCGGGAAGAGCGGGTGCCACTCGCACAGCGAGCCCACGGCGCGCACATCGATCTTGTCGAGCTCGGGCACGAAGAAGATGATGTGCGGGTTGCCCATGTTCACCGCGCCGGGCATCGACAGGTAAGGCGCATCGATCGGCCCGATCTTGAGATCGATGCCGCGCGTGTCCATGCGCTCGGCCAGCGGGATCTCTTCCCACTTGAGCAGGGGAGAGCCCATGTCGACAGAGATCTTCGTGGGGCCGAGGCGTTCGGACTTCAGCTTGCCGGCGACGGTCTCGACGATGACCTTGTCCTTGCCCGTCTCCTCCATCACCAGCCAGGCGACACAGCGCGTGGCGTTGCCGCAGGCCTCGGCGGAGGAGCCGTCCTTGTTCCAGATGCGCATGAAGACATCGCCCCGCAGCGTGGTCTCCATGGCGATGACCTGATCGGCGCCGACGCCGGTCTTCGGGTCGGCCAGCGCTTTCACTTCTTCAGGCTGGAGATTGAGCGCACCTTTCCTGTCGTCAAAAATGACGAAGGAGTTCCCGGCGCCGTTCATCTTCCAGAATTTCATCCGGAGAGATTTAGGGCCTTGCGGGGTGACGCGCTAGTGTTGGGCCCGGGCAGCCTTCGCGGCAGCCCGCAACACGTCGAAATAGGCCAGCAGGTCGTCCTTCACCGGCCCCGAAATGATCAGGTTCGGCATGTTTGGATGGCTGGTATTGAACCAGACATTGAGCGCCATGGAGGTCATGCCCGGGGTCGCCGCCACGGAGGTGAAGCTGGGCGCTGCGGCGTCGGGCATGCCGGGGACGCCCGGTTCAACGGAATGGCAGCCGGCGCAGGACTGGCGGGCGTAGGCAAGGCCGCGCATCGCGGCGGGGTCGGCCGGGGCGGTGGGCGGTGTGGGCGTCTGGGCCTGCGCTGGCGCGAGGGCGGCGGCGAGGGCTGCGAGTGCGACGATGAGCAGGCGGGAACGCAGGAAGGCCATGGCGGGGCTCCGGGCTTTTCTGGCCGCAGTGTCCGCCCGGCGCGCGGTATGGACTTGATGCGCGTCAATTGGGTTGCGGTGGCGATCCGGGCTGCTAACCCTTCGAGCCCGGAAAACAGGGGATACGCATGCGCACTATATTGATGGGTGTGGCGATGGCCGTGCTGGCGGCATGCGCATCCCAGGAGGCGACAACAGTGACGACAGATACCCCCGCAACAGCCAGCGCGCTCGACCCCAATTCGGAGGCGCATCTCTGGCTGGAGGAGGTCGAGGGCGAGCAGGCGCTGGCGTGGGTGCGGGCGCAGAACGAGCGTTCGCTTGCCGTGCTGGAGAATGATGCGCGCTTCAAGGGATACTATGACGCCGCGCTAGCGATCTCGACCTCGAAGGAGCGCATCCCCTACGGCTCGATCCGCAAGGGCTACGTCTACAATTTCTGGCAGGACGATGCGCACGAGCGCGGCATCTGGCGGCGTCAGGCGCTGGCCGACTATGGCGCCGGCAAGGACACGTGGGAGACGCTGCTCGACATCGACGCGCTGGCGGCGAAGGAAGGCAAGAACTGGGTCTACAAGGGCGTCTCGTGCCGGCCGCCCGAGTATGACGACTGCCTGCTGCAGCTGTCGGATGGCGGCAAGGATGCGGTGAGCGTGCGCGAGTACGACATCGCCAAGGGCGTCTACGGTTTCAGGGCCAACGGGTTCGACCTGCCGGAATCCAAGCAGGGCTTCGTGTGGGAGAGCGAGGATTCGATCCTGCTCGCCACCGACTGGGCGGGCGACGAGTCCACGATGACGGATTCGGGCTATCCGTTCGTCGTGAAGCGCCTGAAGCGCGGACAGCCCCTGGCGGCTGCGCAGGAGCTGTTCCGCGGCAAGAAGAGCGATGTCGGCGTCTATGGCTTTTCGATCGAGGACGAGACGGGCAAGCGCTGGTTCGGCATCAGCCAGTCGGAGACATTCTTCACGACGAACTATTTCGTCTTCGACGCCACCGACAAGGCGATCCAGCTGCCCATTCCGAAGAAGGCGACCCCGCAGGGCGTCTTCGCAGACACGCTGCTGCTGACCCTGGAAGAAGACTGGGCGCCCGCTGGCCAGGGTCAGTTCGTAACCGGCGATCTCGTCGGCTTCTCGTGGAGCGCGTTCCTCGCCGAAGGCAAGCTGCCGAAGGTGGACCTCGTCTTCCGCCCGACGGCGAAGCAGGCGCTGCAGGGCGTCGGCATCACGAAGAACAACGTGCTGGTCAACATCTCGGACAATGTCGCCGTGAAGGTGATGGCCTACACGAAGTCCGGCGGGAACTGGTCCTCGAAGGACGTGCCGCTGCCGCCGAACGGATCGGCCGGCGTGATCTATGCGAGCCAGGACGAGACGACCGCCTTCCTCGGATACGAAGGCTATCTCTCGCCCGACACGCTCTACACGTATGACTCAGGCACTGGCGAGGTGAAGCAGCTGCGCCAGCTTCCGGCGTGGTTTGATGCGTCCCCCTATGTGGTTCACCAACGCGAGGCGACGTCGAAGGACGGCACGAAGGTTCCGTACTTCGTGGTCCACAAGAAGGGCATCGCGCACGACGGCAAGAACCCCACGCTCGTCTATGGCTATGGCGGCTTCCAGGTCAGCCAGACGCCGGGATATTCCGGCACGGTCGGCAAGTTGTGGCTGGAGCAGGGTGGCGTCTATGTGATGGCCAACATCCGCGGCGGCGGCGAGTTCGGCCCGGCGTGGCACCAGGCCGGCCTCAAGACGAAACGCCAGGTCGTCTATGACGACTTCATCGCGGTGGCTGAAGACCTGATCGACCACGGCATCACGTCGAAGGAAAAGCTCGGCGCGATGGGCGGCTCGAATGGCGGGCTCTTGATGGGCGTGATGTACACGCAGCGTCCGGACCTGTTCAAAGCCATCGTCTGTCAGGTGCCGCTGCTCGACATGCTGCGCTACAACCTGCTGCTCGCGGGCGCGTCCTGGATGGACGAGTATGGCGATCCGGCCGTTCCCGAAGAGCGCGCCTTCCTCGAGAAGCTGTCGCCCTATCACAATGTCGATCCGGCGAAGACGTATCCGGAGATCTACTTCGAGACATCGACCAAGGATGACCGCGTGCATCCGGGCCACGCCCGCAAGATGGCCAAGCGTCTCGAGGAAACCGGCAAGCCGTTCCTCTATTACGAGAACATCGACGGCGGCCATTCGGCAGCAGCGAACCAGCGTGAGGCGGCCCGCCGCACGGCGCTGGAGTTCACCTATCTCGCGCGCAAGCTGATGGACGGGAAATAGGATTCGATAGGGCGCTGTTTCCGTCTGCGTTAGTGACGCCGCGCGCAGCTTTCGCGCACGTGGCACGGAAAGTTTATCGGGCTTACGCATAGCGCCGCTACGGCATGACGTTCGCGTTCGGTTGACCCGGTATGCGCACGCATCACCATGCGTGCAGGGTCGTGCCCGGCTCCCGGGGCACGCAAAGGCGCAAATAGAAATATCAGGCGCCGGGGAAAACAGAAACGTCACAGGGGAGGACCGCATCCAATGGTGCGTATTGGCCGTTTTTCGACAATCAGTCTGCTTGCGCTAGGGGCCGCACTGCCGGCCTTCGCGCAGAACACGCCTGCAACACCGGCACCGCAGGCCGCAACTCCAGCCCAACCGCCCGCGGCAGACGAAGAGGATCGCGAACGCGATGTCGTCGTCGTCACGGCGAACAAGCGTGAAGAGACAGTCCAGGACATCGCTGTCGCCGTCACCGCAGTCACGTCCGAGATGCGCGACGAAATCGGCATCAACACGATCACCGACCTCACCAACTTCACGCCGGGACTTTCCTACACGGCCGCCAACGAGCGCGTGACACTGCGCGGCGTCGGCCGCGTGACAAACAACTTCGGCGCGGAGCCCGGCGTCGCGAACTATACGGACGGCGTCTATCAGTCCTTCGCGTCGATCGCGGGCCGCGATGGCCTGTTCATCGACCGCCTCGAAGTGCTGCGCGGGCCGCAGGGCACGCTGTACGGCCGCAACTCGGTGGGCGGCGCGATCAACATCATCTCCAAGCGTCCGACCGACGATTTCGAAGGCGAGTTCAAGATCGGGTTCGGCAATTTCGACCAGAAAGAGGTCGGGTTCTCGCTGTCGGGCACCTTGATCGAAGACTGGCTGCGTGGCCGCGTCGTTGCCTACAAGGAAGTGCGCGACGAGGGCGTCTATTACAACCACGGCACCGGCGACACCGAAGGCTACAACATCGACAACTGGAACGGCGAGATCCAGCTCGAGGGCGATATCGGTGAGAATTTCAGCTGGTGGACCAAATACACATCCGGCCGCTACACGCAGGCCGGCCCTCCCGGTGGTAGCACCGGCGGCGGATCGAATGCGCCCTATAACCGGAACTTCAACGCGGGCGGCGTCCTGCCACAGCCGACGTGGGCCTATTGCACCACGGTCTTGCAGAACGGCCTTGGCTGCACGCCCAACCTCGCGGTGCTGAGCTATACCCAGTCGGGCTCGCTGACGACCAATCCGCGCATGATCGACGGCAATACCGACCTCAACGATTCCTATCCGAGGATCGCGGATCTCGACAACTACGACGACTTCGCCCTGGAGATGATCTACGAGGCGCCCGGCTTCGACATCAAATACGTCGGCGGCTACATCTTCTACCGGTACCACCTGACGGGCGACCAGGATGGCACGCCCATCCAGTCGATTACCTATCGGGCCACGGCTGCGGGCCAGCCGTCAAACACGGGCACGTTCACGCGTACGATCTTTCCTGACCAGACGCTGGACTACAACGAGAACCGCGCGTTCTTCTCGAACGAGGTGAACTTCATCTCGACGCACGATGGTCCGCTGCAGTGGATCGCGGGCCTCTATGCTTACCAGGAGAACTTCCGGCAGCCGATCCGCACGTTCCTCAGGAACGAGCCACTCGCGGGGATTGCCACGCCTGTCAGCTCCTTCGCGCCCTTCACGATAACCGGCGCCAACATCGCAAATCCTGACCGGCTCCTGACCTATACGGACAACCGCGGCGTCAACAATGCATACGGCGCTTTCGGCCAGCTCGACTGGGAAATCACGGACCAGTTCAAGGCGACGCTCGGCATCCGCTACTCGATCGACAACAAGAACATGTACGAGGAAGCGGAGCTGAACTGCCTGCTGATCTGCGGCATACCCTTCGCCAACATCACGCAGAACTCCTGGAACGGCAGGCGCCTTATCCCGAACCTTGCGACCCCGATCACGACGGACACCATCGAGGATCCGACGCCGCAAGCGGGCGTAACGTCGGCCACCATCGCCAACCCATCCGGCGTCACATTCAATCCGGTGACGGGGGTCTCATCCCGAACACTCGGCTATGAGTGGAATGCTTGGACAGGAACGGCCGGATTGGAATGGTCGCCGTCGACCGAAACACTCGTCTACGGAAAGTACAGCCGCGGTTACAAGACCGGCGCCTTCAACGCGACGAACCTCACGCCGCTCCCGCTGACAGACCCTGAGTATGTGGATTCGTACGAGATCGGCTGGAAGCAGGAAGTCCCGGAATGGGACCTGACGGCCAACATGTCGCTGTTCCTGTACAACTACACGGACATTCAGGTCCCGCTGACGGAAATCCTGAACATCGGCGAGGCAGGCGAAACGCGCATCAGCGCGCTGCGCAATATTCCGGAGGTTCAGACCACTGGCTTCGAACTCGAGTCGATCTGGCGGCCGGTGGACGATCTGACGTTGCGTTTCACCTATGCCTATCTCAAGCCTGAAATCACCGAGAGCGGCCTGTATCTGAACGGCGACATTCCGACGACCGTTCCGGTTACCGATCCCACCTATGTGAACCCGATCCAGTCGCTCGAGGGCCGCGTCCTTCCGCAGTCGCCCGAGAACAAGATCGCGTTCAACGCGTCCTACGCGTTCAACTTCGAGGATGGGTCCACGTTGATGCCGTCGGTCAGTTATTACTGGCGCGACGAATTCACTTCGAGCGTGTTCAACAATCCGGGCGACATCACGCCGGCCTTCGACCAGACGGACGCCCGCCTTATCTGGAACGACGCTGGCGGCATGTTCACCGTGATCGGCTTCATAAGGAACGTGTTCGACCAGAACGGCTATGACGCCGCGAGCACATCCTTCAGGGCGAACCCGCGGACGAACACCACGCCGACGCCGCAATGCACCACGGCGTCGGACGTCTGCTACAACCCGACGCTCCCGGTGGGGCCGGGCAACGTGGTCGGGTACTACTACCAGAACTATACACGGACCCTGCCACAGACGTGGGGCATCGAACTGCAGGTCCACTTCTGAGCGTAACGGCTCCTCGCCTGCATGAGGTGAGGGGTCGAGTTTCGACGAACGGAGAGGGCGCCGCGTCAGCCGGCGCCCTTTTCATTTGTGGGCGCCAGACAAGAAGAAGGGCGCCGGAGCGAGCGGCGCCCTTCAGTTTTCGCGTCCGGCTTTTCTCGGGAGTCCGGCGCGATTGCGTTATTCGCTGGCGCCGGCGCGGCCCTGGCGTTCGAGTTCGCGGGCGCCTTCGAGGATGCCGATCATGCCGTGATTGCCCTCGTGGCAGGCGTATTCGTAGATGCCTTCGGACGACCAGAACTCGTACTCGCCGCCCCACGGCGCATCCCACGTGACGGGATCGTCGATCGAGAACTGATAGAGCAGGCGGTTGTCGGCAACGCGCGTGAAGCGCTCGGTGACCTTCACATTGTCGGACGCGCCATAGAGTTCCTGGAAGGGGTGGTAGTTGATGGTCTCGACCACCAGCGAATTGCCTTCGTACCAGCCGATCCCATCGCCCATCCACGGCCTAATCTCGGCCGAGCCTTCATTGTGCTTGCCGCCGATGCGGATGACGCGGAGGTCGTGGATCATCTCGACCCAGATGGCCACGGAATCGCTGCCCTGCGCGACCTGGTAGTTGTTGTTGTACAGCACCGGCCGCATCACAGCGCCGGCGGTGGTCGGCATGAAGATGCAGCGTTCGGGCAGGCCGCGCGATTCGGGGCCGTCATTGGCGCCGGCTTCCGCGCTGAACTCGCTGGTGACGGCGACGCGGCGCTTGGGCGGGGGCGGAGCGCCGGGCTTGCGCGCGGGCACGCGGCCATCGGGCGTCGTGAGGATGGACGAACGCGGCTGGCCGTTGACGCGCATCACCTGCGTGCCCGGGTCGGTCCAGAAGCGGTTGTAGCCAAGGTTCGTGTTGCGATCGGTCGGCGCGCCCACTGTGGGGTCGGTCGGTGCATCGCCAGCGCGGCGATAGGTTTCGGCGCGGCCCTGCACGCTGGCGGCCTGTTCCTCGGTGAGGTTGAGGGAGGTGAACTCGCGGGGGCGCTCCACCGGCGTGGTGGTCGCGTTGCTCCAGACGCCGGCAATGTCCGGCTGGCCGAAGCCGTTCTTCGGCGGGACATAGCCTTCGTAGTTCGGCTTTGCGTAGGCATCCTCTGAGTAGCTGTTGACCTGCGCCAGAGCGGGCGAGGCAAACGCTGCGAGGCCCAGCGCGCCAACGCAGAGCGCGATCGTCGATGCACGGAATTTCATGTCATTCCTCCTGTCACCTCTGCGCCGCGTTGCATGTTTGCAATCGCGGCGCTGTCTCCCCGTCAGTTGTTTTCGCCAGCAGCCGGCGCCGACGCGAGGCCGACCTTCACGAAGCGCGCGAGCGAGTCGATCTGCTCGGCCGACAGCGTGGCGCCGAAGCCGGGCATTTCAGGCGCCCCGCGCGTGATGAAGTTCACCACGTCGGTCAGCGACCCGGTTGTCGTGAGCTTGGGCGCACTTCCGCCCGGAATGCCCTGGCCCGCGGGGCCGTGGCACATGGCGCAGTTGCGCGCGTAGAGATCGCGCCCCGTCGCCTGTTGTGCCGGTGTTGCTGTCACGACTGCGGCAGGGGCCGCGGCTGTGGTGGTCGCAGCGACCGCTCCGCTCGCCGACGGCATGCGCGCGCCCGGCAGCGACAGGACGACCAGTTCGGCCGGCTGCCCCTGCGCGGAAAGCGCCACGGCGATGTATTGCCGTCCGCGATGCTCATACGTCATCGGCGCACCCGAGGTGAGGCCGGGCAGTTCGAACTCGTGAACGACCGCGCCGGTCTTCTTGTCATAGGCGCGGAACATCTTGCCGCCGGGGTCGCCGCCAATGTTGGCGGACTCGGCCATGAACAGCAGCGACCTGGTCACCAGCGGCGAAGGCCGCACGGAGATCTGGCCCATATTATCCCAGTCGAGATCGAGGTCCTTGATCGCCGGGTTGTTGCGGATCTCGTCCGACGCGCCGCCGATCGAACGCGACCAGATGTGCTCGCCCGCGTTCATGTCCGTGGCGGTGACGAGCGCCCATGGCGGCTTGTTCAGCGGCAGGCCGTTGGGCATGCGCAGCACGCCGCCGGAGACGGCGGTGTATTCCCACTCGGTCTTCGACATGTCCGACTTGCGAAGACCAAGGCCCATGAAGGTGTTGCGCGTGGGCACGAACAGCGTGTTGGTCTCGACATCGACCGCGCCGCCGTTCCAGTTCGAACCGCCGCCATAGTTCGGATAGACAATCGTCCCCTTGTTGGTTGCGGTGACCAGCGTCGGAGGGGTGTACATCGGCCCTTTGGTGTACTGGGACAGGATGCTCATCGCCTCTGCCTTCAGCGCGGGCGTGAAGTCGATGACGTCTTCCTCGTGGAAGCCGAGACGCGAATAGGGCGCGGGCTTCGTGGGGAAGGGCTGTGTTGGGGAAAGCTTTTCGTTCCCGACCGCGCCCTCGAGCGGCACAGCCCGTTCCTCGATCGGCCAGACGGGTTCGCCTGTCTCGCGGTTGAACACGAAGTTCATGCCCTGCTTGGTGAGAACGGTGATCGCCTTGATCGTCTTTCCGTCCTTCACGACGTCATGCAGGATCGGTGCGGCGGGCAGGTCGTAGTCCCACACGCCGTGGTGCAGGATCTGGAAGTGCCATTTGCGCTCGCCGGTCTTTGCGTCCAGCGCCACGATGCTCTCGCCGAAGAGACCGTCGCCCGGCTTGTCGCCGCCCCAGAAGTTGTTGGTTGCGCTCTCGACAGGGAGATAGACCATGCCCAGCTCGGGATCGGCCGACATCATCGACCAGACTGATGCTGCGCCAAAGTCCTTCCAGCTGTCATTCTCCCACGTGTCGTTGCCGAACTCGCCGGGGCGCGGAATCGTGTGGAAGGTCCAGAGACGCTTGCCGGTGCGGATGTCGAAGCCGCGCACATAACCCGGCGTGCCGCCCTTCCGCTGAATGGTGTCATCGCCGATCATCTGGATGACGATCACATCGCCCACGACAATGCCGGGCGCGGTGGAGTTCATGTCCTGCAGCTCGCGCGTGTCGCCCGGCGGCAGGAGCTCCTTCATCAGGTCGACCTGGCCGTTGACGCCGAAGTTCGGATCGGGTTGGCCGGTCACCGCATCGATGGACAGGAGACGGCCGTCGATCGTGTTGTGCAGGATGCGCCTGGCCGTCCCGTCGGTCCACCACGACACGGCGCGGCTTGAGCCAGAGAAGCCGCGCGTCGACTGCTTGCGATAGGGATCGGGTTCGTACGTCCACAGCGTGGCGCCGGTCGACGGGTCGATCGCCGAGATGCGGGTGCCGCCGTGGGGCACGTACATCACGCCATCGACCACCAGCGGCGTCGCCTTCCAGTTGGGGTCAGGGCGGCCGGCGACGTCGGACGCCTTCCACCGCCATGCGATTTCCAACTGGCCAACATTCTGCGCGTTGATCTGCGAGAGTGGGGAATAGCGCGTGTTGCCCGGATCGCCGCCCCAGGTGATCCACTCACCCGGCTGGCGCGGTCCAATCTTCTCGGCAAGTGGGATGGCCGACGCCTGGGGCGAGGCCCCATCCTGCGAGGCCACCATCTGGGTGCATCCAAGCGCCAGCGCTGCGACGGCAGCCAGCACGCCCAGCTTGTGGGTTGCATGAAGTCTCATCGTGTCCCTCCCGGTCGCTGTCTTGACGCAGCGTCTTTACAGTCTTTATGGACGGCAAAATTGACCGACCGAAGAAGAAAGTAAAGCCCGGCGGCAGCCGGGGCGGGGGAAGCCCTCAAAAATAGTGTGGTTGGCCCTGCCGGCGTGGGGAAGTGGCTTTGCCTTGAGCCTGCTAGCGACTCAGGCGGCCGTCGACCGCTGATGGAATGTGCGCGAGCCGACGGCCAGCCGCAGACAGCGATGCATGACCCGGCGGTCGAGGCGCCATGCGAGCCCCGTCGCAAGTCGCGATGGTCTCGCGTGGCGATGCTGGCAGCGACCATCCTTGGCGCTCGGGCGACAACGCGACGCAGGAGAGGCAGAAATAATCCTCCGCGCGCGTGAGGTGACGGAAGAGTCACGAAGCGAGCGATCGATACAGGAAACGCCGTTGAATCAGCATTGTCAGCACGCGGATGAACTGGGTGTAACCCGCCACGCGGAACGTCTGTCCCGTTCAGCGCGAAACGACGGCGTTCGAGGCTCCATCCGCGTGAAGGCTTGCAGTCATTTCACTTGCCGCACGGCCCGCCTGATCCATGTTGCGTGCAGGTGATGGAGGATAATGAATGTCCCTGAAGATCTTCGCGGCCGTGGCTGCACTGGCTCTCGGCGCAACCGCGTGCCAGCAAATTCCCGAAGACATGACTGTCGCGCAATTCTGCGCCCAACCCGACAAGAGCAACACCGACGTCTGCAAGATCAACGTCGAAATCGATGGCCAGAAGCGCGCCCTGTCCGACACGGATATGCGCCTGAGCCAGGCCCGCCAGATCGCCGACAGCGCAATGTCGCGCGCCAACTCCGCTCAGTCCTCGGCTGATGCTGCGCTGGCCGCCGCCAACAACGCGCAGTCCTCGATCGCCACGCAGGCCCAGTTCAACTGCGAGACCAAGACGATCCAGCGCGCCAAGACCGGCTCGTGCGGCGAAGGCTACAAGGTGCAGTCGTGCGTCCAGACGCGCTTCACCTACAACGCCGGCGCTCCCTCGATCCTGCGCGAGATCACGGACGAGGGCTGCCGCTTCAACAGCCAGGTCCTCGAAATGCAGATCCGCTGCTGCACCACGGGCCCGGCGCCGGTCCAGACCGACGTTGCAACTCCGGTTGAGCCGCAGCCGACGGCTCCGGTGAAGCCGACCCCGTCGTCGTAAGCCTCAACTGATCTGAACTGCGAAGCGCCGCTTCCCTTAGGGAGGCGGCGTTTTTCTTTGCGCCATCCATCACAGCGCTTGATATCGCTCAATCAGCCAAATCCTCGCCTCGTCAGAGTCAGCCTGAAATGGAAGGGCTGGCTGATGGTCTCGCCTTGGTACGCAAGAACAAATTCGCGCGTCAGCGCAGTCGTTGTTGCGACCGCTCTCGCAGCTGCAATGCCGGGCGGATGCACAAGTGCAGGTGCGACGGCAGTATCGTCGTCAGTTGGGCTTCAGGCAGACGTTGTTCGCGAGTCTGAATGCTACAAGCTGGACATGGTCCAGCATGCCTGGGCCGCAATTGCAGCAGCCTGCCAGCGCGCCGCTACAGATCCAGAGGCCACGACGGGCGACTTTGCCGTCGCCAACTACCACATCGGACGCGCCAGAAACGAACTCAAGGACTACGCCGAAAGCGCAGTAGCCCTTGATCTCGCGCTTGCGATGCCCGGGGTCCAGAAGGAATTGCGCCGGCGAATCCTCCTCACATCCGGCAAGGCGCGACTGGGCCTGCGTGATTTTCTTGGCGCCATCGAAGTGCTCAACGAGGCACTGGTTCTTGGCCCCAACGATCTGGATACGACGATGCAGCTGGGAGATGCGCATCTCGGCATCGGTCGATCCGATCTCGCGGCGCGTGATTTCGAAAAGGTCGTGGCCATGGCGGCGGCCGATTCCGGGCAGCAAGCGCGAGTCGCAGCTGTTGCGGAAACACGCCTCGGCGCCATCGCGATCTCGTCGGGAGCAGCTGACGGTCTTGAGCGCGCCGCCCGCCACTATGAAGCGGCGCGCAAATGGGACGCTGACAATGTGGACGCGTGGCTGGGCGGGGGTGCAGCGAGCGTGCAACTGGCGAGCATGCGCGCCGGCGCGGAGGCCCAGGCGTTGTACGAGCAGGCTGCCAACTCATATCGCCACGCCATGCGCCTGGCGCCGGCAGCGGTCGATGCGCAGACCGGCATGGGCGCCGCCTTGTTCGGCCTCGGGAAGGCGGGAGAAGCTATTGGCTATTATGCCCGCGCCGTAGAGCTGGCGCCAGCGAGTGCGCCACGGCGCCTGGATCTGGCTCGGGCGCTTCGCCGGGCGGGACGCCTCGCAGAGGCTGAGCGCACCTACGATGAGGTCAACAGGCTGGAAGCCTCGGCGCGTAGCCTGTTCGAGACCGCCGATGTGCAGATCGCACTCGGCGCAAGTGATCGCGCGCGCGAGAGCCTGATGGCGGCCCAGAAACTCGATCCCGCCTTTTCGGGCGCGTTCCTGGGGCTTGGAAAACTGCTCTTCAGTGAAGGCCCACAACATTTCCCTGCTGCGCGGGACCAGTTTCGGGAGGCCGAGCGTCTGACACGCGCGAGCGACAACCCCATGCGGGCCGAGGCGCTCTATTTCCTTAGCCGCATCGAGACCGAAGGCGGCGGCAAGGACGCACGTCTGGCGATCAACTACGCTGAAGAAGCGATCGCATTGGACCCCGGTCCGCCGCAGTATCGTGCGCAAGCCTGTCTTGTGCGTATCCGCTTCCTGTCGAAGGACGATGTGCGCCGCGCCTCCGGCGCCGGGCCTTGCACGGTATCGGACGATTCAGCCGGCTCACATCTCCTGTCGGGGATGTACGAACTTCGTGTGGCCCACTTCGCTGTTGGTGATGATCGCAAACGCAATTGGGAGAGCGCCTATCTTGCTTTCTCGGCTGGGCGCCAGAAGGTCGAGGCGGCTCCGGAAGTCGAACGCCCTGTGCTTCGCGAGCGGCTCGCCTTTGGTGAAGGCCTGGCGCTGTATTGCGTCGGATTCGCAGACGTTGGCCGTCAGGCGATCAGCCAGGCCAGCACTGACGTGCGCGCCTACTTTGACATGTTTCATGTCGCGCGTTGCGAAACCTATTAGGCGCCAGAAGGAGTTCTCCCATGACAGGACGCACAGGGGCGAGCGAAGGCTTGATTCGTGCGCTTGAGATCGAGGTTCGGGTCCTGGCCGAGGAGGGGCGACCGCCTGGCTGGGCGACGCATCCTGATGAAGCGAGCCTGTGGATCTACGAGATCGCACAACGGATCGCCAAGGATGTGCTCGAGGGTACCGTTCAGGTCGAGAGACACTTCGCAGAGCCACACTCCTTCCTGCAGGTCATGAGTGTCTTTGCTTCGCCCACGGCCAGGCACGTGGCGGTGATCCAGGACGACCTTCGCAAGCTTAGCGAAGGCCTGCAGCATGACCTCGCCGTCAAGTTCGGCATCGAGAAGACGCTGCCCTATGTGCGGCTTGAAGCGGATTCGCAGTTCGATCTCCGCGCGCGCGAGGGCGCGCTCGCCGTCGTCCACCCCCAAGTCGAGCCTCCGAGCCAACCTGTTTATGTTGTTCAACCGCAAAGCTCCGAGGAGCCGGACGTGAACCAGAAACCCCAGCGCGCAACTTTTGGCATGGCCTTGATCTGGATGGGCGCGCTCCTGGGAGCCGCCATCATCGGCAACATCTTTCTCTTTAGCCGCACCAACGAACTGCAGGCCGAAGCTGCTGCCGCCGGCGATCTGCGGGTGCAGAATACGCGTCTGACGATGGATCTCGCGCTCGCGAAGAACGCCCGAACGTTTGAACAGGCGCAGTGTACGGCATCGATCGCCCAGCACCGCGAAATGATCGCCGACCTGGCGCAAAAGTGTAGCCCGAAACAACCTCCACCCAAGCCGCCGCCGGCACCCATGCCCTACCCGGAAAGTCCCGATCCGTTTGCTTCGCCCGGCAGGTAGTTCGCAGAGCGGCGCACCTTCATGGGAAACACAAATCAGACTGCTGACAGCGGCGCAGGCGTCCCGATCCGCACTTCCCTTAGTAGCGCGACACCCAGCACCAGCGCCCACAGCGCCCAGAGCGAGAAGCCAATGGCGTTGATGTCTGCGGTGTAGGGCACGCCGAAGGGCTCCAGCATGCCGGCCATCACGGTGAAGCTGAGTGCGACGCCTGTTGTGGCGAGGATGCGGCGTTCGCTGAAGATCAGCGCCGAGACCAGCAGCGTCCACACGCCGGTGAAGAGATAGCCAAGATGCTCGCCGACGCCGACGCCGAGATATCGGTTGGCGGCGTCGAACAGGGCGGTGGCCATCGCCTGGTCCGTCTCGGTTGCGCCCGGCGCGACATAAGCCGCAGCCAGCGCCGGTGTTAGCATCACCCAGCGGATGAGGCCCAGGGCCTGCACCAGCCCCGCCAGCACGCCGAACGCGATTGAGAGACCGCTCAGCAGGTTGTCGCGCTTCCACAGCGCAAGTCCGGTTGCGACCGAAGCCGGGATCAGGCCGACCGCTGCGATCATCATCGCATACCAGTAAGCGTGCAGATCCCAGCCCGAGGCGGCAAAGCGCGTGAGCACTTCTCCGGCCGGGTGGCGCAGGATGTCGGGATAGTCGAACGTCATTTGCAGGCCAGTGAAGGCGGCGGTGAAGACGAGGGGGACTGCGATGAGCAGGACCCCGGCGGCAAGGCGCGCGGAAGTCATCTGGATTTGTCCTTGATGATGTGAGGGGCAAGTATGCGGCGGAAAAGGCGGACGCCTTCGTCCATGTCGGCTGGCGTGATTTCGCCGCCGCCCGCGTCGCGGAAGACGAGCCAGAAATCGCCGACCAGCCAGAGAAGCTGGGTGATTTCGTCGAGCGTGCGCTTGTCAGCCGGCGTCATCAGGCCGGCCCTGATGAAGTCGCGCAGCAGGGCCTGCGTGCTGGCCATGCCCGTCTCGCGATTGCCGCGATACTGCGCGGCCAGTTCGTCGTCGGCGGCGAGCAGCATGGTGAGATCTCGGAAGAAGAAGCGGTATTGCCACTGGATCTCGAAATTGCCTGCGGCCATCGCGTCCATTGTCTTGAAGGTGGGGGCCTTGCCCTTTGGCGGGGCGTAGTTCTCCGCCCATGCCGCCATGATGCGCTGGAAAAGGCCCCGCACGATCTCGGCCTTGTTGCGGAAATGGTAGTAGAGATTGCCCGGGCTGATCCCCATCGCCTCGGCGATGTGGTTGGTTGTGACGTTCGCCGACCCGCGTTCGTTGAACAGGGCGAGGGCGGCGTCGAGGATGCGGGTCTTGGTGTCGGTTTTCGTATCGGTCATCAAGCGACTATCGATCTAGAGTTTTTGCTCTAAAGATGATTTAGAGTAATTACTCTAATATGTCAAGCGATTCACTCTGCAGCTCCGCTGCGGAGCGAGAGAAATGGGGATGCCAGGGTGATCCTGATCACCGGAACGGTCGTGGTGGCCGAGGCCAATCGTGAGGCCTTCATCGCCGCAGTGACGCGCCATGTGACGCTCTCGCGGCAGGAGCGGGGCTGCATCAGCCATGGGTTCTTCGAGGATGTGATGGCGCCGGGAACGTTCACCTTCGTCGAGCGCTGGCGCGACATGGATGCGGTGAAGGAGCATTTCGCGATGCCCTACAGCCAAGAGACCGTGGGCGTGATCCGACAGTTGTCGGAGAGCTCGACCGGCGTTGAGATCCACGAGGTCGCCTCGACGCGCGTGGTGTAGAGCCAAAAGCAAAAGGCCGCCCCGGTTTCCCGGAGCGGCCCTGGCTGCGCATGCGCGTCAGACTAGTTCGTCACTTTCACCGAAACGCCCCAGATCTGCGGGTCGTTCACGAAGGCGGTGTTGTTGTTGAAGTCGATGCCGCCCTTGATGTTGTGCTCGTCCGTGATGTTGCGGGCGAAAGCTGCAACTTCGAGCGAGCCGTCCAGTTTCGTCCAGCCGACCTTCAGGCCGCCTTCGAACTGGCCGTCCGTCTGGAATTCGACCGACTCATAAAGGAACAGGTTCGTGTCGCCCTGGTAGGCCCAGTCGGTGAACACGAAGAACTCGGAGTCATCGGTGACCGGGGCGGACCAGCGCGCCGTGAGGTTGGCGATGGTTTCCGGCGCGTTGGGGAAGGGGTTGCCATCCACCAGCGCGCGGGTCTGACCGAGGATCACGACAGTCGGATCGGTGACCGTGCACTGGGCGCAGATGCCGACGGCCAGGTTCGGATCATCGATCTCAGAGTCGACGTAGGAGAAGCCGCCGGTGAAGACGAGGTTGTCCGTCGGCGCCCATTCGGCGTCGACTTCGAAGCCCCAGGCTTTGCCCGCGTCTGCGTTGATCAGCTGCACGAGGTTGCCGCCGCCGCCGACAGCCGTCAGCTGGATGTCGGAGACTTCGTACGTGTAGGCCGCAGCGTTGAAGCGCAGCGTGTCGTCAAGAAGCGTCGACTTGAAACCGGCCTCGTAGGAGATGACCGTTTCGGAATCGGCGACTGACGGCGGGTTGAAGAACGCTATGTCACGGCCCTGGATCGAGGGGCCACGGAAGCCATCGGCGACGCGGCCATAGACCGAGAAGTCCGGCGTGATGTCGTACATCGCGCTGACGTCCCAGCTGACATGCTCATCCGAGATGCTGACATTGTTGATCGGCGCGGCCGCAACCGTCAGGTCCTTCTCGTCTTCCGTGTAGCGCACGCCGCCGGTGACGGAGAACACTTCGGAGATGTCGTAGGTCGCCTGGCCGAACACCGCCCAGGACTGGTTGGCGTGGACGAGGGTGGCCGGCGGCGGGAAGCCCGCCGGTCCGACCGTGGTGACGGTGAACTCGGAGTCGAAATAGTACGCGCCGACCTGCCAGGAGAGCGGCCCGGCAACGTCGCTGGCGAGGCGGACTTCCTGGGTCGTCTGCGCGAGGTCGTCGATCGAGTCCTGCGTGTCCGAGTCGAAGGGGATGAAGCCCGGGCCTGCACCCGCAACGCCGCCGTCGATGTCGCCGCGGCTGAAGCCTTCGGCCGTTTCGTAGGCCGTGATGGAGGTCAGCTCAACGTCGCCGAAATCATAGCCGACGTTCGCCGAGGCGCCCCAGCCCGTATAGGCCTGGTTGTTGCCGCCGCCCTGATTGAAGCGGACGCGGTCGCGCGTGTAGTTGCCGTTGAGACCGTCGGTTCCCGGCGTGATCACGTTGGCGCGGAAGATCGCTGCCGTGCCTTCGAGATCGCGCGCGTGCACGTTCACCAGCACGTCGAGCTTGTCGTCCGGGTTGTAGGCCAGCTGCAGGCGGCCGGCATATTCGTCAAAGCCGCCCAGCTCTGAGTTGTTGAACGAGTTGGTGATCCAGTCGTCGCGGTGCTGCCAGAGGACTGAGGCGCGGGCCGACATGCCCGGGCCGATGGAGCCGCCAACGGCGCCGTCAAACGTCGTCGTGCCGTAGGAGCCGTAGGACGCCGCTGCGCGAGTGTCGAACTCCTCGCTCGGCTTCACCGATGTGAAGCGCACGATGCCGGCCGTGGTGTTGCGGCCAAAGAGGGTGCCCTGCGGGCCGCGATAGACCTCGACCTGCTCGACGTCGAAGATCGGGAAGGATTTGAGGACCACGTTCTCCATGACGACGTCGTCCATGATGATGGAGACGGGCTGGGAGGCGGCGAGGTCGAAGTCGGTGTTGCCAAGACCGCGGATGTAGAAGCGCGGGGCGACGCGGCCGTTCGAGCTTTCGGCGTAGAGGGCAGGCACGCGCGTGGCGAGCGCCAGCACGTCTTCGCCAGCCGAGAAGATCGCGCCGATCGCGTCATCGGACAGCGTCACGGCGGACACCGGCACGTCCTGCAGGTTTTCCTCGCGCTGGGTCGCCGTGATGATCACGACGTCCAGCCTGTCATCAGTCCCCTGTGCGAAGGCCGGCGCGGACATCAGCGCAATAGCCGATGCGGCAGACATCAACCCAAGCACGGCACAACGGACGGACCGTCCCTTACCCGACACCATGATCGTCACCTTTTGTCATGTGGAAGTCTGATGAAGGCTTGCCTCGGCGGGCATCGCTTGTCTTGTCAGGCAGCGTACTTTCCGAGTGTGAGTGCTCACGTTGTCGGCGAACGATGCAGGCGCGACACGATGCGGCGCGCGGATGATCAAAAATTTCGCTTCGTACGCGAAGAAATGCGGCGCCAGTCGCGTGGCGCGCTTGCCGGCCGGGTGGGCAATAACCCTCAGGCGATGATGGTCAGGCGATGATGTCGGGTGTCATGTGCGAGGACAGCCAGGCGATCTTGTCCTTCACGCGCAGCTTCTCGCGCTTGAGGCCCATGACCTGGATGTCGTTTGCGCCGGATGAAACAAGCTGCTCGATCTCGGTGTCGAGTTCGCGGTGGCGGAGCCGCAGCTCCTCCAGGCGGTGCAGCATCGCGTCGATGTCGGTCGTGTCGAAACTGCTGTCGCTCAATGCGTTGTTTCCAGACCCTGCTTGCGCCGTGCGTCCCATGGCCCGGATCGAGATCGCGGAATCCGGAAACGATTCAGGGCGCTGAAACAAAAAGGTCGTGCACCGGACGTTCGGCCCGGATGCCCTCCCACCGGCGGGCGGCATATCAAATCCGGGGCTCCGGTGGAAGCGGCAGGAGAGCGGCGGCGCGCCCGGCAAATCGCGTTGCTGCAGTGCGAAACCGGCAATGTTGCTCTTTTTTCATGCGGTGCAGCTTTTTCGGGGTTTCAAGGCGTGACGCGAAAAATTCTTCGTGGTTCACTTCGTCCTGCGGCTGTTCAGCGAGCCGCATCGGTCTCCTCGAAATCTCCAGCGAGGCCGTAGCGGACGCAGCGACGTCCGCGCGGTCGGTTTCGCGTTGGTCTCCACCTGTTTCCAGGTCGGCGGCCTCGCAACTGAAAAGGAGAGATCTCTCGATGAGCTTGGAATCACGCATCAAGGAACTCAGTGAGCGTCACAAGCGGCTGGACGCGGCCATCGCGGCCGAACTCAAGCATCCTGCCGGCGACGACGTGCGTATCCACGAGCTCAAACGAAAGAAACTCCGACTGAAGGACGAGATCGCGTCCCTCCGAACGAACTGACCCGTTCCACCCTCAGGTTCTGATTGACCTCCGGCGCAATGCCGCGAATCCTGTAGCCAAGGGGCGTTACAGGACGGATGAGGGTCAGACCTGATGCGAGGCCTCTGGGATAACGAGAAACCGCTTTCGCCTGAGCTGCTGAAATCGGCGCTTGCGCTGGTGGGCGCGTTTCTGGGCCTCACGTCTGTCGTGATGCTGATGATTGCGGTCGCCAGCGTCACCGAGGAGAAATACGCCGCCGCCGCCATGCAGCTGGCCGCAGGCATCGCCCTGCCATTCGGGATCTGGCTTGCCCTGCGCATGATGGCGGACATGCTGATAACGATGCACCGCTCCAATGACCGGCTAGCGGCGATCGAGGATGCGTTGGGCGGAAAGCCCGCGCCGGTTTCGGCTTCTGCGCCGGTGTTCCAGACCACCGGACCGGCCGCCACCCGCCCGGTTGCGGGCACGGCAGGCGACGATGGCCCGGCCTATCCGGCCGAGGAATAGAGCGCCGAGGCGCTTATTCCTCGCCGTCGGCCTTCTTGCCGAAGTTGGCGAACAGCTGCTCGGCCGTGATGTTCTCGCGCTTGGGCGCATCGCCATCGGCATCCGCATTGTCGGACGGCGCGGCGGGAGCAGGCGTGACCACCTTGCGCAGCGTCGGGCCGGCGAGGCGGGCGTCTTTCTCGTCGCGCGCCTGGGATTTCTTCGAGGCCGCCCGCGAGACGAGGCCATCGAGCTCGATCTGCGTGCACAGGCCCAGCGTCACGGGATCGACCGGCTTCAGGTTGGTCGCATTCCAGTGCTGGCGCGAGCGCACGGATTCGATGGTCGACTTGGTCGTGCCGATCAGTTTCGAGATCTGCACGTCCGTGATTTCGGGGTGGTGCTTCAGGAACCAGGCGATTGCGTCCGGACGGTCCTTGCGGCGCGACACCGGAGTGAAGCGCGCGCCTTTCTTCTTCGGCTGCGGCACTTCGTTGTACTTCGGCGCCGGCTGCGTCAGGCGATAGGACTTGTCGTCCTCGCCCTTCTGGATTTCTTCGCGCGTCAGTTCGCCCGAGGCGACCGGATCGGCGCCGCGCATGTTCTCGGCCACTTCGCCATCAGCGATGCCCTTCACCTCAAGCGGGTGCAGTTCGCAGAAGTCGGCGATCTGCTCGAAGGTCAGCGTGGTGTTGTCGATCAGCCAGACGGCTGTCGCTTTGGGCATGAGGATTTTGGCCATGGGGCGCCTCGTGAAGTCCTGAAACGGAAAAACCCGGCGCTGGGGCCGGGTTTCTCGGAATTGTCGAGAAGGGAAGTTAGTCCTAGCGCCGCTGATATAGTTCGCTTTTTTGCACTTGTGAACCTCGAAAGGCGTAATGGAGCTCACAAAGAATCAGGGCCTTAGGGCACGATTTGCAGAATTATTTTGCCGGAGTGGTCTGCGGCTTCCATTTTTGCGTGCGCAGCGTCGGCTTCCGCGAGGGTAAACACGCCGCTGACCTCGGGTTTGAACTTTCCCGCCGCAATCCAGGGCCAGACGTGTTTGACGGCCTCGGCCGCCAGCATGCCCTTGTGGGCGTCCGTCCGGATCCGCAGCGTCGAGCCTGAGACCGAGATGCGCTTCAGCATCAGGCGCGTGAAGTCGCCCTCGATGCGCGAGCCCTGCAGGAAGGCGATGTAAGAGAGGCGGCCAAGGTCCTTCAGGATGGTCAGGTTCTTCTCGAAATAGGGCTTGCCCACCATGTCGAGCACAACGTCGACCCCGCCAGCGTCGCGCAGCACTGTCTCGAAATCTTCCGTGCGATAGTTGATGGCCCTCTTCGCGCCGAGGCTTTCGCACAGCCGGCACTTCTCGTCCGTGCCCGCGGTTGCATAGACGGTTGCGCCCCAGTTGCTGGCGAGCTGGATCGCCGTCGTGCCGATGCCGCTGGCCCCGCCATGCACCAGGAAGGCTTCGCCGGGCTGCAGGCGGCTCATGAAGAAGACGTTGTTCCACACGGTCAGCACCGTTTCCGGCAGGCCCGCGGCTTCAACGAAACTCAGCGGCGCAGGCAGCGGCATGGCCGAGGCCTCATGCGCCAGCGCGTATTCGGCATAGCCCCCGCCCGGAACGAGCGCGCAGACCTTCTCGCCGTCCTTCCATCGCATCACGCCATCCCCGATCGCCTCGATCACGCCGGCGACTTCCAGTCCAAGCGTTTCGGGAGCTCCCGGTGGGGGCGGGTACTTGCCTGCGCGCTGGATCAGGTCGGGGCGGTTTACGCCTGCTGCGTGCACGCGAATAAGCACCTGACCCGGCCCGGGCGACGGCTTTTCGATCTCGTGCAGGACAAGCGGCTGCCCCACGACGGATTTCACGGCGGTCATCATCGGTTTGGACATTTTCCGCGTCCCGGGTTTTAATCATGAACAGGCAGGCTGGAGTGTCTTGGGCGTGAAGCGCCCGGGCGGTCAAGCGTGCCGGTATGGAGGGGTGGGGCGGACTGGACCCGTTGGCGCGCAAAGGGGAGAGACGGCCATGACGTTCGATGAAGAGCCGATCCGTGTGGTAAAGCGTTCGCTGGACGACATGTCGATCCAGGACCTGAAAGAGCGTATCGAGACACTGAAGGGCGAAATCGCCGCCTGCGAACAGATGATCGTGAAGAAGGAAGCGACGCGGAAGGCGGCCGAAGCGGCGTTTTTCAAGTCGTGAAGACCGGCTTGGAGCCCCGAAGGTGGGGCAAGGCGCCGCTGCCTCATAATTCGGCAAGGGTCTTGCGTGATACCAGCTCGAACCACGGGGTAACCGACATCCGGCTGGGGCAAGGTCTCAGGCAGAGACTGCTTCGCCGGATGGGATGTATTTTGAGGGACTAATGCGCGACGCCATGTATTCCGCCGATCCTGCGCGAGATGAATGGAAGCAGCGGGTGAGCGAATTCGCCGGCTCCGAGCTGTTCGATCGCCTGTTCAAGGAAGGCATGTCCCTCGTCGAGGAGGCCGCCAGCTATCTCGATGGCCCCGGCCGCGTGGATTCCCGTAAGCTCAATCGCGAACTCGCGCTCGTCTATGCCGCCGAAAGCATGGAAGTCACCACGCGCCTGATGCAGGCCGCATCCTGGCTCGTCGTGCAGCGCGCGGTGCGCGAGAAGGACATGAAGGTCGAAGAGGCAGGCGACGAGAAGTATCGCATTGCCCGCCCCGGCGAGCCTCACCCGGTCGACCGCGCTGTCATGCCGGCGCACCTGATGACGCTCGTTGATCGCTCGCGCGCGCTTTACGAGCGTGTCTGGCGCTTCGATGCTGCGCTCTATTCGGAAACGCCCCAGCCGACCGAAAACCATGTGATGAAGCAGATCGATCGTCTGCGTCAGGCAGCCGAAGGCGGCGCGTTCGATCCGCTTTCGGTCTGGCGGAAGTAGCGCGTCAGTTCTAGCGGCTCAGTTTTCCGGCCCTTCTGGGTGGGGCGCCGCGCCGAGCGCCGTCATCATGTCGCCGAAGGGCGCCGCCAGCGTGTACTGGCCGTTCTGACGATAGATGAACTCCGCATCGCGATAGAAGTTGATCGCTGCGATCCTGTCGCCGCGCTTCTCTGCAATCTGTCCGAGCAGCCCCAGCGCATACGCCTCTGACTCACGCGCGGCCACATCCTGCGCCAGCTTGAGGGCTTCATCCAGAAGCGCCTTTGCGGCGTCGATTCGTCCACGCTCGAACTCGACCGACGCGAGGCTGTTCATCGCCGCCGCGCGTCCCTCGATGTCGCCAAGCTCTTCCCACAGCTGGCGTGACCGCGTGTAGGCCGCTCCCGCCTCCGAGAGCCGGCCGCGCCCATGCGCCAGTCCGCCCAGACGCAGATGAGCGCTGGCCTCAGCGGCCTTGTCCTTGGTGTCCTGCGCAATTTTCAGGGCGCGCCGCATGTACTCGCCGGCGGTTGCATCATCACCTTTGAGCCGCAGAATTTCGCCAAGGTCCCTGAGATCCTGTCCCACGCCGGGCAGATTCCCGGCTTTCTCGTTGAGCGCGAGGGAATCGCGGAAATACCGTTCGGACTCGTCGAGCAGGTCGAGCGCGAAGTAGGCAAATCCCAGATTGCCGAGCGCAACCGCATAGGTCTCGTCAGTGTCGGCGATCTGCAGCATGCTCTCGAAGACCTTGATGGCCTCCTCGTGCCGGCCGGTGCGCATGTAGAGACTGCCCAGCATGTTCAACGCCTCGGAATTCTCCGGCGCAAGTTCTGTTGCACGTTTGTAGGCGTCCATCGCGGTGAAAGTGTCGTTGAGATAGGCGAGGGCGCCGATTTCCATCCATGTCTCGGCAAGACCCTGAACGACTTTCTCCCCCTCATCGGCGGCGCCCATCAGGTCCATCATGGCGCCTTCGAAATCGCCTGCGGCCAGTTTCTCCGCCGCCGCGCCGCGCGCGCCATCCTGCGCCTCCAGCAACCGCCTGATGCTCTCGCGCAACGCCGCCTCGGCATCGTCGCTGAGATCCTGTCCCGACTTCTGGCGCAGCAGTGTGAGAACCTCTTCGACCTTTGCGTCAGTCTGGGTCAGCGTCCGCTCGGATGCGGCCGGATTGAACGCGCCATCGATGGTCTGTCCGAGATCGCCCAGGTTTGCGATGATGGCGACGCCGCCCAGAGCCGCCGCGCCGAGGCCGCCGAACGACAGGTAGCGCGAGCGCCAGAAATCCCCGCTGAACATCCGGCCCGACAGGCGACCGTGCAGCGTGCCGACGAGCGCGCGGAACTCTGCACTGGTCGGGTCGCCTTGCCAGCCTGACAGGTCGCCCATTGGACGGCCGAATCCTGCGGGCGGCGAGCAGGGGGCAAGAATGACGGAGGCGAACTGGCGCGCCTTGCGCGCTCGCGCCGCTTCGCGGTTTACGGTGTCGCTGGCGACGGCGGCCGGCGTCCAGCACACCAGCACGAGCTGTGACTCTCCGGACGGTTCGCCCGAGGCATCAGCCGAAAAGCCCGCAGCCTCCAGCGCCAGCGCCAGCTGTTGCGCCAGGCTACCGCTGGTGTCCGCGTAGGCCAGCGCAATGCGCGGCCGAGGCGTGGAGATCCCGTTCATGCGCCTGTCCCCGACCGCCAAGGTGTATCGCCCGTTAGTCACCATGAACAGTGGCAGGCGGAACAGCTTTCGCTTGAGTGCGGTCAACGCAGGTGGCGTTATCTGCGCTACGGCCAAGTCAAACGCCGCAGGTACGCCCATGCATCGCTACGCCAGAAGCCATATCGCCCTTGCCATCGGCGCATCCGCGCTGGCCGGATATGTCGATGCGATCGGCTTTCTCAGCCTCGAGGGCTTCTTCGTTTCCTTCATGAGCGGCAACACCACGCGCCTTGCCGTCGGGGTTGCCGGCATCCCTGCCGAGGCGCTGGTCGCAGGCCGGCTGATCCTCGCCTTCCTTGGCGGCGTCATCCTCGGCAGCTTGATCGGGCGGTTGGGCGGCTGGAAGCGCCAGCCGATGATCCTGATGCTGGTGGCGCTGATGATCGCGCTTGGCGCGCTGGCCGGCATGTGGGGCGCCCCATCCATCGCCACGCTTCTGGTCGCCGCCGCCATGGGCGCGGAGAACACCACGTTCGAACGCGACGGCGAGGTCTCCATCGGTCTCACCTACATGACCGGCACGCTGGTCAAGCTGGGACAGAGGATCGCGCGCGCGCTCACGGGCGGGCCGAAGATGGACTGGCTTCCCTATGCGACGCTGTGGCTGGGGCTGGCCGCTGGCGCGATCACCGGCGCGATGCTGTGGCCGCATATCGGGTTGGGCGGGCTGTGGCTGGCGGCGGCGTGGGCGGTGGCGCTGGCGGGCGGTGCGCTGGTCATCGCGCGCCGCGACAGCCGTCAGCCACCAAGTTCGAGCGTATAGGAGACGGTGCATCGCCGCGCGGCTGCGCTCTGCGGCGAGGTGCAGTGTTCCGAGCGCTTGAGCGTGCCGTTGTCACGCCCCGGCGCCGTCAGGCGATAGACGATGACGGGCGCATCCGTGTGATAGAACTCCGGCGCAACGGTCCGGGCAATCTCGGTCGCCTCCACTTCAAGCTCAGCAAGCGCGGCGATCAGGGGAAGCGGCTCCCCGTCGAACTGTGGCCAGCGGTCATAGGACATGCTGAGGCCGTCAACTGTCTCGCCCGCGCCATAGGCGGTGACGCTGATCTGGTCGCCGTCGCTCGTTATCCATCCGTTCCGGCCGACCGTCTCCTCGTCCGCATCGTCAGGTCCGACGAGGTGCCAGTGCATGTCGCGGGAGATGCGGATCGAGACTGCGTCCCAGCGATACCGCCAGTCGCCAAGGCTTGAGGGCGCCAGCGCGCCATGGATCACGCGGGCCATGGCCTGTTCGGCGGTCGGCTGGTCCTGCGCACTGGCTTGGGACGAAAGCATCGCCATGGCGAGCACAGCGGCAGCGACGTTGCGGATAGCTGGCATCTCGTCCCCCTAGTCGACCAAGCGATCAGGGTCGGCGCGGAGACCGGCGAAAATGCGGCGAGGGCTGCGCCAAAAGCAGAAGGCCCGCCGTTTCCAGCGGGCCCTCCCAGTGTTTCATCAAGTCCGGAGCAGCTTACTGCTTCACGAAACCCTTGAACTTGTCCTTGAAGCGCGACAGGCGGCCGCCGCGATCGAGCGACACGCCCGTGCCGCCGGTCCACGCCGGGTGCGTCTTCGGGTCGATGTCGAGCGGGATGACGTGGCCTTCTTTGCCAACGGTCGAGCGCGTCTTGTAACGCGTGCCGTCGGTCATCACCACTTCAACGAAGTGATAGTCGGGATGGCCTTCTTTCTTCATGGCTCAGTCTCTGGTGCATGCGCCGGCTCGGGAGGCGGGTTAACGCCCGGAGAGCCTTGCTGAATTCGGGAGCGCGGCTCATACCCGAACCCGCTCCAGCTTGCAAGCTGGCCGGCTGAATCGACTGGAATCAGGGTTTTGGACGCAAAATGAGCGATGGGGCAAGCCAATCCGCCGCCACGGCAAGCGCCGGCGACGCCCGCTTTGACCGCACAGCCGGGGCCCAACGCTGGGGCGAGGGCGGCCCAGAGCGGGCAAAGTCGCGCTCGCTGAAGCCTCTCATGGCGCTTGCGCCCTACATGGCGCGCCAGCGGACTGTCGCCATTCTGGGCGTTGTCTTCCTGTTTGTCGCCGCCGCGCTGAACCTTGCCATCACCTTCCCGGTGCAATGGCTGGGCAATAACGCCTTTCAGAGTTTTGATCCCGCGCTGATCAACACCGGCTTCCTCGCGATGATCGGCATCGCGCTGGCGCTGGGCGTTGCTTCGGCCGTTCGCTTCTACTTCTTCTCGCGCTTTGGCGAGCGCCTCGCGGCCGACCTGCGCGGCGATGTCTATGCGCGGCTCATGTCGCTTTCGCCCGCCTATTTCTCGAAGCTGAAGACCGGTGAGGCGGTCTCGCGGCTCACGGCTGACGTGACGCTGATCGAGACGTTCTTCGGTTCCACTTTCTCGATGGCGGTGCGCTCCTTCGTGACGTCCGTCGGCGCGTTGATCCTGATGATGATCACGTCGTGGAAGCTGACGTTGATCCTGTTCGTGCTCGCGCCTGTCCTTATCCTGCCGATCCTCGCCATGGGTCGGCGCGTGCGCAAGTTGTCGGTCAATGCGCAGGACCGCATCGCGGACGCTGCCTCCGAAGCCACCGAAACCATCGACGCGATTGATCTCGTGCAGGCCTACGGCATGGAGAAGGAGCGCGAAGGCCGCTTCCGCTCGGCCATCGAGCTGGCCTTCCAGGCGGCGCTGGCACGCATCGGCGCGCGCGCCTGGCTCACGGGCATCATCATTGCGCTGATGTTTGCAGGCGTCACCGGCGTTATCTGGATTGGCGCGCTTGAGGTGCAGTCCAGCGCTATGAGCGTTGGCTCCTTCATGCAGTTCGTGCTGCTTGCGATGTTCGGGGTGGGCGGGTTTGCCACCGTGGCCGAGGTGATGGGCGACGCGATGCGGGCGTCCGGTGCCGCCCAGCGTGCTGTCGAGATTCTAGAGCAGAAGCCCGACATCGCCGCCCCGCCATCGCCGAAGCCGATGCCTGCGCGGATCTCGGGCCATGTGCGGCTCGACAATGTCTCCTTCGCCTATCCCGAGGCGGCGGGTCCTTCGCTCAAGGACGTGTCGTTCGAGGCGAAGCCCGGCGAGCTTGTTGCGCTGGTCGGGCCTTCCGGCGCGGGCAAGTCCACGGTCTTCCGCATGCTGCTGCGCTTCTTTGATCCGCAGACGGGCGCCGTCACGCTCGATGGCCTCGATCCGCGCGAAGTCGATCCCGGCGAATGGCGCGCGCGCTTTGCCTATGTGCCGCAGGAAGCGCCGATCTTCTCGGGCGACGCCGCGGGCAACGTCCGCTTCGGCCGCACTGACGCATCGGAGGACGAAGTCCGCGAAGCGCTGAAGAAAGCCGAGGCGTTTGCGTTCCTCGAAGGGCGGGGCGGGCTGGCCGCTGAAGTCGGCGCCAAGGGTCGCCAGCTGTCCGGCGGCGAGCGCCAGCGTATCGCCATCGCCCGCGCCCTCGTGCGCGGCGCGCCTGTGATGCTGCTGGACGAAGCCACCTCGGCGCTCGACGCCGCCAATGAGAGGCTGGTGCAGAAAGCGCTGGATCAGGCATCGCAGGGCCGCACCACGCTGGTCATCGCGCACCGCCTCGCCACCGTCCGCAAGGCCAACCGCATCGTGGTGTTCGAGGAAGGCCGCGTGGTGGAGCAGGGCGACCATGAAAGCCTCGTCCGCGCGGGCGGGCTTTATGCGAAGCTGGCCGACATGCAGTTCACGAGCGCCTGAGGATTTTTTCTCGCAGGCAAACGTAGGGTCGGCGCCGTACGCTGCGTCCTATGGGTCCTGCAGGAAAGGAAAACCCATGCGTTTCATGATGTTCGTGTGCTCCGACGCCGAGCCCGATGCCATGGCCGAAAAGCCAGGAGAGATCGAGGCCTAGTGCGATGATGTCGATGGCCGGGGCAAGCGGATCGTTGGAGACAGGCTGCGGCCGGCGGCAGACGCTAAGACTGTGCGTGTACGCGGCGGGCGCAAGCAGATCACGGACGGGCCGTTCACCGAGAGCAAGGAAGTGATCGTCGGCTTCGATATCCTCGAATGCGAAAGCATGGACGAGGCGGTCGAGATCTCCGCTCGGCATCCCATGGCCCGCGCAGGGCGGCTGGAAGTCCGCGCCTTCTGGCCTTTTGAGGGTTAGGGTTCGGGTTAGACGGCAGGTGTGGTGTCTGGCGCGGTCTTCGGCTTCCGCTCCGGCCACAGCAGCAGGCCGAAGCCGATGAAGATCGCGATGTCGGCGACGTTGAACGACCACGGATTGCGGATACCGAAGCCCGACATGTTGATGAAGTCGGCGACCGCGCCATAGGTGAAACGGTCGATCAGGTTGCCGATGGCGCCGCCGGCCGCAATGCCAAGGCCAATGGTCGACAGCGGCCGCCGCATCCACAGCGCCGAGACAATCAGCGCCAGCGATATGCCGCCGGTGAAAAGGATGAGCAGGGCGCGGCCTGTGGGATCATCTGCCGACAGGAGGCCGAAATTGACGCCGGTGTTCCACGCCATCCGGAAATTGAGGAAGGGGATGAAGTCGATCGACCCGACCTCCTTGAGGTTCATGGATTCGACCACAAGCCATTTTGTGAACTGGTCCAGCGCCACGATGATTGCAAGCGCAAGGACCGCGCGCTTCGCATTGTCGATGGCGATTGAACGCGCGGGCAGTGGGGGGAGCAGGGCCATCAACCGCAATTAATCGCTCCGCGCGGGCGGGGCAAGCTCACGACCTGTTCGAGACTGAAGACATCAGATGTGACGCGTCTTATAGGGAGGCGCGAAGAGGACATACATGAACGAAGCCAAAGTGAATCTCGGCCCCCTCAACGGTCACAGCGTTGGCCGCATCCTGAAGGAGGCCGTGCGCCGCGCCGCCACCGAAATCCGCGCCCAGCGCCTCACCTTCGAGGCGCATGTGAAGAAGGGCTATGGCGGCTCAATGAACGACGTTTTCACGTCGGCCGACAAGGCGGCGCAGGAAGTCTATCTGCGCACTTTCATGGAATGCTTCCCCGGCTGTGGCGTCATCGGCGAAGAGGATTCGCTCTCCATTCCCGCAACCGCGCCGGTCACCGCCTATTTCACTGTTGACCCTATCGACGGCACGCGCGCCTTCATCCGCCGCCAGAGTCACGGCATCACCACGATGGTGGCGCTGGTCGATCAGGGCGAGGTGATATCCGCCTATGTCGGCGATATCTCTTCGGATGAAGTCTATGGCTACAGGCCCGGCTCCAAGGCGGTGCATCGCATCACCAATCTCGACAGCTTCGAGCCGCTGAACCCCGCCGCCGCAGCGCCGCCCAATATGGACAAGGTGAACGGGTTGCTGCGCGATCCGGTCGATATCTACGGGCCGGAGACGCGCGCGCTGGTGCAGCGCTTCGCCAATTACGAGATCATGGGCTCGTCCATCGGCGCATGGGCCGCGCGCCTGTGGAAGGGCGAGGTGTCGGCGCTGCTGATGCCGCCGGGCTTCGAGACGCCGTGGGATTCAACGCCCGTGATCGGCATATCGAAAATGCTCAACTGCGTGTGGCTGAAGCCGGAAGGCGGGCAGTGGGTTACTTACGAGCCGCCCTTGCCGCTCGCGCCCTATCGCCGGCCGCATGACGCGCTGCTGGTTCACGCAAGCTGCGTGAAGGACGGTCGCCTCGTCCTGTAGTGGGTCTAAGACCTAGACCGGGCGCAGTTTGGACGGCGTCGTCGGCTTGCGAATCTTGCCTTCGACGGAGTCAGCAAGTTTCTGCGCGATGCTGGTGTTGCCACATGCGAACGAACCGAGCCGCGCGTCCTTCTTGTCGAGGCCGATGACCATCCCGCCCGCTTCCTGCATCAGCACGAAGCCCGCAGCGATATCCCACGGCGACAATCCGCGCTCCCAGAAGCCGTCGAAACGGCCCGCCGCGACCCAGGCAAGATCCAGCGCCGCCGAGCCGAAGCGACGCACGGCCGCGACTTCGGTGCGCACGCGCGCGAGTTCGTCGAGGAATTTCTCGGCGCCATTGACGCCCAGCTGCGGAATCCCCGTCGTCACCACGCATTCGGTAAGCTTGCGTCGCGCGCTCACACGCAGGCGCTTGTTTTCCAGCCACGCACCCTGGCCCTCTTCGGCCCAGAACAGCTCGTTGCGCATCGGGTCGAACACCACGCCCGCGCGCAGCTTGCCATCGCGCTCGAGGCCGATGGACACTGCGAAATGCGGAATGCCGTGAAGGAAGTTCAGCGTGCCATCGAGCGGGTCGATGATGAAGCGGTGCGTCTTGTCCGAGCCCTGAACCTCGCCGCCTTCCTCGAGCAGGAAGCCGTATCCCGGCCGCGTCTTTTCCAGCGACTTGCGGATGATCTCTTCGGCTTTCTTGTCGGCCGCAGAAACGAAGTCGGCCGGTCCCTTGCGCGAGACCTGCAGGTTCTCGACCTCGCCGAAATCGCGAATAAGCCTGCGGCCTGCCGCACGCGCGGCTTCCATCATCACACTGACGGTGGGGGAGGGACGGGACATGTCAAACAGCCTTCAGATCGGGCGTTTCCAATAACCGGAAAGCCTTAAAAGACAAGCTTGGATCGCCTTTCCGGGGTGCGGCGGATCAGGTCGCCAATTCGTCGAAAATTGCATTGAACCGGCGCACGGCCTCGGCCGGGCCGCCGTCCGCGCGCCAGACCCCCGCCGAAACCGCAAGGAAATCCGCGCCTGCCTCGACCAGCGGCCTGGCGTTCTCCGCCGTGATCCCGCCGATGGCGACGCAGGGCAGCTCCATCATCGCCTGCCACCAGGTCAGCAGCTCCAGCTCGGCTTTGGCCTTTGCGTCCTTGGTGTCGGTGGGGTGGAAGGCGCCAAAGGCGACATAGTCCGCCCCCGCTTCCCCGGCCTCCATCGCAAGGTGCCGGCTGTCATGGCAGGTGACGCCCACGATGGCGTCAGGCCCCACCAGCTTGCGCGCCTTGGCGTAGGGGATGTCGCCCTGCCCGATGTGTACGCCGTCGGCGCCCAGCTCCATCGCGAGGTCCGGCCGGTCGTTTACCAGAACGGCGATGCCGCGTTCCTGCGCGCGCGGGATGATATGGCGGCCCAGTTCGAGGATATGGCTGTCAGGCGCGGCAATGCCCTCGCGTGATTTCAGTCGCAGCTGCAGGCTGGC
>ERZ795044.703-NODE-703-length-31324-cov-6.417826_pt1 | contig 31324 bp, 38 predicted proteins | sample MGYA00375128_ERZ795044 | MGnify/ENA primary metagenome ERZ795044 (study PRJEB30173, sample SAMN05720213) | anaerobic digester metagenome | isolation source: active sludge of municipal wastewater-treating anaerobic digesters | place: USA | collected 2014-12-22 ...
TCGTAGTTTTACGATTCCCCTCAGCGTATTAGTGCCTGATTTGCTCAAATACCTATACTCCTTTCTTGCAAACCGTCCTCCCCCGTTATAATTTAGCATCAGAAACCGAAACAATCCAATTCTGAAAAAACCGAAAAAATCCAATAGTTATGAAAAGACGTGTCCGTAAAATCGCCAACTTCTTTGCATTCAACCTGCTGTTCTTCGCCCTTTACCTGAATTTTATTCATAAAGACAAAGCCGCAGTGAATTTTGCAACAGATTCAGCCCAGCAACAAAATGCTGCCTTCAGCGGTACAGTAATGATTACAAATCCCCAGCAGGCAGAAAAGAAAGCCGTCAGCACAGAAACCAAGGCCGGTCAGGAAACAACTGCCGCCCTGAAGCTGTCGATCAATTAATCATAGCAGCGTTAATATAATCTACACCCCGTCCGGTTCTCCGGACCGGGGTGTCTGTTTTTTCAGCCCTTCCCTCCGTTTTGCTACCTTAGGGGCATGGAAAAAAAAGTCTTCCTGCTCGATGCCTTTGCCCTGGTTTTCCGCGCCTACTATGCCCTGATCCGGGCCCCCCGGGTGAACTCTAAAGGCAAAAACACCAATGCCCAGTTTGGATTCACCAATACCCTGGTGGAACTAATCACCAAACAGAAACCCTCCCATATGGCGGTTTGCTTTGATACCTCCGCCCCCACCGAAAGACATACCGATTTCGCCGATTATAAAGCTAACCGCCAGGAAACGCCGGAAGATATCAGTGCCGCCGTACCAGATATCAAAAAAATTATAGAAGGATTCAATATTCCCGTCATTGCTATTGATGGTTTTGAAGCTGATGACGTGATCGGTACCCTCGCCAAACAGGCCGAAGCCCAGGGCTATGAAGTGTTCATGGTAACCCCCGATAAAGATTATGGCCAGTTGGTTTCTGAGAAAGTAAAAATCTATAAGCCCGCTTACCAGGGAAATGATGTAGAGATCATGGGACCGGAAGAAGTCTGTGCCAAATGGAATATCAAAGAAGTGAACCAGGTGATTGATATGCTGGGCATGATGGGCGATGCGGTTGATAATATTCCGGGGATTCCGGGTGTGGGTGAAAAAACCGCCGCCAAATTTCTGGCCGAATACGGTTCACTGGAAAATACCCTGGCTCATGCTGACCAGATCAAAGGGGCCATGGGTGAAAAAGTAAGAAAAGGACGAGAGATGGCAATACTCTCCAAAAAACTCGCCACCATTATCACCAATGTACCCGTTGAATTTCATGTAGAAGATTTTAAACTGAAAGAATGGGATAAAGAAAAACTGAAACAGATTTTTGGGGAGCTCGAGTTCAGAACCCTGGGCAAAAGATTGCTGGGAGAAGAGTTTACTGTTGCTGCCAGCACCCGGGGGGTAGTGGAAAAAGAAATCCCCCAGGGCGTACAAACCGATCTTTTCGGAAATATTATCGAACAACCTGCTGAAAAAAAATCAGCGCCGATTGTAACCGGTGATGAGGAAGAAGTGCTGACGGTTGATAAGAATATCAATAATGTACCACACACCTATACAGCTGTTGAAACCGATGCGGATATTAAGCAACTGGTGAACGAACTGAAAAAACATACCGAAATCTGTTTTGACTCGGAAACCACCGGCATTGATGCCAATGAAGCTGAACTGGTGGGATTAAGTTTTTCTGTAAAGCCCGGTGAAGCCTGGTATGTTCCCTGTCCGGCCGATCAAAACAGAACCAAAGAAATCCTGGGATTATTTGAACCACTATTTGGAGATCCGAAAAAAATATGGATCGGGCAAAACACCAAGTACGATCTGCTCGTGCTGAAATGGTATGGCATTGAACCGGCCGGCAATATTTTCGATACCATGCTGGCACATTATGTGATTGAACCTGATGGCAAACGCAGCATGGATATCCTGAGTGAAAAATACCTTGGGTACGAACCTGTACATATTGAAGAGCTGATTGGAAAAAAAGGCGGCCGCGGAGCCGGGGCAAAAACCCAGGGCAGCATGCGGGATGTGGAAATTGAAAAGATCAAGGAATACGCCGGCGAAGATGCCGATATCACCCTGCAACTGAAGCAGGTTTTTGAACCGATGCTGCAACAGAAAGAAGTAGAAAAAGTATTCAATGAAGTAGAGAATCCATTGGTAAAAGTGCTGGTGGATATGGAATTTGAAGGAATCAAAATAGATGAAGGCTTCCTGAATGATTATTCCAAAGAACTGGAGAAGGATGCAAAAACCGCTGAAGAAAGTGTTTACAAACAGGCCGGGGTTCGTTTCAATCTTGCTTCTCCCAAACAATTGGGTGAGGTACTTTTTGATAAACTAAAACTGGATCCTTCCGCCAAAAAAACAAAGACTGGTCAATACCAGACCGGTGAAGATGTATTACTGAAACTGGCCGCAAGGGGTAATTCGATTGTTGAAGACATTCTGACCTTCCGGGAACTGACAAAACTAAAATCCACCTATGTGGATGCACTGCCTCAGCTGATTAATTCCAAAACAGGCAGGGTGCATACTACTTACGGACAGGCGGTGGCAGTAACAGGCAGATTGGCCAGTAATAATCCTAACCTGCAGAATATTCCCGTGCGAACAGACCGGGGCAAGGAAATTCGAAAGGCCTTTATTCCACGAGATAAGAACCATTTACTCGTGTCTGCCGACTATTCCCAGATTGAACTCCGTATCGTGGCCGCTATCAGCGCTGATCCCAATATGTGCCAGGCTTTTAAAGCAGGAACAGATATTCATACGGCCACCGCGGCAAGGGTGTACAATGTGCCGGAGAAAGAAGTGACCAAGGAAATGAGATACAAAGCCAAGAGTGTGAACTTCGGTATCATTTATGGTCAGGGTGCATTCGGGCTGGCTGATAATTTGGGAATCTCAAGAACTGAAGCCAAAGAAATAATCGATAATTACAAGAAAGAGTTTCCGGGTATCCAGCAATACATGGATAATACCATCAATTTTGCCAGGGAGAATGGTTATGTGGAAACACTGATGGGACGTAAAAGATGGTTGAGAGATATCAACTCTGCCAATTTCACTGTACGTGGTTTTGCAGAACGAAATGCCATCAACTCCCCCATCCAGGGAACCGCTGCTGATATGATCAAACTGGCCATGCAAAAAGTACACGCAGCGATGAAGAAAGAAAAAATGCAGAGCAAAATGTTGTTGCAGGTGCATGATGAACTGGTCTTTGATGCTTTAAAAACAGAACTCAACGAACTCAAAGAACTAATCCTGGAAAATATGCAGGAGGCCCTGCCCCTGCCAAATGATGTGCCTGTGATCGCAGAATGCGGTGAAGGTAAAAACTGGCTGGAAGCCCATTAATCAAATCTATGAACTGGCAACTATATTTTCACGATGTAGTACTGATCGGCAGCAGGTATCTGCTGTTGTCCAGTCTGGCCTTTTTGCTTTTTTATGTTTTGCTGAAAAAGAAAATCGCCGGCAAAAAAATTCAGCAAAAATTTCCCCGCTTACTGGATTATACCCGGGAGATCGGCTTTTCCATTCTCACGGTATTCATCATGGCCTTTATTCCGGCCATTGTAATTGGTAGCCCGTCTCTTTCTAAATACACCCGGTTTTATATTGATATACATCAGCACAGCATGACCTGGTTTGTACTGGCTTTTCCGGTGATGGCGATTATTCATGATACTTATTTTTACTGGATGCACCGGGTGATTCATCATCCAAAAATTTTTAAATACGTTCACCTGGTTCATCATCAATCGACCAACCCAACTCCATTTGCTGCTTATGCCTTCCATCCACTGGAAGCGATTCTGGAAGCAGGCATTTTTCTGGTATTTGTGTTCAGTATTCCCGTACATTTCTATCACCTGATCTTCTTTTTCCTGTTCATGATCATTTATAATGTGTATGGTCACCTGGGCTGGGAGCTTTATCCGAAGGGATTCAGTAAACACTGGCTGGGCAAATGGATCAATACTTCAGTAAATCATAATATGCATCACCAGTATTTCAAAGGCAATTATGGTTTGTATTTCCTGTTCTGGGACCGGTTGATGGGTACCATCCGCCCCGATTATGAGGAAAGATTTGAGGCGGTAAAGAACAGATCCCAAAAGGATTCCTGAAATCATACAATTGGATTAGTCCCTCCTGCTACCTTTGCAGGACATGCAACCTCTTATTTATTATTGCTACGATGCCTATTGCGGCTGGTGTTATGGATTCAGCCCGGTCATTAAAAAAATTGAAGCAGCCTATAAAGACCGCCTGGGTTTTGAGGTTTTATCCGGTGGAATGATTCCTGCTGATCATCCCCGCCCGGTAAGCAGTATTGCCGGTTATGTGAGCCAGGCTTATAAAACAGTAGAAGAAAGAACGGGGATTCGTTTTGGTCCGGACTTTCTCTGGCATATGTTTCATCCGGAAGAGAGCGACTGGTTCATGCATTCTGAAAAATCTGCTGCCGCGCTTTGTATTCTGAAAGAAATTTACCCGGAACAACAAGTTGCTTTTGCCGCCGACCTGCAATATGCCCTGAATTTTGAAGGCCGAGATCTCACCGATGATGAAGCTTATCGTCATCTGCTGGGGAAATACCAGCTTGAAGCGGACGACTTTTACAGCAAACTCAATAGTGAAGTGTACAAAGAAAAAGCACGGTATGAATTTGCGCTTTGTCAGCAATTGCAGGTAACCGGTTTTCCTGCCGTACTGATACAAACTGATCATACAAAATTTTATCTGCTGGCCAGAGGCTATACCGATTATGATGATCTGCAGGCACGCATTGAAAATGTATTAAAAGAAATCGCTGAACCCCATCCTAATCCTGACAAATGATACTCACCATCACACTGAATCCCTGTATTGATAAAAGCTCAAGGGCTGATTTATTAAAACCTGAAAGCAAACTGCGTTGCACAGAAGTAGTAAATGAACCCGGTGGTGGTGGCATCAATGTAAGCAAGGCTTTGAAAAAACTGGATACTCCTTCCGTAGCCTTGTTTCCTGCCGGTGGTCACAATGGAAATATGCTCTGTTCACTCTTAAAAGAAGAAGGCGTGCTCTTTCATGCTGTGGATACCAAAACAGAAACACGTGAAAACTGGGTAGTACTGGAATCCTCCACCAATAACCAATATCGTTTTACTTTTCCAGGTCGCGCAGTTCATGAAGACACCATCAAAACCCTGGTGGATCAGATCCGTTCTTTTACTCCTTCCTTTGTAGTGGCCAGTGGCAGCCTGCCTCCCGGATTACCTGACTACTTCTATGGATTGATTGTGAAAAATGCAGCAGCTGTTGGTGCCAAATGCATCGTGGATACCAGCGGACCAGCCTTACAAGCCCTGAAAGGCAAACATGCATTTCTGATTAAACCCAATATCGGGGAATTGTGCAAGATGCTGAATGTGGAATGGCTGGATAAAAATGAAGTGCCCGAGGCGGCCAGGCAGGCGGTACGTGATGGTTATGCTACCGTGATCGTTATTTCAATGGGCGCTACCGGTGCCTGGCTGGTAACGGAAGAAGAACAATATTTTGTGGCATCTCCTCCCGTGGAAAAGAAAAGCACGGTAGGCGCCGGCGACAGCATGGTGGCAGGGATTACCTATTCATTGCAAAAAGGAAAAACACTAGAGGAGGCTTTGCAATTTGGTGTAGCTTGTGGCAGTGCAGCTACGATGAATGAAGGCACGAAACTTTTTGATAAGGCAGATGCCGATCATCTATATCAACTGATCCTTGAACAACAAGTCTGATATCAGCAACCGGCAGGATTTATTATTCCTGATGCAACAGTTCTATAAAAAACTGCTGGCTGATCCTTCTATTAGTTATCTTTTTACTGATATCGCGAAGATCGACCTGGATCATCATTTACCGGTGCTGGTTGATTTCTGGGATAATATCCTGTTTGGATCTGATACCTACCGGAAAAATGCCATGCAACCCCATATGACCCTGCATGCAAAATCAACTATCGAAGATCATCATTTTGAAACCTGGTTAAAATACTTCAAGGCTTCGGTGGACGAAAGCTTTGAAGGAGAGAAAGCTTTTCAGGCCAAAGAAAGAGCTACCAGTATTGCTACGATCATGAAAATCAGGGTAAAGCAGGCGGGTAAATAACCACTGATCCAATTTCTTGCATTTTTCTTTCCCCGTCTGTCCGTTTTTTTAGGGCTTATTCGTAGCTTATCTACCTAAATCATATTAATATGAAACAAAGACTGCTTTTCATTTTCACAGCCACGCTATTTTTGGCTGCCTGTGGTGGTAATGACAAGAAAGAAGATGGCACAAAATATGTAACCACTTCTGATAAAACAAGTACTGCAGAAATTCCTCCTGCGCCAACTGATTCTGCAGGAATGGCTGCCATGATGAAAGCCTGGCAGGATTTTGCAACACCCGGACCAGAACATGCCTGGATGGCGGAATCAGCAGGTACCTGGGTTTGTGATTCAGTAAAACAATGGATGGACCCTTCTCAGCCTCCATCCACTGCGAGTGCCACTGATGTGGTGACCATGACCATGAACGGTCTTTACCAGGTCACCGATTTCAGCAGTACCATGATGGGGGCACCCATGCAGGGACATGGTTTGATGGGATATGATAAAATGAAAAAGAAATTTGTATTGAGTTGGGTGGACAATATGGGTTCCGGTATTGTACGCATGGAAGGTGATTATGATAAATCAACCAAAACCCTGAGTATGTCCGGCAAACAGTCAGATCCCGGTCGTAATATGGAAACTGATATCCGGCAGGAACTGAAATTCCATGATGACGGTACTTATACCATGAGTATGTATGGAACAGGACATGATGGGAAGAGTGAGCAGAAATTTATGGAAGGCACTTTCCGTCGCAAAAAATAAAATAGCACTATTAAAAAAAACCGGAACGGGAAAAACCTGTTCCGGTTTTTTTATTACTCTTTTTTAAGTTTCTCCATCGGTAGTTTTGCATCCCGGCTCCATTCCTGCATACTGCCTTCGTATACTTTCATTTTATATCCAAGGTCACGACCCACCACATAATCCACACAGGCTGTTTGCCCGATAAAACAATATACCACTACTTCCTTCATACGGTCGGGTACCACTGTTGTGAAATTTTTCTCCAGTATGGAAACAGGTTTAAAACTATTGGTTGAATCAATCATATCCGGGTAGGGGATATTGAGGGCCCCGCTGATATGTCCGTCTCGGGGATTGCCGGTAGGATCTCCATCGTACCAGCGTTTCATCCTGGCATCAACTACAACTTTATCTGTAGTGCTCAGGGCATTCAATACATACTCTTTATTGACCAGTGCTCCTTCTTCCTTCAACTCAATATTACCCTTTTTGAAAACAGCAGCTTTGTCTGTTACCGGAAAGCCAGCCCTCTTCCATGCTTCCATACCTCCACTCAAAAATGATACTTTCCCATTCAAACCAAAATGTTCCAGCGTCATAAACATCCGGGCTGCAATCGTCACATCAGCTCCGCGGTGACAAATCACAATTTTGGAATCCTTATTGATACCCAGGTCCTGCAATACCCGGGTAGCTGTTTTCGGATCAGGAGCAAACATATTACCCTCCGGTTTATTAAAAGCCAGCCATTCAGGCCAAAGAAAGCGGGAGCCTTCAATATGTTCTTTATCATAATCATCTCTGATCACGAATCCGGTATATAATATTACAAGGGAGGGATCCTTCAGGTTCTCATTTAACCATTGAGGAGAAACGATAACGGGTTGTTGCGATTTGGAAATAACGGAAATAATAAAGACAAGGATGAATAAGCTGATTTTTTTCATGGCATTTATTATTGATACCTTAAGGTATCAGAATCTCCGGGCCTGTCACCGCAAAATATGACGAACGGAGGGAATAAAGTGCCGAATAACATCAAACTACCTTTATTACTATCTTGCCTTTAAAGTTTCCCCTTTCATAATAGCGGAATGCCGCGACAGTTTCATTCAGTGGAAAGACACGATCAATCACAGGTGCCATGATTCCCTTTGTACATAATGATGCCAGTTCTTCCAGTCCTTCCCGGCTGACCCTGTAACCCATGATACCAAGTTTCTTTTTTCTGAATAATGAAATCAGAGGTTGCAATAACATCATCTGCAGCAATAAACCACCCATGGAACCTCCAATCATAGCAAATACACCTGATGGTTTCAATGTCCGCCGGTAGTCGCGTACAGAACGATGGGCGATCACATCCAGTATATAATCATACTGTATTCCCATGGCCGTATAATCCTGTTTCTGATAATCAATAAAATGATCTGCACCCAGTGACAGGAGCGTATCCGATTTTTCTTCCTTATCAACACAGGTCACCGTTGCCCCGATGTATTTTGCATATTGTAAGGCCAGGGTGCCCACGGCGCCAGCGGCACCATTAATCAGTAAATGTTGTCCGGTGGTCAACGGCCTTTTATATCGCAATCCCTGAAGAGCCAGCAACCCTGCCTGTGGCAGACAGGCTGCCTGTTCCATGCTCATCCCAGCCGGAATTTTTGCCAGTAATTTTTCGGAGGCGGTAGCATATTCAGCAAAGCCCCCGAATCCTGAACCGGCAATATCTCCAAACACCGCATCACCGGGTTGGAATGATTTTACATCTGGTCCGACTGATTCCACGATACCTGCAATATCAGCACCAAGCACCTGGTGTTTGGGTTTGCTCAATCCACCCAATAACCTCACCAGGAAAGGTTTTCCCTTTAATAAATCCCAGTCCCAGGAATTAATAGAAGCGGCATGTATTTTTATAAGTACTTCGTTCTTGCCCAACACAGGCTTAGCTATTTCCTCCTCACGGAGTTGATCCGTACTACCATATTTTGTATAGATGATTGCTTTCATGATCATTTTTACTCCTCAGTCACTACAAAATGATATTGCAAAGGTCGGTATTCACAAGTTGAAAGAAGCCTTTTACCGAACATCAATGTTAATGGCGCCAATTGCGGGCAAATGTTTAAATTGTTTCAAATATTATAAAATGATCAAACAAGCACTCCTGGGTGAATTCCAGCATGAAGCAGAAAACACCCGTAAACTTTTACAGGCAATTCCCGACAGCGCTTTGGATTACAGGCCACAACCTCATTTGTGGTCCGTTGGCCAACTTGCCTCGCATATTGCTGAAGTCTATAACTGGTTTGAAGGCACTTTCAATTCAGATCTGTTTGATATGGGCACATATAAATATGATAAAGGGGATATATCCAAAGCTGCCAATATTGTAACAAAATTCGAAGAGAACTTTAGCAGAGCCAAATCGGTACTTGAAAATTCCGATGAGTCCACTTATATGAATACCTGGCGAATGCAAATGGGTGGAAATGATATCATGCCGCCCATGCCAAGGGTGGTTGTCGTTCGCGGCTTCCTGTATAATCATTTATATCATCATCGCGGCGAACTGGTGGCACATTTAAGAGCAACCGGTAATACCGTTCCCGGATTATATGGCCCTTCTTATGAAGAGGCCCAGGCCATGATGGCAAGATGATCAATTAACCAGCCTGGTCATAGGCCTGTTTCAACCAGTTGAACAGTTCTTTACCCAGGTTGGTTTTATCTTCTATTTTTATACGATGTGTACACATGGCATTCCAGCTCCCCGATACCGTAGCAATACCTGATGGTGCGACTCCTTTAATGTTTACACCGACATCTAACCTGTCTTTTGTGGAAGGCTGGATCAGCGCAAATTGTTTTTTCCTTCTTATGCTTACGTAGGCTTTTTTAGGAGAAAATTCGACATCATTGCCAAATTTTTTAATCCCGGCAATGATTTGATCGTACCAGGGCTTCAGATTTTCCTTTCCCTTGTATTGATCGGTTACAAGCTCGTCCCCGCTCTCTGCTGCTCCGGCATGTGATTGTTTGGCATAATGTACAATCACATTGGCATTTCCATGAGTAAATCCGTGTTTCTCTTTTAAAAAACTCACCAGTTCCCCATGTTTTGAAAAACCACTTTTATTAACGATTTTAATCCAGTCAGCCAGTTTCTTTCCGGTACTTTTTTCAATATTGGCTATCTGGGTTTGAGTAGCTTTTTCAACTGAACCTTTTTCCATAGCATTATTTTTTAGTACAACAGATTAAGAATATTTTACTGGTTGTCATTTATTTTTTCTGCTGCCTCCCTTTAACATGGATTCATATTTTTCAATCCATTCTTCCATCGACATCTTTGCAGCCAGCTCACCAATCACTTGAAATGGAATGTCCTCTGGTTTTTTATACCGGATACAGCTTTTGCCCATGTCCAGTTTTTTAGGAGAAGCTTTGGCATGCGCTTCCTGGAACCATTTCAACAGTTTTGGATCCGCATAGATCCCCATATGATAAATATTGATCGAGTTTTTCTGCGAAGCCACATTCATAAATGGTAGGGGGTCTTTGGGATTACAATGATATCCGTTGGGGTATTTAGAATGAGGCACCACATAACCGATCATTCCGTAGTTCATAGACTCCTGGAATCCTTTTGAAAGATTTTTTTTAATGACTTTCCGAAGCTCCTGCATCGCTTTTTGCCGGTCGGCCGGAATTTCAGTAATGTACTCATCTACTGATTTTGCTTTGGATTGCATACCATCAATTTTAGAAATTTAAGATACGAAAAAAGGAAGACCATGGCCCGATCTCTCCGCTGTACTGTTTGGCCATGACTCGGGTAACCTGGGCAATATGGGTGAGGTCATGCACCACCCAGGTACTGAGCAGATTTCGTAAAGTCACTTCACCTAATACCGGGTGGAGTCCGCGTTTTTCATAGTCTTCCTCCTGCCATTCCTGTGACCGGAGCCATGCCAGGTTTTCCTGTCTGAGTAAACTAAATTCTTCCAATAGTTGTTGCAATGTTTTCCCTTCACTTTCCCTGGCCTGCGCAAAACGGTCATAGGGTTCAAAGGGTGCTGTAGTTCCTTTTTCCAGTATCCATTTTGTTCTTATAATCCAGTCTGTTTTTTCACCATGGATCAGGTGACCCAATACATCAAAGGGAGAAAAAGTATCCGGGCCTTCATTACCCATGATCCATTCATCCGGCAGATCATGAAGCAATTCATCAAGGAGAGCAGGTGTTCTCTCCAATATTGAACAGGCTTCAGTTAAATTAAATTTCATTTCTTTTTTTTAGGCAGTTTGGCCTTTACCAGTTCGTAGGCCGATTGCAATAATATTTTCCATTCTTTGGCTGAAAGCCGGCTGATATCATCCACCCAAACCCACTGGTACCTGGCCAGGTAGGGTGCCGGTTTAAAGCCCTCCCGTTCTGTTAACAGATCAAAATCCTCGGCTGATACTTTAAAGGAAGCCGTTACGGGAGCAAGATCTGGTGAAGTAATCAGAAACATTTTACCTCCCACATTGAAACAGAGATGCTCTTCCCATTTAATATCCTCGGTAACCTCCTCAAAACTTTTACAGATTTGCTGAATGGCCTCCAGTGTCATTTTCTTTTTGCAGTTTTTTTAGCCGGCGTCTTTTTCTTACCAGGTTTTGCAATTTTATTATAGGCCAGTGCCAGGTTCACCCAATATGCCAATTGCTTTTTTGTTTGTAACGCATCAATATCTACAAACACGAATCCTTTCATCACCCTCCCGGTGAAATCCATGGGCCTGCATCCTTCTTTCTCCATCACCGTTTCGTAAATAGCCGGATCCAGTCTTACCATTAGCCTGTCCTTCTCAACTCCGATGGCCATTTTATCATTGACCATAAAACAAAGACCACCAAACATGGCTTTCTCTGTTATATTCTTTTCAGCTGCAGCCAGCAGCTCCCTGGTCCTGTTCGCCAGGTTTTCATCGTATGCCATGGTCAGGAATTGAGTACATTTTTAATTTGCTCGTCTTTATTACGGAGATCAATTCCTCCTTCGAGGAGGGATTTGAGATTGGTCAGATAAAAGGTCCAGCCTGTTTTACAACCCAGGTGCCAGTAGTGTTTTCCTTCCGCTGTATCAGGAATACAATCCTGTATTAATTCCAGTATCTGTGTTTCTCCTTCCTTGTAAATCCGAATGGTACAGTTACCTGCCTTTCCAAAACCAAAGCGGAGCATATCTGTTCCGTTGCAGTCCAGTATGGTTCCCAGTTCCACAGTTTCATCGGACCAGCCATGCCATAGCCAGCGATAGGCATCCCCGGTTTGTACATTTTCACCGGGTATCCTTGAAATACCTTCGCTGTTCTTATAATCACAAAGACGAAGGAACCAATACTCCATTCCTTCCCGGGTGGCCCAGCACCAGTATAGTTTTTCCCGGCTGGCCCTTACGGGTATACGCAGGGTAAATGAAGTCCAGTTATAATCAGGCATTCCTTATTATTTTTCCAAAATCCGCTTCAGGTTAGCGAGACCAATTGAAAAATCCTTTCCAATCATTTCCTTCATGTTCATAAAGAGTTTCATGATATTCATGGGATAGTTCATTTTGCTTTCAAAGCCCCAGGTAACACGGGTGCTTCCGGAATCCACAGCTTCTGTGGTCATGACCGACTTGGCAAATGATTTAAAGGGTTTGATAAAACGCAGATCTGTGGACAGGCTTTTCCCTTCCACAATGCCGGTGATTTCCTGTTCCCCCTCTCCCACTTTTTTATTGCCGACCCAGTAGTTGACAAATCCTGGTTGCGCATCCGTTCCGCGAAATTCATTTTTCATATTCGGATCCATAGTGGCCCATTTGCTGAACTGCTGCTGGTTTTTCAGGTATTTGACAAATCCAAACACTTCCTCTACAGGCTTGTTAATAACAATTTCTTTGGTAGCGCTGATCTCTTTGGGAATCACCAGTGCAATGAGCAGGAGTGCGGCAATCAGTCCGCCGATGATGTACAATACAATCATGATCTTGGTTTTTTATGGTGCTAAATATTTTTCAGGTACACTGTGAAAGGCAATCCGGTTTCCTTCTGTATCAATGATAAAACCCATGTACCCGTAATCATCACTGATTTTAGTTTTGGGAACTACCACGGATCCGCCCGCCGCGACCGCCCTGTCGAGGAAAACCTGCACATCGGGATTTCCGTTCAGGTAAATAACAGGGCCATCGGTAGCAGAGGGTTTATGGAAGCCACCTGTATCAATCAGGGTGCCGCCTACCACTTCCATTGCGTTGTCCAGCGGAAAGGCCCGCATTTTTGTTGTTCCAAAATCCATCGGGATCATCTGGATCTGGAAAACCGCTTCATAAAATTTTTGTGCGCGGTCAATGTCGGTTACTGGTATTTCAAACCAGCTGATGGCATTTTTCATTTTTATTGTTGGTTTTGATAATAACGCTGATTACAGGACGCATCTTTAACCTGCTCCTGCCACACACTCATTCCACCCAGCATATTGCTGATATTGGTAAATCCGTTTTTTGTGAGCAGGTAACTGGCCATGGGGCTGCGGTGACTATGCGAGCAATAGACCACCATTTTTTTATGCCGATATGCATCCAGCTCCTTTATTCTTTGCTCCAGTTCCTGCACCGGAATATTGATCGCTCCTTTAATGGCACCAAATTTTTCTGCCGCCGTTCCATTGAATTCTTCAGGAGTACGCACATCCAGAAAAACTACGTCCTCACCAGACAGACTACAAATACCTGCCGGTTGAATTTCCTGATGCCTGATGCTTTCTTTTTTTACCAATTCCATTTTGCAATGCGGACAATTGCCGGGGGCGTCAAATAAAATCGTATCGCAACCATATCCACAGGGCAGGCATTTGTATGGCACCTCTGTAATCTCCTTTTTCTCATCGGAATGAGCGGTCGCATTCTTACAGGCATTCCATACAAAGGAGCAACAAATAGTAAAGAGCAATATTCTGATCATGATTTGTTTTTGACTCGTTCTTTAAAATCATTAAACGCAGTACCGACAAGTTCTTTTAATACTTTTAGATCGACATTGGCCAGACTGTTAATATGCAGGCAGGATCCGCTGATCTTGCATTTGCCCAGTTGCCCAACCAGCACTTTATAATTACTGACACCTGCCATCAGGTAAAGTGTGAGGCTGGTTTTACGGGGAGAAAATCCAGCAATAAACCAATCCGCTTCCTGCCGGCTTTTTTCAGATTTATAATGATAATCTCCAAAACCCACAATACTGTCACCCCACATGAAGGCTTTTTCACGGGTGGCTTCCTTCATTATTTTCAATAAAGCCTCCGCGTCTTTCCTCTTTTTTTCATCCGGTATCAACTGGAGAAATGCTTTTACACTGGCTTTGTTCTTTTGTGTTTTGAGTGCGGCCATGACTACTGATTAATATCTTTTCCTTCTTTCAGTTTAGTAATTTGCCCCTGTAATATTCCTTTGGCTCCTTCGCTTGGGGCCTGGGCCATTGCTTTTTCTGCATACTGCAGCGCTTTTTTAAAATCACCCTGGGCACTGTAACCACTCATCAATCCGTTGTTCACGCCCCAGCTGTCTCCATATCTTTTTTCACTGGCTTTAAAAACTTCCATGGCACGGTCCAGTCTTTTTTGTGTGATCAGCTGCCGGCCATAAGCCGTGTACTGGTTAGCCGTAGCAATGGTCAGCGCTTCATCCATGGTGGAATCAGACTGTGCTGTTCTTTTCAGTTTATCGTAGGCATTTGCCAGGTTTCGAAGGGTGATAAAACTTTTCTGACCCTGGAAACCATTAATAGCGCGAATACTCCACTGCAACGCTTCTTCCAGATTGATATTTTTATTGAGACAATACTGTGCCGCCTGCAGCATATTATTACTGTTGAATCCTTTCTGGCTGGTTACCTGCTCCCTCAAACGGGCGATCACAATATTGTCAACATCCACATCCACCCGGAAGGAAACAGATAATTTTTCCCATTGCATGGCAATCCGGCAATGCTTTTCTCCATGTTCTATAAATTCATATTTGAGCCATTCCACTGATTTTTCCAAAGGAAGCACCGGTACCTCCACCCGCAGCACATCATCTTCTTCCTTATAATAAAAACTACCCCAGGCATCCACTTCTTTTGAAAAGATCAGGGTGACTTTATCAGCACCTATGGACATAAATAAAGCATAGGTTCCGGCTTTAATATCTTTCCCTTCCACTTTTACATCATGTTCAAAACTGATGGTTGTGGCTTCATTGGCACCGGCCCGCCAAGGAGAGGTATTGCCATTGGTTATAAAATTGGTAGTGCTGAAACCATAGGTAACCAGCTTTCCTTCCCCATATACTTTGCCTTCTCTTTTGTTTACATCCGGCCGGCCATATTTAATGGTAATTGATGTGATACCCACTTCTTCTGAAACCATGGCCCGCGGATTACCACCACTGGGGGGTACATCCATTTGTGCGTTCAGGGCTGTAAAGATGATTTGAACAGCGAAAAATAATTGCAGTTTTCTCATGTTGGTTGTTTGTTATGAAGTTGATAATCCGTACCCCTAAAGCTTAGCGGAAGTTTCAGGGCCGATTAAGGTACAGAAATTTACCGGTGACAAGATGCCGTTTATCACGGGAATTGCTCATTTAAAGGCATTCCAGTACCGGAAAATGAAACAAAAAAGTATAGCTGTGGATATTATTGCCACATAGAGATGATAATAGATCCCGAAATAAAGATCAAATATGATCACTGCCAGTCCGCAGACTATGCTGAGCCAGACAGCCCATGTTTGATAAAACCAGAGTCCGGCCAATCCCGCAATATTCAATAAAGGAAGTAACCGGAAGAGATGAAACGCCTGTTCACTAAGTCTTGGGAACTTCGAAAGAAATTCCTGTTTCTCAGTAAACATTTTAAATAAGGCAAAGCCATTGCCAATCAGCATCAGCAAGATGAATATGGCAAATGCAGTATGTTTCATTTTTTTCTTCTGTATTCCAGATCATATTCAACCACCCAGGTTTTACCAGCATCATCACTTTTTTCACCCAACTGCCTTACTTTATCTGCACTGAGTTTTGTAAAACTGAGTCGGCGCATAAAAACCTCTCCTTTCGGTCCGGTTACTTTATCCGCATAGTAAATAATTTTTCCATCACTTCCTTCTCCCCGTAAGAATTCTGTGGTATTCCCGGTATTGTCCGTCCAGGTTTGCTGCCATTGACGGGTGGCTGCATTGTAGGAGTTAAAGCTTTTCCCGGTATAGATCAGTCCTTGTTGGGCACCCGCACTGGTCCATTCTTCCAGGATCACGCAACTATCCAGTATCACACTGATTTTACTGTCACCGGCCTTTGCTCCTTTTAGTCCAAAGGCTTCCCATTCGCCGATCCAGAAATCAAACTGACGAAAAGCGGGTTTGGAACAGGGCAGCTGGGCCTGAAGCGCTAAAGAAAAGAGGAGGGTTGAAATAAGACATAATTTTCTCATGGCTGTGGTTTATAAATAGACAATTCCGGACTCCTGTTTAGCAGTCCGCCTGTCACTGGCTGCTACCTTCCAACAAGATAAAATAAAAAAACCGTCCTGCTTTTCAGCAAAACGGTTCAATATTTTGAATCAGGACTTGGTTAATTGCCGCCACCCGGAGGAGGTCCGCCGCCACCGCCAGGCCTTGGGCCGCGCATGGAAGGAGCAATCTTTTCTTTCCAAATCTCATACTGGTCTTTATTCAGTACGGCTTTCAGGATTTCTGACTGCGCATCAGAGAATTTCTTCATTTCAGCCTGGAAGGTTTCCCGGTCAGGCATTCCACCCGCCATCATTTCCTGTCTTTTGGTATCCTGGGCTTTATACAAAGCGGTCAGGGCCGTATCCACTTTGGCCAGTGTAGCCGCATCCAGTTTAAAGGCACTGTCCAGTTTCTGATGGATCGCCGCCGCTCTTTCTTCAGCTGTCCGGCGTGGAAAACCCCCGCCACCCTGGGCAGAAGCCGCCATGGCCAGGCCAAAAAAGGCGGTCAGGACAAATAATACTTTCTTCATGAAATATTGATTGTGAATTAAAAATTGTGTTTACGTCAAATAGGACGCTGAAAATAGCAAAACCGTTCGAAAAGGGGCCCTATAATTTTCAAATCTCCCTTTTGCAGGAATCAAGTATCTTGCATCCCCTTAATAATCACAAAACTTATGGAATACAGCAAGCTCGTTGCCGTGACCGGATTACCCGGTTTATTTGAACTGATCAGCAGTAAAACAGATGGCGCCATCGTTCGCTCCCTGGAAGATAAGACTACCCGTTTCGTTTCCAGCCGGGTACACAATTTCTCCCACCTGGAAAGCATCGAAATCTATACCGTTCAGGATAATGTGAACCTGGTGGAAGTCCTCAAGGCCATGGACAGCGCCGGGGTAAAACTGCCCGATGAAAAAGATGCGGCCGCCATCAAAAAATATTTTGAAAAAGTATACCCCGATATGGATTTTGAAAGGGTATATGCCAGTGATATGAAGAAAATGGTGAAATGGCTGAGCCAGCTCCAGAAGAATAAAGTGGAATTAAAACTCAGCGAAATTCCGGAAGAGGAAGAAGCTGAAGAAGTAGCAGCTCCGGAAGAAACCCCTGCTGTGGAAGAAGCCCCTAAAAAGAAGGCCACGCGCAAGAAAAAAGCAGAATAAAAAGATTCATTCATTTGAAAAGCTACAGGACAACACCCATTTCGTTTTGTCTGTAGCTTTTTCTTTTATCAACTGATCCATATGAGCTATAGCGCCGATATCAAAAAATTACCCCGTCATTTCCTTCCTGCTGATTTTACCATCAGCAACTGGGAAAGACTGGAACCTTATTTCAAAAACCTGGAAGAAAGAGTAATCAGCACATTGCCCGAACTGGAGCAATGGCTGAAAGAAGCCAGTGAACTGGAAGCTGCGATCAGCGAAGATGTTTGCTGGCGGCAGATCCGGATGACCTGTGATACGGAGAATAAAGCACTGGAGGAGTCCTTTAATTTCTTCATGATGGAAATCCAGCCAAGGATCCAGCCATATGCCGACCGGCTGAACCGCAAATTGGTGGATCATCCTTTGAGCAGTCAACTGGACCACGAGAAATATTTTACCTACCTGCGGAATGTCCGTAAGAATATTGACCTCTTCCGCGAAAATAATATCCCCCTGCAGGCAGAACTGAGTGTGATGCAACAACAGTTCGGGATGATATCGGGGAAGATGACTGTTACGGTCAACGGACAGGAATACACTTTGCAACAGGCAGCCAAATTCCTGGAAGATCCGGATCGCAGTCTGCGGGAGCAGGTTTATCACCAGATCAATCAGCGCAGATTACAGGATAAGGAAGAACTGAATACCTTATTCAGTGACCTGCTGCAAAAACGTCATCAGGTTGCCCTCAATACCGGTTACAGTAATTACAGGGATTTTCGTTTTACCGAACTGGGCCGGTTTGATTACAGCAAGGAAGATTGTTATCAGTTTCATGAAGCGGTTAAACTGCATGTGATGCCGCTGGTGAATCAGTTATATGAACTCAAAAAGAAAAAACTGGGGCTGGATACCCTTCGTCCCTGGGATGTGGAAGCAGAACCTGCGGGAATCAATCCACTTCGTCCATTTTCCAATAGTGAGGAGCTGACGCAAAAAACAATTGACTGCTTTACCCGGTTAAATCCATTTTTTGGAGATTGTCTCCGCAAGATGAAAGACATGGGTCATCTTGATCTGGAGAGTCGCAAGGGCAAGGCTCCGGGTGGATATAATTGTCCCCTGGCAGAAAGTGGTGCTCCTTTTATATTCATGAATGCAGCCGGTACCCTGGATGATGTTACCACGATGGTGCATGAGGGCGGACATGCCATTCATTCCTTCCTGGCACATGAACTGGAGCTGACCGGTTTTAAAGAATATCCAACTGAAATTGCTGAAGTGGCCAGTATGTCCATGGAATTATTCAGCATGGATCACTGGACGGTTTTTTTCAATACAACCGAAGAACTGAAGCGTGCTAAAGAACAGCAATTAGAAAGAGTGATCACGATTTTCCCCTGGATTGCCACGATTGATAAATTCCAGCACTGGGTGTATGAAAATCCTTCGCATAGCCTGGAAGAGAGGGCAGCGACCTGGGTAAAAATACTGGATGAGTTTACCTCTCCGGTGATTGATATCAGTGGATTGGAGAACTACCGGCAGTTTGGCTGGCAAAGACAATTGCATCTTTTTGAAGTGCCGTTTTATTATATCGAATATGGGATTGCACAACTGGGTGCCATTGGTTTATGGAAACAGTATAAGCTGAATCCGGAATCTGCGTTGCAACATTATATTTCAGCGCTGGAAAAGGGCGGTACGCGTACCCTGCCTGAACTTTTTAAGGCGGCCGGGCTTTCTTTCGACTTTTCACCTGCCGCTATCCGTGAGTTGATGCAATTTGTTAAAGAGGAACTGGATACTCTTAACTAAAATACCACAAAAGTGGTATGCCCTAAATTTGGAAGATGTACCTCTAAGCACCTATTTTTGGATTCGAATTTAAAATGCTTCATTGCATTTTCACATAGCTACTAATCAGAGCCTTAACCAAAAAGTCCCGTTGTTTCTACAGCGGGGCTTTATTTTTGTACCCCGCCCTAGCCTTGGCGAAGGCGGTGGGGCGGGGTCCAGATAAAGAAATTTTCACCGCAGAGTTGCAGAGAGCGCAGCGTTTACGCAGAGAGATTTAACCCTGCCTGCCTGCAGACAGGTGCAAAGAAGACCTATTTCAGGGCAAGCCTCCCGGTTAAGCCATTTTCAATTTTGAATTTTCCACTTTCAATTTCACTTACAGTCCTTACAAACCCCTTCCACCACCACTTCCACATGACTGGCCTGGTAGCCCTTGGGCATTTTGATCTCGGGAGTTACTACATCATCCAGACAATAAGTACGCTGGCAGTTATTGCAGATAAAATGAATATGATGATCGTGGTGATGACCAGCGGAGCACTGGTCCTTGCAAAGCGCATAGCGGATGGCGTTATCGGCCGTGGGGATACTATGAATGATTCCTTTTTCCAGAAAAGTTTGCAGGGTGCGGTAGATGGTAACTCTGTCAAATTTTTCACCGGCCCTTTTTTCAATGTCACCATGGGCCAGTGCCCCCTTCTCTTCCAGAAATAACTGCAAAATTCGTTTACGGCTCTCCGTTACACTCAGGTTATGTTTTTTGAGTGTGGCAGCAATGGTCTGGGTAATATTATTTGCCAGTGACATCATTGTTCTTTTTCTCTTTTGATGATTTGTTCCGGATCTTCTTCCAGCAATTTGCGTGCTTTCTTAATCAGCTGCTTTACTTCACTTTCTTTTAATCCGTCATACACATACCGTACATCACCGGCCTTATCCACCAGGGCCCAGAACTGGGTGTGCAGGAAATCATCATCAATATTCTTCATGTTATTGGCGGGATCATCAATGGTATAACTGCCCCGGGCCATATTATACAGACTGTCTTTTCTTCCGGTAAGGAATATCCATTTTCTGGTATCCACTTTCATGGAATCGGCATACCATTTTATTTTCGGTACGGTATCATTTTCCGGATCGCAGGTATGGGAAAGAATCAGAAAATCTTTTTCATCTTTCAGCGCATCGTATACCAACCGCATATTATTATTCATTTTCGGACAAATACCCTTGCAGTTGGTAAAAAAATATTCTGCCACATATACTTTTCCTGCCACATCTTTCTCAGTTATCCTTTGGCCGTCCTGGTTGGTGAAGAAAAAAGGTTTGACTGTACTTACCGGCGCCACTTTCTTTTTATCAAACCCGGGGATCAGCTTTGTCAGGGCGAAATAGAATACAAGCACCAGCACCGAAAAAAAACCCACCAGAATCCATCCCTTTTTTGACATATCGCTTGATTTATGGGCAAAGTTAGCAAAGGAAGCCCTTTCATTTTGCAACATTGTTGCTTTTTCGTATTTTTGCAGGCTTCATGAAACTTAAAGTCAATTGGGATGCATTGGGTATCGGGGCCTCACTGGCCTGTGCCATTCATTGTGCCCTCCTGCCTTTGTTTCTGAGTAGTCTGCCCCTGTTTGGAATGAATATTATTGACAATCCCGGTTTTGAAGTGGGAATGATCGCTCTGGCATTTGTAGTGGGGTCCTATTCTTTTTATCACGGGTTTAAAAAACACCACCATAGTCTTCGGCCCTTCCTGATTTTTTCACTGGGCTTTACCCTGCTGGTACTGAAACAGGTTTTTCATGAATACCAGTTGTGGCTGCTGATACCTGGCGTAATCCTGATCATTACGGCACACCTGATCAATTACCGTTCCTGCCGGGTACATAATCATGCCCATAGTGATGACTGCAACCATTAACGGGTTCCCTTCTTTTAGTTAACTTACCTCAAAATAAAAATCATGAAGCTCCTGCTCAGCCTATTCTTATTATGCAGCAGTTACCTGCTGGCAGCACAGTCTAAAGATGAAAAAGCCATCCTTCAAATGCTGGAGACCCAGAATCAGGCCTGGAACCGGGGTGATGTCAGTGGTTTCATGAAAGGTTACTGGGAAAATGATTCCCTGATGTTTATTGGCAAGAGCGGCGTGACCTATGGTTATCAGAACACGCTGGAGAATTATAAAAAAGGCTATCCGGATACCGCGGCTATGGGGAAACTAACGACCAAACAGATCAAAATGATCCGGGTGTCCAAACAATACTATTTTATCGTAGGTAAATGGTACCTGAAAAGAAGCATTGGAGATATCAGCGGGCATTACAATTTGCTGATCCGGAAAATTAACGGAGAATGGGTGATCGTAGCCGATCACAGCAGTTAAGCAGATAAAGTGAATATTTGTTGCAGCTTTCGGCCGAATACCCGGTAGCCAAGACCCAGGCCCGCTATCGAAAAAAGGATATCATAATAATCAAATGTTCTGCCGAATACAGGTATCAGTTGAAGGTATTCATTGATCAGCAGTAGTAAAAAACCCAGCAGGCAAAATTGTTTGAGTTCCCCCTGATTCCGGATACGAAAAAAACGGGACAGGTACCACTCTCTTCCGCCAAAGAACCAGCAGGCGCCAAATGGCAAAAGAAAAGATCCCAGGAAATTGGGGGCGATGCCCAGAAAAAAGCTAATCAGGTCGGGGAATACAATGTTTGGCCGCAGCCCGTACTTGATTGTCCAGATGAGCAATGTCCCGGCAATCATGATTCGTTTACTAAATATCCGCAGCTCCATACCGTTTCAAGTTAAATGAATTTGTGGGGAACTCCCTACCCGTTACCGGGTATTTTCATTTTTTGAATTCACCACGCCAGGTCAGATAGAGGAAGCGGATCAACAGGAAAAAGGTAATGCCCATGCCGGCATAAAACAGAATGCCTGCCCAGCCGGATGCATAAGCCAGTCCCTTGTACATGCCCAGTCCTACGAATGTCATCAGCCATAATAATCCATAGCTGATAGAGTTGATGATTTTTTTCAGGTACCTGGTCACTTCGGGGTCCCATCCTCTTTCCATACAATTGTTTCTGCTGTTAAGTTACGGTATTAGCTGTTAGTTGAAATCCCAGGGATATGTTATGTGCTTCGAAAGACCCCCAACAGTAATTGTTGGGAGTGACATACTACATAGATTGGGGCAAGACTCAATATAGTTTAAGCTCGCTTCTTTTTCATTCTACATCTATAAAAAAAAGATAATAAACAGACGCCAGTCCTCTTTGTTCAGCGCATCAGGAGTAATTTGAAATCCAGAGAGTCACCACTGAAGACATTGAAGTCAACCGGACCATTGATCCCATTCACTCTTCCTCTGTCGCTGTGCTGCCAGAAAATCCAGCCCCGGTTGATCCGGGGTTGTACGGGCTGATAGTAGTGGGCCACCCATAAAGGATAATTGTCGAACTCGGATCCCAGGTGCCGGTTATAAAAATCAACGTAAGTGTAAATAATCGGCTTTACATTATAATAGGTCTCGGCCGTTTCCAGCCATCTTTTGACTTCTTTTCTTAACTGGTCGCTGGTGGCACCGTTCAGTTGCTCCACATCCAGTACCGGTGGCAAGTCGCCTGGCTCCAGTTCTACCCGGTCAATAAAATGTTCGGCCTGCATCTTGCCATCCTTGGAACCGATAAAAAAATGATAGGCACCCCGGTATACACCAGCATCCTTTGCCTTTTTCCAGTTTCTTTTAAACTTGGGGTCATCATTGGCAATACCTTCCGTGGCTTTCATAAAAGCGAACCCAAGTTGGATATTCTTCACCTTCATGGCTTTTACTTCCTCCCAGGCGATGCTATGCTGGTATTTGGAGACATCGATCCCGTGTATGGAATAACTCTCGGGCATGCTGATCCCGAATTCGGGGTAGCGAACAAAGCTTGGCCGGCGCCGGGTGATGGTTTTATACAGCAAGGAAACCCCGATGGCCAGGGCTGTGGCCAGAAAGGCATACATGGCAATTTTACTGATGAGCTTTTTTTGGCGGCGGGAGAGCATAAATGTTGGCGGTGGAATACTGTTCGTATTCCCTGACAAATTTAGAAGGGTTACTGATAGTAAATTGTTAATTCAGTAATGGAACAGCTTTATTCCAGTATCCGCAGCTTCGCATAATTCAGCATGATCTTCTTCTCGCCATTGTGTTCAAATTTCACAGTGGCGATTGGATTATGCGCTGCCCCTTCCATTTTCATCACTTCCCCGAAACCAAATTTCTGGTGCTCTACTTTTTGTCCGGCTTGTAAGTTGGAAGTATCACTGGCCACAAAATCTGCAGAGGGCGTATGCTCGATGACTTTTGCTACTGTTGTTTTGGGAGCTAGATAAGAAGGTGTGGAGCCCGCCGGTTTTTTACCAGGTGCCGGACCATATTTTTTCTCTGCATCCCGCACATCATTATTTGAATTATTTCCCCATCCTTTCATTCTGTCAAATCCACTGCCTCCGCCCCATTTGCTGCCCGACTGATTCTTCAATCCGCCTCCGGCAAAACTGCGGTCGAGATAATCTTCAGGAATCTCTTCGATAAAGCGGCTTGGTTCATTCTGCACCAGCTGACCAAAACGATAACGGGTATTGGCATAAGTGATCCATAACCTTTGCTTGGCACGGGTCACCACCACATAAAATAATCTTCTTTCTTCTTCCAGCTCTTCCCGGGTATTGATGGCCATGGCATTGGGGAAAAGCATTTCCTCCAGTCCGGCCGCAAACACACAACCAAACTCCAGTCCCTTGGCCGCATGGATGGTCATCAGCTTCACCGTATCCGCATTGGGATCTTTTTCATCCGCATCCGTGAGTAATGTGATCTGTTGTAAATAAGAAGCCAGTCCCTTGTCCACCAATTCACCGTCTTCATTATCCGGACTCTCCGTCCATTCCTTGATAGAGTTCAGTAATTCCTGGATATTCTCATACCGCTGCACCCCTTCCGTACTCTTATCATTAAAGAGTTCCTTTACCAGATTGGTTTGCTTGCCTACATGAAAAGCTACTTCATAAGCATTTTGCTTAGTCAGCATACTGGCAAAGCTCTTGATCATGATTACAAACTCATCAATGGATGATAATGTGCCTGCTTTGAAACCATGCATCGCCGCATTGCACAGCACATCCCACATGGAAATATTTTGCTCATTGGCCACCAGTACCAGTTTGTCTACTGTGGTTTTGCCAATGCCTCTTGCCGGATAATTGATGATCCGTTTCAGTGCTTCCTCATCTCTTGAATTTACAATGATGCGCAAATAAGCCACCAGGTCCTTGATTTCCTTGCGCTGGTAGAAACTGATGCCTCCATAAATGGTATAGGCAATGCCCATGCGGCGGAGGGATTCCTCAAAAGCCCGGCTCTGTGCATTGGTGCGGTAGAGGATGGCAAAATCCTTATTGCTGTAATGATTGCGGAGTTTTTGTTCCTGGATACTGTCGGCCACAAATTTTCCTTCGTCATTATCCGTCATCGTGCGGATCAGCTTGATCTTCTCACCTTCCTTATTCTCGGTAAAGAGGACTTTCTCGATCTGCCCCTTGTTATTCTTGATCACTTCATTCGCCACATGCAGGATGCTCTTGGTGCTGCGGTAATTCTGTTCCAGCTTCACCATTTTCACATCATCATAATCTTTGCGGAACTGTAAGATATTCTGGATGGTGGCCCCGCGGAAAGAATAGATACTCTGGGCATCGTCACCCACCACGCATACATTCTCGTGCATGGCGCCCAGGAGTTTGATCACTTCATACTGGGCGGGGTTGGTATCCTGGTACTCATCAATCAGGATGTATTTGAACTTGTGTTGGTATTTTGCCAGGGCCTCGGGTACATTCTTCAGCAATTCATAAAACTTCAATAGCAGATCATCGAAATCCATGGCGCCGTTTTTGAAGCAGCGCTTCACATAGGCATCATAGATCTGTCCGATGGCCGGACGGTTGGCCCGCATGTCTTCCTGCTGCAACCCATAATCGTTTCGGTATTCTGCAGGGCCCACCAGGGCATTCTTCGCAGAAGAAATTCGGTTATAGACAATATTGGGCTTATAGTGTTTATCGTCGAGGTTGAGTTCGTTGATGACAGTCTTCACAACTGATTTGGCATCATCGGTATCATAGATAGTAAAGCTGCGGGGGTAACCGATCTTATCTGCTTCAAAACGCAGGATGCGGGCAAAGACGGAGTGGAAAGTACCGATATATAAATTACGGGCTTCCCCGTTGCCGAGGATATGTTCCACCCGCTCTTTCATTTCTTTTGCGGCCTTATTAGTAAAAGTGAGGGCGAGAATATTGAAAGCGTCCACTCCACCGGCCATCAGGTGGATAATGCGGGTGGTGAGTACCTTGGTTTTGCCGCTACCGGCCCCCGCTACGATCATGATTGGTCCGTCTTTATGGAGTACGGCTTCCCGCTGCCGCTCGTTCAGTCCCTGCAAATAATCCATCATGGGCGCAAGTTACGAATTGGGGAGTTAACCGCAGAGAACAGGAGTTCACAGAGTTTTCGCAGAGGGATAAACAAAAAACTGTCAGGAAAAATCAGTTATCGAACAGAAACGCTGCGTAACCTCTAGTTTCTCTTGTTCTCCGCGGTGAACATTTACTTCCCCGCTATAAAATCAATCAACGCTTTTTTATTCGAACTGAATGTCAGTGCTTCAGACAGACTGAAATAAAGGTTCTTCTCCCAGCATTTATCATATGCGAATTTGGCGAGTTCCAGTTTTCTGTCATCTGAAATAAACAAATTCAACAGTTCTTTGATCTGATTGATGCTCAGTGATGCTTCTTTCATACTCACTTTGGCCATTCTGAGTTTATCATCATCAAAGGTTTCGTTGTTCACAGCTCTTTTGATAATGGCAAACTGAGTAGCATCTGTTTTGTAAATCGTTGGTTCAACGTTTCTGTTATCCCGGTCGCGATCTCGGTTGCGGTTATCATCATCGGGGTAAGGGTTATTCGTACGATCAGCCCAGTTATCAGTTTCAATATTGCCTTCATCCCAGCTGGTTTTACCAAAGCGCATCACGGTTATTTCGAGATGTTTCCCGGGATTCAACCGGATATTGGCATCATATACTTTTTCATATTGACCACCGCCTCTCCAGGAATTTTTCCATTGGAAAATCACCAGCGGATAATTACCGGGTTGCAGGGCCTGGAAAGTGGTGCTGCGATCCTGCAGGGTATATTTATAACCATTCAGGGTGATACGGATATTGTTGTTGCTGGTGCTGGAAATGGTGAGATTGCTCTTGGGTTGCTGGGCCAGCAGTAAGAGGCTAAAAATGGAACAAAAAATACTGAGGATGAATTTTTGCATGGGGTGTTTTTATGGTGAACGAATATAGGTTATTAACCGCAGAGAAGTGAGAGCGCAGAGGTTTCGCAGAGAGAGACTTAACCGCAATGACGCCAGGGCGCAAAGATAGATTCTGGTTTAGCCACTTCGTCCTTCGAACTTCGGCCTTCGTATTTCACTTTGGGTGATAAACCCTTTCTGCCTTCCGCATCACTTCCCCTTTATCCAGCGTCATCCTTTTCGTCAGTTGCGCCTGGAACATCCCCATCTGATCTTTAAAATGTGGGGAAGCCGGATCCATAGAGGCGCCGAATGTATTGACGGATTCAATCAAGGGAAGGTTGCCATCCTTTTGATACCTTACAAAACAGATATAGGCATCCCCGCCCGTTACCTTGCGCATGCCATTGGTCCAGGGTTCGGAGAAAGAGGGCGTGAGTACATCCGGAAAACCCCAGGCTGGTCTTGCATCATCACCCCGCACCAGTTTCTGGATATCGCCGAGGGTGAGATCAGTTTTCCCGAAATGTTTCATCATATAATCATAGACATACTGGTAAGTGCCAATGGCTTCATGCCGGGTAATTTGTCTGGGCGGACTCCCTTTTAATTTTTCTGCGAGATAAAAATACATCAGCATAAAAATGCCGGCGCCCTTGCTATCGGCAGTTGCTTTGCGATCCCAGGATCTGAAATTGCGGATCAGAGTCCACATACCCGGACTGGTAGATAAATCCGCCGTATCCAGGTTCAGCATGCTGTCGATACCATAGATATACTTTAATTGTTGCGGTAGTTGCTGGTCAAACTTGATTTGTTTGAACCGGGTATAATCTACTTTATCGCCATTGATCAGTTCGGTTACCCGCTGGCTGCGGTTATTATGATAGGTTTCATAACCATCGTTGAGATCATAACCTTTGGGACTCAGGTTATATTTTGGATCAGTAGCCAGAAAGGGAGAATGATTGGTATTGAATAAATAACCCGAGGGCGGATTGATATATTGTGGGAGTTCGTTCACGGTTTTAAATTCCGTCCATAAGGTTTTGCTGGTATTCCCCGGAAGGGTGCTCTTCCAGTGGAAGCTGGTATCGGGATTCCGGCGGGGCATTTTTCCATTGCTGATATAGAAGATCGTATCGTATCGATCGGCATAGGTAATATTGAACATGGGCAGGGAAGTCATGCGCAGGGCACTGTAGAACTCGGTAAAGTTTTTTGCTTTATTCATCCGGTACCATTGTTCAAGGGCCATGATATCCATCAATGCAGGAACACGGAGGGAGAATGTGCCGTTCTTTGTCTTGAGGGTTGGACCATATTTACTCCACCAGATTTTTTTACCAATGCGTATAGGGATGCCTTTTACTTTCAGTCTTGCCTTATTCTCTTCCAGTGTGATCCATTGTCCGTCGAACTCGTACTGGTTTTTATTGGCGGGATTCATTTTAAGTTGAAATAGATCTATCTTATCCTGGTAGTTCACGGTATGTGCCCAGCCCAGGTTTTCGTTGGTGCCATGGAAAATCAGGCAACCGCCGGGGAAGAGTCCGCCAAGCATATTCCATCCCTGTTCGCTTTGCAGGTGGGCTTCATAGAAGGCAACCGGACCGGTATTCGGCTGGTGGGCATTGATAGCCAGAAAGGATTCACCGGTTGTAGTCTTTACCGAATTCATGGCAAAGGCATTGGATCCATCGGTATTAAATCCAGGGAGTGTGGCTACTTTACCACCCAGAATTTGCGGCAGGATAGCATCCACACCACAAAATAGACTGACGGAAAAAACCACGGCCGTCATATATTCCTTTTCATTAAAGGGAAATGCTTTTTTGTATTTGACTTTGGAAGGATTGGCTTTGGCATAGGCATTTAAGCCGGCCACATACCCTTTGATCAGTTCCAGAAAATCCGGACTCAGGGTATGCCATTGTTCATCCACGGTTTGGCGACAGCGCAGGAGCTGGATTACATAATCGGCCTCGGCTCCTTTGCGGCCGAGACCGGTCCCCAGTTTGGCCTTGCCACTCAGTACCACCATTTGCAGGGTTTCAAAATCATCCTCGGCATGGGCCCAGGCGATTCCATAAGCCACTTCCGGATCGGTGGGAGCGAAAATATGCGGTACACCGAAGGAATCGCGGGCGATGTTGATGCGATCGGGATTGATCTGTGCCCGGGAGATAAAGCTGTTGGCTATAAGGAGAAAAAGGAGTAATTTTTTCATGGGGGGAAGTTAGGGAATTGGGGGCATGTGTACTACAACTGCATATGAAGAATAACTATACGCTTAGGCAAATGAATTTTTGAAATTTCAAAACAATGAGCGTTCTATAAGTTAATTTTTTTTATTGGTACTTATTATTAAGCTATTTCAAATTTTAAAATTATCCACTTGCAAAATAATTTTTCACTCCACGGCTTCTCCCTTCACCCCAATATCTACACGCCAGAGGAAATCCAATTGATCCTTTACGCTATTAATCAAACCAATACCTCCAATCCAACCTTTCGCAAATCCGCAGACTTATTTGCCATTCGGCAGTTTTTGAAAGAGCTGCCCGAAACAATCCATTTGATTTTTACTGAGCAACTGAAAACACTGATCCGGGAACAAATAGGAATGGATTATTTTGTGGTGAAGAGTATTTATTTTGACAAGCCCGCCTTATCGAACTGGTATGTGTCATACCATCAGGACCTGACCATTTCAGTAGATAAAAAACTGGAACTACCGGGCTATGGACCCTGGACTGTAAAGCAAAACCAGTTTGCCGTGCAAGCGCCCGTGGAATTGCTGGAGCAGATTACAACGATCCGGATTCATCTGGATGATACCGATGAAAACAACGGGGCTTTACGTGTTATTCCCGGTTCTCATCTCAAAAAGATTTACCGGCCAGAGCAAATTAACTGGGAGGAAGAAACAGAACTCGGTTGTGCGGTACCTGCTGGCGGAGTGATGATCATGAAGCCTCTTCTTTTGCATAGCTCAGGCAGATCTACCAATGAACAGAAAAGAAGAGTTGTACATATTGAATTATGCAATAAGCACTTACCAGATGGAATAGAGTGGGCGGAAAGGTTGGAGATTGAGTGAAAAACTCAAATACGAATGTCGAAGTACGAAATGGAGGGTTACCCAGGTTCAAAACATACTAGTATTAGACTTACACCCAAATTCTGCTTCCATTCTATATAACTTGAGTCATACAGCATAAATCCCGTTTGCTGCCGGAACTTAAGTTTACTCAATATAACCCCATATAACCGGGATTTGAAAGCAGTTTTGTAACTGGTTAAGGGGAAATTGACATTTTAATTTATATTTAAATAACCATCTGGAAAATTATACATTACCAAGTTTCGCTCATGTCAATCAAACCCACCTTAGACCTTCTAGTATACATTTTTAACAATTGGAAATCTATAAAAACTCATTTTACAAAAAAAGAATTCTTAAATGAAGATGTTAGTTTCCTACAAGAGGTGTATGACAAAGAAATTACTGCAGGCAAAGAAATTCCGTATTCCATTATATCGAGATTTTATACCGGAAATGTGTCAGAAACCCTTGATCAGGTTCAAAAAATAAAATTAACAATGGAAAGGGGGAAATTTCAATTGAAAGTCCCGAATAACACAATCCAGTCATTTCAAGCCAAAGCGTACGAGGCGTTTAAAAATAAGATGAGTAACGATGGATCTATCGTTCGATTGTCCAGGCTAAATATCAATGTTAATAATGAAATACTAGAGTTAAAAATGCAACACGCTAAGTACAGTGATCAGGTAAAATCTAATCTAACACTTGACTGGGCTGCCCATGGAATTAAAGGATTTTCAACTTTGAGAAATTATTTAACTGATAAGTACGGTAATAAGCTACCCCCTTTATCATGTGGGTTGCTGGCTAATACGATTGGTATTTCCTGCATTTTATATTTTAAAAAAGGGAAACACTATGTACCCTACCTGCCTAAAAGATCGAAATATAAACCACTCATTCACTCCACTAAAAAAAGTCTAGCTTTATTTGAAGGAGGCATACATGTTACAGCATCCGGAGCTTTGGATTTCCCTCAAGATTTTAAACAGGGAGAAAGTCTCAGTTTTTGTGAATTTATTTTGGAGGATATGTACCGGGAAATATATGAGGAGGTTGGAATCACAAAGAAATATATTCAGGAGTTGGTTCCTTTGGCCTTTACGAGAGAATTATTGCGGGCCGGTAAACCACAGATTTTTTTTGCTGGTCTTTTAATAGATTCAGTGAACGAAGAAGAGTTATTAAAGTTCAGAACGCAATCCATACTGAGACAAAAGAAAAACAAACGGGAGAAAATAGAAATTGAAAATAAATCACTTGTTATTTATGATATGGAGGATCTGCTCAGGGAATCGAGTATTCATGGATTAACAATTGAGGCCATCGGAAATTTATTTTTTAGCCAGGAATATATCGCTGATAAGAATAAACTCCTTTCAAGCTAACTTATTACTTTACCTTAGTTAAGCATCATTCAAACCACCCCATGTCCACCCGCAGCAAATTCATCCTGTTCTCCGGCATTCTTTT
>ERZ795044.704-NODE-704-length-31280-cov-10.359199_pt1 | contig 31280 bp, 35 predicted proteins | sample MGYA00375128_ERZ795044 | MGnify/ENA primary metagenome ERZ795044 (study PRJEB30173, sample SAMN05720213) | anaerobic digester metagenome | isolation source: active sludge of municipal wastewater-treating anaerobic digesters | place: USA | collected 2014-12-22 ...
GCGGGGGTGGCCAGGGTCGCGACGGCAAGCGCGGTGGCGATGGCCGACTGCTTGAGGATGGATTGGATACGGGTCATGTCGCGGTCTCCTTTCATCGGGCCATCCGTTGATGGCGCAGGCAAACCGTAGTGGCGCGCGCCTGAATGAAAACCGATTTTCGCCGACAGTCAATGCGGCCAGTCAGGCTTCTGACGATGATGTGATGGAGGAGCGCGTGCGGGAGTGACGATCAAACGCAGCTGCGTGTGATGGACATCGTTTACCAGCCGGCCGCGCTCTGCTCCTCGATCCTGCTGAACGCCGAACGCTCACCCGGCTCCGGCGTGTCGTTCCCCGTCGAGAAATACACCACGCCGGTTCCGCCCTTGCGATCCACCCACAACCCGGCGAGCAAGCCATACGCATTGCCGCTGTGGCCGACGCGTTGCACGCCATCGCCGACGGGATCGTCGCCGCAATCGGGCAGGCCGCTGGCCAGCGTATGCACGGCCAAGCCGTAGCGACAGGTGAAGCCGCCCTTGCTGCGGATCGGGTCGTCCTCTTCCAGGGTCAGGCCGTTGCCGTCCTTGAGGCTCCACTCCGGGCCGATCATCGCGCGCACGGATTCGGGTTTCAGCAGGCGCACGCCATCGACTTCGCCATCGCCCAGCAGCAGCCGGCCGATCTTCGACAAGTCCGCGGCGGAGATGCGCAGGCCCCCTTGCGGGCCGAACACATTGGGTGCCTTGCCGGCGCGCCACGTGGCCAGGTCGCAGCTGCCATCGCTGGCCTTGGTGATGCCGCAGGCGGGCTTCCTGCCCTGGTTGTCGTCGACCGCCGGCTTGCCCTCTTGGTAGAGCACGACCGCGCGCGCGGCGGTGGCCTCGTCGCAACTCGGCCAGCCGTAACAGGCGTGCAGGTCGAGCGGCTTGAGCACCAGCCGCTGCATCAACAGGTCGAGGCGTTCGCCGGTGGCGCGCTCCATCACCGCCCCGATCAGCGGGAAGCCGACGTTCGCGTAACGCCAGTACGTGCCGGGTGCGTGTTGCGCATCCCAGGCCTTCGGATCATCGAGCAGCGTGCGGAATTCGCCATCCAGCGGGACCTGCCAGTAGCCGGCGCCATCGGTCAGGCTGGACGTGTGCGAGAGCAGCAGGCGCAGGGTGATCTTCTTGTCCGGGAAGGCCGGATTGCGCAGTGTCCAGCCCAGCGTGTCGGAGACATCGGCATCCAGGTCGAGCTTGCCCTCTTCGACCAAGCGCATCACCCCGATCGACAGCACCAGCTTGCTGATCGAGGCGATGCGTACCGGATCGTCGATGGTGATCGCGCGCTTCGTCGCGGGATCGGCATAGCCTTCGGTGCGGGTGGCGGTGATGCCGTCGCGGTCGAAGGCCACGCGCACGCGCGCCTGCGGCGAGGTGGCCGGTGGTTCCGCGGCATGCGTGCCGGTGGCGACCAGCAGGAGGGCAGCGACGATGCAGGCAGGCAGGCGCATGGCAGGTCCGGCGATGGCGATGCCGGGTTTTATAGCAAAGTCATGCGAATGGCTTCGGTGCAAATCGCGTGACGCAGCCTGCAGATCGCCAGGAAAATGGCCGATGTCCCGCAGGTCGCGCTCAGTCGCGTCGTTGCCCGTACCAGAGCTCCAGCGCCTCGCGGTCGCGCAGGATGTTGCGGCCACGCAGGGCGAAGCGCCACAGCAGGCGAAGATGGTCGCGCGCGCCGAAGGTCCGCAGCTTGCGTTCGGAGGTGCGCACCGATTCGCGCAGGATCACGAAGCGTCCCTGGCGCGCCAGCGCACGGCTGATCGCCACGTCCTCGCCCGCGTACCAGGTTTCGTCGAAGCCGCCGGCCGCTTCGAACGCCGCGCGGGTGCAGAAGATGAAGCAGCCGGGGGCGATGCCGGTGCGCCGGAAGGCGCGCTTGGCCAGCGCCGCCAGCGCCCGCGCCTGCGGCGAGGTCGCGCCGATGAAGTCCACGCCGGCGCCGCCGCCCACGGCAACGCCGTCCAGCGCGCGCAACGCCGCCTGCAGGACAGGGGCGTCGATGAGGGTGTCCGCGTCCACGAACACCAGCAGCGGATGCGTGGTGGCGCGTGCGCCGGCATTGCGGGTAGCGGCGATCTGCCGGTGCTCGACCCGCAATACGCGTGCGCCGTGGTCGCCCGCGATGCCTGCGGTGGCGTCGGTCGAGGCATCGTCCACCACCAGCACCTCGTACGCCAGGTCGAGCGCGCTGGCGGCGGCATGCAGTGCATCCAGGGTGGCGCCGATCAGGCGGGCCTCGTCGTGCGCGGGGACCACGAAGGACACCGGCGGATGGACGGGCAGGAGGGAAGGCATGCAGGCTCCATGCAACGTGGACGACGGCACGATTGTGGCGTCGACAGCGCGATGATCGGTGAATGCGCTTAATGGAAGTCGCGCGATGCGGTTCGCAGGTCGCCGAGCAGGTGGCTGATATCGCGCAGCTCGCGCGCGATGAGGTGTTGCACGCCATCCACCTGTTCCCAGCGCCCGCGCACCGCCATCAGCCGCGCGCCGAGCAGGGCCTTGCGTGCGCGCAGGGCGACATCGCGCCAGACCACCACGTTGACCATGCCGTGCTCGTCCTCGAGGGTGACGAAGATGGTGCCGCCCGCGGTCGCCGGTCGCTGGCGTTGGGTGACCAGGCCGGCGGCATGCACGCCGCGCCCGTGCTTGACCTCGCGCAGCTGGCTGGAGTCGAGCACGCGTTCGCGTCGGAGGCGCGCACGCAACAGGGCCAGCGGATGCTCGCGCAGGGTCAGGCCGGTGGCGCGATAGTCCGACAGCACGTCCTCGCCGGCCCTTGGCGCGGGCAGGGCGATGGCGTCCTCGTCGGGACTGCCCGGCAACAACGGGCGCTGGCGTTCGATGCCGGCCACGGCCCAGCGCGCGGCATGGCGATGGCCGGCGAGGGGTTGCAGCGCGCCGGCTTCGGCCAACGCCGTGCGCGATTTTTCATCCAGCGCGGCACGCAGCGAGAGGTCGCGCACATCGGTGAACGCGTGTTGCCGGCGCGCAGCGACGATGCGCTTGCCCACGGCTTCCGACAGGCCGGCGATCTGGCGCAGGCCAAGCCGGATCGCGGCCTGCCCGCCGTCATCGATGCCGCGTCGTGGATACCCGCCTTCCAGCGTGTTGTCCCAGTCGCTGATGGTGATGTCGACCGGATGCACGGCCACGCCGACACGGTCGAGCTTCCCGCGGCGCGCGTCCTGCACGATCTGGCTGGCCGAGTAGAAGCCCATCGGTTGCGCGTTGAGCAGGGCGCAGGCGAACGCGGCGGGCTCGTGGCGCTTCAGCCAGCAGCTGATGTAGACCAGCTTGGCGAAGCTGGCCGCGTGGCTCTGCGGGAAACCGTAGGAACCGAAGCCCTTGATCTGTTCGAAGATCTGGTCGATGAATTCCGATGAATAGTTTTTCCTTTCCATCAGTTCGCGAATGCGCTCGCGATGCGATTGCATGTCGCCGCCCTGTCGCCATGCCGCCATCGAGCGGCGCAGGTTGTCGGCCTCGTGCGGCTCGTAGCCGGCATGGATCACCAGCTCCATCACCTGTTCCTGGAACAGCGGGATGCCCAGGGTCTTGCCGAGGATGTCCTCGATGCCTTTCGACGGGAACACCACCGGATCCAGTCCCTGCCGGCGCCGCAGGTAGGGATGCACCATGCCGCCCTGGATCGGCCCGGGGCGCACGATCGCCACTTCCACCACCAGGTCGTGGAAGCAGGTCGGCTTCAGCCGCGGCAGCATGCTCATCTGCGCACGCGATTCGATCTGGAACACGCCCACGGTATCGGCGGCCTGGATCATGTCGTAGGTGGGCTGGTCGCCGGGCGGCAGGCGCGCGAGGTCGATCGTGTAGCCGCGATGGCGTTCGATGAGGGCCACTGCCTTGCGGATGCAGGTCAGCATGCCCAGCGCCAGGCAATCGACCTTGAGCAGCTTCATCGTCTCCAAGTCGTCCTTGTCCCACTGGATGATGGTGCGATCCGCCATCGCCGCGTTCTCCACCGGCACCACCGTGTGCAGCGGCGCATCGCTGATCACGAAGCCGCCCACGTGCTGCGACAGGTGGCGCGGATGGCCCTGCAATTGCTCGGTCACCGCCAGCACGCGCGCGATCAGCGGGTTGTCGGGATCGAAGCCGGCTTCCAGCAGGCGTTGCTGCATCGGCGCATCGCCATTGCCCCAGCCGTAGCATTCGGCCAGCAGCGCCAGCTGGTCCGGCGGCAGGCCGAAGACCTTGGCCACGTCGCGCACTGCGCTCTTGCCGCGATAGCGGATCACCGTGGCGGCCAGCGCGGCGCGTTCGCGGCCGTACTTCGCGTACACGTACTGCAGGACTTCCTCGCGCCGTTCGTGTTCGAAGTCGACGTCGATGTCCGGCGGCTCGTTGCGTTCCTTCGACAGGAAGCGCGCCATCAGCAGCCGACTCTCGGCGGGATTCACCACGGTGATGCCCAGCGCGAAGCACACCGCCGAATTCGCCGCCGAGCCGCGGCCCTGGCAGAGGATCTCGCGCGATTTCGCGAAGCGGACGATGTCGTCCACGGTCAGGAAGAACGCTTCGTACTTCAGGTATTCGATCAGCGCGAGTTCGTCATCGATCTGCGCCACGATCTTCGCCGGCACGCCTTCGGGCCAACGCTCACGCATTCCTTGCTCCGCGCGTGCACGCAGCCAGCTGGTGGGCGTGTGGCCGGGTGGCACCAGTTCGGCGGGATAGTGGTATTCGAGGTCGTTGCCGAGGTCGAAGCGGCAGCGCCGCGCGAGTTGCACGGCGTTGTCGAGCAAGTGATGGGGATGGATGTTGCCGAGCGCGCGCCGCGTGCGCAGGTGGCGCTCGCCATTGCGGAACAGGTGTTCGCCGCAGTCGGCCAGCGTCATCCCATGGCGGATCGCGGTCATCGTGTCCTGCAGCACGCGCTGGCGGCGCACGTCCATGTGTACGTCGCCTGCGGCCAGCGGGATGAGCTGCAAGTCATGCGCGAGGGCGAGCAAGGCGTGCAGGCGGGCCTCGTCGTCCTGTTCGCGATGCAGCTCCACTGCAAGATGCGCGCGCTCGCCGAACACCGCGTGCAACCAGCGGCCTTCATTGGCATCGGGCTGCGCAGCGGGACACCACAGCGCGAATAGCCCGACGTCGGCATCGGCCAGCACGGTTTCGACATCCCCGCGCGTGAGCAGGTAACCGCCCTTCGGCGCGGCGCGGCGCGCGTGGGTGATCAGCCGGCACAGCTGCGTGTAGCCGGCGGCATGTTCGACCAGCAGCACGAACTTCATGCCGCAGCTCAGGACGAACTCGCTGCCGACGATCAGCTTCAAGCCGGTGGCGCGCGACGCCTCCAGCCCGCGCACGATCCCGGCCAGCGAGCACTCGTCGGTGATCGCCAGCGCCTCGTAGCCGCAACGGTGCGCGCGCTCGAACAGCTCTTCCGCGCTCGCCGCGCCGCGCAGGAACGAGAAGTCCGACAGGCAATGCAGCTCCGCGTAGGCGGGCAGGTCGTCGTGGTCGGGCGCGTCGTCGTTGGCCGCTTGCAGTGTGCGGCGTTGGGCGACCTGCCATGCGCGCGGCATGCGCCCGCCCGGGGTCTCGCGGTCCACGCCATCGACGGCATCGTCCCAGCTCACCGGGCGTCACTCATGCAAACCAGCCGTGCAGCATCCAGCCATCGCGTTCACCGGCCGGGGTGAACGCCCATGCGCGCTGGCCCTGCGCGGTTTCCAGCACGTAGTAATCGCGGCGTGCGTCCTCGCCATCCCACCAGCCGCTTTCCAGCCGCTCGGGCCCGGACAGGATGCGCAGGCGCGGGTCGCGCAGCGGCACCGGCTTTGGCAGCAGCCAGGTCGGGCGTGGTGGACGCGCAGGCGCAGTGTCGATGCGGGCGTCGTCGCCATCGACGCGTCGCCAAGCGCGTTCCGGGCGCGGGTCGCCGGTCGGCGCGATGCGATGCACGGCGTCGTCGCCGAGGCGCGCGCGCAGGCGCTCGCGCAGTTGCGGCCACGGCAGCGCCTGTTGCGCGCGCACGTCGAACAGGTCGCGGCTGGCCGGCACGAACGCCGGCAGCTCGCGCGCGAGCAGGCGCAGCGCGACCACCGGCTTCGGGATCGAGACGCGTTCCAGCCGGTTGCGGGTGACTTCGAACAGCATCGCCGGCTCGCGTTCGGCGGCGAGCAGGCCGACCTCGACATCGGTATGCGCGCGCGTGTCGTGCCTGTGGACGTCATGCTCCAGACGCAGGACGAAGCGCTGCACGCCGCCATCGCGGATCGACAGGCAGGTGCACAGGTCGCCGATCAGCCGGCGCAGCGGGAACAGCAGGGCGGTGTGGCTTTCGACCTCGTGGCCCAGTTCGATGCGCGCATCGAAATGATCCGGCGGCGCGTAGTAGCTCAACGCATCGTCGGCATCGCCGTACAGGCGGTCGAGGTGCGGCAGCAGTTCCGCACCGAAGCGCCGGCGCAGGCTCTCGCGCGGCAATTCGCGCAGGGTGCGCAGGTCGCGGATGCCCATCCGCTGCAGGCGTTCGCCGGTATCGCCCGGCAGCACCGCGCGACGCACCGGCACGCGATCCAGCAGCGCCTGCATCGCCGCCGGATTGGACACCGCCAGCCCATCCTGCAAGCCGGCCAGCACGCGCGCGGCGCGCGGCGTCGGCGCCATCGCGATGCGGTGGGCGAAGCCGAGCGCGGCCAGTTCCTCGCGCAGGCGCGCTTCGATGCGCGGCCATGGTCCGAGCAGGTGGAAACTGGCGCGCACTTCCAGCACGATGCAGCTGGCCCACTGCGCACTGACCAGCGAACTGTGGCGATACGCCCACGCGGCGAGGAACTGCTGCCAGCGCGCTTCGGCCTGCGGGTCATGCTCGACCGTCGCCAGCGTAGGCAGCAGCGCATGCGCCGCGGCCAGGCGCATGCCGGCGCGCAGCCCGGCCTGCGCCGCGCCGGCATTCACCGCATGCAGGGTGCGCAGTTGCGTGGGTCCGCTGGCCAGCGCCAGCGGCGCGCCGGGATCAGGCAAACGCCGGAGGACGGCGTCCAGCGCCAGCTGCGGCAGCACGATGCAGGCCCACAACATGCGCGCGGCTCAATGCAGGCCCGGCGCGAACGCGCGCGTGGGAGCCGGGCCGCCGCGGCATTTGCGCACGCGCCAGCCATCGCTGTCGTGTTCCAGCCGAAGCGCGGCCGGCGACGGATTCGCCGCGTGCTTGCGGTCGCGCAGCACGAAGCCGAGGCAGTCGCCGCTGTCCGCCGCCACCTGCAGGCGGCGCAAGGCCTGCGCATCCGCCTGCCGTGGCCAGCCGACCACGGCCGCGCAGGCACCGCTGCGCAGGCATTGCTCGAACGCCCACAGCGCATCGCGCGGCGTGGTTTCGATGACCTGCAATGCGCCGAGGTCGATGCCGGCCGCCTGCCACGCAGGCGCATACGGCAGGTAGGGCGGGGCGACCAACGCCAGCGTGCCGCCCTCGCGGCTGAGCCGTGCCAGCGTCGGCATCAGCAGGGCCAGTTCGCCGACGCCGTCCGCCGGCAGCAACAGTTCGGTCAATGCGCGTCGCGGCCAGCCGCGTTGCGGCAGCAGGGCATCGAGCGCGGCATGCCCGGTCGGTTCGCCGTCGCGGGTGGTCGCCGGATGACGCCCGGCATGCCAGAGCGTCTGCGCGGCCAGCAGCGAATCGAGGGAGGCGACGGCCTGCATCTCAGCCCTGCCGCAGCAGGCCGCAGTACACGCCTTCGATCGCGAAGTCCTGCCCGCGTTCGATCTCGATCGGCGCATGCGCGGGATTGCGCGGGAGCAGGCGCAGCCGTCGGGCGCTGCGCTGCAGGCGCTTGATGGTCAGCTCGCCATCGATGCGGGCGATGACCGTCTGGCCGTCGCGCGCATCGGCGCTGCGCTGCACGCCGACCAGGTCGCCTTCGAGGATGCCGTCGTCGATCATCGAATCGCCCTGCACCTTCAGCAGGTAATCCGGGGTGGGCGAGAACAGCCGGCGATCCAGCCACAGCTGCTGGTCCAGGCCGATGTCCGCGCCGAGCGGCTGGCCCGCGGCCACCCGGCCCAGTACCGCCAGCGGCAACAGGTCCGCCGGCCCGCCCGGCAGTCGCAGCCCGCGCGAGCGCCCCGTGGCCTGCTCCAGCAGGCCGTCGGCGACCAGTGCCTGCACGTGTTTCTGCGCGGCGTTGCGGGAGGCGAATCCGAAGGCCAGGGCGATTTCCGCCAAGCTTGGGGAGCGGCCGGCCACCAGCTCCCGCTGCAGGAAGGCGAGGACGGCGGCGCGTTGCGGCGAGAGGTGGTCGATGGCATCCATGGTGTACATTTGTACACCCATGGGTCGCACAAGGCGAGACCGGCAAACGCCGGCCTCGCTGTCACGCGGTCTTGCGGTACCTCAGCCCGGCGCGCGTGCCGGATTGGGCAGCAATCCGCCCGGGTACTTGCGGCGCAGCATCACGGTCTGCAGCACCAGCACCACCGCGATCCCGACCGCGACCCATGCGGCGGTCTGCGCGCCGGGCATGTCGTTGCCGGACTGCTTCACGTACACCGCCGCCAGCGCCCACAGCGCGGCGACCACGTAGTCCACGTTGCCGCGCATGCGCAGGTTGACCATCAGCAGCATCAGCGCGGCCAGCCCGAAGATCGCCAGGCTCCACGGCAGTTGCTGGGTGGTTGAGGCCAGTTCGTAGGCCACCACCACCTGCGCCAGGTTGAGGAAGGCGGCCAGCGACAGCCAGCCGGCATGCAGCGACAGTGGCAGCCACGCCCACATCCACTGGCCTTCCTGCGGCGTGCGGTCGTGCGACAGGATCATCGCGCAGCGGATCAGGCAGAAGGTGGCGCCGAAGATCACCAGCAGGCACAGCCAGAACTGCGACATGGCGAACAGCGGCATCCACAGCGTGGTCAGCGCGAAACCGCCGGCGGCCCATGGCGCGATGCGGGTCAGGGTGTCGTCGCTCTTGCGGGTGCCGGTGAGTTGCCACCCCGCGTAGGCGAGGTCGAGCAGGAAGATCAGCCCCCAGATCGCGAACGCGTAACCGGCGGCGACCAGCAGGGTCGGGTAGCGATCCGACATCGTCCCGTTATCGGGGCCGAAGGTGCCGCTGTTGGTGAGCCAGGCCACGACGGGCATGGCGATGGCGGCGAGCAGCACGAGCAGGCGCATGGCAAAGGCTCCTTGGTCGAGAGGTTGGGTGGCGACTTTGGGCATACGCGCGTGATGCCGGGGTGGATGCATCAGGGGCGTTGCAAGGCTTTCCGCTTCGCCTCGACCTCGCCGCGTACATGGCAATCGTGCTGGTGGTCGTTGACCAGGCCCATCGCCTGCATGAAGGCGTACATCGTGGTCGGGCCCACGAACTTCCAGCCGCGCTTCTTCAGGTCCTTCGACAGCGCAATGGCTTCCGGTGCGGTGGTGAAGGTGCGCAGCACGTCGACGGTGAGTTTCTTCGGGCGCTTGCGGGTGTCGACTTCGTACTGCCAGAAATAGCGCGCCAGCGAACCGAACTCGCGCTGCAACTCGATCGCGCGGCCGGCGTTGTGGATCGCCGCCTCGATCTTGCCGCGGTGGCGGACGATGCCGGCATCGCCCAGCAGGCGCTCCACGTCGCGTTCCGTGTACCTCGCGACCTTGTGGAAATCGAAGCCGTCGAAGCCGGCACGGAAGTTGTCGCGCTTCTTGAGGATGGTGATCCAGCTCAGGCCGGCCTGGAACCCTTCCAGGCTGATCTTCTCGAACAGGCGCACGTCGTCGGTGACGGGACGTCCCCATTCGTGGTCGTGGTAGCCGTCGTAAAGATCGGAGCCGTCGCTCCAGAAACAGCGTTGCAACGCGGCGGCCGCTTTCGGCATCTCTGTCTCCTGCAGGGTGCGGGCAGGTTAGCTGAACGATTCCCATCGATTGCGACACGCATGACTTCCTGCCCATGCGCTGCATTGATTTAGTGTTTTACATTACCAGCACACCAGCAAACCAGTACAGGAGACGTTCATGTTCCGCACCCAGTCCCCCACCCCGGCCGCCTATGTCGAGCGCCGCCTGACCCCGCGCCGCGGGGACGGCGGAGCAGAGCCGGCCCGCATCCACCGCGAACGCGACTTCGGCGTTGGCTACGGCAACAGCAGCGGGTACGCGAGCAACCGCAGCTACACCACCCCGCAGGCCACGTACTTCCGCTGCCGCTGAGTTCCAGGGCCGCCGGCCGGGTCGCGACTCCCCGCGCGACTCGGCCGGTTATCCCGCCAGGCCACGCTTCCTCGTCGTGCGGATGCGGACCGACCGCCCCATCGGTTCGCATCCGTGCGGCACCTGGGGCAAACCCCCAAGGCTTTTTCGGGTCACGTACCGCCCGGGCTGCTCTCCCCGGCCGCCTTGGCGGCACGTGTACCCCCGATGTTGTCGGCCAGGAAGTCCAGCAGCGTCGTGTAGAAGGCTCGACGGTGGTCCTCGGTGTAGAAGCCATGGCCCTCGCTGTCGAAGTACAGGGTCTGGACCGGCTTGCCGGCATCGCGCAGGGCGCGTGCCATCGCCTTGCTGTGCGAGATCGGCGCGATCACGTCGGCGCCGCCCGCCGCCAGCAGCACCGGCACCTTGATCCGCGAGGCCATTTCGGTGGGTGACCGCGCCGCCAGCGTGCTGCGTTCTCCCACCCAGTCGTCCATCCAGTTGCGGACCCACTTGGCATCGCGCGAATCCTCGCGATGCTTGGCTTCCAGGTCGTACACGCCGACATACCCCACCGCGCAGCGATACAGGTCGGGTTCCTTCGCCACGCCCATCAGGGCGGCGTAGCCGCCATAGCTGGCGCCATAGATGCAGATGCGTGCGGGATCTGCGATGCGTTCGGCGATCGCCCAGCGGGTGGCGTCGGTCAGGTCGTCCTGCATCGCGCCGCCCCACTCGCGTGCGCCGGCCTGGTGGAACGCCCGGCCGTAATTGCCAGAGCCGCGGAAATTGATCCGCAGCACGGCGTAGCCGGCCTCGGCCAGCAGCTGGGTGTCGTCGTCGAACGCCCATTGGTCGAAGATGCCGAACGGCCCGCCGTGCGGCAGGACCACCATCGGCAACGGGGTCGTTTCCTTCGCGCCGAACGGCAGGGTCAGGTAGCCATGCAGGACCAGGCCGTCGCGGGCCTTGACCGTGATCGCACGTGCCTTCGGCAGCTTGGCCGGATCGAACCACTCGCGCTGGATGAACACGTCCTTCGCCGACATCTTCGCGGGGTCGAAGAGGTAGGTGTCGCCCGGGGTGCGGTCGTTCCAGGCCTGCACCAGGGCCACGCCGTCGCGGGTATGCGAGGTGACGTTCACGGCGTGGTCCGGAAAGGCCTTGGCCAGCGCGCGATACACCCGCGAGGCGGGCGCACTGTCGTCCAGCATGCGGGTCTGCACGCCCCCTGACATGAACTGCACGCCCAGCACGGTGTGCCCGTCGCGGTCATGGATGATCGCGTAGGGATCCACGGTGGCATCGCGCAACACCTGCTTGCGGTCGTCGGTGGCGATGTCCCAGGCCACCAGCGCACCCGGGCCGTCCTCCGTCGATGAATTGAAGTAGGCGATGCGCCCATCGGCGGAAAAACCGACCGGGGTGTCCACGCGCCGGCTGCTGCTTTCGTCGTTGACCAGCCGCCATTCGGACTGGTTGTCGTCGCGGTAGTAGAGCTTGCTGTAATTGTCGTTCTGCGCGCCCTGCGCGAAGCGGACCTGGCCCTGGGCATCGGTCAGGAACACGGCGCGGTTCACCGGCGCGGTGGCGATGCGCTTGCGCCGGCCGTTGTTCACGTCCATCAGGTCGACCGTGGTCAACGGATTGGTGCCCAGCTTCCAGGCGGAGATGAGCACGTTCTCGTCATCCCCCGGCAGCGAATCGATCAGGTCGGTCATTTCCCATGGGCCGGCGTTACCGATCACGGTGACCAGCCCGGGTTGCGGCTTGGGCCCGACCAGCTGCTTGCCGCGCTTGCCGTCCACCCCGATCGAGAACAGTTGCCCGGTCCGATAGGGCTGGTCGCGGCTGCCGAAGCGCTCGGCCATGGCGATCACCACCTGGTGGTCGTTGACCCACCAGAAATCGGCAACCACCGAATCCTTGATCCCGCTGGCGCCATTGACGATCTTCTTGTCCGAGCGCCGAAGCAGGGCCAGGCCCACGCTGTCCTCGAGCTGCACGGTGGCCGCGTAGTACTGGCCGTCCGGCGAGATCTTGATGCGCCCGTAGCCATCCTGCTTCAGGTAAGGATCCAGCTTCACCTGGGCGTGGGCGGCCGGGATGAGCAGCACTAACGCCAGCAATCCGAGAATGCGTGTCCGCATGGGCGCCCTCCTGGCGCGATGGTCAGCGGCGAGTCTAAGGGCGCATCCGCGCCGCGGCATGGACCAGGTCCGGGAAGAACGCCCCGAAGGCGGCATCGATCGCTGTTTCCTCGACGCGCAGCACGTCCAGGCAGGCCACCAGCTTGTCGCCATTGCGCGACAGCCGGGTGGCGATGCCGCGCACCGCGTGGTCCACGTTGCCACGTTGCGCATACGAGCCCAGCCAGTCGTGCGCGGCCATGCGCGGGGCGATCGCCTGCAGGCGCGGCGGAAGTGCTTCGCGATGGGCGTCCAGCACGCGGTAGACGCGCGCAGTGAAATCGCCGAGCGGTGCATCGTTCCAGCGTACCCAGCCGCGCGCCAGGCAATGGTCGAAATACACGTCGAGCACGATGCCGGCATAGCGACGCAGGCCGGCGGCATCGAACAGCCCGCGCGCTGCGACCACCGCCGGGTGCGCATCGGTGTACTGGTCGATGCGGCGATGGCGGACGATCTCCGCGCGCACGGCCGGTGGCCAGTCCTGGAGTGCGGATTGGCCGAACACGAAATCGCCGAGGATCGCGCCGAGGATGGCGTCGTCCGAATGGCGTGCCAGCCAGGCGTGGGCGAGGTAGTTCATCGGCCGATGTTAACGGCCCGCGGCGATCCGGCCTTCAGCGTGGCGTGGTTAGTACGCGCTGGAAGAATTCGGTGGAACGCTCCTGCAACGCCTTGCGGTCATGGCCGATGCCGGGTACCAGTTCGAAACGCGCATCCGCGCCTGCTCGTGCGTACAGCGCTTCGGCATGCGTCCAGCGGGCGAGCGGGGTGTCGCCGAACAGGCGGTCCACTTCCGCGGACATCGGCGTGTCCCAGCCGTCCTCGAAATCCAGCGAGTCGTTATCGTCGGCGTCGCCCATGTAGAGATACTGCGGCACGCGCGCGAACGCGGCGGCATCGAACGGCCTCCCGGTCAGTGCGGACAGGTCGGCGACGCCGGCCGGATACGGCAGGGCATCCACGCCGACCTGCGCCACCGGCGCGATAGGCCAGCCGCCGGGCGAACCGATGCTCGCCGCGCGCACGCGATCCGGGTGCAAGGCGGTGAAGCGATTGGCGAACATCGCGCTGGCGGAGAAGCCCTGCAACAGCACTTTCTCATCGACCGGCGTGCCGGCGTTCCGCAGGCGTACGCGGGCATCATCGATCATCGCGATCAGTTGCAGGTCGAGCCTTTCGAGCAAAGGCTCACGGGTGGTCAGCACGTCGCGGTCGAGCGCATGCGTGTACACCTTCCAGTCGCTGGCGGTGCGCGGAAACGCCGGCACCAGCAACGCCACGCCCAGTTCGTCCGCGATGCGCTTGCGCTCGAAGCCGGTCATCCATGCATCGCGGCGGTGCAGGCCGATGTCATCCGAGGTGCGCCCGGAATTGTTCGGCTGCACCAGCAGGACCGCCTTGCCGTTGGCGTCGCGATGCAGCGTCTCCGGCACGTACAGGTAGTAATCGGAACGGAAGCCGACGCGTGCGTCCGCGGCGATGTGCTCTACCCGCCATGCGTAAGGGCCGAGCAGCACGGCGACGCCCACGATGGCAAGCAGCACCAGGCCCAGCATCACCTTCGGTGCCAAGCGCAGGAATCGCCGCAGCGCCATCAGCGTGCCTTGCCCGCAGTCGCAGGCTGGCAGTCCGCACCGAGTGCCGCGGCGGTGGTCGCCACGCACGGGCGGAAGTCGATCAGGCCGGCCGCCTGGTGGCTTTCGCCGCTGGGCACGCTGAAGCGTTGCAGTGGGGCCAGCTGGCAGTCGGCCTTGCCCGAGCACGCCTCGGGATAGAGCGTGTAGTGGCAGATGCCGCTGCTGCTCTCGACGCAATCGAATCGGGCCACGCCGTCCTGCACATGCGCCTTGCTGGTCAGGTGCACCTGGTCGCTGTCGATGCGGCTGGTGTACGTGGTGCCGCCAATCGAGCAGCCGGACAGGGCGAGCAGGAACTGCAGCAACGCGATGAACTTGGACATGGGATGCCTCGTGTCGATGGCGCGCGGCGCGCGCGGAGTGACGACTGCCGTCGAACCGACGGTTTACATCTGCTTGAACAGGGCCATGAATGGCTGGCTGACCGCCAGCGTTTCCGGGCGGTGCTTCAGCCGCAACGTGCCGCGTCCGCTGTCGTCGCGGAGGATCCCGGCGACTGCCTTCAGGTTGACGATGGTCGAGCGGTGGATCTGCTTGAACGTGGCCGGGTCGAGCCGGGGCAGGAGTTCGCGCAGCGGCGTGCGCAGCAGCGCTTCGCCGTCGGCGGTGACCACGGTGGTGTACTTCTGGTCGGCGTGGAAATAGATGACCTCGTCGACCAGCACCAGGCGCGTTTCGCGACCGGCGCTGGCGGTCAGCCAGGTCAGCGGTTCCGGCGAACCCGCCGGGTCCGGCATCGCGCCGAGCTTGTCGAGCAGGGCGGCCAATGTCGCCGCATCCGGCAGGGTGTCCTGCGCCTGCAGCCGCGCCACCGTGGCGTCCAGCCGTTCCGGCTTGACCGGCTTGAGCAGGTAGTCGATGGCGCCGCGGTCGAAGGCATCGATCGCGTACTGGTCATAGGCGGTGACGAAGACGATGCGCGTGCGCGGACTCGCCTCGGCGGCGGTGGTGGCGACTTCCAGGCCGGTCAGGCCGGGCATGCGGATGTCCAGGAAGGCGACGTCCGGCTGGTGCTCGGCCAGGGCTTCCACCGCGCTGGCGCCGTCTTCGCATTCGGCGACGATGCGCAGCGATGGCCACGCGCGCTGGAGTTCGGCGACCAGGGCGTGGCGCAGCAGCGCCTCGTCCTCGGCCACGATGCAGGTGCGGATGTCAGCCATGTGCGTTGCGTCCATTGGCCGGCACGGTCAGCGTGGCGGCCACGCCGGCGGGGAAATTGGCGACCACGGCCAGGTTGGCTTCGCCGGCATAGCGCAGGCGCAGGCGCTCGCGCACGTTTTTCAGGCCGATCCCGGTGCCGCTGGTCTTGCTGTTGAAGCCTTCGCCGTTGTCGGCCACGGTGACCGCCACGGTGTTGTCGTCGCGGCGTGCGCGGATCCACACGGTGCCGCCGCCGGTGCGCGGCTCCAGGCCGTGCTTGATCGCGTTCTCCACCAGCGTCTGCAGCATCATCGCCGGCATCGGCGTATTGCGCAGGGCTTCTGCCACGTCGGTCTGCACGTCGAGGCGGTCGCCCATCCGCACCTTGAGGATCTCCAGGTAGGCGAGCGCGCGTTCGAGTTCCGCGCCGAGCGTGGACATCTCGCCTTCTGCATTCGGCAGCGAGCGGCGCAGGTACTGGATGAGATGGCCGAGCATCGCCTCGGCACGGACCGGATCGCTGCGGGTCAGCAGTTGCGCGCTGGCCAGCGTGTTGTAGAGGAAGTGCGGCTCGACCTGCGCGTGCAGCAGGTTGAGCTTGGCCTCGGTCAGTTCCTTCTCGGTTGCGGTCTGCGCGGCGCTGGCCTGCTCGCCGCGGCGGCGCTCGCCGATGCGGCGGGTGATCGCGCGGACGATGGCCTCGGCGTTCTCGTAGTTGGTGCCGTCATCGACCAGGAACCAGTCGCTCCACGCCGGATTCTCGGGTTCGCAGATCAGGGTGACCCGACCGCTGTCCCCGGCCGGCGTGACCGTGGCCTGCAACTGGTTGCGCGGCAGGCCGAACCACAGCAACGGGTTCCAGCGCCGCAGCGGGTGTTCGCCATAGGTGCGCGGCCGCGCCACCTTGGCCTTCACCTGCAGGCTGTCGCGCGCGCTCTGGATCTGTTCGGCACCGGGCAGTTCGCGGATCGCGGCGTCCAGCAGGTCGAAGGCCTCGCCGGCCTCCAGCGGGATCTCGACCAGTCGCTTCTGGCGGTTGCCGAGGGCGTCGCCATCGATGTGGCCTGCGATCAGGCGCACGCGGCGCAGGTGCGAGAACGCACCGCCGACGACCAGCGCCATCGTTGCCATCGACACCAACACGATCGGCAACTCGAAGCGCCCAAGCAGCGGGATCGACGAATACAACGAGGCAACCACCAACACCACCAGGCCCCAGGCGATGGCGATGCGGAGGACGAAGCCGATGCTTTTGAACATGGTGGGCGTTGGTCGTTGAAGGAGTGCCGCGAGGATAGTGGGGCATCGCGGGGATGGAAGCCGCACTGCGACGGAACCCGCGTCCGTGGCGACGAAGCCGGAGGCTGGCGGCATCGGCCGTTGGCCGCGTCCCGGTCCGGCGTGGCGATGGGCGGTCCAGCCGCAGGCACGGGCGGCTGGACGCTTCGCGCTAGACTGCCGCACGAGGGGTGGCATGTCACAGCCGGCGATCGACAACCTGCGCACCGACGCACCCGGCCTGCCCTGGGCCGAGCAGGAGGCGCGCGACCGGCGTGCACGCCTGACCGAGCTGCTGGCGCGGGTCTCGCGCGAAGCCGCAGAAGGCGAAGACCTGGAAGCGGTGTTGCGGCGGATCGTGGACTGCCTGGTCGAGCGCATGCCGGTGGCGCTTGCCAGCATCGTCCTGCTCAACGAGGCGTGCACGCATTTCGTGCACGAGGTCTGGGCCGGCGAGCTCACCCTCAACGTGCTGCAGCCCGCCGATGACTGGCCGGTCAGCAAGGGGGCAGCCGGGCGTTGCGCACGCACTGGCGTGGCCCAGCTGATCGCGAATGTCGACCTCGACCCGGATTACCTGGCCGGCAACAGCGAAGTGCGGTCCGAATACCTGGTGCCGATCCGCCATCGTGGCCGCCTGCATGGCGTGCTCAACATCGAGAGCACGCAGTCGGATTTCTTCTCCGCGGAAGCCTGCGAGGTGTTCGATGCGATCGCCGCGCAGGTCGCCGGCACCATCCACCTGGCGCGGGTGGTGCGCGAGCTGGAAGTGGCCAACCGCAAGCTGCAGGCATTGTCGATGCAGGACGGCCTGACCGGCATCGCCAACCGCCGCCAGTTCGACACGGCCCTGCAGCAGGTGTGGGCGCGGTTGGTCAAGGGCAGCGTGCCGCTGGCCTTGCTAATGGCGGATGCCGACTGGTTCAAGGCGCTCAACGACACCGCCGGGCACCTGCATGGCGATGAATGCCTGCGGGCGCTGGCCCGGCTGTGCGCGGCGCAGCTGCGCGACGAGGACGACCTGGTCGCGCGCTTCGGCGGCGAGGAATTCGTGCTGCTGCTGCCGGGCCGCGACCTGGAAGCGGCGGTGGCGGTGGGCGAGGCGCTGCGCAAGGCGGTGGCCCGCGAGCGGCTGGCGCATCCGGCCTCGCCGATCGCACCCTATGTGACCGTCAGCATCGGCGCCGCGGCGACCTGGCCCTCCGAGGGCGGCGAGCCTGATGGCCTCCTCCTGGCCGCCGACCGGGCGATGTACGCGGCCAAGGCGCGCGGCCGCAACTGCGTGGTGGCGAAGTACGTGGGTTGACCCGTTTTGGGTGGGGCATGACCTCCGGCCCGCGCACGCGCGGTGCAGGCGCGCATGATGCGGTCATCGCCTGATTGTCCACGGAGTTCCGCCATGCGCACCTTGCTGCTCGCGTCCTGTGTTGCCGTTGCCCTCCTGTCCGGTTGTGCCGGCGTCAGCATCAACGAATCCGCAGGCATCGAACGCGTCCTGGCCAACCCCGCGCGCAGCGCCTCGGACCGCGAGCGCGATGCCCGCGACAAGCCGGCCGAGGTGCTGGCCCTGGCCCGCTTCAAGCGCGGTGACACCGTGGCGGACATCCTCTCGGGCGGGGGTTACTACGCCGAGATCCTGTCCGGCATCGTCGGACCCGGCGGCAAGGTGCTCCTGGTCAACAACCCGGGTTACGAGAATTTCGGCAAGAAGGGCCTGGCCGAGCGCCTCGCCGCCAATCGGCTCCCGAATCTGACCCATGTGGTCGGGCCGAGCGACGCGCTGGGCATGGGCGACCGCGTGCTGGATGGCGCGGTGATCGTGATGTCCTACCACGACCTGTACTGGGTCGACGAGAAGGAGGGCTGGCCGAGGGTCGATGCAGGCCTGTTCCTCGACCAGGTCGCACGTGCGCTGAAGCCAGGCGGTGTGCTGCTGGTGGTCGACCACAGCGCGAGGCAGGGTACCGGGAGCGCCGATGCGCAGGCCCTGCACCGCATCGACGAGCAGTTCGCCATCGCCGACTTCCGCAAGCACGGGCTCGAGTGGGAAGCGGCGATCCCGGTCCTGCGGAATCCCGATGATGACCGCAGCAAGAACGTGTTCGACCCGGCGATCCGCGGCAGGACCGATCGCTTCGTGCATCTTTACCGCAAGCCGGAGTAGCCGCAGGCGCCACGGAGCATGCTCACTCGCGGCGTACCCGCAGGTAGCGCGCGAATCGCGGGGTGCCCTTCGCGGTCAGCCCGTCGTAGCGGAACGTGACCGTGCTGCCGATCGCGGGTGGCGCGGCGCGTTCGGCATCGTGCAGGCCGCTGCCCAGCGCGAAGCGGCGTCCATGCGCGTCCTCCACCAGCAACGCGCCGACCATCCCGTGGTACTTGCCCTTGCCCGGGCGGTAGCCGACCACGCGGGCCTCGGCATCGTCCCAGCGCTTGTACTTCAGCAACTGGTCGCTGCGCCCGGCGCGGTAATGCGCGTTGGCGTGGTGCAGCATCAGGCCCTCGCCACCACCACTCGCCACCGAGCGCAGCCACGCGTCCAGTTGCGCGCGCTCGCTGAAATGGAGCTGGGCGATGCGCTGCAGGCGCGGCGATGCTGTCTCTTCCACCAGGACGCGCAATTCCCGCGTGCGGCTGGCGAAGGCATGCGGCGATGCCGGCAGGTCGAAGGCCATGAAGCGGACCTGCCGCCAGCCCGCCGCGTCGCCGCGCAGGGCGCGGACCAGGTCACTGATGTCCTGGAAGCGTCCACGCCCGATCCAAAGCTCGCCGTCGATCGCCTGAGCCGGCCAGCCGGCGGTGAACCAGGCGGGTGCATCGATGCGATTGCCGGCACGGGTGACCAGCTGCCGGCCGTCCCAGCGTGCGCGCACGCCGTCGAGTTTCTCGCTGACCAGCCAGGCGGCGATGTCGATGTCGTCGGTGATCCGGCTGGCGAGCATCGGGGCGGGCGCCGCTCGGAGGGGCGAGGCGGCGTGCGCGGCCGGTTGCGAGGCGAGCAGCAGCAGGGCAAGCAGGGCGGGGCGCAGGTCCATGGCACGTCGTCGGCGTTGGAGACGTGGCCAGCTTCGTGCGGCGAGGGTCGAACGACCGTCGGCCGGCAACCCGCGCGTGGGTCAGGGTTTCCCGCGTCGTCAGTGGGCGCCGACCTGCACGCGCACCGCCTGCATGTCGCGCACCGGGCGGACTTCGATGCTGCCGAACTGCGACCATGGGAACGCGCGGGCGATCTCCATCGCGGCCTCGATATCGGCCGCTTCGACCAGGTTGAAGCCGGCCAGGAACTCGCGGGTTTCCGCGAACGGGCCGTCGGTGATCCGCGACACCCCATCGCGGACACGCAGCGTGCGCGCGCTGCCCGGATCCTGCAGTTGCTGCGAGCCATGCAGGCAGCCGGCATCGCGCAGCGCATCCGCCTTCTCGAAGCAGCCGCGCATCAACCGGTCGTACTCCTCCGCCGGCAATTCGGCCAGGCGTTCCGGGTCGATGTAGATCAGGGTCAGGAATTGCATCGCGGGCTCCGGATCGTGGCGCGGTCGGGGGATGATGCAGGGCGAGGTGGCAGGCGACAACCTGAATGCGAGCGGCCGTCCACCGTGCCCGCTTCGTTGGGGATGACAGGAAATTTTTTCGACGGCGTGTCGATCGCGGTCGCCATCGTCCGTCGTGTTGCAGGAAGGGCGGAGTCACACCCGATCCAACCAGGGAGCGCGAGATGAAAGTGATGGTGCTGGTGAAGGCCACCGATGCGTCCGAAGCCGGCGTCATGCCGACTGCCGAGCTGTTCGAAGCCATGGGCAAGTTCAACGAGGAGCTGGTCAATGCCGGGGTCATGCTGGCTGGCGAGGGATTGAAGCCGACTTCGCACGGCACGCGGATCGCCTTCGATGGCCCGTCGCGGCGGGTGATCGACGGCCCGTTCGCGGAGACCCGCGAGCTGGTCGCCGGCTTCTGGCTGTGGCAGGTGCGTTCGATGGACGAAGCGATCGAGTGGGCCAAGCGTTGCCCGAATCCGATGCCCGGTCCGTCCGAACTGGAAATCCGCCCCCTCTACGAAGCCGAGGACTTCGGTACCGAATTCACCCCCGAGCTGCGCGAACAGGAAGACCGCCTGCGCGAGCGCCTCGGCAACTGACCCGACACGTGACAGGAGCGACCCGATGAAACTGATTCCGTACCTGATGTTCCGCGAGGGAAAATGCCAGGAGGCCTTCGCGTTCTACGCAAGGGCCCTGGGTGGCGAGATCGTCTCGACCGCGACGTATGGCGACATGGGGCCGGACATCCCGGAGCCGATGCGGCCCTTCATCGCCAACATCCAGTTGCTCGCCGGCGGCGCCATGATCATGGGCGCGGATGCGATGGAGAATCCAGAGGGCCAGGCCACGACCTCGGTCAACATCGAGGTGGACAGCATCGAGGACGCCGAGCGCATCTTCGCCGCGATGTCGGACGGCGGCCAGGTGCGGATGCCGCTGGCCGAAAGCCAGTGGGCGCTGCGCTTCGGCATGTTCGACGACCGCTACGGCCAGCCGTGGATGATCAACCTGATGAAGCCGGCGCCCTGAGCGCGCGCCAGGCCAAGGACGATCCGATGCCCCGCAACCTCTACGTCAACCTGCCGGTGAAGGATCTCGATCGCACCGTCGAGTTCTTCACCGTGCTCGGTTTTGCGTTCAACCCGATATTCACCGACGAGAACGCCGCCTGCATGATCGTCAACGACAACACCAGCGTGATGCTGCTGGTCGAATCGTTCTTCGCGACCTTCACCAGGAAGCCCATCGCCGATGCGAAGGCCGTGACCGAAACCTTGCTGGCGCTCTCGCTGGACAGTCGCGCCGAGGTCGACGACTTCGTGGCCAGGGCCATCGCCAAGGGCGCCGTCGAGTACGCCGAGCCGCGCGACCTGGGCTTCATGTACCAGCGCGGCATCGCCGACCTCGACGGACACCAGTGGGAAGTGTTCTTCATGGACGAATCGCAGTTCCCCGGCGCCTGAACCAGGCGCATCACATGTGGCGCGGCAAGCGTTGCCGCGCCCTGCACAAGGAGCAATCCGATGAATGCATCCAACCCGGTGGTCTGGTTCGAGATCTACACCGACGACCTGGCCCGCGCGCGCGCCTTCTACGAAGCCGTGCTCGGCGTGACCCTGGAACCGTTGCCGATGCCCGGCGGCATGGACGGCTTCCAGATGCTGGCCTTCCCCGCGAACATGGAGAGCCACGGCGCGAGCGGCACCTTGTGCAAGATGGAAGGGGTCTCGCCCGGCGTGGGCGGCACCCTGGTCTATTTCAGCTGCGCCGATTGCGCGGTGGAAGCCGGGCGCGTCGAAGCGGCTGGCGGCAGGCTGCACCAGGCCAAGATGTCGATCGGGGAGTACGGCAGCATCGCCCTGGCCTTCGACACCGAAGGCAACATGTTCGGCCTGCATTCGATGGGTTGAGCACGACTTGCGCGTGGTGGCGGGCGATGCTGAGATCGGCGGCGTGAACGCCGCCGCCGTCCATCGCCGCCTCGACGCCCTGTGGCGGATGGAATCGCCGAAGCTGCTCGCCCGGCTGGCGCGCATCACCGGCAACATCGACACCGCCGAGGAGCTGGCGCAGGACGTGCTGGTCGTTGCGTTGGAGCGCTGGCCGCGCGAGGGCGTGCCGGACAACCCCGCGGCATGGCTGATGACGGCGGCGAAGCACCGCGCCATCGACCACGTGCGCCAGCGCCAGCTGCACGCGCGCAAGCAGGACGAATACGGTGTCGAACTGGAATTGCACGGAGCCGACATGCAGGGCGACGATGCGCAACGGCTGGCGGACGACGACATCGGCGACGACCTGCTGCGCCTGCTGTTCACCAGCTGCCACCCGCTGCTGCCGATGGAGTCGCGGGTCGCGCTGACCCTGCGCATGCTCGGTGGACTCAGCACGCCGGAGATCGCCCGCGCCTTCCTGCAGCCGGAGCCCACGGTGGCGCAGCGCATCGTCCGTGCCAAGCGCACGCTTGCGGAGAAGCAGGTGCCGTTCGAGGTGCCGCGCAAGGCCGAGTTGCCGGAGCGCCTGGATGCCGTGCTGGAAGTGCTCTACCTGGTCTTCAACGAAGGCTATGCGGCGACCAGCGGTGATGACTGGATGCGCCCGGCGTTGTGCGAGGAAGCGCTGAGGCTGGGCCGCGTGCTGGTCGGGCTGTTGCCGAACGAAACCGAAGCGTTGGGGCTGTTGGCATTGATGGAGTTGCAGGCCTCGCGCATGCCGGCGCGTACCCAGGCGGACGGCACGCCGATCCTGCTGCCCCAGCAGAACCGGTCGCGCTGGGATCGCCTGCAGATCCAGCGTGGCCTGCAGGCGCTGGTGCGTGCGCAACGCCTGGGGGGTGCCGATGGCCCGTATGCGTTGCAAGCCGCGTTGGCTGCCAGCCATGCGCGCGCGCGGCGCTTCGACGACACCGACTGGACCGCGATCGCGGCGCTGTACGCACGACTGATGCAGGTCGCACCGTCTCCGGTGGTCGAGCTCAATCGCGCGGTTGCGGTGGCCAAGGCGCAGGGACCGCAGGCCGCGTTGGCCATTGTCGAGGGCCTGGCCGCGGAACCGAAACTGCGCGACTACGCGCCGCTGCCGGCGGTGCGCGGCGACCTGCTGCAACAACTCGGTCGCCTGGATGAGGCACGCGTCGAATTCGAGCGTGCCGCCGCACTGACCGCAAACGCCCGCGAAAGCACCGTGCTGCTTGCGCGCGCGGCGGCCTGCGACGCCGCCTGAAACGACAAAGCCGCCTTGCGGCGGCTTCGTCAGGATCGCTTCGGATGGGTCAGCGCGCAGCGGTGCGCCAGTCGCTGCGCAGCCAGCTGTCGACCATGCGCTTCTCGTAGCGCAGCGGGTCGGTGTCGTTCACGCGCGAGGCATTCATCAGGAAGGCCGGGTCGGACAGCTTGCGCTCGCCTTCCGCCAGCACGGTACCGTCGGCATCCACCTCGCGGAAGCGCAGGGTCATGCGCGGCGGGTACATGTCGCGGATGATTCGGGTGTCCTGCAGGTTCGGGCCCAGCCACGGCTCGTACTGGCCGGCGCGCTTGATGTCGACGATGGTCAACTCCAGCCGATGGCCGGCGGGCAGGGTTTCTTCGGCTTCCTTGCGCATGTAGGTGGCCAGCGTGTTCAGCCAGTTGCCTTCGGTTGCCGCCCAGCGGTTGCCGCTGTGGCGCACCTCGGTGAATCGTGCCGGATCTTCCCAGGAGACGCTGACCGGGCCGGCCGCAGGCAGGGCGCGGGGCGCATCGGCCGCGAGCATGCTGGTGTTGCCGGTGGATGCGCAGGCACCCAGGGCGAGGACCGTGGCGAGCAGCAGGGGCAGGGTGCGCAGGCGGTTCATGGCAGGACTCCGGTGGCTGGACGCGACGAGTTTGCGCCCGCAACGTGATGGCGGGCGCGGTTCGGCGACGTTCAGTCAGCCGGCGTTTCGTCGGAGGCCACGCTGTCCAGGAACCAGGCTTCGACCGTGCCCTTGAACTTCATCGTCATCGGCTGCCCGCGACGGTCGAGGGAGCGTCCCGCCGCCATCCGCACCCAGCCTTCGCTGATGCAGTATTCCTCGACGTTGTTGCGCTCCATGCCGTTGAAGCGGATGCCGATGCCACGTTCCAGCACGGCCGCGTCATGGAACTTGCTGCGCGGATCGTTGGACAGGTGGTCGGGCGGGGTGTCGGTGGTGGCGTTGCTTGCGTCGGTCATCGGGATGCTGCCGGCCTTTGGGGGCCGACAGCATACCCGCCGCGGCCCGCTCAGCCGAGCTTGCGGGCGGCGGCGAAGGAACCCAGGTTGCCGATGCCGACCGCGCCGACCAGCACCGCGATCACGCCGGGGGTGATCTCGCGCCAGCCGGCGGCCTCGACGATCGCAAAGCCGATCGACAGCGCGACCAGGGTGATGCCCCAGCGCAGCGAGGACAGGCGGCGGTTCACCTCGTCGCCCTCCAGGATGCTGCGGACCAGGTCGGGTGCGCCATTGCTGGACACCAGCTGCTTGCGCACGCGGGCGTCGACCACCGCCTTGATCGAATAGGCGATGCAGGCGAACAGGGTGATCGGGATGAGCAGTTCGAAATTCATGGGATGTCCTCGGTGGGTCGGGCCGGCCATGCGGGCCGTTCGGGCAAAGAGATACGGCCGCCGCGGGGTCGGTTGCAGCCGCCAGCGGGACATCCGTCGACAAGTCCTTGCAACCGATGCCGCCCCGGGCGTATCCCATGCGCCATGGATGCCGATCGCGCCCTCGTCGAAGCCGTGCTCGCGAACCGCGCGGGCGCGTTCGAGCAGCTGGTGCGCGAGTACCAGGGGCTGTGCTGGCACGTGGTGCAGCGGATGGTGCGACATCCCGAGGACACCCGAGAGTTGTGCCAGGAGGCGTTCCTGCGCGTGCACCGCTACCTGCACCAGTACCGCTTCGACAGCCCGCTGAAATCGTGGATCGGCCAGGTGGCGTATTCGGTGGCCAAGCGCCACCTGGAGCGCAAGCGCATCGCGCTGGCCGATGTGCATGTCGGCGCAGGCATGGACGAGGACGACGGTCCGTCCCTGCTCGACAATCTCGGCGACGGCACCGACCTGCAGGAGGCGCATGCGCAGGCCGGCGAGGAGCGCGAGCTGCATGCCGCGATCGAGCGCCTGCCGCCGCTGCAACGCACGATCCTCACGCTTTACCATCTGGAAGAACTGCCGATCGGCGAGATCGCGACCATCACCGGCCTGGCCGAAGGCACCATCAAGAGCCACCTGTTCCGCAGCCGCAACAAACTGCGCGAGATCCTCGCGCCGCGCATCGGAGTCGCCGCATGAACATCCACGACCGCGAAATCCCCCTTGACGAGCAACGTTGGCAAGCGCAGGAGCGCGCCCGCCGCGGTGACCCCGACGCCGATGCCACCGACCTGCGCATCGCCAGGGCGCTTCGCCATGCGCCGTCGGTGGACTTGCCGGTCGACTTCGCGTCACGGGTGGCCGCGCTGGCGCGCACCCAGGCGACCTTCAGCGCGGTGCTGGAACAACGCCTGCTGCGCGGCCTGGTGCTGGTGTTCGCGCTTTCCGCCGCAGTGGTCGTGGCCTGGTTCGGCCGCGGCTGGGTGGCCGAACTCGCGACAGTCCTGCCGGGCGGCCAGGACGCGGTGGCCTGGAGCGGCATCGCCACGCTGTGCGTGCTTGGCAACTGGGGCGTCGGTCTGTTGCGCGGACGTCTGGCCAGCGAGGCAAGCGCCGCCTGATCCTCGGCGTCGGCTCGTTACACTTGTCGCATGGCTTCCATGCATCGCGACATCGCCCTCGACGCCCTCCTGCATCCCTTCGCCGAAGGCGCCCTGCGCTGGCCGCCGGCGGGCGACGCCCTGTTCCTGCGCGCCCGCGAAGGCGCGGCCCTGCATGCGCGCGGCGGATTGCAGGCGCTGGCCTGCACCCAGCCGTTCAAGCCGGAAGCCGACCGCCTGCAGCGCATCGGCGTAGGACTCATCGACGAAGACGCCTTGCCCGCGGCGCGCTATCCGCTGGTGCTGGTCCTGCCGCCGCGCCAGCGCGAGGAAGCGCGGGCGCTGCTGGCCAAGGCCTGCAGCGCAGTGGCGCCGGGCGGCAGCGTGGTCGCGTCGGTCGCCAACGACGAAGGCGCGAAATCGCGCGAGGCCGACCTCAAGCAACTCGCCGGCAACCTCAGCGTCATCAGCAAGCACCATTGCCGCGTGTTCTGGACACGGCCGGATGCGATGTTCGATCCCGCCACGCTGGCGCAATGGGCGAAGGCCGATGCGCCGCGCAGGGTGATCAGCCCGAACCTGCCCGGCGGCAGTTTCCTGAGCCGGCCCGGCGTGTTCGCCTGGGACCGCGTGGATGCCGCTTCGGCGATGCTGGCGCAGGCGCTGCCGAATGACCTCGGCGGCCGCGTGGCCGATCTGGGCGCGGGCTGGGGCTACCTGTCGATGCAGGTGCTGGCGCGTTGCCCGCAGGTCGCGTCGCTGGACCTGTACGAAGCCGATGCGCGCGCGCTGGCGCTGGCCGAAGCCAACCTCGCGGATGCCCGGGTTGCCGTGCAGCGCCATTGGCACGATGTCGCCGCCGGCGTGTCCGAACGCTTCGATGCCATCGTCTGCAACCCGCCCTTCCATGCGCTGGGGCGCGGCGACCGCCCCGACATCGGCCGTGCCTTCATTGCAGCAGCAGCAACCGCGCTGAAGCCGGGCGGCCGCCTGTGGCTGGTCGCCAACCGGCACCTGCCCTACGAGCACGCGCTGGGCGAAGGCTTCGCGCAGGTGCAGACGCTGGCGCAGGACGGCGGCTTCAAGATCGTCGAAGGTGAGAAGGCGCGTGCTTAGCAGGCGCCCTCAAGGCGGCTGCTGCGCCTTTGAACGCACGGCCATTGATGGCCGGGCGGTGGCGTCCAAAGACCAGATCGTTTCGCCATGGATGGCATCGACATGCCCGAGGTTCGAATGAAACTGGTCAAGCACATCGCCAACCTGGGCTATGGCAGCCGCAAGGACGTGCAGTGGATGTTCCGCGAGGGCCGCATCACCGATGCGGACGGCGAGGTGCTGTACGCGGACGATCCGCTCGACCACGACAACGTGCGCGTGGATGGCGAGCCGCTGGATCCGCCACCCGGCCTGCTGCTCATGCTCAACAAGCCGGTGGGCTACACATGCTCGATGAAGGATCGCGGCCGCGTGGTGTTCGACCTGCTGCCGGCGCGGTTCCGCGAGCGCAATCCGGCGTTGTCCACCGTCGGTCGGCTGGACCGCGACACCTCCGGCCTGCTGCTGTTCACCGACGACGGCCAGTTGCTGCACCGGATCATTTCGCCGAAATCGAAGCTGCCGAAGGTCTACGTGGCGACATTGGCCGAGGACTTGCGCGGCGATGAGCGTGCGACGTTCGCCAGCGGCAGCCTGATGCTGGAAAGCGAAACCACGCCGCTGCTGCCGGCGGAACTTGAGCCGCTGGAGGCGCGTCGCGCGCGCCTGGTCCTGCACGAGGGGCGCTACCACCAGGTGCGGCGGATGTTCGCGGCGATCGGCCATCACGTGCAGGCCTTGCATCGCGAACGCATCGGCGGACTGACGCTGGGCGACTTGCCGGAAGGGCAGTGGCGCGCGCTGGGTGCCGCCGACCGCGACCGGCTGTTTGCCACGGAACCCGCATGACGCCCGTCGCGATTCCGCCGCTGCCGTTCCTGCCGGAGGCGGTGGTGTTCGACATGGACGGTCTGATGCTGGACAGCGAACGCGCGATCAACGACTGCATGGCGCGCGCGGCCAGCGATCTCGGCCACGACCTGCCGGCCAGCCTGTGGCTGCAGATGATCGGCGGCGGCGATGGCCTGTGCCGACGCCTGCTGGCCGAACGCATCGGCGCGGATGCCACCATGGAACTGCTGGCGCGTGCGGAAGCGATGTACGACGTCGTGGCCGATGCCGGCATCGACCATCGCCCGGGCATCGTCGAGCTGCTCGACTGGCTGGTCGCACGTGGCCTTCCGCGTGCGGTGGCGACCTCGACCCGACGCCCGCTGGCGATGCGCAAGCTGGCCGCGGCGGGGTTGCTGCCCTATTTCCATGCGGTGGCCACCAGCAGCGACGTGGCCGCGCCGAAGCCGGCGCCGGACGTCTACTTGCTTGCCGCGTCGAAACTCGGCATCGCGCCGGCGCGTTGCCTGGTGCTGGAGGATTCGCCGACCGGCGTGCGCGCTGCGCTGGCGGCCGGGATGACACCGGTGCAGGTGCCGGACCTGCTGGAGCCGGATGACGCCGCGCGTGCGCTTGGCCATCGCATCGTGGCGTCGCTGGGCGATGCGCAACGCCTGCTGGAAGCGCGATTGAGCGAGGCCTGACCCCTCACTCCGCGAGCAACTTGCTCCAGCCCTCGACACCGAGTTCGCGCACCGTGGCGATGTTGCGCGCGATGATCGCGTCCGGGTCCGGATAGGCCGCGACCGCACGGTCGATGCTGGCCTCGCGCAGCAGGTGCAGGATCGGATACGGGGCGCGATTGGTCAGGTTGTCGGCATCGTCGGGCTGGCTGCCGGCGAACTGGTACTGCGGATGGAAGCTGGCGACCTGCAGCACGCCGTCCAGGTCCATCGCCTCGACCAGCGCGTCGGCGTCGCCGAGGAAATCGTTGTAGTCCAGGAAGTCGCCCAGTACCTGCGGATGCACCAGCAGGGTGGTGTCGACCTGTTCTGCAGGCGTGTCGCGCAGCAGCGCGAGTTCCTCGCCGAGTTCTTCCAGCAGCGCGCGTTCGGTGCTGGCATCGCTGATGACAATGCGCACTTGGTCTTTCACGTAGACGGCCTTGGCGAACGGGCACAGGTTCAGCCCGATCACCGCGCGTTCCAGCCAGCGACGGACGTCGGTTTCGATCTGCGCGGGATCGAATATGTCAGTCACGGCGACGGCGTTTGCACGAGTCAATCACGGCCGGCGAGCGCTTGCGCGAGCCGATCAATCACGAAAGTTGTCGAACTGCAGCGGCACGCCGAACTCGCCGGCACGCAGCAGCGCCATCGCCGCCTGCAGGTCGTCGCGCTTCTTGCCGGTGACGCGCAGCTTGTCGCCGTTGATCTGCGAGTCGACCTTGAGCTTGGCGTCCTTCATCGCGGCCTGGAGTTTCTTGGCCAGTTCGCGCTCGATGCCCTGCTTGACCGTGACGGTCTGCCGCGCGCCGGCCAGGTTGGTCTCGATGTCGCCGAACTCCAGGCAGCGCGCATCGATCTTCCGCGCGATCAGGCGTGCACGCAGGATGTCGGTCATCTGCTGCAACTGGAATTCGCTGGGGGCGGACTGCTTGATGGCGGCATCGTCCAGTTCGAAGCTGGCGACCACGCCCTTGAAGTCGAAGCGCGTGGACAGTTCGCGGTTGGCCTGGTCCACGGCATTGGTGAGTTCGTGGGTGTCCACTTCGGAAACGATGTCGAATGACGGCATGGTGGCGACGCACAGGTGACGGGGCGGGCAGGTTACCGCATGCTGGCCGGATGCATCCCCAGCCGGCGACCCCACACGACCACGCGCGCCGCGGCATGCTCCTGATGCTGGTGTCGATCCTGCTGTTCTCGCTGATGGATGCGGGCTTGAAGTCGCTGTCCGCGCATTACCCGCCCCTGCAGGTGGCGACCTTGCGCGCGGTGTCCTCGCTGCCGCTGGTGCTGGCCTGGGCGCTGTCGACTGCGGGCTGGCGCGCGCTGGTGCGGGTGCGTTGGCCGCTGCACCTGCTGCGCGGGGTGCTCGGCATCATGATGATGGGCAGCTTCGTGTATGCGCTGAAGCGCTTGCCGCTGTCCACCGCGTATTCGATCTTCTTCGTCGCCCCGCTGTTGATCACCGCGTTGTCAGTGCCGATCCTCGGTGAGCGCGTGGGGCCGCGGCGCTGGACCGCGATCGCGATCGGCCTGCTGGGCGTGCTGGTGGTGCTGCGCCCGACCGGCGAAGGCGTGCTCACCACCGCCGGTTTCGCCGTGCTGGTGGCGGCGCTGGGCTACGCGGTGTCGGCGATCACCGTGCGCGTGCTCGCCCGTACCGACAGCACACAGGCGATCACGTTCTGGTTGCTGGCGCTGATGGGTCTGGGCGCGGGTGCGCTGGCCTGGCCGGACTGGGTGCCGTTGCGCGCGGAACACGCGTGGCTCATCGGCGGCATCGGCATCGCCGGGGCGATCGGCCAGTACGCGATCACTGAAGCCTTCCGGTTGGGCGAGGCCTCGCTGATCGCACCGCTGGAATACACCGCGCTGGTCTGGGGCGTCGCCCTCGACCTGGCGTTGTGGGGCGTGCTGCCGGACGCGATCACCTGGCTCGGTGCGGCCATCATCATCGCCAGTGGCCTCTACCTCATCCGGCGCGAAAAGGTGCACGCCGAGGCCGAGCATCCCTGATTCCACCCCGATGAATACCCTGTAGGCGGGCCCGAAAAACGCAGCTTTCGAGCAACTTCGGGACAAAAAAAGAATTAGCCGGGTAAAACAGGAAAATTGCCGCAGTGCGGTTTGTCGCTGCCCGCGGGATGTGCCAACAATACGGTCCCAACCCGAAAACGGAGACCGGCATGGCCGACCTCAAGGAAGCGCGCGTCCCCGATATCGGGGGGCATGACGACGTGCCGATCATCGAAGTGCTGGTCAAGGTGGGCGACACCGTCGCCGTCGACCAGGGGCTGGTCACCCTGGAGTCCGACAAGGCGACGATGGAAGTGCCGTCGCCGTTCGCCGGGGTGGTCAGGGAACTGAAGGTCAAGCTGGGCGACAACCTCTCCGAAGGCGCGCTGGTCGCGATCATCGAAGTCGCTGCCGGCGTTGCCGCCGAAGCGCCTGCACCGGCGTCCGTGCTGCCCCCTCCGCCTGCCGCCCAGCCGATCGCCGCCGTGGCAACGACCAGCGCATCCGAAACCGGCGCCAAGGTCGAGCCGGTCGTGGTCGCGCCTCCCGCGCCCGTACCGGCGCCCGCCGCCGCGCCGATGGGCGCCGGCCTGCCGCCGGTGCGCTTCGAGGCCGACGCCGTGCTGCCCGACAAGGTGCCCTACGCCAGCCCGGCGGTCCGCCTGTTCGCCCGCGAACTCGGCGTCGACCTGATGCAGGTGACCGGCAGCGAGCGCGGCGGCCGCATCGGCAAGCTCGATGTGCAGAATTTCGTGAAGTCGGCGCTGGCCGGCGGCGTGTCCGCGGCACCGGCGGCGGTGTCCGCGGGTGGCGGTGGCGGCCTCAACCTGATCCCGTGGCCGAAGGTCGACTTCGCGAAGTTCGGCGCGATCGAAAGCAAGCCGCTGTCGCGGATCCAGAAGATTTCCGGCGCCAACCTCGCGCGCAACTGGGCGATGATCCCGCACGTCACCCAG
>ERZ795044.707-NODE-707-length-31227-cov-6.036122_pt1 | contig 31227 bp, 34 predicted proteins | sample MGYA00375128_ERZ795044 | MGnify/ENA primary metagenome ERZ795044 (study PRJEB30173, sample SAMN05720213) | anaerobic digester metagenome | isolation source: active sludge of municipal wastewater-treating anaerobic digesters | place: USA | collected 2014-12-22 ...
AAGGGAGCATCAAGCTCGCCATGCGAATTGATCCCAGGAGGCCCCGACCTAGGGGGCGACGTGGGATTACTACCAATTTATCCCAGGCCGTGAATCCTTCTCCGCTTCAGCCCGGACGGCCTCGCTTCGAAGCCAACCTAGGGAGCGACGAAAAATCTTTTCCTACCCTCTCCCGATATACTCCCCGCTTCGGGTATCAATCTTGACAAAATCACCTTCGCTAACGAACAGAGGAACCGAGACTTCATACCCGGTTTCCAATTTTGCCGGTTTAAGCGTATTCGTTGCCGAATCGCCTTTCACTCCCGGAGGCGAATCGACCACTTTCAATACGATGCTGGACGGAAGCTCAATCATAATCGGGCTGTCTTCGTAAAAACGGATTTTCAATTCTTGATTCTCTTTTAGATAATGAGCGGCATCCCCCACGCTCGATTCCAGCATCATAAAGCTGTGATAGTCTTCCAGATCCATAAAATGGAACCCGTCTCCGTCACGATAAAGAAACTGGACCGACTTGGGAATCAAAGGAGCCTGTTCCACATCTTCGTCCGAAGAAAACTTATACTGCAACACACGGTTGGTCTTGACGTTGCGCAAAGTCGCCTGGACAAAACCCCGCTTATTTCCCGGCGTATAATGCCGAAAATCTTCGACCATATGAATTTCCTTATTAAACATAATGGCCGTTCCTTTTCTCAAATCATTCGCTTGCATGTCTGTCTCCTTGAAAGATAAGGGGAGAATTATAGCAAAGCCGAGCTTTTATTGACAAGCGCATTCGGAAGGAAAGGCTTTCCGCTCTGCTTCAGCGAAGCATCATGACGGAAATCATCCGACCGGTCTCCCGCCCTTCACGCCGGTAGGAATAAAAACGATGCTCATGGCAATGCGTGCATAATCCGCAGTCTTCGATATTCTCCCGCCGGATTCCGCTCTCCAGCAAAGCCGAAAGGATGCCGGCCGTAAGATCCAGGTAAATTTTCCCGTCCCGGTCCTCGACCGCGCCGGGAAAATGAGAAGCTACGTCCGCTCCGACTTCATAGCAGCAACGGCGAATCATGGGGCCCAAAGCCACGCAAAGGTCCTCCGACCGGCTCAAGAAATTTCCGGAAAAAGCCGCCACCATTTTCTGCGGTAATTTATTGAAAAGCCCTCGCCAACCGACATGAGCCACTCCCGCCGCTTGCTTTCTGGGATCATGAAAAAAAACCGAAGCGCAATCCGCCGTCAAAACCCCCAGGGGGATTCCCTTTTCCCGCGTAATCAGAGCATCCGCATTCGGAACCGCATCCGCACGGCAATGGGCTCCCTTGCCTCTCAGACTCTCGGTCACCAGGACAATATTCCCCCCGTGGATCTGATCCATGCAAACCAGCCGGTCCGCAGAGGCGCCGAGAATTTGAAAGAAAATTTCGCGGTCATTTCTAGGGACGGAAAAATCTTCGGAGAAACGCATATTGAATTTCCGGTCGCTAAAAGCCGCGGAAACGGATGCCCCCGCAAAAATCTCGAACGAGTGACATCCTTTGTCTTCAAACAGCGTAATGGCCATCTCACACCTCCCGCATGACGACATCCCGGTCTTCTTCGGACCGCTGGGACGCATCAAAAAACTTTTCCTCCCGGATCAAAGGATCGATTTTCGAAACAAGGTCCGCATTGGCGTGAAACCTTCTCCGGATCGAACCCTCCTTCAGGTAATTACAAAGAGAAATCAGACTCATCCCCTGGTCCAGGCACAGATACTTGTACGCCACCAGCCCCGTTTCCACGGTTACCGCATCGTAGAAACCGTATTCACCGTAAACATCATAAAGTTCGAGAAGCTTCCGTAAATTCGCAACCGCTTCCTCAGGCGCAAACTCCAGGGAAAGGAAACTGGCATGCGGCGTCACAACCCCCGCCTTATATCCTTTGCAACCGAAAGGTTTGGCTCCGTATTCCGAATATCCGCCCTCCGGCACCGAAGACGGGCTCATCCCCCAAACCGGATAGCCCAATTCCTCTTTGGCATATCGGATCTGCCCCTGAACATGAATTTCGTCATTTTTCCCGAGCCCTTCGGGCGCCAATTCCTTTTCTGCAAGAATCATCGTCGGCATCAGAGCTTCAAATGCGGATCCTCCCCAGGAAGGCACGTATTCCAAATCCTTCCATTCATAATTCCCCCCCTCGTATTCAAACCCAAGCGTCTTCTTTTTGAAACGGTTCACGGGAAACTGCTCCTGCCAGGTGAAATTATCCGGGAAAGTACGCACCATGCGAAACCAATGCTCGACCGGCACTTCCCCCCGGCCGATAGCAATCGCGCTGACCGCCCGAGGTTCCGCGTAAAAAACACCGTAGTGGTAATCCGAATACACGTCCAGATGATCGTAGTAACCGTGAAACATCTGCTGATCGACGGGATCATAAAAAAACCGAAAATTACCTCTGTTCAGAATTTTATCGCAGGCTTTTCCGAGCTCATCGGGAAACGCTCCTTTAGCCACGTAAAGGCCGGCCGCCAGCCAGCCCGAATCCACGAAAGACACAAAATAGCTCGTCCGTTCCAACTGCGTGGTATCGTAATAGTTATACAGGAATCCGCTCGGTTTGTGAAAATCCATTTCGCCGACCACCTTGATCGTGTCTCCGATCCGTTTCACGGCATCTTCCCGGGAGATAAATCCGAGATCATATCCCGCCACGACGCACATCAAATAAATCCCGATATTGGTCACATTCGTGTAGTCCCCGACCCAACCTCCCGCATCCACGGGCTTATTCTGCCCGAGCTGAATGGTATCCAAAGGCAAATGATGTTCCTGATCCACGATCTCGTCAAAAAAACGCCAGGTATCGCGCGCGACTTCCGTCAAAAACGCCCGATCCTCCGCGGGAAACGATTTCCTGACGATTTTCTCCGAAGGGAACCCTTTCAGCCTCTTGACCAAAAATTGCATGAACTCGACGCCTTCGAGCCGGACGGGCGTCTTGTCCCCTTTTAGACGGGGAGGAAAATCAACGGCGGAAGGGCCGGGATTCCCCGTGCGGACAAAGCGGATATCGTCGACATAAATGCGCCCGGTCTTTTTGTCCACTCGCCGGTCTTCAAACACAATCACAAATTCGTCCAGACCGCGCCTCCCGATCGACGGGTCTTTCCAAACCGCGGGATCCGCGAAATTAAGGATCCCCGTCATGGCATTCAGCGGAATGCTGATTTTTTGCCAATCCGACGTGACATTCTTCACGATATAACTTCCCTGAAGTTTCCCCACGCGGTCCGTATTTTCGAACTTTTTGATCTCGACCCGGAACAGCTTCGAAAAACCTTTTTGGGAATCGCCTTTCACATAGAATTCGAGATGATCGTATTCCTCGGCGTCCAAATCGCCGAGCTTGGTCCAGAAACCGCATTTGGCGGGGACTTCCGTCTCGGAGTCCACATCATAATCCAACCGGAGGACTTTCCCCGGCCCCTGAGGCCCCTCCATTTCCACGATTTCCGCGTCACAACTGGCCGAATCGTCTTCGGGATCCAAATCCCAGGTCCCGCTATCCCCTCCGAGATTGTTCTTGAATACGCCTCCGTTAAAATCATGCACCGTCAGTGTTTTTAGAGGAGGATTTTCGGAGGGGCTCCCGCACATGCCTTTCCCCGGGAGAGTCGAGCATCCGGAAAACAGAAAAGAAAAACAAACCGCCGCGGATAATAGGGATGATTTCAGTATACGTTCCATCGCAGTATTCTACAGTTTTCGGGAATCAAAGAGGAGAAAAATTATCCTTTCAGGTAAGGCTTCAATTTCGCCATGGTTTTCGGGCCGATATCCCCGTCCACCGCAAGGCCTTTCCTCCTTTGAAAAGCCTTGACGGCGCGCGTTGTCTGATCCCCGATAATCCCGTCCGCCTCACCGCAGGAAAATCCAGCCCGGTTTAGCGCCCTCTGCAACCGGGCGACTTGCTTGGAAGGTTTCTTGACGGAATTCACTTTCGAGCCCCCCCCCATCTTCCGGCACAAATTCGTGAGAACCGTCAAATCCCTCCAAAGGCTTGCGCTTCCCATCACAACCACCACCAAATCTTTCCGGCTGGGGCGGCGAATCTTGCCGACAAAACAATGCCGGGCCTTCCGGGTATAACCCGTTTTCCCCTGAACCCGATTGGAGGTTCTCCAGAGCATTTTGTTGGTACTTTTCAGGTAGTAGCGCCTCCCGTTCAGCGCCTTGATCGTCGCGGACCGCCGGGACATGGTTTCCACAATGAAGGAGTTCTTCCTTGCCTCTTTCATGATCAACGCAAGATCATAGGCAGTGGAATATTGGGCCCGGGAATGCGGCAGGCCGTGAGGATTCACAAAGCGGGTTTCCTTCGCGCCGAGCCTTTTGGCTTCACGGTTCATGAGTTTCGAAAAAGCCGTTTCCGATCCGGAAACCGCCACCGCAAGCGTATGCGCGGCATCGTTCGCGGAAGTGATCAGCATCGCCCGGATCAGATCTTTGACGTAAAATCTTTCCCCCTTCCGCAAGCCGATGGTGCGTTTGGGAATATACTCCGCGCTTTTCGGCACCTGGACGATATGTTTCAGGGAAAACTTCTTCATCACCACAAGGGCCGTCATGATCTTGGTGGTGCTGGCCGCGGGCTGCTGCCGGTGAGGTGTCTTGGCAAAAAGGACTTTCCCGGAAGCCGGATCGAGCAAAATAGCGGATTTCGCGGAAAGCGAAGCGGCCGCATCGGAAATCTCGGCGGAAAAAGCGTATGAAGACATTTGCGCAAGCGGCGTAAGAATAAAAAACAAGACTGCCAGGACAACCGTCAATTTTCCCCGCATTCAATTTCCTTTTCTGTTCCGGAATTTAGAAAAAAAGGTTGAGCCGTCCTTTTGTATCGTCTGGATTGTGTAATACTTGACCCGAAGAAAGCAGTATTTTGCTTAGGAGGCGTATATCCGATAGTCGATATCGGGGAAAATATTATCTTTGGACTCAACATCGGCCAGCCAGCCTTCATCAATCGTGCCGTTGGTGATGTAGTCGTAGAGGCGCATAAACCGGAGGATATGGTCCTTCACCCGTCTTTGGGCATATTCAACAACCGTCCCGGTTTTCATGATAAATGCCCAGTCGCTGGATTCGGCAAGCAAAAGCTCCCGCGCGGCCTGCTTCAAAGCCCGCTCCAACAAACCATTCGCACTTTTGAATCTCGAAGCAAGCTCATTCATCCTCTGAGAGGCCTCATGGAAATGCCGGTACACCCAGTCATTGCTCCCGTTCAGCCAATACTCGCTGAACCCCTTCCAACCCCAGCTCGAGAACGACGGCGTAATCACCTGATTCCGCTTGTTTTCTTTCAGGTAATCGTGAGCCGTCGTCAGCTTCAGCATTTTTGAATCGCAGGAAATCTTCCGGATCAGGAAGTCAAGCCACTGCGGCCCTTCATACCACCAGTGCCCGAACAATTCCGCGTCGTAAGGCGCGACAATCACGGGTTTCTTTCCCAACCGCCCGTGAAGATATTCGACCTGCCGTTCGCGATTGAACATAAAATTACCGGCATGATACGCGGCTTTCTCGCGGGCAACCTGCGGCTGATACGGTTCCTTGTGATCCGTCGGGCCGGTGATGCGGTAATATTTAATCCCCGTGTTGATTCGAATGCCGTCGGGATGGATATACGGTTTGATGTAATCAAATTCCAAATCGAACCCGATATCGCGGTAAAACTCCCGGTAGAAGAAATCCCCCGGATACCCTTCTTTCGCGCTCCAAACCTGTTTGGAAGACTCCAAGTCACGTCCGAACGCCGCTACCCCGCTCCGGCAATAAACCGGCGCAAATACGCCGTATTTCGGCCGCGGGCTTCCGTGCAAAATCCCGTGCGTATCCAAAAAGAAGTAACGGATGCCGTTTTGATTCAGAATTTCGTCATCACCGGGATTGTAGCCGCATTCCGGAAGCCAGATCCCGCGCGGAGACCGGCCGAAAACCGAGCGGTAATGATCGGCCGCCACTTTGATCTGCGCCCGAACCGATTGTTTGGTCGTATCCATCAGCGGAAGAAACCCGTGAGTCGCCCCGCAGGTGAGCACGTCAAGTTTCCCGAGATCCTGGAATTTTTTGAAAGCCCGGAGAAGATTTTTCTGGTAACGGTCGACGAAAATGGAACGGGCTTTCCGGAAATTGTCGAGATACATCTTGGCCAGATGATTGAATTCCGGCTGCCAACGGGTCCGGTCGACTTCTTTCTCGGCCAATTCGATCAGTTTTTCCAAATGACGGAGGTAACGGTCCTGCAGCAAAGCATCCCCAAGCATCGATGCCAGCGGAGGAGTGACCGACATGGTCATCCGGAAATCGATTTTCTCGTCAACCAAACGGTCAAAAATATCGATCAGAGGGATGTAGGTTTCGGTGATGGCCTCGTAAAGCCAATCTTCTTCCAGAAAGTATTCGTGTTCCGGATGGCGGACAAACGGAAGATGAGCGTGAAGAACCAGCAGAAGATATCCGATTTCCTTCATCGAAGACGCTACACCCTATCCCCAGATCGTATCTTTCTTAACCCGGATCTCCGCTTTTCTGGTATCGTCCTCGTCACGGGAAACGGCCTGTATCGGAAGGTTCTTGTCCCCGTCCGGCAGAAAATACCGGAGAGAGAAAGTACCGTCGGGACGGAGCTGAATCTTTTCGCCCGACACGGTAACCTTGGCATCCGGCATCGTCCGACCGTACACCAAAAGTTCCGTCCAAACTTCGAAGAAAAATCCTTTTCGCTTGCCCTTTTGCCACATGCCGGGGCTGGTCACGCCGGGACTGGTGATCCCAAAACCGGGAGAGGAAACCATCTGCTCAAGCAGCTGCTTCTTTCTTTCCTTGAACTCGGCTGACGAAAGTCCGACTCCAAATCCGCCGGACAGCGCGTAAATCTCCTCAAAATCAACCGCCATCCACTCTTCGTCAATGACGTCCGAGGGAACGTCACGAGGCGTTTTTGCCACATTGCTCCGGGCAACCAGGTAAAAATTGTTCTGGGCGTCCAAAAGCCCCAAATCCACCAAATAGGACCGATTGGGAATCCCGACGTGAATATACCAGTTTTTCGCGTCTAAAATCACGTCCATGTCAAAATTCCAATGCGCATTCTTGCCGTTAAAATCGATATCCGTCACGTCATACACGCGCAGGATCGGACGCATCTTTCCGTAATGCTCGCGCATCAAGCCGGTAACTTTTTGAATCGTGCTGGTACTGATATCCCAGTAGACGAATGCCCAATAGGGATCCCGAACCATCAGTACGATTTTGGTCTGCTCATAAGACAGCGGCAATTCCCCTTTAGGAGCCGACGGGGCCACCCGCCGGGCGGCTATTACGGCAAGCCGGGAAGGACTTTCATCCTTAGCCGCTTCGGTGTGATAAGTCGGCTCATAGTAAGGCTTTGTATCTCCCGCCGTATCGCGCCGTGAGGAAACTTTCTCGACCAGTTTCTTTCCCCGTAAGGAAGGTTTCTTATCTTCCGCAGACTGAGGCTTGGTTCCGGGTACCGCTTGCGAAGCCATTTCCTTTTTCTGAATCATTTTAATGAGTTCATTTTTGCGGTAGAGATAAGGCATCCGGATTTTCAATTGTTTTGCACGATCCAGCAATTCCTTTTTTGAGAGAGAATTTAGGTCTTTCATGGGAAAAAATCTCCTTAATTTTTTTACCGCTTCTCCAAATTATTGTCCTGCAAGAGTTGTAAAGTATTTATGAGAAAGGTGAGTATTATTGTAGTACCAAGCCGGGGAATGTAAAGTTATTTTTTCGGGATTTCGGAAGCCTTTCCGGAGTGAGAAATCCGGTTCAAAACTCTAACTTTAGACAAGAAAATAATTTGCCTTCTCGTTTTTTATTTTTCAGAAATTTCAGGATCGAACTTTCGGGGCGCAAAGAGCATCAAAACTCTTTCCCCAAGCAACCGGACCCGCCGAATTTCGTTTTATCAAGTTTAAACATCCTCAACGTAACAGCATCACGCCAAAAACAACTAATGCAATCCCGCACAATTTAGAAACCGTTATGCTTTCCGAAAGAAAGATCAGTGCAAGAAAGAACGTGATGAGGGGATAAATTCCCGCGACCGCGGTAACTTTTGAGGCCTCCCCCGCCTTCAGAGCCTGATAAAAAACAAACTGCCCGACAAAACTTGCGATAAAGCCCCCGAACGCGAGAAAAAAGAAAGATTTCGGATTCATCTCACGAAATGCGTTGTGCGGAGGAACCAGGAAAGCGTAAAAAAGCAAGCCCGTAAAAATCCCCACACATCTCGCGTAGAGTCCGACTTGCGGACGAACCCCGGACAATCCGATTTTTTCAAGCAGGGGAACAAATCCCCAAATCACCGCAGTCAGCAAGGCCCAGGAAAAAGGCTTCATGAATTTCCTCCTCGTTCGGTCAAAAAACCCGGTTAAAAACCCACCCCAGTAGAATCACTTGCGGCAGCGCCACGGCCATGGTCCACAAAGCGGTCCGTCTCCCGATATTGATCCAAATTAGCCCGATCTCCGTATAATCCGTCACGACGCCCCCCATTAAGAAAACAAACGCATTTCCGAAAGCGCCGGTATTCCGGTACAATTCAAAGGCCAAAGGTGACGTCCCTTCCGAACAGACCTCAAACACGGTTGCCGCCGCCATGGTAACCAACAATCCCAAAAACGACGGCCCGAAGAACCGATGAAACACATCGTGCGGCACATAGGCGGAAGTCAGCCCCGCCAGAATTATTCCGATCAGAATCCACCACAGAACCATATCCGTAAGCGCCGTGGTCCCCTTCGCAATGCCGCGAAAATCTTTCGCGACGGACTCCAAATTAAAGCGATATTCCGAAAATCGTCTTTTCAGATCGCGGCGGATCGAAAAACCGGTCTCGACCGAAACCGAATTCTTGTTCCGTTCGATCCTACCTTTTTCATCCAGCTTCTGAAGAGAAAACCCGGTAATCAGCGCGACCACGAGAGCCGAGGCAATAATCACAAATCCTTTCCAGCCGAAAAATCCGATCAGCAAAAACGTCATGGGAAGATTGGCCCAGGGACTGGCCAGGAGGAAACTTACCACGGCAGGGCCGGAAGCCCCTTTTTTGTGCAATTCCATCGAAAGCGCGAGGATCCCGTGACTGCAGGCCGTCATCAAAAACCCGAATCCCGCCGCATAGAAAATAGTCCTTTTCTTCCGTTGCGCCAGATACTTCGAAATATATTCGCGGGGAATGTAATAATCGATCATGCCTCCCAAGACAAGCCCCAAAATCATCGGCAGAGCAATCATCCTCCCGTAATCCAAAATCGCCTTCCGGAACGGCACCAGAATCGGAATCCAACGGGCGCTGAACAGAAGAAGAACGAGAGCCGCAAGAACAATCCATAAATGTTTCGTCCCCTTTTGGGATGGATTGCCGCATCCCGCAGATTTCGAACAACAAGACGGAAGCTCCGATCCTCCGTTTTCCTTTTCTTTCGCCTCGCCATGCATATTTTCCAGCCCAAGTTTTTCCTAAAATAGACGGAAGATTATTTTCCCATTTTAAGCGATCGGATTCAATCTCGCGGGAAATTTATTTCCGGAATTCGATTCCCGCGAAAGCTGTTTCAAGCGGTTCAGTTCTCCCTCACCGAGCAGAATCTCCGAAAAAGCCGTTTTATTATGCCACAAAGGCTCGTCCAGATTCGCCCACGTCCGGCAAACTTCACCGTCCGGTGTTCCGGGAATCGGCGAAAATTCGGCCAGCATGCTTCGGATCCCCAGCGAATGGACAAACCGAATGGCTCTCTCGGCATCCTGTTCGCATCCGCGGGGATGCCCCACGATAATGTATGCGGTAATATTTTCCCGGTCCACGCCCGCCTCGCAAAGCGCCTTGACCGCCCGGACAAATTCCTTCGGATAGACCTTTCCCCCCGTCCGTTTCTGCCATTCCGGGGAATCGCTTTCAAACCCGAGAAAGAATGTTTTGAACCCGGCCCGAACCATCCGTTCGGCAAGCAAAGGCGTCAAAAAACGGGCATTCAAAGCATTCGGTGTGTGAAAATTTACTTTGGTCCCTGACTCGACAACTGATTTCAGGAAAGGCAAAAGGATTTCATCCGGAGAATAAAGAAGCGCGTCGTCATAAAAGGCAATATTCCTCACTCCCCGCTGATGTAAAAATTTTAATTCAGAAAGAGCTTGTGATAATGAACGGGCTTGAAAGCCGGGATACTTCTGAGGAACAGAACAATAGCTGCAGCAAAAAGGACATCCGTCCGTCAACTTCAGTACCCCGGTCGTTAAATTCGGATACCCCTCCCAGAACGGAAGCGCTTCCGTTTCCGGAATCATCCCCATGAATTCCCAAAGAGGTCCGAGGTCAATTCCCTTCACGACAAAATCCGCCCCTAATTCCATAGCATGATCTCCGCAAAGCGTCGCATAGACTCCGCCGAGAATAATTCTCGCCCTAGGAAACGCCCTTCGGACATCTTCGATCACCTCACGGACGCCCGGATACCAATAAGTCATGCCGGTTTCAATTAAGACAAAATCAAACGGCCCGTTACTCTCCAAAAATTGTTTAAAGCACAGACGGGAAAGCCCGTAACGCCGGTATCTGCGGCGGACCGCGGAAAAACAAGAAGGCTTTTCGATCTCCGCATCCGGGAATTTTCCCCGTCCCCAAAGATCTGACATTCGGGACTTTTTAGAATCATTCGAAGGATGGAAACGGTCCAGATAATCAAACAAAGACAAGGAGGCCTTCCCCTTCAGGTAACCGCCGACCCGCAAAAGGCCGTAAGGTTTCAGCCAGAAATCATAAGCGGAAAAATCATAAATGGGGGGATTGACCAGTAAAATCCGGGGGATCGGTTCCAAGCGACTGCTCACCCTTCTTCGAAAGCACCGCCGGAGCCCCGGCAATCTTCCGGTTCCGCTTCAATTCGAAGAAGAATTTTCTCGATGCGATCGACATCCTTCCATATCGGCACCACTTCTCCTTCCAGGATTTTCTGGACATAGGAGGAAGGCAACCCCGTCCGCGCGGCCAGCTCCACATAGCGGACTTTCAATTTATTGCGAAGGCGCTCCAATTCTTGGGGAGTCATAATGTTTGTGATTGATTTTTCGAAAACCCTAAAATACCGGCCAAACGAACGCGCCTCAGGAAACGCAAAGCGCCGAAACGAATCTTCTGTCGATTTTTGCGGAAGGATCCAATCCTCCCAACTCCTCCTCAAGATTTTGAAATACCCGGTCCCACAAAAAAGCCGTTTGCCGCCTTTCGGATTCCGAGAAAAAAGTATTCAGGAATTCCTCCTTCCGGGAATCGATCAAAACACGCTTCCCGTCTCGGTTTTCAAAAGCCTCTCGGAGAAACAAAACGAGTGCTTCCTTCTTCAAGCAGGATTCGATCCTTTTTCCGTTCGCGACAAAACCGGCGAAAAAAGTCCCGAGCAAACCGAAAAAAGTTTTCGCAACCGATTCGGAAGAACCCGGTTCCAGTCCTTTCACGATCTCTTTCGCAAACCGTCCGAAAACTAAACGGACTTCCGTCAATCTGGTCTCCGCCCATTCCGCGTCCGCAAGGCTCCTGAAATCACGGTACTCCTCCGAAGCTTTTCCTTCCGAGGCAACCGGGAAAACCGGCACCGTTTTCAAAAGCCCCTGAAATAAAAGACCGTAAGGAATGTCCAATGCATCAAGAAAAACCTTCTGCGTATCATGCGGAATCTCGCGCACAATCCCCTGCGCCGCTTCCCGCAATTTCAGAAGAAGCCCGAACCCCCAACGAAAAATAATCTCAACCCACCGTTCGTTTAAAATTTTCGCGGCCTTCTCGGGATTTTTTTCGCTCAAGTCTTCCAACCCGACACTCACAAAAAACCTTGCCCGCGCAATGCCTTCCCGGATCACTTCTTCGGACGCAAAATCGATCTTGGTGCTCGCAATGACTTTATTCGAAAGCCAGACCAGCTCTTCCTGCAGGGAATCCCGTTTCGGAAGATCCTCCTCCGTAAATCTCAGAAGGACTTCGTCCAGGAACAGACGATCCGGAGACCACAGAAGGGGATAGTTGGGCGCTTTGGAATGGCGAAAAAACGTTCGCGCTTTCCCTTCGCGGCCCTCATCCTTCATCGGAAACGATTCAAATTCTTTCTCCGAAATCGGCCGGTAGATCTGCCTCGCCGCTTCCGGGCTGACAAATCCGCGCTCGCCGAGGCGCATTTCCCGCTGACGGTATGCTTCTTCTTCCAGTTCGTCCTCAAGTTCGTTCATCACCCCTTCGAGAACGGCCGCATACCTCCCCCGCCGGTTTTCGAAGAGAACTTCAAGCACCCGCTTCACGGTTTCGAGATTTTCCTCGTCCACGAAAACGAAGTAGTACTCATCGAGCGTGAAATAAGGCGTATCTCCCAGCATTTCGTCGGGAACGAATTCCCATTCGCGTTTCGCGATTTTCACAAACCGCCCGAAACTCGCGACAATCGTCTCGTAATCCATCGCATCAAACCATGCGAGAAGCCTTGTCTCATCGGCCAGCAGCGTTTCAAGCCAGTAAATGAACCCTTTCGGATTGATCCGGTCGCCCTTCCAGCATTCGACGTCCGACAAAAACAAAAGCTGGGGAAGATTCGCGTAGCGGATAATTTCGCTCCGCTCCTCGAGATCCAACTCCTGGGTGACCAGCAGCAGCTCTTCGGGCGCGAGCGACTGAGTTAATTCCTGCGGCGAGTGCGAATAGAAAAGGAGCTCCCCCTTCTCCCGGAAGGAGATTTCATGAAAAATCTTCGACTGTTCTTCGGTATTCAGCGATTCAAACGTTTCCTTGTCCATGATCGTATCCCGAGAATCGGCCTCAGGGCCGGAGGGTTAACCTTTGACCAGCATCCCTTCCCTCAAGGTCCGGGCTTTTTCCCTACCGGCTAAATGCTCGGCCAGTATCAATGCAAATTCAAAAGCAGACCCCGGCCCCTGGCTGGTGATCAAATTGCCGTCCACGCAAACACGATCCTGGGTGAATTTCACGGCAGACGGGAAATGCCGTTCACACCCGGGATAACAGGTCGCTTTCCTTCCGTCGAGGATACCCGTGGGAGCCAGCACCAACGCCGGCGCGGCGCAAATCGCGGCGACCATTTTCCCCTCGTCGGCCATTTTCTTGATCCACCCGGCAACCTCCTTGGATTGCCCCAAATTCGCGGATCCGGGCATCCCCCCGGGAAGAATCAACGCATCGGGCTCTCCTTTGTATTCGTTCAATACCAAATCCGCCGCCAGTCGAACCCCGTGAGAACCGCGGACCGTCTTTCCGGTAAGCCCCGCAATCACAACTTCCACCTCCGCTCTCCGCAGCACATCAATCGGGGTCAACGCTTCAATCTCTTCGAATCCTTCCGCAAGAATGATCAGGGCTTTTTTAGGCATCAGAGTTCTCCTCGGTCAGTAACGGTTCAGATAGCAGGAATTTGACGATTAGAATATCAAAAATGGCCCCGCGGGAGCAGGGGCCTGAAAATTTCAAGGATAAAGCAATTCACTCACCCATTTATCCCCTTCCCGCCGGTAGAGATAACGCTCATCAAGGCGGTAAGGTCTCCCGAGCCAGAATTCAATCCGGTCCGGGATTAAAAGAAATCCGGTCCAATAGGGCGACCGGGGAACCTCCTTGCCTTCATAATGCTGCTTGACCCCTTCAAACATTGCCATCAATTCCTGGCGGGAAGAAAGCGGCTCGGTCTGCTGGGGAATCCAAGAATACAGTTGATTCCCCCGGGGGCGAGTCGCGAAATAAGCGATACATTCTTCCTCATTCAGTTTCTCGACGCGGCCCTCCACGCGGACCTGTTCCTCAAGAATCCTCCACCAAAAACACAAGGCTGCGTGAGGATTAAGCGCAAGATCATGAGCCTTCCGCCCGTTGATCTTGCTAAAAAAAATAAAGCCCCTTGGGTCCACGAATTTTAGAAGCACCATCCGGATCGAAGGTCTTCCGTCCGGGCCGACCGTCGCAAGCGTCATACCGTCGGCCACATTCACACCGGCCGCTTGCGCCCGCTTTAATTCTCTCTTGAACCGCTCGATAGGATCAATCTCTGAAAGCATAGGTTTTTGCTTCTCTTATACCGTTATCGGTTTCTTTTTAAGTTGAGTCTAAGTTTATTACCAAATCCTTTTAATATCAATTATTTTCGGTCAAAACCGGAGAAATTCTATCCGCATTGACCCATTCGCTCCAGGTAACGGGCTGTGACCGCCGATATTGTTTCGCATACCGGTAAAACGCCTTCAGAAAATCCGCCCGTTCATCATACCATCGTCTTTCCAGTTCATCGACCGGCGGAGTACTGAGAAGATCCACCCCCCCGATGAGCGCCTGTCTCCTCGCCAGGTCTTTGAGTTCAACCCGGCGCGCATTCCGCAAAATATCCGTCATCAACATAAAAGTCGTCGTTCTCCCCGCCCCCGCCCGGCAATGAAAATGCAGCCAAGTGTTTTTCGGCAACTCCTTATAAAAGGCCAGAAAGCGGTCGACAGCGTCATCCGTCGGCCTCAAATGATCCGTCACGGAAAGCCGGAAATAATCCAGGTGCTGTGAAAACACCATTTGCGCTTCCGTCAAAGCATTTTTCACTTCAACGGGCAAGGAAACCGTTTCGGCAATCCCCCCGTCGGATTTCTTTCTCGTCACCTGATTCACCATGACACGCCCGGCCTGAAAAGCCTGCCACAATCTCGCCTTTTCATCCGATTCGATTTCTTCGAGATTTTTTCCCCGGTTCGCCCAGTTGTTCGCCGCAAACCAGCTCACCGCATCGCCGTTGAGGAATCCGTGCGATTCCTCACGCAAATCCACCACCACAAAGTGGGCGGGCAAGACTTTCAGCATTTCCCCGAAACCGCTTTCCGAAAACTGAGCGCTCCCCGAAATATTCAGCCCGCTCAATCCTTCCCGGGAAGGCGTGTAGAGAGATCTTTCGCGGAAAGGATCCTTCGAAGTCCTGAAGTTCTTGGGAAGATGCGCCCGATCTTTACTGTTAAGAATCAGCACCGGTTCGGGCAGCTCCTCCGATGCGCCAACCCCTAAAGGAAGAAAAAAGATCAGCGTAATCAGCGAAATCGAACCGAAGAGATTTTTCTTTTTTGACATCAATTCAAGGCCCCTCAATAGAAAACCGCAAGCCAAATCGTCGGGACATCCGGACTCGTCCACTCCACCCGGTGCCTCATGTGTTTTGGGATATTCAGATAATCGCCGGGATTCAATTCCACCCGCCTGCCGTCCGCTTCAAAAAGCAGGCAGGCCTTCCCTTCAACCAGCATAACTCACTCGTCGCAGTCTTGATCATACCAAAACCCTTCGGGCGAGCACTGCCCCCGGGAAATGATCCTTTCGATTCTTACCCTATCGCTCCGCGTAAGGACCTCGGTTACTTCCGCATCCCTTGGGCCCGACGGGCCATAGGTTCGAATATTCAAAATCTCCATGACAGGTGCCGTATTATAGCGCGGGGCTGAACGAAACAATGAACATTTTCTTCGGAATCCGAAATAAAACGGAAATCAGACGAAAATTCTGCGAACCAGCGCAAACACAATCAAGACCAGGCCAAAAAGACAAATCACCGTAGGCCCCGTCGGCAAATCCAGAAAGTAGGAAATCCAAATACTCGCGCCGCTGATCCCGGCCCCCACCGCCCAGCCGATCAAAAGCCGGGTCTCGAGTCTATTAGAACACAAAATAGCGCATACGGCCGGAACGATCAGGAAGGAAAAAACCAGCAGCACCCCGGCAATATGGACGGAACTGGTAACAACCAGGCCGAAGGTAACATAAAAAGCGAGATCCCATTTCCTGACGGAAATTTTCCGTCGAAAAGCCTCTTCCGGATCCGCGGAGATAAGGATCAGGACTTTCCGGAAATACCAATGGAACAGTCCTACCAGTAAATAAAGGCCTGTCATTTTCACAAGCTCCGGCAAACTGACCAGCAGAATATTTCCGACCAGCATATGGCGGATCCCCTCATCGCCTTCCGGCATCTTGCTCAAAATCAGTATCGCCGCCGCCGAAGACACCGCGTAGACAATGCCGATAATCGCTTCCTGCGGGATTTTTTCCCTACGCATTCTCGTGGCGGAAAAAATGACCGCCCCCGCAAAAGCGGCCGCAAGTGACATCCCATACGCGTCGGAAGAATCAAAAGAACAGCCAAACAGGAAAGCGCCGGAAGCCCCCAATGCCGCAATTTGAGCCAACGCAAGATCGACAAAAATGACCTTCCTTTCGATCACGTGAATTCCCAAATAAGTATGGACCCCCGTCAGAATCAGACAAGCAACGAGCGGTTTCCACATGATGAAGATAAAATCCGCCATCACGGAGTCTCCCTTCCGGCCTTTACCCCTTCGGCCACCTTCGTGAGATCATAGTCGAGCATGGAAAGATAATCTTGCGCCTCTTTAAATGCACCGACAGACTGCGTGAGAGTCAAAACCCGGGCTCCCGTTTCCTTTGCAATACGGTCCGGCGTACGCCTCTCCCGGTACGGTTCGGTAATGATGACGCGGACATGCTTCTCTTTCATGGAAGCTACGAGCTCGGAAATGTGTTTCGGAGCCGGCGGGATACCGGGCTTCAGCTCAAGTTCCCCGGCGATCACAAGTCCGAACCGTTCCGCAAAATAGGACCAGCTCGCATGGTATACGACAACCGGAGAACCATGATACGGGACCATTTCCCGGCTCCAGGAAGCCAGTCTCCCGTCGATTTTCCGGCTGAACGTTTCGGCATTTCGAAGAAACCATTCCTGATCCTCCGGATACAGCGCGGCAAGTTTCTCCGCAATATTCCGCGCAATAATCTTGGCATTTTCCGGATCCATCCAATAGTGAGGATTCCCATAGACATGGATATCCCCCTGCGCCCTGGAAAGAGTTTCGGGAACTTCAAGCAAAGAAATCCCTTTGGATACGTCAATTTGCTTTTCGCCGGCCGGCCACATAAAATCCAGACGCCCTACGGCATTTAAAAGAGGATCGCGCCAGGCCTCCAAATCCAATCCCGCATGAATAAACACGTCTGCCTCCTTGAGTTTCATAACATCCTTCGGGGTCGGCGCAATAAAATGGATGTCCCGCTTCGGCGCGGCGATAAAGTAGATATCCGCTTTACGATCCGTAATCTCTTCCGCGATGCTGGCAAGCGTACTGCTTGTAGCAACAATCTTTATTTTCCCGGCCGCGCAAAAGCCGGCTGATGGAAAAACCAACGGCCATATGAAGCAAAAAAGAAAAAACCGCGTTAATCTTATCTTCATGGCAATAATCCTTTCCGTCACTGAATGGCGTGCTGATGCGCGCCGATTAAAAAATCAACCGTGATAAAGACAGCATTGTCCACCTTGTTGCCGTTCCCGGCCGGATTGACATGCGAATATTGCAGCTTCAGATCCGCATACTCGCTCTGCCAAAATATCAAATACGGTGAGACCTCCGTTGAACCGTGCCTGTCCGACACATCCAGAGGACTCAAGTAGTCAAAGCGAATCCCCGCACAAAACCGGGGAGAAAACCGGTAGTCCAGTTGGGAATAGAAGCCCCAAGGATGGCTATTCACATGGACGAGATCTGTCCGATTCTGGAAATAAATCTCGTTTTGCAGTTGGACTTTCTTTCCTTCCGGCAAAAACCAGTTAAACGTAACGTCGGCACCGAAAACCTTCACCCCGTAACGATCCGTTCCTTCCGGTCGCGTCTCCATTGTAGTCGTCCCGTCGTCATTGAGAATTCTCAAAGGCGGATTTTCATCTCCAAACATCGTCGTCCATCCCAGCTCCAGATTCGCGTCTTGAGACGGCTCGAAAAACGTTTTCACATGAGTGTTAAAAATCGGGCGTCTGGATACCCCCGAAAAACTCGGTCCATTGTTTCCGCGCAACACTTCTCCGGTCACCTCAAAGGGCAAATCCCACGGATTCGGGATATGATTCTGCAGACGGACTCCCGACGCCGCGAGGCCTTCTTCGCCAAAGAAATCCCGGATAACCAAAGGATAATTCCCGGTCGGCAAAGTGTGTAAATGCATCAGATTTTGCTTTCCGATCTTCGCCCGAAATTTACCGATCTGGCCCGTGAAACCAAGGGGCAGCCCCCACCGCGTATAATAGGCCTCTTCAATATTGGCGTTCTGCTCCTCCAAATCATCGTTAAAGCTTATCGTCGCATCAAGACGGGAATAAGGATCGACCGCCTGACCAAAATTAAGTTCCAGTTCTTTCAGAGCAATGGTATCGTTCCCTTCCGCGTCTTCTTTGCTCTGAGTCAATTTGGTCTGTACCGTCCCGATGACTCCGGTGTCGGGATTAAATCCTCCGACAGATTTCGGAGCCTCCGCCGGCAAAACGGCTTGGCCCGCCGAAGGCCGCGGCACGGCAGACTCATTGCCCTTTTGCAAATCCGAAATCTGAATCGCCTGCTGACGCAAAACTTCGTTCTGAGATTGAACCGTCTGCTGGAGTGATCGGACCGTTTTCTGAAGTTCCAGCACATTCTGCCGGAGCGACTGAAAAAGGTCCTCCCCTCCGGCTTCGGCAAGATGATTCGGCGGCAATAAACTGACAAGGAAAATGATCAAAATAAGAAGCCTGCGCATAAAAACACACTCCTTTCCTGAGAAGGATTCAAAAACAAGAAATTCTTGGATTCTCAGGAAAGAAAAGGCGGCCCCCTTTGGGAAAAGGAATGAATGTCTACGGAAAAGAAAAAATCATTAGCGGATAATAAAAACTCCCAAAAAATCAGCCCGAAGTAAAGAAAAGAAACCGGAAAAACACAGCCCAATGAAAACCCGTGAAAAATGAAAGCGCAAACCGGACAATCGGAATGCTCCCCATCGTCATGATGGTGAAAAAAAACAAGGACAAAACCGACGAGAAGCAGGGCGGCTAAAAATTTCAGAAGGATTTTACGGCGTTCGATTCCTCGCATCACGACTCAGCTCAAAATAACCCTATTTGCAGACAAACACCAAATTATCGCAGCTTTTGCACGCCGAGACGTTGTGTGTCCGAATCAATTCATCCCAGTGTTTTTTCCGGTGAGGCGTCAGGACACCCGTCCCCCGGCAAAAGGGACAGGTGTTTTCAAGAGCATCTAAAATCGCCGTCCGTATAAATTCCGAACGGTTCGGGACCCCTTTAAGCTGCTTCGCCAAAGCGTCATCGACCTTAAATGTCAAAACCCCTTTCGGTTGTTTCATCGCATCTCCTTTTCACTAAAAGCAATTGGTATTACAAAGTAATACTGATTATAACCAAAAAACCTTTTGCGTAAAGCACAAAAAACGGGAGATTTGAATGGGAATCGGCTCAGCGGACCGAAAGCATTTTCGTAATAGCGCGCCGGGCTTTCTTACGGACGGAAGGATTCACCGTCACCCGGAACTGGAAACCGGAGAGAGCATTCCGGACATCCTCAAGAGTAATCAGCTTCATCATCGGACAAATCAAATCGTCCGAAACCGGATAGAAATTCTTCCCCGGATTTTCCTTTTTCAGGCGATGAATCATGCCGGCCTCCGTTGCGACCAGGTAAGAGCGGCCGCCTGAATCTCCCTTCACATACTTAAGCATGCCGGCCGTCCCGCCGACATAGTCGGCTGATTCCAGCACGTCAAACCGGCATTCGGGATGGGCCATAACCTTCGCCCCGGGATGTTTCTTCACGGCTCTGCGAACATCCGCCGGGACCAGCAAAGTGTGCGTCGGGCAGAACCCGTCCCACAAAATAAGTTTCCGGCGGAGTTTCCGGGCAGCATAAGCCCCCAGGTTTCTGTCCGAGACAAAAATGACGGGACGCTTGGGATCCAAAGAAGCCACGATTTTCACGGCATTGGCCGAAGTGCAGCAGATATCGCTTTCCGCCTTCACCTCCGCAGACGTATTCACGTAAGCGACCGTCTGCGCCCGGGGATGCTTCTTTTTCAATTTCCGGAGGGCTTCCGCCGTCGCCATGTCCGCCAAAGCGCATCCGGCGTCTTTCACGGGCAAAAGGACTTTTTTCCCGGGACATAAAACCGCCGCGGTTTCCGCCATGAATTTGACGCCGCAAAAAACAATCACGGGATTTTCGGCCCTGGAGGCGACAATGCTCAGCTCAAGAGAATCTCCGGTAAAATCGGCAATATCCTGAATTTCCGGGCGCTGATAGTTATGAGCAAGAATCAAGGCCCGGCGTTTCTTTTTAAGAACGACAATCTGCCTCAAAAGTTTTTCATTAGACATGCATCCTCACCCCCGGATAATTCTTCGCGTGTATTTTGGAGATCATATTACAAATTTCCCGCATTGCACGATTTATTTTCAATAGCTCGCATCACCTAAACTTCAAGCGAGCTTCCCACTTCGAGCTTCATAAAACGCTCGCCGTATGCCTCTTTAAACATTTTAACCGCCGTTTTGCCGCTGCAATGGCACGGCGCCGCGACTTTAATTCCCATCTTCCTGAAACGCCGGATAATCCCGTTGATGGTCGCCCGACGCTTCCCGTAAAGATGAAACCCTCCGGCAACCAAGTATATCTTTTCTTTAAACGCTTCCCGCACCTCATCCAATATCTTGACGATGCCGGGATGCGCGCAGCCGGTCAAAACGGTCAATCCTTTCCGGGTTCGCACCACCACGGATTGTTCGGGCATTTTTTTCCGCAAATACTTTCCGGCAATCTCCCCGGTTGAATAGATGCCGGCCGAAACGGGAAAAAATTTCCCGGAATGACAAATATTGTTTTTCCCCGGCAGTTTTGCTAGAAAACGGCTTTCCTTAAATCCTTCCCACCCCACCCAAATCCGGACCCCCGGACGCATTTTCAAAAACGCCTTCAATCCTCCCCAATGGTCCCAATGATTATGAGAAACTACCACGGTTTTTATTTCCCTCGTATCGATTTTCATCTTTTTCATGTTTTTGAGCAATCGCTTCCCGTCGCAGCCCGTATCGAAAAGCACCTTTCCGCCAATCAAAGCCGAAAACCCCCACCCGCTGGCATATTCGCATGAAGGAACGTTCTTGTCGAAAAGAATTTTTATATTCATGTGATGCTTTCTCCTTTCCTGTTCCCCTCTCCGACTAAAGCAAGCGGTTCATTCCAAAATAAGTCGGATCAGAAATAAAAGAACCAATCCGGCCAAAAAAGCGAAGAAATGAACGATATTTTCCTTTGCGGTGCGAGCCTTGTTCACTTCCGGAACAAGATCCGATGCCCCGATATACAAGAAATTTCCCGCTGCATAGGCAATGAGAAAATCCGTATTGATTTGCGATGACACGGCATAAGCAACAATCCCTCCCAGCGGAAATGTCAGAGCGGAAATAAAATTGAGCAGGAGGGCCCTCCTCTTGGCCATTCCGCTGTGGACAAGCGCCGCAAAGTCCCCCAGTTCCTGAGGGATTTCGTGCGCGGCGGCGGCAAGCCACGTCGCTATCCCAAGGCGGATGTCGACAAGAAAAGTCCCGCCGATCGCGAGGCCTCCCAGAAAATTATGGAGCCCGTCCCCGACTAAGATGAGATAGCCCAAAGGTTTTTTGCACGCCGCGGTCGCGCGGTGGCAATGATGGTGATGCAGAAACTGCTCCAGCGCAAAAAAAGTGACAAAACCCGCCGCCAGCCAACTCATCACCCCGATCGAGGATAAAAAACGGCTCCCCAAAGCCGCCGGAATCATGTGAAAAAGCGCTCCGCCGATCAGACTGCCCGCCGCCAATGCCACCAACGGTAAAATCAGCTTCTCGAATGTTTCTTTCCGGAGTAGCAGCGTCAGCCCGCCCACGAACGCAATGAAACTCATCATAAATCCGCTGGCCAAAATCCAGCAAAACGTATTCATCTGCTCTCTCTTCTACCTCCGGAAGACGATGATAATTTACGAACGCAAACTCCTTTGAAGTTTTTCCCAGATTGAAATGATTTCAGTCCTGACTCCGTCCCGGCAAAATTCGACGGGCGGGACGCCTTGCACGATCGCCCGGCTCACTTCCGGTGAGAAAGGGATGCGTCCGATCACCTCCAAGCCGTGCTCTTTTGAAAAAGACTCGATGGCACCAGTATTTTCGGAATTTAAATCATATTTATTGACGACAATTCCCGCGGGGATCCCAAAATGACAAGCGAGAGAGAGCACCCGTTTCATGTCGTGAATGCCGGAAAGGGTCGGCTCGGTAACCACAACGGCCAAATCCGCGCCCGAAAGCGACGCAATCACGGGGCATCCGATCCCCGGAGGGCCGTCAATGATGACAAATTCCCGGTTCTGCTTTTCCGCCATCTCCCGGGCGGCCTCGCGAATCACGGCCACCAGTTTCCCGGAATTCCCTTCCGCAACACCCAATTTCGCATGGACAAAAGGACCGTACCGGGTTTCGGAAACAAACCACTCGCCCGAAACGATTTCTATCATCTCAATCGCTTTCTCCGGGCAAACCCGCACGCACAATCCGCATCCCTCGCAATCCGTCAGATCGATCCGAAAGTCTTCCGAAACCGCTTCGAACTTGCATACGTCCCGGCACAGGCCGCATCGACTGCATCGATTCGGATCCGTCCGGGCTTTCATGCCGCCTTTAAATTCCCGCTTTTGACGAATGTCCGGTTGCAATAGCAGATGCAAATTAGCCGCATCGACATCACAATCCACCGTCACCTTGTTTTCCGCCAATGCGGCGAAAGACGCGGAAAGCGCGGTTTTTCCCGTCCCCCCTTTCCCGCTGATAACAGTAATTTGTTTCATTTAAAAGCTTCCGTTTCTTTCTTGATATCGCGAATCAATCCGCGGAATTTCCTCTGATAATCGCTTTTATTCTCAACCAAAGGGATGCCTTGTGAATACCACTCGGCAATTTTCCGGTCGAAAGGAATCGAGAGCAGTACGGGAATGGCTTCCGCCCTGCAATAGTTTTCGACCCTTCCGTCGCCGATATCCGATCGATTAATGATCACACCAAACGGAATGTTTGATTTCCTCACCACCTCCACGGCCAGCTTGAGATCATTCAGCCCGAAAGGGGTGGGTTCGGTTACCAGAATACAGAAATCGCTCCCCTTCGTTGAAGCAATCATCGGACAGGAAGTCCCGGGAGGAGCGTCAATGATCACAACCTCCCCGGAATCAGCATAACTTCGGACCTTTTTAATCAACGGGGGAGACATCACTTCCCCGACCTGAAGCCTTCCATGGGCAAAACTGATTTCTTGAGCACGGCCGGCATCAACCCAACCGATAACGCGTTTATCATAGGCAATCGCTTTTTCCGGACACAGCAATCCGCAGGCGCCACATCCATGGCAAAGTTCGGGAAAGTGAAGAAACTTCCCTGGACGCTCCTCTGTCGCCGGGACAACGGCAATCGCATGAAAATTGCAAACCGTCTGGCAAATGCCGCAATGCGTACATCGATCCTGATCCGTCGAAGGAACGGGAACCGTTACCGGAACGGTCTCCGTGATGGCAGGTTTCAGGAAAAGATGCGCGTTCGGCTCCTCCACGTCGCAATCCAAAAACCGGCATTTCCCGAGAGAAAGCGCCAGATTTACGGCAACGGTCGTCTTCCCCGTCCCGCCTTTTCCGCTCGCAACCGAAATAATCATGGCCGGCGGGACGACACGTAAACGGTTTGGAACCGGGTTTCACTCTTTTTGATTCTAAACCCCTTCTTTTCAAGCCAGTCCCCCGCCTCACCCATGCTGCATTTTCCTCTCCCGTGGACCCGTCCTTCACGCGCGTGAATCGCATCCATCAGCGCGAATCCTTCTTCGTTGAAATCGCTCAGCACCAACTTGCCTTTCATGGAAAGAACCCGGACTAATTCGTCAAGCACGCGAAAAGGATTCTCAAGATGATGAAGCGTATTCACCGAGAAAACCGTCGCAAAACTCCTGTTCCGGAAACTCAGTTGCTCCCCGTTTTCTTCCCGCAAATCGGCCAGATGATCCAAGCCGTAATATTTCAAATTCAGGCGAGCGATCTCCTGATCTTCCCGTGAAACGTCAAAACTCGTAAACGGATACCCTCTTCTTGCCAAGACGATCGAGAAATACCCTTTACCGGTCCCGGCTTCAAGAATCCTTCCGCAAAAAATACCCGCCTGGTCAAGAATTTGAGTCCGTTCCCGCTCGAGGTCATACCCGTAACTCAAAAATAGTGCTTCCCGTTCCTCGAGCTTTTTATGATTCTCAATCACCCGGGGATCCGACGAAAGACATAGGTCAACCCCTCCGTCCGCCTCACTCATTCAAGCGGCTCCGGAACTGATCGCCAGGTGGGGGCAAACGCTGATGCAGGTTTCACAATCCACGCATTGTTCATTGATCGTCGCCTTTCCATTCTCAATTTTTACCGCGTCCACCGGACACACCTCGGCGCATTTTCCGCATCCGTTACATTTCTCGGCATCCACTTTCACGGCCATCACATATCTCCTCTTATTAACTTTGTTTCCCTTGTCCGAATTTAGAACTCACGCTCGGGCTCGAAGCGGATTTCATCCGTCCGGCCTTATAATTCTCGACCGCTTCCGACACTTTCCCGGAAACACCGGTTACGACCTCAATCCCGGCCGACTCCAGGACCTTAAACGCATTCGGCCCCATATTTCCGGTCAGTACAATCTTGACGCCTTTGGAAATCACAAACTGCCCGGATTGAATTCCTGCCCCTCCCGCGAATTGCGCATTGGGATTTTCAACCGCTGCCAGTGCCATTGAATCCAAATCCACGAAAATAAAGTACCGGCACCTTCCGAATCTCGGATCAATTCCGGCATCCAGACTCTTCCCGTCGGCCGTCACACAAATCTTTGACATTTTGCCACCTCCCGAAAGTTAACACCCTGGATCAGGCACCATGCCCGTGTTCACGGCAGGCATCCAACCCTTTGAGTTTGTTCTTCAGCAAATCCTGAATCGCATCTCCCGCACGGCCCGAATAGCCGTGAACTTCCACGCCGGCCTGCGCCAGCTTGAATTGAGCGTTCATCCCCATTCCCCCGGCGATAACGTGGTTGATCTCATATTGCAGAATCTCATCCACGGCGCGGCACCCGCCTCCTCCATGTTGAGAGGTATTCGCAACAACTTTTGAATCCTTAATTTCACCGCCTTCGATATCCGCGATTAAAAAATACTGACATTGTCCAAAATGCTGAGAAACTTGGCTGTCCAATCCCCGTTTGTCTTCCAATGTGATACCGACTTTCATGATTCATCCTCCTGACTTCGAAATATTTCCCGGCAGACGGAAATGATGATTCCCGTCTGCCCGTTCCGTTATAAGCCCCCCCTTAGACGCTCTTCGTCTTCTCGAGTTCGTTAATCCGATCCCGAAGGTCTTTCAATTGCCCCTCCAAAACACCGGCCTCCTCTTTCATCGCAGCCAGCTGATCCGTCCGACCCCCAAACGCCCTAAACCATCCTCCGCGCTGCCATCGCGCAAGGCCGGTCGCGTGGAACCAATTTCGTCTCCCACGGCCTCCTCCTCCCCGTTGCAAACCGCGCCCGAACCCCCAAAATTCCCTCGGAGAACTTCCGGTGGCGCAAAACCCCCGTCCTCCGCCTGTCATCGGCCCCATCCCCGCAGGCCCCGTTCCGTCTCCTCCCGGCATTTTTCGACCCTCCTTTCAAATTTCTTATTGAAAATCATTTTCATTAAAACCAAAAAAATATATATTTCAATCCCTTTGCCGGCATTTATCGCATAATCCGTAGAACTGGATCAGATGGTCCCGAATCGTAAAATTAAACTTCCGGGAAAGCGCTTTTTCCGTTTTCCCCAGCAATTCAATTTCCTCCTCGATGAAATCGCGATAATTCACGACTTTCTTGCACTCCGTACAGACCAAATGATGATGGTGATGATCTTCCTTCGTGCCCCGTATCCTTTCATATCTTGCCCGCCCGTCACCGAAATCGCAGCGGGAAAGCAGATTCATATTCACCAGCAGATCCAGTGTCCGGTATACCGTCGTAAGGCCAATCCCCCGGTTCACCCGGCGCACAGCCCGAAAAACGTCTTCTGCGCTCAAATGCTCATCGCTCTTATCCACCACGCCCAAAACAATCTCGCGGGCCTCCGTAAGCCGCCTCCCGCATCCTCTCAGCTCCCCGCAAAACCACCTCGGCCCCTTTCCGCAACGCCTCGGCATAAATGCTCTTCTCCTTTTTGAAAATGATTTTCATTTAGAATAGCATATCTCTTTTCAAGATGCAAGCCTTAGGTTTAAAACAAAAAGAGATTCGAAGCTACTCCATTTTTCGCAATTCAGATTATAGTGGGGCAGTCCGCGAAGCGGCAGCCCCGTTTCTGAGCGAATGCGAAGAAACGGGGTGAGCGAGGGGATTTGGCGCCTTCGCCTTCATAATCGCCTCCATATTTTGCTTTGCAAAATATTTCGCCATTCGGCTTCGGTCGGCCAGCCGACGCCTCGTTGGGCGTCGTCGCTCCTTATGGTCGCGCCTCCATCAATTTGGCTCGGCGTCTCCTTTCAAATCCCTCCGCTGAAAGCGAAAATTGGGGTGAGCGAGGGGATTTGAACCCCCAACAACCAGATCCACAATCTGGGGCTCTAACCAAGTTGAGCTACGCTCACCGCGATAAAATGGCAGGATATTTCGGGTGCAATTATATTTGCAAAATCCCGGAATGGGAAGAATTACTTCGAAAGATCCGTCAAAAACTGCGCAAGAAGCCTTACCCCCGCACCGCTGGGGCCTCTTGAAATATAGCCGTGATTCTCGTCAAACCAGGCCGTACTGGCAATATCCAGATGCGCCCATGGAGAATCTTTTACAAATTCTTCAAGGAATTTTCCCCCGATCATGGCCCCGGCAACTCCCTTTCCGATATTTTTCATATCGGCCACGTCACTTTTTAGGTGCTCCTTGTATTCATCCCATAACGGCAGTTCCCAGCAACGCTCGCCCCTCATTTCCCCCGCTTTTGCCACAAGCGCCACAAGCTCCCGATTATTCCCCATCAACCCGATTGCATATTCCCCGAACAGGTTCCGGCAAGCGCCCGTCAGCGTGGCAAGATCAATAAGGTAGCGCGGCTTGTACCGAAGCGCGTAGCACAGGGCATCGGCAAGAATCATCCTCCCCTCGGCGTCGGTGTTCACCACCTCGACCGTTTTCCCGTTCATCATCTTCACCACATCGCCGGGGCGCTGAGGCTTTTCGCTCGGCAGATTTTCGCAGGCGGGCGCAAGCCCGATCACCGGAACGGGCAGTTTCATTTTCGCGGCAAACCACACGGCGGCAATCACCGCGGCGGCTCCGGCCATATCGTATTTCATCTGTTCCATCCCGGAAGACGGTTTGATGGAAATCCCGCCGCTGTCGAACGTAATTCCCTTTCCGACCAACACGACAGGCTCCTTCCCCTTTGCGGAAGCCGGCAAATACTCCAGAACGATAAATTGCGGCGGTTCACCGGACCCCTGGGCGACGCCCAGAAACCCGCCCATGCCGAGTTCCTTCGCCTGCTCCTCGTCAAGAACCTTCACGGTAATCCCGGCCCTCTCCGCGAGCTCTTTCGCGCGCTCCGCGAAAATCCGCGGCGTCAGGTTATTCGCAGGCTCCATCGCGTTCGTTCTGGCCCAATTCGCGGCCTGAGCCAGAAGATTGCCGAGGTCCATTCCCTCTTTGACTTCTTTCTTCTCGTCGAATTTTCCGCATAAAATTCCGAGTTCCCTGAGCTCCGTTTTGCCGTTCGGGCCCGATTTGTATTTGTTGAAACGGAAAAGCCCGAGACCGACGGCCTCAAAAATCGCGCAGGAAATTTCTTTCACCGAAACATTCGGAACTCGAAGCGAACCCAGTTCAATCCCCAGTGAGCCGGCTTTATATTTCTTAGCCTGTCCCAGAGAGGCCCCCACGACCTGCCGAAGCTTTTCCAAGGTGAAGGATTCCCGTTTCCCCAATCCGGCGAGAAAAACCGAACAGGCCTTGGTACAGCCGGGAAGGCACACGGAGAAGATTTCTTTTTCCTTGGCCTTGAATCTTCCCGACCGAATCACCCCTTCCAAAAAGTCCTTCGATTTGCGATCGATCTTCCCGAGAAAGGCAAAAGGATTTTTTTCCTTCTCAAACACCCCCAACAAAACCGCGTCCCATTTTCGACTCAATTCGCGATCCGTCCCGATGAATGATTTCATTTGCGCCCCTTTCTTCGAATTAAATTTTAGAAACCGTGATTTTAGTCTGCGCCTGGTACTTCCCTTTTTTATCCTTGTACGACACGAGGCACGCTTCGTCGCTCTCAAAGAAAAGAATTTGAGCGATGCCTTCATTCGCGTAAACCCTGACCGGCACAGGAGTCGTATTGAACACCTGCACTGTCGCAAACCCCTCCCATTCCGGTTCAAACGGAGTCACGTTCACAAAAACGCCGGAACGCGCATAAGTCGATTTCCCGTAACAAACCGTGATCACATTCCGGGGAATCCTGAAGTACTCCACCGTCCGTCCCAGGATAAACGAATGGGGAGGGATCTCGCAAACCGGAGTCCTGACATCATGAAAAAGAGCCGGATCGGAATTTTTAGGGTCAATTGCCATGCCCGGCTTGGGAACAAAAATTTTAAATTCATCCGAAATCCGCATATCATAGCCGTAGGAAGACAGGCCGAAGGAGATTCCCGTCCGAATCTGACTTTCTTGGAACGGTTCGATCATCTTCTGCTCCAGTGCCATCCGCTTGATCCATTGATCCGGACGAATCATACCCTTATCTCCTTTGCGCGGCGAATCTTACAAAAGCGCCTTTCGAATGTCAATGTGAACCCCCGCCGAAAAAGCTCAGGCGGCATTGTTGTCTCGCAAGGACTCTTGCAACCGCCGGATATACCCGAGATCGGAATTGTTTTTGTCCTTTCGAAGCAAAAGGATTTTCCCAAAAGACCTCTGCCATTCGGAAAGCATCTCCTTTTTTTCGGGTTCCGTCCGCCCCTGCGTCCAACGCAGCCACATCGCCTCCGTCGCAGCGGAATAAAAACGGTCCCGGTATTCCGGAACTCCCATGGCCAGAGGCGGCTCAAGCGCATCTTTCCCCTTCGTCGGCTCTTTGAACGAGACTCTGCCTTCCAGAATCCGGAGATTCGCGCTGTCCTTGATTTTTTGTGGCTGACGCGGCTCGATCACGGCATAAGCGATTTTCGCCTTCTTAAAAAGTTCAGTAATTTCCTCCCGATGGAACCTTCCCGTAATCAAGATGACGGATCGCACTCCGGTTTTTTTGATGCAGCCTTTGAGATTGTCGAAGAAAACCGAACTTCGGTTGAGCACCCGGCGATAATATTCATCCAGCAGGGCAAGGTCCCACGAAAACCGGCTTTGCGGGTAATATTTTTTGATGAACTCAAGATAATATTCAGGGCTGAATTCCTTCCGATGCTTAAAGTAATACAAAACGTCCCGGTAGCCCCCTTCAAACCGGGCAAGCTTCCGGAGCAAATCCAGGTTACCCTCCAGCTGCAGAAGCGCGCGATCCGCCTCACTTTTGGTCAAATTGGTTTTCATCGCCGCCACAAGGCGATCAATCTCCTCTTCCAGAGCCCCCTTCTCGGAAAAACCGAGGCGACTCGCCCTCTGGAGTTCCTGATCCAAAGACTCGAAAGCCTTCACGTCCATCCTGAGTTCCTTCGCCTTTCTCATCAGATAGCTCGCAAAAACCTGTCGCCCGTAAATCTCCCGCCGATAGGTCTCGAACTGCCAGTCAAATTCGGGCCGGTTCCGCGCGTTCAGTTTTGCCCGGACTTTGTCCTTGTACTCCCAGATAAATTTTTCCGCCGACTCGCGCCAAGGACCTTCCTCAAACTCCTTCTCAAAATCCTGGCTCGCGAAATTCGTTTCGATCGCGGGATATTCGGCCAGCAAAAATTTCGTTTTCCGGACAGGCTTACGCAAATGTTTGAGAAATTTCTGAAGCGACATCTGTCCTTTTTGATATTTCCGGTAACTGATATCCAGCCCCCGGAGGTCTTTGGACCAAATCTGTTGCTTGAGACTTGTCACGGCGCGGTCCGCCTGGCGAAGGCCGTCTAGAAAAGACTGCTCGCCGCGATATCCCGCGAGAAGCGCATCGCAATTTTCCCGGTAAAGCTCCAGATCCTCGATGCCGCAGTAGAGAATCTCCCGATCGTTGAGAATCGCCGAGGCTTCCGCTCCCGTCAATTCCCCGCTTTCGAGATAACCCTCGATTATTTTCTCCTTGACCTTATAATCGGGGAAAGCTCGAAAAACAGCCGGATCAATTTCCCCGGCTCCTCCTTCAAGCCCAGCCAAAAAATTCTCGGTTGAGCTTTCCGTAATCAAAGCGATGATTTTCTGAATCTTCTTCTGAATTTCGTACACTCGGTGATCACTCTGAACATAGAAGACCTGCGTCCCCTGAAAAGACTTTTCTTTGCTGTCAGGCTGGTAAACTTCTTCAACGGTTCCCAAAATGGGCGGCAGGTGAAAAGTTCCGACACTCAGTCTTGCGCTGGATTTAGAATACTTCGCGCCGGGAGCGGGCGCATCCACGGGACCCGCAAAAAGTGCGCCTGTCAGAAGAAAAGCAAGACAGACTAAGTCGAATAATAACCGCTGTTGAGATTTTTTCACGATTGAACCGTTCTCCGGACTTTTTCGGGATAGTATATATTTCCTTCCTACGGAACACAAGAAAGGGATGGAGTTTGCCCGGTTGGCTGTTGCGGATATAAAAAAAGAAGCCCCCGCCTGAAAGTCGCGGCGAGAGCTTCTGTGACGCCCACATTTGCGCAATGCGCAAGGGATAAATTTATTACGTTATTCCGAATTTCATTGCACCTAATGCAGATTCCATGCCAAAAATCCCCGCAATATACGATCCCGTTTAAAAAATAATTCCGGAAGAGCTTGCGGGTTAAAACCGAAACGAATTTGTATTTCTGAATACAAAAATGTAGTGCCCCAAAAGATTCACGGGGACTCTGAAGCCAGAACGAAGCAGGCCTTCGAAGTCCGACCCAAAACAGCCGAATCTCCGAAGGCCCGTTCTACCTTTCCCAATCCCGCGACAAGATCCGCCGTCACTCAAAAGACGTAGATAATCTCCGTCGCAAGAGTCGTTTGCGAACTGTCTCCCGCCACATCATAAACGGAAGAATCGCTTGAATCGACGCGCAATTCAAGGCGCGTAATCAGGTTG
>ERZ795044.712-NODE-712-length-31151-cov-7.083966_pt1 | contig 31151 bp, 23 predicted proteins | sample MGYA00375128_ERZ795044 | MGnify/ENA primary metagenome ERZ795044 (study PRJEB30173, sample SAMN05720213) | anaerobic digester metagenome | isolation source: active sludge of municipal wastewater-treating anaerobic digesters | place: USA | collected 2014-12-22 ...
CTGCGAAGGTGAAGATCAGGCCGATGAGCGCGAGGACGACGATGTGTCCCGCGGTCATGTTGGCGAAGAGACGGATCGCCAACGCGAACGGCTTCGTCAGCTTTCCGATCATTTCGACCGGCGACATGATCAGGAACATCGGGATCCGCATGTAGATCGGAAGCTCGGTGTTCCAGTAGAAGATGGTCGAGAGGTAGTGAATCCCCTGGGCGCGCATCCCCGCCACTTCCACGACGATGAACGTCATGATGGCGAGCGTCGCCGTGACCGCGATGTTCCCCGTCGCCGTCGACCCGTAGGGGACGAGGCCGAGCAGGTTGGCGGTGAGGATGAAGAAGAAGATCGTGAGGAGGTACGGGACGAAGCCGTTGCCGTGGTGGCCCACGTTAGGCAGGATGACTTCGTTGCGCATGTACAGGACCATCGCCTCGAGGCCGGCGGCGAACCCCTTGGGGCGCCCGACCTCGTGATGGTGGCGGGCGTGGGCCCGCGCCGTCCCGATGAGGATGACCGACACCAGCAGGGCGGCGATGAGCATCATCACCACGTGCTTGGTGGGGGAGAGGTTGACCTCCATTCCCCCGAGGTGCACCGGCTCCCACAGCGGGGCGCAGCCGTGCTCGCCCTCGTGGCGGCCGATGCAGATTTCCGTGTAGAACGGCGGAAAGATCGACGGAAGCTCCATGTGATAGGAGTCCGTGATGTGCGGCGTGATGATGTCGACCTTCTCGGCCGCGGCCGCAGCCGGCGCATGGGACTCCTGCGCGGACACGGGGGCGGCAAACAGCGCAGAGGCCAGCAGGAGCGAACGGAGCGCGCTCATGTCTTCAGGAACAGGGGTTCAACCAACGTCGACGCAAACAGGAATACTGCCAGGCTGACCATCGCCACCGGCGACGCCAGCGCAAATGCCTTCACGATCACCAGCACATACACGGCAAAGACGAGGAGGCGCATGATCGCGCCGAGCCCCCACCCGGCAATCACGTTCTTGTCCGCAGACAAGCGAAGGATTGCAAATGCGAGGAGCTGCACCACAAAGGCCACCAGGGCGCTGACGAGAATTGCGTGCCGCGCCTCGGCGCCGCCGTAGACCAGGGTGAGGACCCATCCCAGGACGGCGATGAGCGTTGCCCCAACGACGGAAAACATCACGAACGACTTCACTGGCGGTGTGCTTCCTCCTCGCGACGCAAGTCGGCCATGAGCCGGCGATACATGCTGTAGAACGCCGCCCCTGCCCCGACGAACACACCGATGAGGATCCCCCACGGCTTCGTCCCGAACCGCCGGTCGACCCACTGACCCGCGTACAGGAAGAGGAGGATGGATGCCGCGAACTGCAGGCCGACCCCGCCATACTTCGCGGCCGACCGAGCCAACCGGGCATCGGCCGAATCGTCCAACCGCCCGCCATTCGGCTTCTGTGGATCCCCGGACATTCGGGGCGGGAATCTAGGAGTTTGTGAAATTTTTCGCAAGCGAACTACCGACCGGCGGATTGGCAAAGTCCAACGTGAGGCGACGACCCCGAACTCTCTGATTTTCCTTGAGTTATGGAATCCTGACCGCTTGACGCCCGCTTTATGCGAGGATATGTTCGCACCGCCTGCTCTTTCTGGCCACGTTCTCTAGCGCTCCACCGATCTCCGGCGCATGCAGCCGCGCTCCGCTCCCCTCCTCGTCGCCCTCCTCGTCCTCGCCTCCGCGTGCGGCCCTCGCGCGCGCTCGGCCGAGGCCGCCGCGCACAAGCGCGTCGACGGAGGCCCCCCGGTTGCGTCGTCGCTCGACGTGCAACTCGCCGACGACGTCCAGTTCGCCTTCCACGTGACCAACAGCGCCGCCAAGCGCCTCGAGCTCACCTTCCCCAACGGCCTCACCCACGACATCGTCGTGCTCGATGAGGGGGGACGCGAAGTGTGGCGCTGGAGCGAGGGACGCATGTTCACGCAGACGCTGCAGAACCACATTCTCGAGCGCGACGAGACGGTCTCGTACGGCGCGCAGTGGCGCCCCGACGCGTTGCACGGCTCGTTCGTCGCCGTCGCGTCGCTCCGCAGCGAGAACTATCCCATCGAGCAACGCGTCCGCTTCGTCCTTCCGTAAGCGCGAGCGCCCCACGCACGTCGGTCCCACATCGCGGCGAGTCCAACACCGGACTCGCCGTTTGCGTTGTTGCACGGCGACGCGCGGCGTCGCTGCGTGCGGCTCATCCCGCCCGCCGCGCGACTCGCGTGGACGCTCTTATCGCCACGCCATGCGCGCGTTACCTTCCGGCGACTTTTCTCCCAAGGACACGGCGTGGGGACCACCGACCAGACGCAGGCGTCGCCCGACCAGCGCGACCTCGAACTCCTCAAGAAGCTCAGTGTCGCGCGCAAGGCGCTGCTGGCGCAGATCGGGCGCAAGATCATCGGGCAACAGGAAGTCGTCGAAAACCTCGTGGCCGCCATCCTCGCCGGGGGCCACGTCGTCATCGTCGGCGTCCCGGGGCTCGCGAAGACGCTCCTCGTACAGACCGTGTCAGAGGCGCTCGACCTCACCTTCTCGCGCGTCCAGTTCACCCCCGACCTCATGCCGGGCGATATCACCGGCACGGAGCTGTTGGAGGAAGACCACGCGACCGGGCGCCGCGTCTTCAAGTTCGTGAAGGGACCGGTCTTCGCGAACGTCGTCCTGGCCGACGAGATCAACCGCGCCCCGCCAAAGACGCAGTCGGCGCTGCTGCAGGCCATGCAGGAACGCACCGTCACCGTCGCCGGGCAGACGCACAAGCTCCCGTCGCCGTTCTTCGTGCTCGCCACGCAGAACCCGATCGAGCAGGAAGCGACGTACCCCCTCCCCGAGGCCCAGCTCGACCGCTTCATGTTCGAGCTGAACGTCGGCTATCCGTCGTTTGAGGAGGAGGAGCGCATCGTGACCTCTACCACTGGCGCAGGCGAAGTCACCATCGAGCCGGTGCTGCGCGGCGAGGAGGTGCTCGAGCTGCAACGCCTCGTGCGTCGCATGCCCGCCCCGCCGTCGATCGTGAAGTTCGCCGTGGGACTCGCCCGGTCGACCCGCCCCAGCGAGCCCGATGCGCACCCCGAGATCAAGAAGTACGTCTCCTACGGCACGGGGCCACGCGCCTCGCAGTACCTCGTGCTCGGCGCCAAGGCCCGGGCTGCGATGGACGGCCGCCCGGTCCCCGATATCGACGACGTGCGCAGCGTCGCCATGACCGTCCTCCGGCATCGCATGGTGATGAACTTCCAGGCAGAGGCCGAGGGGATGGGGGCCGACAAGCTCGTCTCGCTGGTCCTCAAGCGGTAACGCCTCGCGGCCCGGGGCCGCCAGACGCAGCTTATGCCGCCCGCGGCATGCCGGCCTCACGCCTACGTGACGCCTGCGTGACGCGGGCGGTGCAGTTTGGTGGGTCCTGGAGTCTCCCGTTCGGTGGTGCTGCCCCCGCGGAGTGAACACGTGCTGCGTGCCCTCACCTTTGGCCAGTGCGCCTTCGAGTCACCGCTCGCCCGAATCGCCCCCGATTCGGAGATCCACTTCGCCCTGCTCCTGAGCCTCGCCGCCTCCCCACCCGAGGGGGTGCCGCGCGATGAGCTTGTGGCGCGCATCTGGCCGCGTGCCGAGGGCGAGGAGCGGCGACATCGCATGCGACAGGCGATGTACCGCCTGCGGCAGCTGACGATCCCCATCCAGCTGCGCGGGGGACACATCTCGCTCGACTGGCCGCAAACGGACCTTGACGTGCACCTCCTGTTGCACGGGGCACCGCGCCGTGAGGAACTGGTCCGCCTGGGGGCGCTCCCCTTCCTGCCGTCGTACGCGCCGATGCTGGGCGAGCCCTTCGGGCACTGGCTCGAGTCCTTGCGGGCACGGGTGGCCATGCGGCTGCGGCGCGCCCTCGCCGACGAGGTCAGCTCGGCGCGCGGCCGCGGGCGCTTTCACGAGATGGGGCAGGTGGCGCGTGCCCTGCTCGCCCTCGACCCGCTCAACGAGATCGGCACGATGGGGCTCGCCGAGGCGCTCGCGCTGGAGGGAAGCAAGGTCGAGGCGTTGCGGCTGCTGGAGGACTACGAGGACGAGGTCGGGGCGATCAACGCCAACCTGCAGCTGCCGGTGCGCGTGCTGCGACGCCGGGTCGCCGAGGTGCTGGACGACTCGCTGATGCTGCGGCGGTTCGAGATCCCGTTCGTGGGACGGGAACGCGAGTTCGGCGAGCTGCGACAGCTGCTGCGCGAGGTGCGCGGCGGGGCGTCGCGCGCCGCGATCATCACCGGCGAGGCGGGGATCGGCAAGAGCCGGCTGGCCGGCGAGCTATTGCGCCTGGCGGCACTCGACGGGGCCACGCTCGCCAGCTACACCGCGTCGGCCGGTGACAGCTTCACCCCCATCAGCACCCTGGTGAGCGTGGGCCAGCAGCTGCTCACCTTGCCTGGGGCGCTCGGCTGCGCGCAGGAGCACCTTGCCTACGTGCGGCGATTGGGGACACCCGAGACGGTGACCGCCTGGAGCGTGACCGGGATGGCGGCTGACATCCTCTATGCGCAGTTGGTGCAGGCGCTGGCGGAACTCGTGTCGGCGATCGCCGAGGAGGCGCCGCTGCTCCTGCTCGTGGACGACGCGGAGCGATTGCATCCCACCACGTGGCGCGTGCTGATGGACGTGTGGGATCGCGTGGGGGCGCGCAGCGCCTGCTTCCTGTTCGCGGCGCGACGGCTCCCGGAGTGGTACGGCTCGGCCGGGCCACGGTCGTGCGAGCGGCTCATGCAGCACGTGCGGCTCTTTCCCTTCCGGCGCGAGGAGTCGCTGGAGTTCGTGCAGCGATGGGGGGAGAAGAACCACGTGGCGGTCGACGATGACGCGGCGCAGCGCGTCGCCGCGACCTCGCAGGGCAATCCGTTCTACCTCACGGAGCTCGCGGCGCACCTGGGGCGCGGCGGCGATCCGGTGGAGACCCCACCCAGCATTCGGGAGTTGATTGCCGCGCAGCACGCGGCGCTGAGCAAGCGGGCGCAGCGTGTGCTGTTGGTGATTGCGCTCTTCGAGGCCCGGGCGACGACGAGTCGCGTGACGCAGGTCCTCGAGCTCCCCGCCGGCGAGTTCATGGCGGCACTCGACGAACTGGAGGAGGCGGGGCTGGTGGGAGCCAAGGGGCCGACCGTGTGGTGCCGGCACCGGCTGGTGGGTGAGATGTCGGCCTCGTTAGGAATGCCGAGCATCGTGGCCTTCGCGCACGGTCGCTCGGCCGCGTTGCTGGAGGCCGAAGCCGATGCGACGAACTCGGTGGAGTTGTTAGGCGACTGCGTGACGCATTGGGAGCGGGCGGGTGAGACGCGGCGGGCGTACGAGGCGGCGATGAAGCTTGGCCACCGGTTGGTGGGGATGGGGATGGGGGAGGAAGCGGGAAAAGCGTTCGAACGTGCTGAGAACTTGTCAGAGGATCGAGACCAGCTCGTCGCGGCCATAGAAGGAAGGATGATCGCATGCCATCTGGCCGCCCGGTGGAGCGTCATTCACGATCTTGCAGCGCAACGTGAGTCGGCCAGGGTCGAGTCGAGTTCGCGGGACGGTGCGAACGATGACTTCGCGCTGCTCGCGGCCGAGGCGTCACTGTTCTCGTCCGAAGGGGTGCCGAGGCGTGAATGGCTTCGGGAACTGGCGAGTACAGAGAGATTGCCAAGTCGAACGAGACTCCGAGCAGCCGTTCTTCTTGCAATTCTCGCCGACAATTTCTTCGAGGCAGATCTTCTTCAGTCTGCCTTCTCGACCTCACTCGAACTCCTTGATTCTGGCGACGGCACACCTGAGGAGTCGCTGCTGCACACGATCGTCCACGCAACGGTGGGAGCAAGAGAGCTCGCGACTGCCGCTCTCCAGCGAATGATTCTGCATGCGCGCTCTACTCCCGACTTTTCTTGGCGGCTCCTCGGTCTTCGCAGATCCGCCGAGGCGTCAATGCGTATTGGAGATCCCACTTCCGCACTCGAATACGCAATCGAGTCCGCAGAGCTGTCACGGAAACTGAAGCTGCCCTTGCAGGAGTCCCTGTCTCTGGAGCGACTTGTCTCGATCTCGGTGTCCCTCGGTCGAATCAACGAAGCGTTCGAGTATCGCCGACAACTGGATCAAGTCGCGTTAGGCGGCGAGGCCTGCGCTACGCTCACTAGGACTCGGCTCATTTCGGACGCGAAGATAGCGTGGGCAACCGGAGACGTTGCTCTGGCGAGCATTGTCACGGAGACAGCCCGAACCATAGAGCCGTCGCCCGTCCCGCGTGCTGAGCAAACGCTTCTAGCCATCCGACAGTCAGCGGGACTGCTTACTGGTCAAGCAGTAGGCAGCACGCCGCAACTCGCGCGACTGAGGGAGCTCTGTCGGATGGGCGCCAGGTTCGGAGATCAGGACTTCGCCGTGTCGGTGCTGCTGGAGAGTCTGCGCCAGTCGGGCGACAGATCGTCAGCAGGTAGGATTCGGTCTCGCTACGTACGAACGTCGCGACTCGAGACGCATCCACTTCCCATGTGTTTTCCAGGGCTTAGGGCGTCCGTCTAATCCGAATCGGATTCAGGCAGGAATTGGAGTTGTTGGAGGTACGACCTCTGCGAGCCGCCTAAGAAGCCTTTGTCTTGCCTGCGGCATAGCGGAGCGCCTCGCTCTCCCGCTCCTTCTCGATCGACGCATATAGCTCAAGCCATACTTCTGGCGATACGACCCGGTCGCAGATCCACGGGTCGAATTGTTTGCCCCGGAACTTCACAAATTCGCTTCGAGCGTCTTCGATGCTCAGAGCTTTGCGATATGGACGATCCGTGGTGATCGCGTCGAGGGTGTCCGCGAACATAATGATCCGAGAACCCAGCGGGATATCCTCGCCCTTTAGGTTCTGCGGATAGCCCGTACCGTCCCAGTTTTCATGATGGTGACGAACGGCTGGAACGATGTCCTTTAGGCTGGTCAGCATCCCAACCAGCTCTGCGCTCCGAACTGGATGGCGCTTCATAGTCTCCCACTCATCGGGAGTGAGCCGACCTTCCTTCGCGAGAATGCGCGCGAACTGCTCGTCGATCTTTCCGACATCGTGAAGAAGCGCGGCGACCTCAACGCGTTCCACCTGCTCCGGCTTCAGCCCGAGTGATCGAGCAATGATCTTCGAAGCTCGGGCAACGCGCTTGGAATGGCCCGATGTGTACGGATCTCTAGCCTCGATAGCGGCGACCATGAGGTCCAGGAGCTCTTCGGTTACGCTTGTCAGCTCGATCGTAGTCCGAGAGAGTTGCCGAACCGCGATCATCGGCAAGACCATCCCAGCGGCACCGATGACCCCCAGATTGACGCTGAGCCAAGCGAGGTAGAAGGCGAACACAACCTGAAGTAGCGAGATCGCGGCTGAGGACTTGTTGCTCGCGATCCACGTCTGGAAAATCCGCTGGCCACTAACGGCGCTGATGACTGCGCTGATGCAGAGCGTGTTGACAACGATGAACGCCACAATCAACGCCGTTGTTGGCGCGATTAGCGTGCTGAGCGCCGAGAAGAACCCCTCACCTTTCAGCAACGAAAAGCTGGTGCCGCCCAAGTAGCGGTATGCGGCTGATCCAACGGCGAATCCCAGAGTTACCTGTGCGACATTGAACGCACCCTTTACCAGAGATCGCTTGTTCAGAAGCTGCGTTGCTACCTGGACGACGAGTATCGCGATCATGCCACGCCAGTCCGGAAGTATCAGGACTGTGGCGCTCATGGGAATCAGGGCGACGGAGCCGACTGCGTCGCGACGGGCCTGATAGAATGCCATGAAATCGGCCGCGATGCTGAGCAGCGCCAACAGCGCCGCCAAGCCAAGATCCGCTCCCTGAATCGCCGGCCAAACGCTACCGTGGACGGCCGTCGCACAGATGGCAAGCACAGTTGTCGCTAGCACGACAGGCGCCGCCCTACGAACCTCGTCGGTGTTCGTAGTGCTGGCGCCGACTCGTTCAGTGAGGCGGGCCCACGGACGAGGTTGCAGCCTTGGATCTGCGCTTGCGGCTGTCAAAGTGCTACTGAGCTACGGATTCGGGGGACAGGAAACGCCTTCGCTCACACGGAGGGAAAGTTCGAGTGTCCGCGAGAAGCCCGCTGGACAGGATGATGGAGAAGAGGCGCCCCCGCTCTCGTGCTAGTGCCAGCTAATAATGTTGGCTAAAGCAACCAACCACTGGACGATGTCCATACCAGCGTCACCTCCCTTCGAACGTCATGCCCGGACTGCCGGACATGCGATTCTTCTTAGGTTGGCTCCGCTCGTACTGCTGGTGTTCCCGCTCTACTTCGCTCTCACGGGAACGGGGGCCTCATTTGTATGTGGTCGGAAGTGTCGACGTGCCAGGTTCGAGGGACCAGCGGTTCGTACGTTCAGGCTCCCGCCGACTTGCGCGACAGCCAGCGATTGGTGGCATCCAGCACGGCCAGCACGCTGGCCGTCTCAGGGCTGTCCTTGACCTCACAGCTCCCCGTCAGCAACACGCTCGAGCGTGACTGCTGCGCCGTCACCCCCACGAAGACGAACTCACGGTCGAACGCCTCGATCAGCTTCGCCCCGCCAAGGTCCATCGTCCGGACCCCGGGCTCCCCTTCCGCAATCGCGCGCAACGCGGCTCGCGCTGCCAGTTCGATCCGCGACCGCTCGTTCTCCATGCCTTCGGCCTCGCCGATGAAGGACTTCTCACCCTTGCTGAGGGTAACGCGGCATGTGATCCCCGTCGCACGCGAACGGCGTACTTCGACGTCCTCGAAGTAAAACGGACGGCGGACGGAACTCTCCCGCCGAGACGCCGGCGCGGGGGCCTGAGCCGTCTCGGCCGCCGACGCGGCCGCCGCCGCAGCTGCCGTCGCCGCTGCGACCTCTCCCTTCCCGTCCTTGGGCCGGCGGGGATCGAGGCTCGTCGCCACGGAGATCTTCCGATGATCCACCCGCATCCCCAAGTGCGCGATCAGCGCGCTCTCGATGTTCCGGACGGTCTGCTTGGGGGTGATCTCCGCCGTCGTCAGAACATGGATCTCGTCCACCGCGCCGCTGTCGCTGGCGATGATCCTCGCCGCTATGACCCCGGGAAGGGTCGACAGGAGCTCCTCCGCCCGCTTGATCGGAAGGACGCTCCCCGCAATCAGGGGCGAGGACTGGGGCTGTGGACTCATCATCCTCCAACGCGGGACCGTTATGCCCCGGCTGCTCTCCCAGCTCCCATGCGGCAGCCGAGTGGTGGTCGGTCAACCCTTCGCCCCTCGCCAAGGCGAGGGCACGCGGGAAGTAAGGTGTAGCCGAAGTTTTCCTTAATCAAGGACAGTTCCTGCCGCATTGCCTAGGAAATCCCTGCTCCCCTTGTCGGCAAAGCGCCTAACTGCGGTGCCTCACCCCCGCCTCACGCACGCCATCGTCGCCGTCGCTCCCCTCCGCATCGTCGATCCCGTCGCTCGCATCGTCGGGGACCAGATGATACTCGCGCAGCTTCCGGTACAACGTGCGCTCCCCGATCTGCAGCACCTCGGCCGCCTTGCGGCGATTGCCGCGTGAGTTGCGAAGCGCCACCTCGATCGCCGCCCGCTCGATCTCGGCCATCGTCATCCCGGGACGCAGCGTGATCCCCAACTCCGCCGGGCTCTCGACGACGGGCTCGAGTCCGCCCACAAGCCCGGAATAGGCCGGCGCCTGACGCACCTCCCCGATCCACTGCCCCGCGAGCTGCGAGGCCAGGTGAGGGGGCAGCTGCGCCGGGAGCTGCTGGGACGCCTCATCCATGCGCCGACGCAGCTCCTCCACCTGCAGCTTGAGCTCGACGAGGCTGCGCACGATGAACTCCAGCTCGCGCCCCTCCGCCCCCGCATGCCCGCGCACGACGGGGCCGATGGGGACGGGGAGGAGTCGCGACCCACCCTCGCGGATCTGTGGCGGGATGTCGGCCGGGCCGATCTCCCGACCCGGCGCGAGCACCACCATGCTCTCCACCAGGTTGCGCAGCTCGCGCACATTGCCCGGCCACGCGTAGTCGACGAGGAGCTGCATGGCCTCGGCGCTGATCCCGTGGAACGGCCGGTCGTGCTGGCGCGTGAGGTCGCGCACGAAGCGCCGCACGAGGATCGCAATGTCCCCGCGCCGCTCGCGAAGCGGTGGGAGGTACATGCGCAGGACGTTGAGCCGGTAGAACAGGTCGGCCCGGAATAACCCCTGCTCAACCGCGGCCCGCAGCGGATTGTTGGTCGCCGCGACCACGCGCACGTCGACGGGGATCGTCACGGTCCCCCCCACGCGCGTCACCTCGCGCTGCTCCAGCACCCGCAGGAGCTTCACCTGCACGCTCCCCGGGATCTCGCCGATCTCGTCGAGGAAGATGGTCCCGCCGTGCGCCAGCTCGAAGCGCCCCAGGCGCCGCTCCGCCGCCCCGGTGAACGCCCCCTTCTCGTGCCCGAACAGCTCGCTCTCGAGCAACGTCTCGGGAAGCGCGCCCACGTTCACGGCGATGAACGGCTTGTTGCGGCGCGGGCTGAGCTGGTGGATCGCACGCGCGATCAGCTCCTTCCCGGTCCCGCTCTCTCCCTCGATGAGGACGGTGCTGCTCACGGGGGCGATCTGCTCGACCTTGACCAGGACCTCGCGAATCGCCTCCGACTCGCCGATCAACCCGGTCTCGCGCGACAGCCGCTGCCGCTCCAGGATGCGCCGCACCCCGGCGGTCGCCTCGTCGAGGACGACGGGCTTGCCGTACACCTCGACGTAGCCCAGCAGGCGCAATCGTTCGTCGATGGCCGCATCGCGCACGTCGGCGAAGCCGATGACCGCCACGTCGTTCCACAGCAGCTCGCGCACCACCTGCACGTTCTGCTGGTCGAGCAATCCCCCCGTGAACACGACGACGCTCGGCTTGGCGCGGCGGATGGCGGCGCGCATGTCGTCGAGCGGCGAGACGACGGCGGTCTCGACCCCCGCCTGCTCGAGCGCCGCGTTGAGACGCACGGCGGGCTCGACGTCGGTCAGCGTGATGAGGACGCTCATGTCGTCCCCCGCCCGGCGGCACCGGGCGAATGATCGGTCGCGTCGTCGCGCACGATGGCCACGGCGTGCGCCAAGATCGGCTCGAGGGCCACAAGGCCATCGCGCACACCACCCGTGGAACCCGGCAGGTTGATCACGAGCGTGCGCGCGCGCGTCCCCGCCACCCCGCGCGACAGCGCCGCGCGCGGGAACCGCTCCAGCTCCACCCCCCGCAACCGCTCGGCGATCCCGGGAGCCTCGCGCTCCAGGACCACGCGCGTGGCTTCCGGCGTGACGTCGCGCGGCGAGAGCCCGGTGCCGCCGGTCGTGAAGACGACATCGGCCAGGTCGCCATCGCACCACGCCACCAGCGCGCGCACGATCTCCACGCTCTCGTCAGGCACGATGTGGCGCACGGTCACATGCCCCCCGGTTGCCGCGGCCCACGCCGCCACGGCGTCGCCCGAGGCATCGGCGCGCAACCCGCGCGCGCCGGCGTCGGAGATGGTCAGGATGGCGATGCGCATGTCCCAGTCGCCTGTCGAACGATCTGCCGCTGCCAACGACTAGAGATGGGATGCGTCCTTGTAGAACGGCGGCTTGACGACGGTCGCTGCCACGCGCTTCCCGCGGATCTCCACCTCGAAGGCGCTCCCTTCCGCCGCCGACGCCGCGGGGAGGTAGCACGTCCCGATCGGGATGCCGAGCGACGGACTCATCGTCCCGCTGCACACGCTGCCGCTGGGCGCCCCGTTGCAGAAGACGGGATAGCCGTGGCGCGGGATCGCCCGCTCGGCGAAGGTGAAGCCGACGAGCTTGCGCGGGATCCCCGCCTCCTTCTGCCTGACGAGTGCCTCGCGCCCGACGAAGTCGCCCTTGGCCAGCTTGGTGATCCAGCCAAGGTTGGCCTCGAGCGGGGTCACGGTGTCGTCGATGTCGTTCCCGTAGAGCGCCATCCCCATCTCCAGGCGCAACGAGTCGCGGCACCCCAGTCCGGTCGGCGTCACGCGCGAGTCGGCGAGCAGGGCGTTCCAGATGGTCGCCGCATGCGCCGGGTCGAAGTACAGCTCGAAGCCGTCCTCGCCGGTGTAGCCGGTGCGCGAGACGTAGATGTTGCCCACGCCGCACACGCTCCCCATCGCGAAGTGATAGTACTTGATGGTCGAGAGGTCGACGTCGGTCAGCGGCTGCAGCACGTCCTTAGCCTCGGGCCCTTGCAGCGCCAGCAGGGCGATATCGTCGCTGATGTCGGTGAGCGTGCAGTCGAACTTCGACAGCTGCTGCGAGATGTGGGCGAAGTCCTTGTCCTTGTTGGACGCGTTCACGACCATCAGGATGCCGTCGGCCTCGCGATAGACGAGGCAGTCGTCCTCGAAGGTCCCGCGCTCATTCAGGATCCCCGAGTACTGCACCTGCCCGATGGCGAGCGCCAGGACGTTGTTGGTCGTGACGTAGTTCACGAACTCGACCGCCTGCGGGCCGCGCACCAGGAACTCGCCCATGTGCGAGACGTCGAACAGCCCGCAGTGCTCGCGCACCGCCTTGTGCTCCACGGTGATCCCGGTGGGGTACTGCACCGGCATCTCGTACCCGGCAAACGGGACGATCTTGGCGCCGAGGGCGGCATGCATCGCGTGGAACGGCGTGCGCTCGAGGGCGGTTGGGCTGGTGTCGGACATGGCGGGGGCGAATGGGAAGGGGAGGTACCGGGGAAATATGCCCGCGCGGGGAGGAGAAGGCGACCGGCGCTCCCCCGCCAGCGCCTCGGTGGCCTGCTACAGCGCCTCTCCCCCCATCAGCACCGCCATGATCGCCTTCTGGATGTGCAGGCGATTCTCGGCCTCGTCCCAGACGCGGCTCTGCGGGCCGTCGATCACCTCGGCCGCCACCTCCTCGCCGCGATGCGCGGGGAGGCAGTGCAGGAAGATGGCGTTAGGCTCGGCGGCCGCCATCAAGGCACCGTCGACGGTGAAGCCGGCGAAGGCGCGCTCGCGGGCTGCCTGCTCCTCCTCCTGCCCCATCGATGCCCACACATCGGTCGTGACGACGGTCGCCCCCCGCACCGCCTCGCGCGGGTCGCGCACGAGCTCGACGCGCCCCCGTTCGCGCGCGCGCGCCAGCAGCGCCGGATCGGGATCGTAGCCCTCGGGACAGGCGAGCCGCAGGTCGAAGCCGAGACGATACGCGGCATTGATCCACGAGTTGGCCATGTTGTTCCCATCGCCGATCCATGCCACCACCTGCCCTTCGTGCGTGCCGAGATGCTGCCGGATGGTGAGGACGTCGGCGAGCACCTGGCACGGGTGCAGGAGGTCGGTGAGCCCATTGATGATGGGGACCGACGCGTCGCGTGCGAGATCCTCGACGTCCTGGTGCGAGAAGGTGCGGATCATGATGCCGTCGACGTAGCGCGACAGCACCCTGGCGGTGTCGCCGATGGGCTCACCGCGCCCGATCTGCACATCGCGCGGCGACAGGAACCAGGCCGCGCCGCCGAGCTGCCACGTGCCGACCTCGAAGGAGACGCGGGTGCGCGTCGACGACTTCATGAAGATCATCGCCAGCGACTTCCCCGTGAGCGGCTTCCTGTCATACCGGCCGGCGCGCATCGCCTCGGCGAGCGCGAACAGGGCGACCAGTTCGTCGGTCGAGAAGTCGGGGATCGCGAGGAAGTCGCGGTGCGTCATGTCAGTCGGAAGAGGGCGACCCCGGGGGAGCGCGGGGGTGCAACAGGCGACCGGTGAAGCGTCGCCCGGAAGGGGGCGAAAGCTAAGGGCGCTCCCGGGGCGACGGCACCCCGCGCCACGGCAAACGACGGTGCGCAGGGACTGCACCGAACGCGCGAAGTGGTCGAGACTCTCGTATGGCGGCCCCCCGAAGTGCGGGGACCGCACGAGCCGGCGTGCGGCGGCCCCGCCCTGTTGCACGCACCTCGCCCTCACGTCGCCTAGCCGTCGCGTCCGTCAGCGGTTCCCGCGTCCACGATGCCAGATTCCTCCGTGCCACCGAGCGCCCTTCCCCCCTCGTCCGCCATCGCGGGCGACGCGGAGCATTGGCGCGACCGATGGCAGATCGCGGTGCAGGGCTCGCGTGACGGGATCTGGGACTGGGATCTCGTCACCAACGCCGTCTACTTCTCGCCGCAATGGAAGCGGATCTGCGGCTACGGCGATGACGAGCTCCCCAATGCGCTGGAGACGTGGACCTCGCTCATGCATCCAGACGACCTCGAGCCGACGCTCGCCCAGGTGCGCGCGGCGATCGACGGCTCGCTCGCGGTGTACGAGCCCGAGTTCCGCATGCGTCACAAGGACGGGACGTATCGCTGGATCGTGGCGCGCGGGATGGTGCTGCGGAACGAGCAGGGGCTCCCGGTGCGCATGGCCGGATCGCACAGCGACATCAGCGACCGGCGACGCTCGCACGAAGCGATCGAGCGTGCGTTCGCCCACCAGCGCGTGCTCACCGCGCTGTTGCGCGTGGGGCTCGAGGACGCCTCGCTCGCCGAGATGCTGGATCGGGCGCTGGAGACGCTGACGTCGGCGCCGCTCCTGGCGACGGCCACACGCCTGGCGGTGTATCTCCTCGACCCCTCCGACGACACGCTTGTGCGCGTGGCGCACCGCGCGAGCGCGGCCGCACATCCCAGCACGGATATTCCGATCGTCCTCGCCTCGGACCGCCCCACCTGTCAGTGTCGTCGTGCGGTGGCGACCGGCCAGATGCAATTCACCGTCGAGCACGACGCTGACGGCTCCGGCCCTTCGGACGGCGCCAGCAGCGGCTCGTACTGCGTGCCGCTCCTGTCCGACGGTGCCTCGATTGGGGTGTTGGTCGCCCGGATGGACGTCACGCGCGACGCCGAGGGACACGACGACGAGTTCCTGTCCGCGGTCGCCAGCACGCTCGCCGGGATGATCCGGCGGCGACGCACCGAGGACGAGCTGCGCCGCGCGCGCGACGCCGCCGAGGCGGCGAGTCGCGCCAAGTCCGACTTCCTGGCCACGATGAGCCACGAGATCCGCACCCCGATGAACGGGGTGATGGGGATGCTCAGCCTCCTGCTCGATACGCACCTGGGGCGCGACCAACGCGAGTTCGCCGAGACCTCGCTGGCGTCGGCGCAGTCGCTCCTGTCGATCCTGAACGACATCCTCGACCTCTCCAAGATCGAGGCCGGCAAGATCGAGTTGGAGCCGGTGGCCTTCTCGCCGGCGCCGACCTTCTCGGAACTGGTGGAGATCTTCCACGTGTCGGCGCGCGCCAAGGGGCTGACGCTCGTCCGCATCCTGGGGCCGCGCATCCCGGGACGCGTCCGTTGCGATGTCACGCGCGTCCGGCAGGTCATCACCAACCTCGTGGGCAACGCCATCAAGTTCACGGCGGCGGGCGAGGTGCGCGTGGCGCTCCACCTGGCTGGGACCACGGACGCGCCAGCGTTGCAGGTGACGGTCTCCGACACGGGGATCGGGATCGCCGCCGAACAGCTCGCCCACGTGTTCGAGAAATTCACCCAGGCCGACACCTCGACGACGCGCCGGTACGGCGGGACGGGGCTCGGGCTGGCCATCACGCGACAGCTCGTGGCGTTGCTGGGCGGCACGCTGGCGGTCGACAGCACCCCGGAGGTCGGGACCGCCTTCCACGTGACCATCCCGGTCGAGGTGCTCGACTGGACGCCGACGAACGGCGGGGTGAGCGAGGAACGGCGCGAACTGCAGGCCCGGACCCTGACCCCGTCATCGGTCGCCGCGATCCAGCCGCCACGACTCGTCCTGCTCGTCGAGGACAACGAGGTCAACGCCCTCGTGGCGTTGCACCTGCTCGCCCGCGCGGGGCACCGCGTGACCCACGCGCGCAACGGCCGGGAAGCGGTCGACGCCTACCGGGCGGAGCGCTTCGACGTCATCCTCATGGACTGCATGATGCCGGAGGTCGATGGCTTCGAGGCCACCGCGCAGATTCGCGCGCTCGAAGCCACGAGCGGGTCGCACACCCGCATCATCGCCATGACGGCCAACGCCTTCACCCAGGACCGCGAGCGCTGCCTCGCCGCCGGGATGGACGACTACCTGGCCAAGCCGTTGGACCAGGAGGCGATCGGCCGCCTCTTCCAGCTCATCGACGCCCCGAACCCGCTCGGCGCGCGCTAGAGGATGTACTTCCGCAGGTCCTCGTCCTCGAGCACTCCCTTGAGGCGCCCCTGCACCATCGCCCGATCGACCGTGACCGCCTTGGTGTCGGGATCGGGGAGGGTGAAGAGCACCTCCTCGAGCAGCGTGGTCATCACCGTGTGCAGCCGGCGGGCGCCGATGTTCTCCATGCGCACGTTGGCCAGTGCGGCCAGCCGCGCGATCTCGGCGACGCCGTCCTCGGTGAAGGTGAGCGATGCCCCCTCCGACTCCACCAGCGCGGCGTACTGCTTGGTGAGCGCGTTCTCCGGCTCGGTCATGATGCGCACGAAGTCGGCCTCGGTGAGCGGCTTGAGCTCGACACGGATCGGGAAGCGCCCCTGCAGTTCCGGGATCAGGTCGCTCGGCTTGCTCACGTGGAAGGCGCCGGCGGCGATGAAGAGGACGTGATCGGTCTTCACCATGCCGTACTTGGTCTGCACGTTGGACCCTTCAACGATCGGCAGCAGGTCGCGCTGCACCCCTTCGCGCGAGACGTCGGGGCCGTGCGATTCGCCGCGCGCCCCGGCGATCTTGTCGATCTCGTCGAGGAAGATGATCCCCATCTTCTCCACGCGATCGAGGGCGTCGGTGATGAGGTCCTCCTTGTCGATCAGCTTGTCGAGCTCCTGCTCGAGCAGGATGCGACGGGCCTCGGCGACCTTCATCAGGCGCTTCTTGGTGCGCTTGGGGAGCATGTCCTTCAGCATCTCGCTGAACGACTCCATCCCCTCGGGGGCGCCCTGCGGCGTCATGACGTCGAGCACCGGTGAGGAGGCTTGGGCCACCTCGACCTCCACTTCGCGTCCCTCGAGCTGTCCGTCCTTGAGGAGCTGGCGCAGCTTGTCGCGCGTGCGCTGGTAGCGCTCGCGCGCGGCGTCGGCCTCCTTCTCCTGCTGCACCGTCCCGGTGGACGAGACGACAAAGACGTTGCTCGCGGACGAGGCGTCGGGGGCCGCGGCGGGCGGCGCCTGCTTTGCTTCGTTGGGGACCGGGAGGAGGAGATCGAGGATGCGCTCATCCACGCGCTCGTGGGCGAGGTCCTCGATCTCGCCCTCGCGCTCGGTGCGCACCATGTCGATCGCGCTCTCCACGAGGTCGCGCACCATCGCCTCGACGTCGCGCCCCACGTAGCCCACCTCGGTGAACTTGGAGGCCTCGACCTTCACGAACGGGGCGCCGGAGAGGCGCGCCAGCCGGCGGGCGATCTCGGTCTTCCCCACACCGGTGGGGCCGATGAGGATGATGTTGTTCGGCGAGATCTCGGTGCGGATCGGCTCGGGGGCGCGCTGCCGCCGCCAGCGATTGCGCAGCGCGATGGCGACCGACTTCTTCGCGTCGTGCTGGCCGACGATGTAGCGATCGAGCTCGGCGACGATCTGACGCGGGGTCAGGTCGGCGAGGCGGGCGAGGGCCTGCTCAATTCGGGAGCTCATGTGGTCCTGGAAAACGGGAAGACGGGAAGACGAGAAGACGAGTGATTGCCACCACCCGGTCGTCCCTCAACTCGTCGGTTCGAGCACCGTGATGTTCTGGTTGGTGTAGACGCAGATGTCGCCCGCGATTTCGAGACTCTTGCGGACGATCTCGGCCGGGGTGAGGGCGGTGTTGGCGACCAGGGCGCGGGCCGCGGCGAGGGCGTAGCTCCCGCCCGACCCGATGGCGAGGATGCCGTCGTCGGGTTCGATGACGTCGCCCGTGCCGGAGAGCAGGAAGCCGTTGGAGGTGTCGGCGACGATCAGCAGCGCCTCGAGGCGCCGCAGGACGCGGTCGCTGCGCCACTCACGCGCGAGTTCCACCGCGGCGCGCGGGAGGTTGCCGCTGTAGCGCTCCAGCTTCTCCTCGAACTTGTCGAAGAGGGTGAAGGCGTCGGCGGTGGCCCCAGCGAAGCCGGCGACCACGCGCCCGTTGGCGAGGGTGCGGACCTTCTGGGCGCGCGCCTTCATGACGGTGTCGCCCTGCGTGACCTGGCCGTCGCCACCGATGGCGAGCCGGCCGTCGCGGCGGACGGCGAGGATGGTCGTGGCGTGGAAGCCGGGGAAGGAAGACGACATGTCGTTAGGCGCGGGGGTGGGCCTTCTCGTACACCTGCTTGAGGCGTTCGACGCTGGTGTGCGTGTAGATCTGCGTGGTGGAGATGCTGGCGTGTCCTAGGAGCTCCTGGACGGCGCGCAGGTCGGCGCCGGCGTCGAGCAGGTGCGTGGCGAAGGTATGGCGGAGCGAGTGCGTCGACAGCCCCGCGTCCTCGTCCACCTGGTCGAGGAACTTCGTCACCACGAGCTGGATCCCGCGCGCGCTCATGCGCTTGCCGGTCCGTGAGAGGAAGAAGGCTCGCCGGTCTGCCCCCGTTCCCACCAGCCGGAGCAACTCGTCGCGCTTGGACTCGTAGTTGCGCAGCGCCCGCTGCGCGTGGTCGCCGATGGGGACGATGCGCTCCTTGCGCCCCTTGCCCCGCACCTTGACCTGCTGCGAGACGAGGTCGAGGTCGCCGGTGCTGATGCCGCGCAGCTCCGACAGCCGCAATCCGGTGGAATAGAACAGCTCGAGGATGGCGAAGTTGCGCACGTCGGGGAACTCGCCCTCCCACGCCCGCGCCTCGGCCGCCTGGAAGAGGAGGTCGACCTGTGCCCGATCGAGGTAGCCCGGGAGGTACTTGTCCAGCTTGGGCGAGCCGACGGCACGCGCCGGGTTGGCGTCGACGATCTCTTCGCGCTGCAGAAAGCGATAGAAGGTGCGCAGCGCCGAGAGGGCGCGCGCGATCGAGCGCTTGCTCAAGCCCTTGCGCGTGAGGAAGCCGAGGTAGCCACGCATGGTGAGGCGGTCGACGCCGTCCCAGGAGAACGCCCCGATACCACGCTGCTGGCTGAGGTACGTGACGAAGGCGTCGAGGTCGCGGGCGTACGCCGTGAGCGTGTGCGGCGAGACGTCGCGTTCCTTCTCGAGGTGGATGAGGAAGTCGCTCAGCTCGACGGGGCGCGGGGCGACCGCTGGCTCGTCAGCGCTCACGACCCGCCTCCACCGCCCCGATCCCGACCTCGGCCATCCACGTCGCCAGCGCGCCTAACGCGCGCGCCGAGATGCGCTCCTTCTTGAGCCGCTTGTCGCGCGGCGGGTCCGGCAGCTCCTCCATGAGCCCGAAGTTGGCATTCATCGGCTGGAAGTGGCGCGGGTCGGCCTCGCGCAGGTAGCGGTACAGCGCCCCGAGCATCGTCAACGGCGGCGGGACCACCGCCGGCTCGCCACGCAGCATTCGCGAGAGGTTGATCCCCGCCAACAGCCCCGTCGCCGAGCTCTCCGTGTATCCCTCGACCCCCGTCAGCTGCCCGGCAAACAGCACCTGCGGATCGTCCTTGAGCGAGAGGTGCGGCGTGAGCGACGCGGGGGTGTTGAGGTACGAGTTGCGGTGGATCGAGCCGTAGCGCAGGAACTCCGCCTCCGCGAGCCCCGGCACCATGCGAAAGACGCGCTGCTGCTCCGGGATGCGGAGGCGCGTCTGGAAGCCGACCATGTTCCACATCTGCCCGGCGCGATCCTCGCGCCGCAGCTGCAACACGGCCCACGGGCGGCGCCCCGTGCGCGGGTCGGTGAGCCCCACCGGCTTCATGGGCCCGAAGCGCAGCGTATCGCGCCCGCGCTTGACCATCTCCTCCGCCGGCATGCACCCCTCGAAGTACGGCGCCTGGTCGAAGTCGTGGCCGTGGAACTGGTCCGCCGCGCCTAACGCGTCGATGAACGCCTCGTACTCGTCGCGATTGAACGGGCAGTTGAGGTACGCCCCCGCCTCGTCGGCCCCCGCCATCGTCTCCTTGTCGTAGCGCGAGGCGCGAAAGACGAGCGCCGGATCGATGGAGTCGATGGCGATGATCGGGGCGATCGCGTCGTAGAACGCCAGCGCATCGCCCCCGAGCCGCGCGCGAATCGCCGTCGCCAGGGCATCCGACGTCAGCGGCCCCGTGGCGATGATCCCCGGCGACGGCAGCTCGGTCACCTCTTCGCGCACGACGGTCACGCGCGGGTGTGCGTGCAGCCGCTCGTGCACGCCGGCCGCAAACACGTCGCGATCCACGGCGAGCGCCGAGCCCGCGGCCACGCGCGCGTCGTCAGCGGCGACAAGGATGATCGACCCCAGCGCGCGCATCTCGGCCTTGAGCAGCCCGTGCGCGTTGGAGAGCTCGGTGCTCTTGAACGTGTTGGAGCAGACCAGTTCGGCGAGGCGATCGGTCTTGTGCGCCGCCGTCCCCTGCACCGGCCGCATCTCGTGCAGTACCACGTCGTGGCCGCGCTCCGCCAACTGCCAGGCGGCTTCGCTTCCGGCCAGGCCGCCCCCTACGATGTGGATCGCGCTTTCGGGCTTCTGCATGCTTCAAGATAGAAGACGGGAAGACGGGAAGACGAGAAGACGAGTTGGTCGTACCCGGCGCCGAGTCTGGCGCCCGAGGGTCGGTATCCCGTCTTCTCGTCTTCCCGTCTTCCCGTCTTCTCGACGCCTACACCGCGGCCACCACTTCCTCTTCCGGGCGCGCGGCGTCCCACTCGTTCTGGCACTTGAGGCAGCGGCGGTACTCGCCGCGCGTCTTGTTGGACTTGGCCTCGGCGCCGACGTAGCCGCACTCCGGGCAGGTCTCGGCGACCGGCTTGTCCCAGATGACGAAGTCGCAGTTGGGATAGTTCTCGCAGCCGAAGAAGGTCTTGCCGCGCGCCTTGCTGCGGCGCTGGGCGATCTCCCCGTTGTCCTTGGGGCAGTGCACGCCGGTCGGCATGGAGCGCGTGCCGCGACACTTGGGGAACTTGGAGCACCCCAGGAAGTCGCCCGTGCGTCCGTGGCGCACCACCATCGGCGCGCCGCACTCGTGGCACTTGTAGTCGGTGAGGACCGCCGGCTTGCGCTCGCCCGAGACCGGGCGCGTGTAGTCGCACGTCTTGGGATGATTCTCGCAGGCCACGAACGGCCCGAAGAAGCCACCCTTCGGCATGAGCTTGCCGCCGCACTTGGGGCACTTCTCGGTGGCCAGCGCGGAGAGGTCGTGCGCCTCGCCGATGAGCGCCGAGACGTCGACGTCGGCGAGCGACTCCTCGAACGGGCTCCAGAAGTCCTTGAGCACGCGCCGCCATTCGAGCGACCCGTCCTCGATCTTGTCCAGCTCCCCCTCCATCTCGGAGGTGAAGCCGACGTTGAAGACGTTGGGGAACTGCTTGACCATCACCTTCTCCACGCTCTCGCCTAACGACGTGGGGGTGAAGCGGCGCTGCTCGAGCAGCACGTAGCGACGGTCGGCGAGCGTCGAGATGATCGACGCGTACGTGGACGGGCGCCCGATTCCCAAGCGCTCGAGCTCCTTCACCAGCGACGCCTCGGAAAAGCGCGGCGGCGGCTCGGTGAAGTGCTGGTTCGGCGTGATCGCGTTGAGCGGGATCTTCTCCCCCACCTCGCACGCGGGGAGCGCCTGCTCGTCCTCGAGCGCCTTGCCATCGCCCTCCTCGCGCGCTTCGCGATACAACGCAAGGAAGCCGGGGAACTTCACGACGCTCCCCGTGGCGCGGAACTGGTACTGCGGCGCCGCCCCCTTGGCCGGGGCGTCGCCATCGACGCGGAAGTCGATGGTCGTGGTGTCGAAGATCGCCGGCGCCATCTGCGACGCCATGAAGCGCTGCCAGATGAGCTGGTAGAGCTTGAACTGGTCTTCCTTGAGGTACTTCCGCACCGAGTCTGGCGTGCGGCTCGGGTCGGTGGGGCGCACGCTTTCGTGCGCGTCCTGGGCGTTGGCGGCCTGCGCCGCCTGCCCGCGCGCCGACGTCGAGCCGTAGAGCTGCGGCGCGGGGGCCAGGTATTCCTTCCCCAGCTTGAGTTCGCGCTCCAGCACCTCGCGCGCCTGCACCGCCGCGCTCTCGGCGACGCGCGTCGAGTCGGTACGCATGTACGAGATGAGGCCGACCGCCCCCTCGTCCTTCCCCAGCTCGATCCCCTCGTAGAGATCCTGCGCCAGGCGCATGGTGCGCTTGGAGCCGAAGCCGAGCTTCTTGGCCGCTTCCTGCTGCAGCGTCGAGGTGGTGAACGGCGCTGCCGGGTTCTTGCGGCGCTCGCGACGCTTGACGTCGTGCACCGGGAAGACGCCTAACGTACCACGCGCCGCCGCCTTGAGCGACGCGGCGAGCGCCGCCGCCGCCTTCGTGACGTCGTCGACGATCCCCGTCGCCATCGCGCCGTTGGGGATCTCCACCTTCTTCTCGTCGATGGAATGGAGCTTGGCGGTGAAGCGCTGTCCGCCCTTGGCGAGTTCCGCCGCCACCGACCAGTACTCCTGCGCCCGGAACGCGCGGATCTCGCGTTCGCGCTCGACGATGAGTCGCAGCGCGACGGTCTGCACGCGCCCCGCCGACAGCCCCTTCTTGACCGTCTTCCAGAGCAGCGGCGACGCCTTGTAGCCCACCAGGCGATCGAGCACGCGGCGCGCCTGCTGCGCGTCGACGAGCTTCATGTCGATGTCGCGCGGGCGGTCCATCGCCGCGCGCACCGCTTCCTTGGTGATCTCGTGGAACAGGATGCGACGGATCGGTGCCCCGCCCTTCCGGCGAATCTGTTCGGCGACGTGCCAGCCGATCGCCTCCCCCTCGCGATCAGGGTCGGTGGCGATGAAGACGGCGGTCGATTCCCTGGCCGCAGCCTTGAGATCGGCGAGCGTCTTTTCCTTCCCGGCGATCGTGACGTACTCGGGCTCGAAGCCCTTGTCGACGTCGATGCCGAGCTTCTTCTCCGGGAGGTCGCGCACGTGGCCGACCGTCGCCTTCACGCGATAGCCGCGCCCCAGATACTTCCCGATGGTCTTGGCCTTGGCCGGAGACTCGACGATGACGAGCGCCGCGGTCCCCGCAGCAATCGGCTCCTCAACCTCGGGCTCCACCGGCACGGCACGCTTGGCCCCCTTCTTGGCGGCCGTCGTGGTCTTCTTCGCCGCCGAACGCTTGGCCGTCTTCTTCTTGGCCGCTGGACGCGCCACGGCGCCGCGACCGGCTACCCGGCGCGTCGTCGGCTCTTCCAGTTCGTCAGCTGGCTTCTTCTTGACTGGCATGGCTCAATGTATGGTCACGTGGTCGGGGGGTGGGCCGATATCATCGAGCCCGCCCGACTCCATGAGCGTGCGAAGATCATCGAGGGCGATGCGCCCATCGACCTGTGACATGGCGCGGTCGATCACGCCTTCCAGCTCGGCGGCGCTCACCATCCCCGCGTTGGTCAGCGAGAGGAGGTGGCCCCAGGCCTCGGTCGTGAATCGCCCGCGTTCGTGCGGCCCGAGCACCCGAAACGGCACCGTCGTGGCAGCGGACGCCGGCCGGGACTCGGCGACCGGCGAAATCTCGGACACCCACGCCGAGACAATCTCACCGATTTCACGCCGATTGTACCCTTCCGACGTCAGGAATTCCTCGACCTCCGACACATCCGCATCCGCCGGAAACCGCTCGCGGAGCTGCGACAGGAGGTGTGCCAAACGATCGTCCATGGCCTAACCTACCCCCACGCCCCAAGACGAAGCAAGCGCAGCGGCCTGAGAGACAAGTTCTTGTAATGAAAGAGCTTCGGTGTCGAGCACGGCGTCCGCCGCATCATACGACGGTCGTCGTTCCCGCTCCAGAGCGGTCAATGTCGCGAGTGGATCGCTCCCCCTAAGTAGGGGTCGGAGCGCCACTTCGTTCCCCATCCGTTCGATCGCGGTGGCCGGCGAGACCCGCAGGTGGAGGATGCGTCCCGGCGGGCGGAGGAGCGCCGCGACCCCGGGTTGCATGATCCACCCGCCCCCGGGCGACACGACACTCGGCGGTGCCGAGGCGAGGCGCGCGGTCACCTCGCGCTCCCACTTCCGGAATATCGGCTCGCCGTCGCGGGCGAACATCTCGGCGATCGCCGTTCCGCTCGCCCGCTCGATCTCCCGGTCGAGGTCGACGAACGGAAGGCCGAGCCGCGCGGCCACGAGGGGGCCGAGCGTCGACTTGCCGGCCCCGGGGAGCCCGACCAGGATCAGGTGCGCCGTACGACCGTCACTCACGCCCGGCGGCACTCCCCTCGGCCGACCGCTCGTCCGGCGCCGCCGCTTCGGCGAGGCGCCCGCTCCCCACGCGCTGCGCCACCTGCGCGAGATACCCCTCCACGTTGCGTCGCGTCTCGCCGAGCGAGTCGCCGCCGAACTTCTCCAGCCAGGCCTGTGCGAGGACGAAGGCGATCATCGCCTCGGCGATCACCCCCATGGCCGGGACCGCGGTCACGTCCGATCGCTCGGCGACCGCGGCGGCCGCCTCGCCGGTGGGGATGTCGACCGTGCCTAACGGGCGCATGAGCGTGGCGATCGGCTTCATCGCCACGCGCACGACCAGCGGTTCACCGGTCGTGATCCCGCCTTCGAGCCCGCCGGCGCGGTTGCTCCGGCGCTGCACGTTGCCGGCGCGCGTGCGCCCGGCGGCGGCGTCCATCTCGTCGTGCACCTGCGCCCCGGTGCGGCGCGCCGCCTCGAAGCCGAGCCCGATCTCCACCCCCTTCACCGCGGGGATCGACATGACCGCGGCGGCGATGCGCCCGTCGAGCTTGCGATCCCACGAGACGTGCGAGCCGAGCCCCACGGGGAGCCCGGTCACGACGACCTCGCAGATCCCGCCTAACGTGTTGCCCTGCTTCTTCGCGTCGTCGACCAGCGCGATCATGCGCGCCTCGGCGTCGGCGTCGAGCGTGCGCAGCGGCGAAGCATCGCTCACAACGTTGAGCTCGTGCGGGAGGCGGTCGGGGATGACGGCATCGATCCCGCCCAGGTGCACGAGGTGCGAGCCGACGCGCACCCCAAAGGCGCACAGCAGCTGGCGACAGATGGCTCCGGCGGCGACGCGCGCCGTGGTTTCGCGCGCCGAGGCGCGCTCGAGGATGTCGCGCGCGTCGTCGCGGTCGTACTTGAGGAGACCGGCCAGGTCGGCGTGCCCGGGGCGCGGACGGGTCACCACGCGCTTGCGCGGCCCTTCGGCGTCGTCGGCGCGCACGGCTGGATCCATGATCTCGACCCAGTTCTTCCAGTCGCGGTTGCGGATGAGCATGGCGACCGGGCCGCCGAGCGTTTCGCCCGCGCGCACCCCCGAAAGGAACTCGATCTCGTCCTTCTCGATCTGCATGCGGCGCCCGCGCCCGTAGCCCTGCTGCCGGCGCGCGAGGTCGGCGTTGACCTGCTCGGCCGTGAGCGGGATCCCCGCCGGCAGCCCTTCGAGGATGGACACGAGTGCCGGGCCGTGTGACTCGCCCGCGGTGGTGAAACGAAGCATGGACCGTCCTGGAAACGACGCGAGCCCGGCTGGGAGGCCGGGCTCGCGGTGCGACACTGGGGCGGCTAGGGCGCCGCCGGCAGCATCGTCATCGTGGCACGTTGTCGATATCTCCTGACCGAACATCTATGACCACGATCCCCTCTTTGGTCAAGCCGAAGAGCTTCACCACGAGTGTCGGGTCGGCGGAACGCTCGGCCGGCGTCGGAATCGTGGCGCGGAGCGGGCCGTAGAGGTTCTCGCGGATCGGGATGCGTCCGCGCAGGCGATAGCTGTACGAGTCGACGATCTGGATCGACTTGTCTCCCGAGGCGACGAAGGCCACGCGGGCGGTCGAGTCCGCGGTGTTTTCGTTGATGTTGCGCGGGTGGAAGGCGATCCCGGCGCCACTGTTGAAGGTGGCGAACTTGCCCTGCAGTCGCAGCGACGAGTCGGCAAAGAAGGTCTCCTCGCCATGCACGCCGATGTTGGAGCTGTTCTGGTTGATGTCGAGTCCGAAGACCTTGTCCGAGGCGTTGTTCGTCAAGTCGGCGACCTCGATCGGCGCGGAGTAGACCGTCGCATTGGCCGGGGTCCCGCTCGGATCGTAGACCAGGAGGACGCGGCCGGAGCGGTTCGGGGTAGCCCCCTCGCCGAAGGCCACGCGGCGACGGTCACCGCCCACCGCCACGAAGTTCGTGTCGGGGAGGGCGAGCGACGCCACGTTGAGGTCCTTGATCGCCTCGACGTTGCCGTTGATGGGGTCGGATCGGAGTGCCGCGACCGCAGCCTCGACGGTCGTCGAGTTCACGCACACGGCCGTGTCGGGCGACTGCCCTGGCGTGTGTTCGCAGATGACGATCTTGTCCGCCACGCCACTCTGTCCCTCGATCACGTCGACGAAGTCGGCGTTGATGATGACGTAGTGGTTCTTGAGGAAGCCGCCGTACTGCCAGATCTGGCGCGGCTCGGCGCGCGCATCGAGGAAGTTGTCGATGCGGCGGAGCGTGCCCGGGGTGGCGGTCGTGGTGGGACGCGTGCTGTAGTACAGCGCGCCCGACGCCGCCTGCCCGATGAACTGCGGGCGGTCGGAGTAGTCGATGGGCGGGGGCACCTTGAACTTGAAGCCGCCCGAGGTCTCGTCCTTGGAGTACGTCACGTCGTACACGTACTCGTTGGAGGTCTTCACGCGCCCGGTCTCCTGGCGATTGACCAGCGACACCTTGGAGATGTTCGTCCCGGCCGAGTTGGCGACGAGGAGGATCGATCCCGAGTTGTCGATGAACATCCCCCACGGCTGGGCACCGACGGCGATGGCCGGCAGCTGCTGCAGCGTGCTGGAGTAGGACCACGCCTCGACCTGGTTCTTGTTCAGGTTGGAGACGAAGACGCGGGTGCGCGCCGTATCGACGGTGATGTCGGCGCCCAGGCTCCCTTCCGGCAAGGCGTAGGTGAGGCCGTAGGCGTAGACGGTCGCGTCGCGGCGGGCCAGCGTGTCGCTGTTGACCGGGACGGTGGCGCCGTTCGGCACGGCGTAGCCGGTGCGGCCGGCGACGTCGGTGGCGTAGGCGGTGATGAAGAGCGCCTGGCCACGGAGGGCGATGGGGGCCCCCCACGCGCGGCGACGGCTCACCTGCTGGGCCGGCGTGGCGAGCGTGTCGGCAGCGCGATAGATCACGCGACCGGTGGCGTCCTTGGCAAGGAAGCCGACGATGCGCACGAGGCCGTCCGAATCCCGCGCCGACAGGTCGACGGAGTCGGGGGTCTCGAGGCGCGCCGGGATGTTCTGGTAGACGACCGGCGGGAGCAGGTCGGGGCCGGCAGCCGCAATGCGGACCTGGAACGGCTCACCACCACCGCGCAGCGCGTCGCGATTCTCGGCGAACGGCGTGATCGTGATCGTCGTCCCCGACGGCAGGCTGGCCGGCAGTTCGAATGAGTACGTGACGGTGTCGCCCTTGGGGTACGGCACCGCGAAGAGCGTGGAGTCGCCCTTGGCGAAGCCGGGGGCGAGCGCACGGTACCCCACCTTGGTGATGCCGGTGGTGTCGAGGACGGCGACTTCGAAGTTGTAGGTCCCGCCGACGATCACGTTGGGCTGCGGCTGCACGAAGGCGATGCGCGGCACATTGGGATCGAAGGCGACGGCCGTGGCCTCGTCGGCCGCGGAGTTCCCCGCGCCGTCGGAGACGACGGTGCGCACGGTGATGCGCTGGCCTGGGCGAACCCCGGCGATCGCCAGCTTGAGGGTCTTGGCAAAGGTGTTCGAGGCGACCGCGAAGGCGCTCGAATCACGGCCCACGAGGGTGGTGTCCGCGAAGACGCGGGTCACGACCCACTGCAGGGCGGCATTGTCCTTGGCGTCGATCGCGACCTGCAGGGGGACGCGGAGTGAGACGGAATCGATTCCGCCGCTCCCCACGATCCCCTCGATGGCCACGCTCAGCTCCGGGAGGATCTTGTCGGATGTCGTCGACGCGATCTCGGTGCTGCCGCAGCCTGCGGCGAGTGCGGCCGCAAGCAGCGCCGGGGCGACGCGACGAATGTTGGTCTTCATCGGGTTAGGCTCCGGAGTGGATTACTTGCTGCTCCCATCGGGCGGGCGCACGGCGTCGCCCTCGTCGATGATGTGCGGCGTGATGAGGATGAGCAGGTCCTTCTTCTCCTCGCGCGAGTCGGACTGCGAGAAGAGGCGCCCGATCAGCGGGAGGTCCGAGAGGATCGGGATGCCGGACTTGTTCTTCGTGACCTGCGTCTGCGTGAGGCCGCCGATGACCGCCGTCTCGCCGTTGTTCACGAGGAGCTGCGTCTTGGCGTTGCGCTTGTTGATGATGAAGCCCAGGTCGCCGCCGACGATGCTGAGGTCCGACTGCTCGGCCTCCATCGTCATGCGGATCTGGCGATTGTTCGTGATGTGCGGCGTGACCGTGAGGATGATGCCGGTCTCGCGGAACTGGACGTTGGCGCGGACGGGGGCGCCGATCTGCCCCTGCGACCCGGCGTCGATGACGCGGACCGGGGTTTCCTGGCCGACGAACATGCGGGCCTGGCGGTTGTCGAGCGTGACGATGCTCGGCTCGGCCTGGATGTCGGAGAGCTGCGTCTCGCGGAGGGCGTCGAGGAACGACGTCAGCGAGTACTTGCCTAACGCGGTGGAGAAGATGAGGTTGAGCGCCGAGCCCTGCTTGTACTTGCGGCTGGCGTTGGAGACGCCGGCAAGCGCGTCGCCGCCCAGCTCCACGCGGGAGTCGAAGGTCCCCGGGGAGGTCTGCCCCTCGGGAATGCGCGGCATGAGCGTATTGAAGAACGTCCCGCTCGAGCCCAGGTCGTACGACAGGCCGAGCTGCTCGATCTGCGTGCGCGAGACCGAGATGATCTTGGCCTTGAGGGCGACCTGCGGGGTGCGGACGTCGAGCCCCTTCACGTACTGCAGGAGGTCCGGCAGGCGCGAGGTGACTTCGGTGACGATGAGCGAGTTGGTGCCGCTATCGGCCGCGACGGTGCCGCGGATGATGCAGCCATTGTTGCTGCCCGGGCCGTTGGCCGCGGCGCCGCCGGACGACGCGCCGATCGGGCATTCCTTGTAGAGGAGCCCCTGCACCGTCTGCACGAGGGAGCTGGCCGAGACGTAGTTGATGTTCACCATCTGCGTGGTGACCGGCTCGCTCGACTGCTTCTCGAGGATATTCTTGTAGCTGTCGACCGTGATGATGCCCGAGGTTTCCTCGCTCGCGGCGAGTCCCTGGGCCTCGAGGATCGCCTTGAGGGCGACGTCCCACGGCTGGTCCTTGATCTCGGCGGTGACGGTCCCGGTCACTTCCTTGCCGACGACGAGCGTGCGGCCGGAGAAGGTGGCGAAGCCGGCGAGCACGTCGCGGATGTCGGCGTCGGACCAGGTGACCGTGATGCGCGGCTGCTGCGACTGGCGCGGCTGCTGCGTGGCCTTGGGTAGGGCCGGCTGGGCCGGCTCAGCGTCGGGTTGCGGCTGGCGGGCTTCCGGGGCCGGGGCCTCGGGGCGCGCCTGGGCGGAGGCGCGGGCGACCGCGGCCTCGACCGACGACGTGTTGCTGTCGGGAGCGACGGGCTCGGGGAGCGCGCCGGCCGACACTTCCGTCGTCACGGCCTGGGCGCGTGGCGCCGGGGCGGCCGGGGCGGCGATCGCTTCGGCGAGCATCGCGCCTGACGAGTGCCAGGCGGCGAACGACGCGTCACCCTTGATGGCGACGCGAATGACGCCGTCACCGCGGGTCACGCTGTAGGCGCGCGGGCCGTCGATGTCGAGGACGATGCGCACCACGTCGGTGCGATACTGCGAGGTCCGGATGTTCGTGATCCCGCCGCGGGCCACGCGATCGTACGTCGTCCCCTGGGCGCCGAGACGGGCGCCCGTGAGGTCGAGGACGATGCGATGGGGGGTGGGGACCGTGAAGTCCTGAACCGCCACGGGTCCGGAGATCGCGATCACCACTTCCGCCTGCCCCTGGCCCGGCACGAGCGAGAGCGCCGTGACCGCGCTGGCGGCGTCGGTCGCGCGGGCGACCGGCGTATCGATGTGCGCAGCGCCTGCGGGCGACGCGCCGACGAACAGCGCGACGGCCGGCAGTGCGGCCAGCGTCCAAACTCGCCTCATTGCTTCCTCTCTTTGTTGGAATCCCCGAGGGCCAGCGTTTCCTGCCGGCTGTACCCGAACTCTTCGATCGTGAACACGATGGTGCGCGGGGTGATGGACGACACCCGCATCCGGCCTAACGACTGGCCCACACGCACGCGGTACTGGTCCTTGGTCCCGATGTCGCGCAGGACGGCGACGGAATTGCGGCCCGACTCATCGTAGGTCACGCCGACGAGGCGCAGGTCCGAGACGAGGGGGCGGAGTTCGCTCGTGGTCATGAGCGAGACGAACGGGTCGCGGCGGCCGCTGCGGTCGTACGCGAAGGTCTCGCGCTCGAACGCGGCCCCGGCGGCCCCCTTGGCCGACGGCGCCTCGGAGACGGCCGCCGATCCGCCGGCACTGTCGGTGGTGGTCGCCCGTCCCGTCGGGGACGGGGCGTCGGCCTTGCGCTTGGCGCCGGTGTCGGCCGACTCGGCCGGCAGGGTGGAGTTGGCCTCCACCGCCCGGTTGGTCGCCGCGACCGCGCGAGCGGCCGCCTGCTTCGGCTTCATGATGTTGGGGACCGACTGGCCGGACGCCCCGGGGGCGACCGCCAGCAGCAATCCCATCGCGAATGCGACGCGCTTCATGACTTGCCTCCCTTGGCACTCGCCGACGTCTTGGCCACGTAGGTCTGGATCTCGAACTTGGTGTCGAGCGCCGAGCCGCCCATCGGGCGCGACCGCGCGCCGGAGACGCTGCTGGTCGCCGGCGTCAGCGCCAGGTTGACCGGCGCGATGATCCGGGTGAGCGACCCGACGTTCGTGAGGAACTCGGCCACGTTGTGATAGCCACCCGTGACGGTGATCTTGTAGCGATAGGTGTCGAACTGGTCGCCCTCGATGACCGGCTCCGGCTGCACCGTCGCCAGGTCGAGCCCGACGCGACGCGCGGCCGTGGAGACCTGCTCGAGCAGGGCGGGCACCTCGTTCCCCGTGGGGACGAGCTGCCGCATCACCTCGAGGTCGCGCGCATGACGCGCCGCCTCGGCCTTGAGCGCCTCGACGTTGCCCGTCTTGAGCTCGGCGCGCGCCCGCTGGTTGCGCGA
>ERZ795044.717-NODE-717-length-31071-cov-4.966147_pt1 | contig 31071 bp, 26 predicted proteins | sample MGYA00375128_ERZ795044 | MGnify/ENA primary metagenome ERZ795044 (study PRJEB30173, sample SAMN05720213) | anaerobic digester metagenome | isolation source: active sludge of municipal wastewater-treating anaerobic digesters | place: USA | collected 2014-12-22 ...
GTGCGTCTCGTGGCGCCGCGGCTCGAGGCGCCGGGCGCGCGCGCGCTCGCGGTTGGCGCGCTCCTCGCGCTCTTGCCCGCGGCGGCGGCGGCGCCCGGCGATCGCAACCTGACGATGGTCGGGATCGGCGCCGCGGGCGCGCTCGCCGCGGCCCTGGACGAGCTCGCGCGCGAGGTGGCCCGGGGTGAGGTGCTGCCGCGAGGCGCGCGCTGGGTCGCGGGGATCTTGGTGGCCTCGAACCTCGTGCTCGCGCGTCGGGAGATGCCGCAGCGGCTGCGTACGGCGCCGGAGAGTGCGGTCGGCTGGATCGGGCTGCACGCAGGCCGCAAGCCACTCGACGATCCGCGACTGCGCCGCGCGCTCTCGCTGGCCGTCGACCGGCGGGTGCTGGCCGAGAAGGTTCGCGGCCTCGGCGAAGCGCCGTCAGACAGTGCGTTGCCGCTCGGGTTGCCGGACTATCCGACCCCGGCGCTGCCGGACTACGCCGCCTGGCCGATGCCGCAACGCATCGCAGCCGCGCGTGAGCTGATGCGGGCGGCGCGGACGGCCGCCGGTGGCGCGCCGTTGCGGCTGACCGTCGGCTACCCGGCCGGGCCGACGCTGCGCAAAGTGTTCCTCGCGGTGTCGGCGATGTGGAAAGTGCTCGGCGTCGAAACGGAATTGCAGCCGCTCGATGGGCGCGCATACACAGCCGCGTTGCTGAAGGGCCAGTTCGACGTGTTCAGCTACTCGACCTTCGCACTCGTGCCGACGGCCGGCGTATTCCTCGATCGCTTCGCGAGCGACTCACCGGTCAACGTCAGTTTCTATCGCAGCGCTGCGTTCGACACCGCATTGCGTTCGGCCGTGAGCCAGACCACCGCGGCCGGACGCACTGCGGAGTACCGTCGCGCTGAGGCGCAATTGCTGCGCGATCTGCCGATCATTCCGCTGTACCGCGGTGTCTCGAACCGCCTGATCGCGGCGCGCGTGTCGGGATGGACCGATCATCCTGGTCACTCCCATCCGTCGCGATTCCTGACCTTCGCGTGAGCCCGCCCGAGACGCGTCGTGCCATGCTGCGACGTCTGCTCGCGGCGGCCACCGCCGGCGCCGCGTCTGCATCGGGCCTTGCTGCAACGCTTCCTGCGACCGCATCGCCGCTGCGCCGCGCGCGCGGTGGCAATCTCACGACGCTCGATCCGCATCGCGCGATCTCCGCGGCCGACATGGAGATCGCACCCGACATGTTCGAGGGACTCACGGCGGTCGATGCGCTTGGCGCGGTCGTGCCGGGGCTCGCCTCGCGCTGGGAGGTGTCGTCGGACGGACTGCAGTGGCGCTTCACGCTGCGGCGCGGACTGTCCTGGTCCGATGGCCGCCCCCTGACGGCGGCCGACGTGGCCTGGAGCCTCAACCGCCTGGTCGCGCCCGGCACGGCGGCGTTGCTCGGCTACCGCTTCGATGCCATCCGCAACGCGCGCGCGCTGCGCACGGCGCAGGCCGACGCTGGCGCAATCGGTGTCGCGGCCGTCGATGCCAGCACGGTTCGAATCGATCTCGAGCACGCCGACACGGACCTGCTGAAGCTGCTCGCCATTGCCTACGTCGTGCCGCGCCACGTGATCGACGTCGCCGGGCGCGAGTGGGCCAAGCCTGAGCGGATCGTCGTCTGCGGGGCATTCCGTCCGGTGCGATGGTCACAGGGCGGCACGCTGTCGCTCGAGCGCAATCCGCGTTACCACGCGGCCGGCTCGGTGGGCGCGGCCAAGCTCGACTGGGTGATGGGCATCGACGATGCGACGCGCCTGCGATTGTTCCGTGCGGGCGAGCTCGACGTGGCGCAGATTGCCGAAGGTGCGCAGCTCGCGCTCGCGAAGCGGGAGCTCACGGCACGGCTGCGCAGTGTGCCGTTCTACGGGGGCGGCTGGATCGGCCTGAACACGCGCCGTCCGGCGCTGCGCGATGCGCGTGTGCGCACCGCACTCGCGATGGCGGTCGATCGGACGCTGCTGACATCGCGCGTCCGCGCGCTCGGCGAAGTGCCGACCGAGAGCATCGTGCCGGACGCCGTCGCCGATTATCCGCTGCGTGCATCGCCAACGCACGCAATGCTCAGCATGCCGCAACGCGTTGCGCGGGCGCGCACGCTGCTGACCGCGGCGGGGATCGACGCGCGCCGGCCGGTCGAACTCGTGGCGATCTTCTCGCAGAATCCGCTGACGCAGCGCAGCTTCCTCGCGCTGAACGCGATGTGGTCGCCGCTGGGCGTACGCGTCGCCGCCCGCGGTCTCGAATCCCGCGCCTATAACCAGGCATTGACCCAGGGCAACTTCGACTTGATGGAATACGGTCCGTTCTCGGTCGTGCAAAGCGCCGCGAGCTTCATCGGCCGGTTCCAGACGGGATCCTTCCTGAATTACTCCGGCTATTCGAACCCGGAGGTCGATCGCCTGATCGCACTGGCCGAACGCCAGAACGATCCGGCGCAGCGCGCACGCTACTATCTCGAGGCCGAGCGGCTGCTGCTGCAGGACTATCCCGTGATCCCGCTGTTCTCGTCGATGACCCACTGCCTGGTGGCCGCGCGAGTACGTGGCTGGGCAGCCAACTCGGGTCTGTCATTACCTTCTCGGTATCTGTCTGTTTCATGATGAGGTTCGCCATGCGCACTCCGCTCCTGCTGACGATGCTCGTCCTGTCGCTGGCTGCTGGCGCCGCCAGAGCGGCGGAGGCCCCCAGTGCTCCCAGCGCGGCCGCGGCCGTCACGGCGTCGCCCGGCACGGTGCTGATCACGGGTGCGAGCCGGGGACTCGGCTTCGAATTCGCGCGTCAGTATGCCGCGGACGGCTGGACCGTCATCGCGACGGCGCGCAAGCCCAGTGAATCCGCCGCGCTTCGCGACCTCGCCAAGCAGTATCCGGGCGTGCGCCTCGAGGCGCTGGACGTCGTCGATGCCGCGAGCGTCGCCGCACTGGCAGCGCGCCTCAACGGCGCACCGATCGACGTGCTGATCAACAATGCCGGCGACACTGACCAGTTCCGCGGTCAGTCGTTTCCGAAACTTGCGCACGATCGCTTCAACTATCTGATGGAGCTGAACGCACACGGTCCGATTCGCGTCAGCGAGGCGCTGTTCGCCAACGTGCTCGCGAGCCGGCAAAAGAAGATCCTCGCCGTGTCCTCGCTGGCCGGGTCCTTCGGTGCGAAGGGCGGCGGCATGCCCGGCGGATACTGGTACAAGGCCAGCAAGGCCGCCCTGAACATGGTGATGGTCTCGCTGGCGCAGGACGTGAAGGCGAAGGGTGTGGCCGTGGCCTGCCTGTCACCCGGGCAGGTGGATACCCAGGGCTATGCCGCGCGCGGCATGAAGATTCCCGGCATGACCGAGATCGGCGTCAGCGTGGGCGGCATGCGCGCGGTGATCGCCGGGCTCACGCTCGAGCAGAGCGGTACCTTCATACGCTTCAATGGCGAACTGCAGCCCTGGTAGCGGGCTGCGAGGTCAGTCTGCGGCGAGATCCGCGGGCGTCAGTACCTGGCGTTTGCGGAACAGCGACATGAAGAACCGGCCGCCGGCTTTCGCGCCGGTGAGCCAGGCGATTCGAGCGCCACGCTTCTGGTTGTTGAGGATGCCGTCGGCGAGCCAGGGCGTCACGGTCTCCACGCGATCCGCGAGGATGTTGTACACGCGCTGGGTGCGCTCCCAGTCCTTGGGGTTCGTACTGCCCATGTCGCGTTTCAACAGATCGGTGATGACGATGCCGGGGCTCAGATAGCAGATCTTCACGGGACTGTCCGCGGTCTCTGCCAACAGGGCCTTGTTGAAATAGGTGAGCGCAAACTTGCTCGCACCGTACAGGCTCATGCCGGGCGTCATCATGCCGTTCGAGCCAAAGCCTTCCATGTTGTAGATGTAGCCGCCGCCACCCTGCGCGAGCATGCCCTTCATCGCGATCTGCGTCGCATGCATCATGCCGAGCAGATTGGTCTCCTCGACGGCGCGAATGTCCGCCGAGCGCATCTCGCCGCCGCGCTGGCGGGAGTGTGAGATGCCGGCGTTGTTGACCCAGATGTCGACCCGTCCGAACGCGGCCTGCGCCGCGTTCCACAGGGCCTGCAGCTCCGCCGGTCGTGTGATGTCACAGGGCAACCCCACGGCGCGCGCGCCGTCCGTCGCGGACCCCGCGATCTGCTGCAGGGCGGCATCCACGGCCGTCTGGGTGCGGCCGCTGATCGCCACGTTGTGGCCACGCTTCAGCAACTCTTCTGCCAGCCCTCGGCCGATGCCGCGGGTACTGCCGGTCACGACGATGCTCTGGCGGGTACTCGGGCTGGCTGACATCGCGCGCTCCTCGTTGAAGCCTGATGCGTTGGGGCCTGATGCTAGGGCGCAGGCCGCAGAGGCCTGCGGTTGCGGCACCAGGCCGTCCAACCCGTGGTCACGTGGGGCTGCCCGGTGCCCTGCGTGATATCCGCCAGTATTCTGGCCAGCGTCACCGCGGATGTGCCAGGGGGGGGTCGATTGAGTCAGCAGAACGTCATCGTCACGGGCGGGACCCAGGGCCTCGGTTTTGCGTATGCGCGCGAGTTCGGCCGGCGCGGTCACAATGTGCTGATCTGCGGCCGCAGCCAGTCCAGCGTGGATGCGGCGGTCGCGAAGCTCGCGCCGGAATTCCCGGCCGGGGCCCGCATTGTCGGTCAAGCCGCCGACACGGCCGAGATGGTTGCGCTCGAGGCGCTGTGGGCGCGCGGTGTTGCCGAGTTCGGCCGCATCGACATCTGGTTGAACAACGCCGGCTACGCGCGCACGGGGGCCCGGTTCATCGACAACACACCCGAGCAGATCGAGGCGATGGTGGGTGCGAACGTGATCGGCAGCATCAACGCGGCGCAGGTCGCGATCGCCGGCATGAAGCAGCAGGGCGGCGGCAAGCTGTACCTGACGCTCGGGGGCGGCGGCGCGAGTGGCCGAGTGGTGCCGGGCATGACGGTCTATTCGACCACGAAGCGCGCGGTGAAATATCTTGCGGGCGCGCTCGTGAAGGAACGTCGCGAGGCGAAGGACGACAGCATCCTGATCGGCACGATCAGCCCGGGCGTGAACATCACCGAGGGCATGCGGCGCGAGTTCGACGAACTGACGCCGGACGAGCGGCAGCGCGCTTTGAAGCAGATGAACTTCATCGGCGAGCATGTCGAAACGACGACCCCGTGGATCGTCGAGCGCATCCTCACCGATACGAAGCAGGGCAATGACATCACCTGGCTGACGACGGGCCGCATGCTCGGTCGCGCGGTGTCGATGCTGTTCTCGAAGCGGGACGTGCTCTCGCGCTATGGATTCAAGATCTGAACGAACGAGTGCGCAAAAATGAATGAATCGACATTGAAGCCTTTCGCGAAAGGCGACCTGTTTGTGGCCGCGACGCTGCTGAACGATGAGACCGATGACCACAAGGGTCGTGGACGCATCCTGCAGTACGGCGCCGATTTTGCGCCGAAGGGTGAGCTCTGGCTGTCCGACACCACGCATCTCGTCGGCGGTCTGAAGTTCGATCCCAGTGGTGTGCTGTGGGCCTTCGACAGCCACTCGTTCGTCGTGCTGAACATCCATCCGGATGGCCGCGTCGTGAAGCGTGACTTCGGCCACCGTGCGTTCTCGCACGTCAACTTCCTGAAAGACGGATCGCTGCTGTTCGGCGAGCATGTGGTCGGCGGCACGATCAAGCCGGAGATCGCAGCGAGGATGAAAACCACGCTGCCGTTCATGCCCGGAACGGACCGTTTCGGTGATGGCCATGTCTGGAAGTTCAGGCCCGACGGTTCGCTGCTGAAGGAGTACGCGACGGCGGTGCACGGCGGAATGGGTGGATTCCTCGGCGTGACGATGTCGGCGGTGTCTCCCGATGAGTCCACGCTGGTGTACTGTTCCGAGACCGGGCCGCGGCTGATGCGCTACGACCTCGCGAACGACCGCCAGCTGCCGGACCTGCAGTCCTTCACGCCGCCGTTTCCGCCCGGGCCGCCGCCGATGTTCTTCGGCATGGCGTATGGCCGCGACGGCACGCTGTACGTGCTGCGCAGTGGCATCCAGATCGTGAACGAGCAGGGCGAGACCACGCGGCACATCCCGCTCGAGGGCTTCGGCTGGGCGTTGATCACGCTGATGGCTGACGGTCGCCATGCACTCGTTGCCAGCTTCTTCACCGGCGAAGTCGCGAAAATGGATCTGGCCACCGGCACCAAGGTGGGCAGCATCCAGACGGGGGTCGCGAAGGCAGTGGCGGGCGTTGCGGAGTATCCGGGGTAGCGCCGCCCACGGTCGCAGCGATGCCCTGTCGAACCGTCAGCCCCTAGGGCGGCGCTGCGGTATCCAGATCAGCCAGCGCAGCTCGCACACGAGCGCCGATGTCGCGTCGAACTTCGATCGCCACGGGCTCGTGGTTTTTTTCCTGGAACAGTCGTCGCGGATCTCCGCCGGGGTAGCGGGGCACGACGTGAATATGAAAATGCGGGACGGTCTGACCCGCATCGACGCCGGCATTGGTGAAGACGTTGAGGCCGGTCGCGCCGAACGCGCGGATCAGTGCGCGTCCGATGCGGCGCGACTCCTGCCAGCACTCCGCGAGAAGCTCGACGTCGACATCCAGGAGTGTTGGCGCATGCAGCACTGGCACGATCAGCATCGCACCCTGCTCGTACTGCCGCAGATTGACGAATGCGGCGACGCGCGAACTGCGACTGACGAACGCGCAGTTCGTCACGCCCTGCAGGTACTCGCAGAACGGGCAGCTCGCCGTCTGCGGTACCTGCAACGTCAAGCCTATTTCTGACCCATCCGCTTGCGCACGAGATCGCCTGCTTCCTTGTAGGTCTTGGGCAGGTACTCGAGGAAGGCATTCGGCTGGAACACCGGGTCGTACTGTTGCAGCACGGGCAGAAGCAGCGCCATCGGCAGCTCCGGGAAGCGGCGCGTCTTGCGGAAGTCGGCGATCGGGATCCGGCCGCTGGCGAAATCCTCGTGGTGGTTCGTGGTCTTCGCGATCGTCATGCCGCGCGGGTCGACGACGACGGTGCCCTCATCGCTCGATCCGGCGGACTCCGGGAAGCCGATGTTGTCCGGCGTCACGGAGTTGCCGACGCCGACGCAGTACACGCGGTTCGCGCGCGCGGTGGCGATCGCTGATTCAGGATTGTTGCCACCGGTCACCGACAGCACGAGGATTTCCGCGCCCTTCAGGGCCAGGCACTGGTACAGCAGCGGTTCGGCGCCGACGGCCGTCACGGCGATGTTGCCGATGTCCGTGCGGGCGATCGGCATCGTCGCATCCCAGCCATACATTTCCACGTAGCGATCGAGCACGTCATAGATCGTGGTGCCGATCAGCGCGCCGTCGCCGAACAGGCCGAGGATGTTGCGCGCTTTCCACTGCTTCGAGACGATCTCGCCGCTCGGACCGACGATGACTGACATGTTGATGACGTGATCCGGCCAGTCCTTCTCTTTCGCATAACAGCCGAAGGAGATGTAACAGCCGTACTTCTTCGCGCGCGCGCCGATCGCTTCCGTTTCGGGCCCGGGCAGATCCAGTGCGACGCGGTTCAGTTCGGCGCGCGTCCAGGGCTGGAAGCCCTGGATCGGGAATTCGTGCATGCAGAGCAGATCCTGCTTCGAGCCCCACAGGCGCTCGCCGCCCCATTCGGCTGCGGAGCCCTGGGCCTGGTCGATCAGTGCGAGCACGTGATCGAGATTCTTCTGCATCGTCGCCTTGAGGTTCTTCACATCGACGGAGTTCACGCGCGACTGGATTGCGGTGACGTTGATGTTGTCCTGGCGCAGAGGGACTTTTTCGTACACGCCGCGCTTCGCTACCTTGACGGGCGTGGCGGCGGGGCGACCGCCCGCTGGCATTTGCGCCTCGGCCGGCGCGCTGCCAGCGGCCGCGACCAGACCCGCGAGGCCGGCAGCGCCAGCCCCCGTAATCAGCTGACGACGAGAAACATCCGACGGCAAACGTACTTTGGACATGACGACTCCCCCTTAGGTGTGCCGATCAGACACCGAAGGGGGTGGCGCCGTCAATCGGGCCTATTTTTCGCCGTTTATGTAGCGGTCGAGCTCGCGATGGAAATGCCGCACGCGCTGCTCCTGTTCGCCCCACAACGGCCCCTTGAAACCGCGTGAGCGAATGCCGCGCTGCTGGATGGGCAGCAGTTCGGAGTCCTGGTCCAGCACGTCGCCGAGGTTCGGCTTCTCGCCCACCGGCACGTGGATCACCTGCGGTCGCGTGCGGCCGGTCGTGTCGATGCCGGGCGGCAGACCCATCCAGCCCGGGACCGTGTAATCCGGATCGTCCACCGGGCGATACAGGATCATCGTCTCGTAATAGAACATTTCCGGATCGTCGGCGTCCGGCAGGAACCGCATGATGAAGACGCCCTCCGGATGCATGCCCATCTGCACGTTCGGGAACAGGCCAGTGGCCCAGCTGTCCGTGAGCTGACCGTCCGAGAAGTTCTCGTAGTGTTTCAGGCCGACGCGCCTGGCGCGCTCGCGCTTGGACTTCTGGATCGCAGCGCGCACTTCGCGAGCGGTGCCGTTGAACGTCGCCGGATCGATGCCGCCTTCCTTCAGCATGTATTGAAGGTACGGATCGACGGTTTCCTGATCCGGTAGACGATGCGACTTCACGCAGATCGGCACGATCATGCGGCTCGCGCCGTTCGGATACAGATCGTACTGGGAGAAATCCTCCATGACGCCCTGGGTCTGCGGGTGCACGTAGGGCAGGTGGTAGGTTTCGTAGAACGCGTCCACGCCCGTTTTCCAGTTCGCCTTCCACGCGCTCTTGACGTGATGCACGACGTGCATCTTGTCCACCTGGTACATCTCGATGTACTCGGGCGGTATGCCGAGCGACTCGCGCAGCGGCGGCGCCTTGCCATCCATGTTGATGAAGATGATGCCGCCGAGAGTCTCGCAGCGGACTTCCGTCATGCCCGGACGATGCGCGATCAGCTTCGGATTGAACGTGTGTTCGTCGGTGATGTGCGCGAGCTTGCCGTCGAGGCCGAACTTCCAGCCGTGGAAGGTGCAGGTGAAGCTGCCGACGCTGCCACGTTCGTTCAGGCAGACCTTGTTGCCGCGATGCGAGCAGACGTTGTAGAACGCCTTGATCGTGCCATCGGCCTGGCGAACGATCACGAACTCCTCAGCGCCGACTTCGAAAGTCACGTAGTCGCCTTCTTCGGGGATGTCCGAGGTCACCCCAGCCAGCAGCCAGACGCGCGGCCACAGGTGTTGGGACTCCTTCTGCATGAACTCGCGCGAGTAATAGCGTGATGGATCCGGGACATCGAGGCCATCGTCGATGTGCGGTTGCTTGGCCTCGAGCGAGCCCTTCGGGGCCCCGAGGTTCATCGGCCATTCGACTTTGTAATTCACAGCCATGTGTAATCCCTCAAATTCAGGCAGCAAAAGCGCAGTAAGGTTCCTTCTCGACCACATTCAGCACGAATGACAGCTTCGCCATGCCGGATATGATCGCCATCGTAGTGCCGAGTTCCAGGATATCGGCCTCGCTGAAATGCGCGCGCAGGCGCTTGAACAGCTCCGGCGTCATGTTGCCTTCCATGTTGGTCAGCGCCACCTGGTCAGCGTAGTCGATCACGGCGCGCTCTGCGTCGCTGAACAGGCCCGGTTCGGCATCCTGCTTGCCGTCGATCAGTGCATCGATCTGGCGCTGGCTGAAGCCCGCCGCGAGCGCGCCCGGCACGTTCTGCTTGTTGCAGGTGCGGCAGCCGTGCAGCACCGAGAGCTTCAGGCGCGCCAGCTGCTTGTAACGCTGGTCCACCTTGCCGCCGAAGAACACCGGCATGTAGAACTGGTTCATCACGAAATCCAGCATCGCAGGGTTCTGTGCGAACACTTCGACGAACTGTGGCGTTCCGGTGAGCCCGTTCAGGGTATCCCAGGCCAGATGCCATTTCGGATCGAGCTTGTCGCGCGGGATGCGCGTCAGCAGCGTGTCATCCATATCTCACCTCTCGGGTTGGAAATGCTCCGGAATACCGCCGGGCCAGACATCGCCGACCTGGTTGTTGCCGCCGTCGACGACCACCACTTCACCGGTGATGAACTTGCCGGTGCTGGGCGAAGCCAGATAGACGACGGCCTGGGCGATATCGAGCCCATCGCCGAGCGCGTGCATCGGATTGGAGTACTTGAAGCGCTCCGCCGCGGCGGGCTCGTAGACGTTGAGGCCCTCGGTGGCGATCGAGCCCGGCGAGACGCAGTTGACGCGGATGCCGAGTGGGGCCCATTCGGTCGAGACGGATTTCGTCAGATAGATGACACCTGCCCGCGCTGCGCAGGTGTGCGCTACTTGCGGCATGCCGCGCCAGACGTTGGCGACGATATTGACGATGTTGCCCGGGCGCTTCGTATCGCGCCAGCGTTTGGCGGCCGCCTGCATCATGTACCAGGTGCCGTTGAGGTTCGTGTCGATGACGGCGAGCCAGCCCTTCGGGCTGAAGTCGATCGCGGCCTGCGGGAATTGTCCGCCGCCGTTGTTCACCAGCGTGTCGAGGCCGCCGAACCGCTGCCAGGTTGCGTCGATCAGCGCTTCGACCTGCGCCGGATCGCGGATCGTCATCGCATGGGTGCCGATGGTTCTGCCCAGGTGCTTCTGGATGCTGGCCGCGGCGTCGTCGAGTTTCTCGGCGCGACGGCCGCAGATCATCACGTTCGCGCCGAGGCGGGTGCAGACAAACGCCATCGCGCGACCGAGGCCGCTGCCGCCACCGGAAATCAGCACGGTCTGGCCTGCGAGCAGATCATCGCGGTAGGCCAGCGGCAGCGTGGCCAGCTGGGCGTCGTTCAGTCCCCACTGACGCGCGGATCGATCCTTGCGCGGGGTGACATCTTGGGGTTGTGTAGCCACGGAAGCTTCCTCAGACCTTGTGCAGACCGAGCACGTTGATGCTGGCGACGTTGCGATTCGGAATGCCGCCCAGATTGTGCGCGAGTCCGATGGTGGGCGAACGCAGCTGACGATCGCCGGCGCGGCCGAGCAGCTGCAGATAGATTTCATAGGTCATGCGCAGACCGCTGGCGCCGATCGGGTGACCGAAGCACTTCAGGCCGCCATCGATCTGGCAGGGGATTGCGCCATCGGCATCGTACCGGCCGTCGAGGATGTCATGCGGTGCCCGGCCCGGGTCTGACAGCCCCAGATCCTCCATCACCACGAGCTCGGTGATGGAGAAGCAGTCATGCACTTCGATCAGGTTGATTTCCGCCCGCGGATCCCGGATCCCGGCCTCCGCGTAGGCACGCTTCGCGGCGAGCGGAGTGGTGAGCGTATGCGTGCCGTCCCATGAACCGTGGCTCATTTCAACGCCATTGCTCGGCGCGAGCTGCAATGCCTTGATCGTCACGACGTCGCGCCGACCCAGGCTGCGCGCGATCTCGGGTGTGGTGACGATCGCGCAGGCGGCGCCATCGCTGACACCGCAGCAGTCGAACACGCCTAGCGGATAAGAGATCATCGGTGCGCCAAGCACCTGCTCCGTCGTGATGCGACTGCGCAGGTGCGCCTTCGGATTCTTTGCGCCGTTCTCATGACTCTTGACCGAGACATGGGCCATCGCGCGCCGCAGCTCGTCCATCGAGAAGCCGTACTTTGCGGCGTATGCGCCGGCGAGCTGGGCGAATGCGCCGGGCGCGGTGCTCGTCGGCAGGTAGAGATCCTCGAAGGTGCCCTTGGTGCGTTCCGGCAGTCCCGAGTAGCCGGTGTCTTTCAGTTTCTCCACACCCATCGCAAGGGCGATGTCGCAGGCGCCGGCCGCCACGGCGTAGGCCGCGCCGCGCAATGCTTCGGTGCCGGTCGCGCAGAGATTCTCGACGCGGGTCACCGGGATGTTCGGCAGACGCAACGCCATGGACATGGGCAGCGCAGATTTGCCGGTGTTCTGCTCATCGAAGAACACGCCGAGCCAGGCCGCGTCGATCCGGTCACGTTCGATGCCGGCATCCTTGAGCGCTTCGCCGAACGCTTCCACCATCAGATCGTCCGGGCCGCAATCCCAGCGCTCGCCGAACTGCGAGCAGCCCATGCCGATGATTGCGACCTTGTCACGAATGCCCGTTGCCATCTGATCCTCAGGCCCTTGCCGCTTTCCAGAAGTACCGTCGGAACCCGCGCAGCGCGTCCTGGTCCTTGATGCGCAGAACGAACCGCAGTGAATCGCCTACGGCGAGTTCGCCGGCATCCAGGTCCGTGAACTCCATGAACAGGTTGCCGCCCTCTGCGAAGCTGACATTGCCGTAGACATAGGGTGGGCGGCGGGAATATGCCTGCCAGTCCTCGGTGAAGGTCTTGACGCGACCCGTGCTGTCGGCGAGGCGGAAGCTGTCCTGGGTGTCGGTCTCGCGGCAGTCCGGGTTCACGCAGACGCGCGACAGCGGGAACTGCACGGCCGCGCACCGCCGGCACTTCCCGCCGCGAAACGCATCGAGCATCTCGTGCTTGCGCCAGGCGACGCTCTGCGCGGTGCGGTTGTCGCGCTCGGCACGCATGCCGAAGTCCACCTGCAGAAGCCCCGCGTGGGACAGATAGCGTGTGTATTGCGTCTCGACCTGGCGGCGCGCCAGCGTCATCGACAGTGGCCGTTGCTGTGCACGCCAGGCGGCAACACCGGGCTCGACGCGCAGCAGCAGCGCGTCGACGCCCTGGCCAAAGCTTGCCAGCAGGATCAACTCGCCGGGCAATGCGCGTTCGAGCGCGCCAACGAGCATCAGCAGCGCATGGGCCGAGCCCGTGTCGCCGCAATCCGCCTGCAACGGATCGGCCAGCTGCACATCCGGGTCCAGCCCCGCAGACTTCGCGATGCGCTTCAGGTTGGCAGCACTGCCCGGCATGACGAAGTGCCGAACATCCCGGGCCGCAACGCCAGCCTGGATCAGCGCCTGGCCGATGGCGCGTGCAGGCAGGGCGGCCAGCCCTGCGTCGCGCACCCAGCGCTCCTCGAGGGCGTAATCGAAATCGCTGCCGGCCATGCGGTAGTGGTCGACGAAATTCGCCGCGACGTGCCCCGTGCCGAGGACGCTCGCGAGGGCTGCGTCCGGCACGGGCAGCTCACGCGACGATGCCGCGCCATCGATGACCAGGGCCGCAGCACCGTGGCCGAATGCGGCTTCCTGCGCGCTGCCGGGCATCGCCGCGCGCGAATCGGTGGCCACGACCAGCGTGCGACCCTCGCGCCGCGCCGCGTTGGCGAGCGCGGTGGTGCCGGCGCGCAGCGTCCCACCGAACTCCTGCGTCTCGACGTCCGCCCCGAGATCGAGGCAGGCCGCAGCGAGCGCGGCGTTGCTGCGGTCCGCAAATGGCAGCGTGGTCGAGGCCATCGCGACCGCATTCACCGGCGCGCCACTGCGCGGCAGCGCGCCACGCGCGGCTTCAACGCCCATCGTCAGCGAATCCTCGTCCCAGTTGCAGATCGAGCGCGCGCCCTTGGGCTTGCCCGCGCCGCCGGTGGCCCAGCTCATCGCGTTCGCGATGACTTCTCTTGGCAGGCGCAGCCTCGGTACGTAGGCGGAAGCCGAAACGATGCAGCCGAGTCGCGTCATGCCCGGCCCCTGTCAGTTCTCGTAGAACGGCGGCAGCAGCGGCGTGATCCGCAGCGCTTCGGGCACGCGCTCGGCACCGATTCGCCGGTCGAGTTCCTCGTGCCAGTGATAGATCCGCCGCTCCTGATAGTTCAGCGGAATGCCGCGGAAGCCAGGCGACATCACGGACTCCTGGATCTGCTCCGCGAATTGCAGATCCTCGTCGAGGATGCGATCGAAGTTCTTGATGCGCACGTCCCACAGCGGGCTCGGCGGGCCGCCGCCCCAGTCCGGCGCGAACCAGATGCATTCGATGCGCATGGTCGTGTTCGACGTGGGCCAGAACAGCAGGAACGGGCAGCCGGTGGGATCCACGGGCGTGACCAGGTTCGGATAGAAATTGAACGACGGATTGTTCTTCGCTGACACTTCCGTCGCGGTCGCCACGCGCGGCATGCCGCGCGTACCGGGGTCGACCCAGTCCGGGCGCCGGTTCGGCGTGACCATCAGCGAGTGGCCATTGCGATACAGCGCGATCGTGGTGCCGCGATGATCGAGGAAGCGATCGACCGTCCCGGTATGGATCGACTTCAGGTGATAGACCTCGAGGAAGGCATCGAGAAGCACCTTGACGTTGCATTTGACGTCGAAGGACTCACTTGCCACGAGACGCCAGTTGTCCGGCTGGAACTGCTCGAACTGCTCGAAGAACGGGTGCACGTGCTGGCGCAGCGGCTCGGCGTTCAGATCTTCGTTGATGAAGATCCAGTTGTAGAAGCGCTCGCAGCGAACCTCGATCAGGTTGCGATGAGCCATGTCCAGTGCAACGAAATCGCGCTTGTCGCGCAGGTTCAGCAGCTTGCCCTCGAGCGAATAGGTCCAGCCGTGGTAGCCGCAGACGAAGCCCTCGGCCTTGCCGCATTTCTCCTTCGCGAGTGGCGCGCCGCGATGCCGGCAGGTGTTGTAGAACGCGCGAATCACGTCATCCTTGCCGCGTACGATCAGGATCGGGGTGCCGGTCTTCTTCCAGACGAGGAAGCTACCGGGCTCCGGCAGTTCGTCGGTGTGGCAGGCATACAGCCAGCTGCGGCGCCAAAGGAACTCCTTCTCGAGTGCCAGGAAACCGGGATCGACGTAGCGGCCGGACGGAATATCGGGGAAGCTCGGGAAACCGGCAGGCGGGGCGGTGCGTTCCGCCTCGTATTTCATGCCGTCGAGGAAGCGTTTGACTGTCTGGCTATCCATGATTTTCCGGGGCCCATGCTGGCGGGCAGCGCGACAGGGAAGAATGGCTGCCAGGCGCGAATTCGCCCGATGATTATAGGCAGCCGGGCCTAAAAGAAACAGGCCTGACTGTTTTTTTCAGAGGCCCCGACGGAGTAGGCTGCACACCCTAGGGGGGAGCATTATGACCGAGCTGATCCTGCATCATTTCGACTGGTCGCCGTTCGCCGAAAAAGCGCGCCTGGCGCTGGGGTTCAAGGGGCTGGCGTGGAGATCGGTGCAGATTCCGATGATCATGCCGCGGCCGGACCTGATGCCACTGACCGGTGGCTACCGAAAGACGCCGACCTTGCAGATCGGTGCCGACATCTACTGCGACACGCGTCTGATCGCGCGCGAGCTCGAGCGTCGCTTCCCGACACCGACCCTGTTCCCGGACGGGAATCAGGGCCTCGCGCTGGCATTGTCGGCGTGGAGCGATACGGCTTTCTTCGAACCGGGTGCCGGCCTCTCGATGGGAATGAACAAGGACGTCCCCGAGGATGTGGTCAACGATCGCAAGGCTTTTTTCAATTTCATGGACTTCAGCCGGCTCGAGGCTGACGTCCCGCACATGCTCGCGCAGCTGCGTGGCAATGCGGATCTGGTCGAGCAGCAGCTTGCAGACGGTCGCGATTTTCTGCTCGGCAGTGAGCCCGGATGGGCCGACATCACGGCCTACTTCCCGTTGTGGATGACGCGCGTGTTCATCCCGGGCGGCAACGAACTGCTGGCGCCCTGTCTGCAGGTCGCGCGCTGGGAGCATCGCATCAAGGCGATCGGCCATGGTCAGCGCAGTGAAATCGATTCCCAGGCAGCGCTGGATCTGGCGCGCGATGCCCAGCCCTTGCCAGGGCGAGGTATCGATGTAGCGGATCCACTGCAACTGCAGGCGGGTGAACGGGTCAGCGTGTCACCCGATGACTACGGGCGAGTGCCGGTCACCGGCGAACTGGTCACGCTCGAAATGCACGAGGTGGCCGTGCGCCGCCAGGATCCGCGCGTCGGAACTGTGGTGACGCATTTCCCGCGGATCGGCTATCGCGTCGAGAAAGTCTGATCCGCGCGTCGTCGCCTGCGCACGCAGTGGCCTGAATGAAAAAGGCCCGGCTGTTGCCAGCCGGGCCGTCGATTCAGAGGAGCGATGCGAGGCGGCTGAACCGCCCCGCATCCGATCCTTACAGGCCGAGAATGCGCAGCACCACGCGACGATTCGCCTGGCGACCTTCTTCGGTCTTGTTGTCGGCAATGGGCGTCTTCTCGCCGTAGCCCTTGGCGGACAGCTCGTTGCTGACGCCGGCGGCCTTCAAGTAATCGAGAACCACCGCGGCGCGCTGCTGTGAGAGCGTGCGGTTGTAGGCATCCGAGCCCACGCTGTCCGTGTGGCCCGCGACCTCGACCTTGATGTCCGGGTAGCGCTTCAGCGTTGCCACCGCGTCGTCCAGCGACTGCGTGCTGCTCGGCAGCAGTTCCGCTTTGTTGGTGGCGAACTCCACGCCCGGAAGCTTCAGCTCTTCCTTGAACGAGCAGCCGTACACGTCGACACGGTCGCCCGCAGGCGTTCCAGGGCAGCGATCCTTGCTGTCGACCACGCCGTCGCCGTCGCTGTCGAGTTCGCAGCCGTTCGCATCGACCTTCGCACCGGCCGGGGTGTTCGGGCACTGGTCGAGACGATCGACCACGCCGTCGCCATCCGCATCGAGCTCGCAGCCATTCGCATCGACCTTCGCACCGGCCGGTGTGTTCGGGCAGCGGTCGTTGTTGTCGTTGACGCCGTCACCATCGGCATCGCCCGGCAGCGGGCAGCCATTGGCATCGACCGGCGTGCCGACCGGGGTACCCGGGCAGCGATCCATGTCATCCGGCACGCCGTCGCCGTCGCTGTCGACGACCTTACGGACCGGCGCGTCATCGCCGCCGAACTTCAGGCCGACCTGGATGCCAACGTTGCGCGGCTCGCCCCACTGCGTGTGCGTCCACAGCGTCGCGACCGACTGCGAGGCCACGCGGTAGCGCTTGTCGCCGAGGTTGCGGCCGTAGAGGCGGGCGGTCCAACGACCATCTTCAGACGTCCAGCCAAGCGACGCGTTGTACAGCGTCTTCGAGTTCAGGTACGCGTCGTACGCACGGCCCGCGGCCGAGATGTAGAACAGGTTCGCGGCTTCGTAGTACACGTCGCCGGTCAGCTGCAGTTCGCCACCCGAGGCCAGAGGCATCGTGTAGATGCCGGTCAGGCTGCCACTATTCTTGGGCGAGCGCGGCACGGGCAGGCCCGTGAGGTCGTCGTTCACCGGCAGGATCTGCGAGCCGTCCGCAGCCGTGATGCCCGGCTGCACCAGCAGGAACTTGTCGTACTTCGCATCGAGATGCGACGCCGCGACGCGTACCTGCAGGTTGTCGGTGATCAGTGCCTGCAGTTCGAGTTCCACGCCCTTCGAGGTGACCTCGGCGGCGTTGTAGAACACGGTCTCCTGGAACTGCGCGCCGTTCTTGACGGAGATGATGTTGGCCGCGCGCTGCGCGTCTTCGTACTTCGTGACGAACACCGTCGGGTTGATGCGCAGACGGTCGTTGAGCCACTGGGTCTTGAAACCCAGTTCGTAGTTGGTCGCGAACTCCGGATCCACCGGACGCGTCAGCTCCGGCACGAGAATGCCGCTGGTGCCCGTCTGGTCGTTGTAGCCGCCGGCCTTGTAGCCGCGCGACACCGTCAGGTAAGAGAACGCGTCATCGTTGATTTCATACGACGCGGTCACGCGCCAGCTCGGCTCGGACCACTTCGTCTTCAGGTTGCTGAAGTCGAGCGTGCGGCCGCCCGCGCAGTTGTACACGCTGGTCGAGTCCGCGTAGTTCGCGATGCAGTTGGCGGCATTGAACGGCAGTCCGGGGTAGCGGACGAAATCCGCGCCCTGGACCGCAGAGGTGAAGTTCGCGGCCGTCAGACCCGGGTTCGCCGGATCCAGTGCGCTGAAGCCGGTCTGCGTGCGGCCGGCCCATTCCTTCTCGTCCTGCGTATAGCGGAAGCCGGCACCGATCGTGAAGCGATCGTTGACTTCCCAGGTGCCGTCGACGAAGCCGGCCAGCGAATCGGACTTCTGCGCATTGCAGCCGATCTGCGGGGTGCTGTTGAGCACCTGAGCACCGAAGTTCTGGATCAGGTCGACGAAGCCGAGCAGCTGGACCACGCAGAAGCGTGCGTCATTGCGCTGGAAGAAGCCGCCTGCGACGAAGTTGAACGGGCCTTCGAGGTCCGAAGCAATGCGAATCTCCTGCTGCGTGGTCACGCGCTCGGTGTCACGCGTGGCATCGAACAGCGACAGCGGCTGGCCGGTGATGGTGTTGACAGGCGCAGCGCCCGTATAGGTGTTCGGCAGATGTTCGGACTGACTGCGATAGCCGCTGACCGAATACAGCTTGTAGTTGCCGAGATCCCATTCGAGGTTCAGGTACGCGCCGTTGACGTCGATGATCTGGCCGTTGCCCATGCCGAGCAGCGAGTCATTGCGATTCGTCGAGGCCATGTTGTCGAGCGGATCGCCTGCCGGGCGGGTGAAGCCCAGTGCGTTCCACAGGTACGGTGCACCCGGCGGCGTGTCGTTGTACGACGGCACCGCATCGGAGCGATCGCGCACCATCTCGAGCTGTGCGAGGGCCGTGAAATTGTCCGAGACATTCCACTGCGCCTTCACGCGGCCCGCGATGACGTCCTGACCACCCGCTGTTTCGCCGGTGCCGGCGCCTGACGTCCCGGTGATGCCGGGGATCGTGAACGGACCGAGCGCGCCGAGCGCGGGGTTGGTGTTGAACGTGTTGATCGGACCGTAGTCCGCGCCGAGTTTGTAGTAGCCGTCGGTCTTGATGTACGAACCGACGACGCGCAGCGCGAATTTGTCTTCGACGATTGGCAGGTCGAGGGCAGCCTGCACCTGCTGCTCGCCGAACTTCGCCATGCCGACGCGGAACTCGCCCTGCACGGACTGCATGTTCGGACGCTTGGAGCGGATGTTGACCGCGCCGCCGGTGGTGTTCTTGCCGAACAGCGTGCCCTGCGGACCGCGCAGCACTTCGGCGCTGGCGATGTCGAAGGTGTCCAGCAGCTGCGTCTGCACGCTCGGCATGACGAAGTCGTCATACTGAACGCCGACCGGCGAATCCTGGTACACGATGATGTCGGTGACGCCGACGCCGCGCATTGCGAACGATGCGGCGTTGAACGCCGTGATGCGCGACGCGGAGAAGCCCGGCACGGACGAAGCCATGCCCGAGATATCCTTGGCCACCGAGCGTTCGAGATCGGACGCGGTGATCGCGGAGACGGAGATCGGGGTGGTCTGCAGGTTCGTGTCGGTGCGGCGTGTAGCCTGAACCGTCACTTCCTCGAGCCCGGCATCGGCAGCGTCCTGCGCTGATGCGGACTGGGCAACCATTCCAACAGTGAAAACGGACAATGCGGAGACGAGCGACCCGAACGGTCGTTTGAAATGAAGCATGAACACACCCCCCTTCTTTGGAGTCTGGCTTCTATGGCGCGCGTGGACACTCCCTGCGCCCGGACGGATTATAGGCGGCACCGGCGCAAAAGAAACAGGCGTGACTGTTTCTTTTCAAGCCGTTGTTGTACCTATGCAACGGTGAGGATCTGATGCTCGAACTACACTTTTACCCGTCTCCCAACGGGCTGAAGCCGCTTCTGTTGCTGGAGGAAGCCGGGCTTCCGTATCGGTTGCGCCTGGTCAACATACTGCGAGGTGCCCAGTTCGAGCCGGAGTTCCTGCGCATCAGCCCCAACAACAAGGTTCCGGCCCTGGTCGACACGACGTCAGGACTCGCGATCTTCGAATCCGGCGCGATCCTCCTTTACGTTGCCGAGCGCGCGGGGCGCTTTCTGCCCGCAGATACGCCGGGTCGATTCGCGTGCCTGCAGTGGCTGTTCTGGCAGGTCGGCGGCCTCGGGCCGATGGCCGGGCAGGCGCACCATTTCCGCGCCTTTGCGCCGGAGGTCGTGCCCTACGGCATCAAGCGTTACACCGATGAATGCAACCGGCTCTATGGCGTGCTGGAACGACGGCTGGGCGAGAGCGAGTTCGTCGCAGGCGACTACTCGATCGCCGACATGGCGATCTGGCCGTGGATCGTCACGCATCGACGTCAGGGGCAGGACATCGAGCGCTTTCCCGCGATCGCGCGCTGGTTCGCCGCCATCCGCGATCGACCGGCCGTGCGGCGCGCGTATGCCATCGGCCACGAGCAGCAGGCCGATGCCGAGGCCTACAAGTTTCTGTACGGGCAAACCGCCGCCTCTTCCAACCGCGACTAGGAGCACTGCATGAGCGACATCATCCTGCATCACTACGACGCCTCGCCGTTCACGCAGAAGGCGCTGCGGATGCTCGGGCTGAAGCGGCTCTCCTGGCGTTCTGTCGAGACCCCGATGTTGCCGCCGAAGGACGATCTCACGGCGCTGACGGGTGGCTATCGCGGCACACCGGTGATGCAGATCGGCGCGGACGTGTACATCGACACGCAGCGGATCGCGATGGAACTCGAGCGTCGCTTTCCAGCCCCGACGTTCTTTCCCGGCGGTGATCCCGGAATCGCGCTGATGCTGGTGAAATGGAGCGAGGCGTTCTTTCGATCCGGATTGACGCTCAGCGTGAATCTGCTCGCGAAGCACTGGCCTGAGCCGTTCACGGCTGATCGCCGTGCGTTGTTCCCGGACTTCGATTTCGATGGAGCCTTGCGCGATGCCTCGCATGCCCGCAGCCAGCTGCGGGTGCACGCCGGCTGGCTCGATGCTCAGCTTGCAGATGGCCGCGCATATCTGACCGGCGCGCAGCCGGGTCTCGCGGACATCCAGGCGCATGTATTCGTGTGGATGGCGCGTGCCTATTTCCCGGACGTAGCCGGTGCACTGCTCGCGCCATTCACGAAATTGGAGCGCTGGGAGCAGGCCGTGAGCGCGCTCGGCGAGGGCCATCGCAGCGCAATGTCGGCCGCGGAGGCGCATTCGATCGCGCGTTCAGCTTCGCCTCAATCGTCCGGACTCGTCATCGACGGTGCCGATCCGCTCGCGCTGGCTGCCGGCGCCCGCGTCGAGGTGGCGCCCGACGATACGATGCGTGGCGGGGTGAAGGGCGAGCTCGTCGCGCTGACCTGGGATGGAGTCTCCGTGCGGCGCAGTGATCCGCGCTGTGGCGAGGTGCATGTGCACTTCCCGCGCATCGGCTATCGGATCACTCCAGAAATTCGCTAGTGAAGCAGGTGCCTGGAGTCGTCGGCCCAGGCTACGGCGGCGAGGTAGGCTGCGCGGATCTGTTCTTCGGTGAACGGACCACCGCCGGCCTGATCCCACTGGCCGCGCTCGTAGGCGCGAACGCCGTGCAGCGCCGCGCCGATGGTGCCAGCCTCGCTGGTCAGTGCAGCCTCCACGGCCTGCGTCAGCGGCAGCGCTCGAACGGCTTCGGCGGTCGGCACACCCAGCAAAGCGTCGAGGTGTGAGAGAAGGCCTGCGAAGAAAAAGCTGCCCGCATCGCCTGGCGCCTTCTGCACCGCAAGCAGTTCGCACATGCGTCCGCGGATCATCGCGTTGACCAGCAGATAGCTGGGCCGGTCTTCGAAGGCGGCGAGGGCCACAACCGCGCACAGGCGCTTCAGGTTCTCGAGGCCGAGCATCACGATCGCGTGCTTGATCGAAGTGACCTGCCGCGGCAGGTTGTAGAAGCCGGAATTCAGACAGCGCAGCAGGCGATGTACCAGCGCGAGGTCACGCGAGACGAGTTCTTCGATTTCTTCCGGCGTGCGGTTCGGCTCCTGCAGCGCGGCGAGCACCTGCAGGGTCGCGAGGCGCATGGTCGGCGCGCGCTGGCCGCTGAACGTCTCGGGCCGTTGCAGGAAATAGCCCTGGAATCCCGTGAAGCCCAGCGCCTTGCACTGTTCGAACTGTTCGCGTGTTTCCACTTTCTCTGCGATCAGCTCGAGGCCTCGGGCCTGCAGGGCACGCACCGTGGCCTCCAGTTTCTCCGGAGCCTCGGCCATCAGATCCACCTTCACGATGTCGGCAACCTCCAGCAGGCGCGGATCGCAGAGGTGGCTGGCATAGTCATCGAGCGCGATGCGAAAACCTCGCGCACGCAGCTCTAGGATGCCGGCGAGCAGTTCGGCGTCGACGCGCACGTCTTCGAGTACCTCGATCACCACGCGGTCGGGCGGCAATGGCGGCGCGAATGGGGTGCGCAGCATCGCATCGGGCAGGTTGATATGCGCGAGCGCGTTCGGTGCGAGCTTGTCGAGGCCGATGTCTCCGAGCGCGCCGAGCACGACGCGCGCACTGGCCAGCGTGCCATCGACCATCTGCGCCTTGATGGCGCCGGGATTGCCGCGGTAAAGGAGCTCATAGGCCGTGATCGAGCATTTCGCATCGAAGATGGGCTGCCGCGCCACGCAGATCAGCGGCGTGTGATCGTTCGGGTCCGGCACATCATGGTCCGGGGGTGCAGCGTCACTCATGCGCGCAGTGTGGCGGGGGTCGCTGCAGCAATATGTGACCTGGCCCCCGATCCAATGTGTTTCGGGGAATGCCCGAATCGGCCGCGCTCCCCGCGGCCCGCGCGGTTCAGACGATCGCCTGCTCCCGCAGTGCTGCAATCTCGGCAGCGCCGAAACCCAGCGCGGCCAGGATTTCATCCGTGTGTTCGCCGAGTGTCGGCGGTCGCGTGTGGATGCCCCCCGGCGTGCGCGTCAGCTTCACCGGCAGGTCGGGCACGGGCGCCGGGCGCGGCAGGCCGGGGTAGTCGGAGATGGATCGAAGGAATCCCATCGCGGCCACCTGCGGATCGTCCAGCGCGCGTTGCGGTGTGTAGACCTCGCCAGCCGGCAGTCCGGCCCGCTCGAGCTCGGCGATGGCTTCCGCGCTGGTCCGCTCGGCGCACCATGCGCGCATCCGCTCGATGATGGGTGCGCTGTGATCGCCGCGGGACGCGTCGCTCGCGAAGTGCGGATCGTCGAGCCAGCGCGCGGCATCGCCCATCAATCTGGCCCAGCGACGGAACAGACCGTTGCCGACGACGTGCACCAATACATGTCCGTCGCGCGTCGCGAACACGTCCGACGGCGAGGACGTCTGCACGAGGTTGCCGGTGCCGATGCGATTGCGGCCTGTGACACCCTGCTCGATCAGGTGAGAGCCAAACACGGCGAGGGCGGTTCCAAGCAGCGTGGTCTGGACTTCCTGTCCCTCGCCCGTTCGCTGTCGATGCATCAAGGCCGCCAGCGTGCCGAAGGCTGCAAGCACTGCGGTCGAGTAATCCACGTAGGGCGCGGCAGCCTTGGCCGGTGCGGCGGGCGTTCCGGTGATGTACATCGCTCCCGACATCGCCTGGCCGATGCCATCGAAACCGCCGCGCTCGCGATAGGGGCCGCCATCCCCAAATGCGCTTTGCGTGGCGAGAACGATGTCGGGCCGGATCGCGCACAGTGCGGCGTAGTCGAGTCCCATGGACTGCAGCGAGGCCGGCGGCAGATTCGCCACGACGACATCTGCGGAGGCCACCAGGCGACGAAGCACTTCGCGCGATCCGGGTTTCGTTGGATCGAGCGTCATCGATTTCTTGTTCGAGCCGGTCTGCAGGAACACGCCGCCTTCACCCTGCGCAGTGATCGGCGCGATGTAGCGGTCTTCGCCACCATCGCGTCGCTCGACTCGAATCACATCGGCACCGAGATAGCCGAGCAGCGTTGCGCAATAGGGTCCAGCGACATAACGACCGAAATCGAGCACTCGAACTCCCGCGAGCACTTGAACAGGACCAGCTGACGTTTTCGTGTTCATTCGCTTAGAGTAGCGCCTCCTGAGAAGCGGAGCGACGCGTTGCTGTATTCCCTTGGAGAGAAATCCGCTGAATTGGGCGAGGGCGTTTACATCGCGCCGTCCGCCGATGTGATCGGCTGGGTTCGTCTGCTCGCCGGCTCGAGCGTCTGGTTCAATGTCGTGCTGCGCGGCGATTCAGACTGGATCGAAGTGGGCGAGGGCAGCAACGTACAGGACGGCACGGTGATCCACACGGATCCTGGCGTGCCGGTGGTCATCGGTCCCGGTGTCACGATCGGTCACATGGCCTTCCTGCACGCCTGCACGATCGGCGCGGGCAGCATGATCGCCAATGGCGCAATGATCATGGATCGTGTCCGTATCGGGAAGAACTGCGTCGTCGGTGCCGGCACGCTGATACCGCCCGACAAGGACATTCCCGAGGGTTCCGTCGTGATGGGCTCGCCGTACAAGATCGTGCGCGAGACGTCGAGCCGGGACCTTGCGATGATTGCGCGCGCCGGTGAGAACTATCGCCAGCGCGCGCGCAGCTACAAGGATCAATTGCGTCCCGATCCGCGGGCCTGAGGTAGACATGGATTTTCGATTGACCGACGACCAGAAGGCCTTGCAGGAAGCTGCTCGCCGTTACGCGCGCGAGAAGCTGCCGGCCCTCGCGAAGGAGATCGAGGCGACCGGCCATCCGCCCTCGCACGAGTTGATCCGCGAGTACGCCGCACAGGGCTTTCTCGGCATCAACGTGCCCGAGGCCTATGGCGGGCTCGGGCTCGGTAATCTCGAGGCACTGATCGTGCTCGAGGAGTTCGGCAAGATTTCCTCAGCGATCGCGTTTCCGGTGTTCGAATCCTGCGTCGGGCCGGTGCGCGCGATCGAGCGCTTTGCCAGCGAATCGCTGCGCCAGCGCATCGTGCCGAAGGTCTGCAGCGGTGAGCTCGTCGTCGCCGTGTCGATGTCCGAGCCGCAGGCCGGTTCGGCGCTGACAGACCTGACCACGCGCGGCGAAGTGCGCGGCGATCGGGTCGTGCTCAATGGCACGAAGCGCTGGTGCTCCGGTGGGGGCCATGCGGACGGCTACGTGGTCTACTGCAGGATGTCCGATGCGCCGGGCGCCAAGGGCATTGGTGCGGTGTATGTCGAGAAGGACGCCCAGGGTCTGACGTTCGGCAAGCAGGAAGAGCTCATGGGCTTTCGCGGCGTGCCGTCGTCCGATCTCTACTTCGACAACTGCTCCGTCAGTACCGATAACATCGTCGTTCCTGCAGGCGGGTTCAAGAAACTGATGGAGGCCTTCGATCTGGAGCGCTGCGGCAACGCGACGATGTCGCTGGCGCAGGCGTCGGGCGCACTCGAAGATGTCTCGGCCTACGTGCAGGAACGTCACCAGTTCGGCAAGCCCATCGTCGATTTTCAGGCCGTGCAGATTCGCCTCGCCGAAATGCGCATGCGCGTCGATGCCGCAAGGTTGCTGATCTGGCGTGCAGCTGTGAATGCGCAGGACGGCCTGCCGTCCATTCTCGAGTCGTCCATGGCCAAGTGCTTTGCCAATGAAATCTCGCGGGAAGTGTGCGGCCACGCGCTGCAGCTGATGGGCGGCTATGGCTATTCGAAAGACTATCCCATGGAACGGCGGCTGCGCGATTCCTGGGGCTGGGGCATCGCCGGCGGCGCCATCGACATCCAGAAGGTGAATATCGCCGCGGCCATGGTGGGCCGGCGTTTCGATCAACGCGGTTGAGAGTGGATCCGCAATGAATCTGGATCCGCAATGAAAAAGGCCCGCGCGAGTCATCGCGCGGGCCTTTCCATTCAGGTGACCTGAGAGCGGATCAGAACCTGAGGCTGCCCTCGATCGCCACCGTGCGCGGCGGATCGACGAAGCCGTAGTAGCTGCGGGCGCCGAAGATGCTGCCGGCCAGCGGCGTGTCGCCCGCGTAGCTGAGCACTTCCTCGTCCGTGAGATTGCGCGCCACGACGGCGAGCTCCCAGCGACGATCTTCGCCTGCCAGCGCGATCCGCGCATTGAGCTTCGTGTACGAGTCCTGCTTCGCATTCGGATCGAGCGTCAGCGAGATCAGGTAATCCGCGCTGTAGGTGGCATCGAGCGTCGTGCGAAGTTCGAGATTGCCAATAGGCCAGGTGTACTCCGCGCTCAGCATCGCCGTGGTCTTCGGCGCGAGCTGATTGGTGAAGCCATCATAGTTGCAGTTGCCCGGCACTCGCGTGCTGAACAGCGTGGCCGGCGCGTTGAAGTAGCACTGGCCATCGTACTTGGTCCACTCGAAGTCGAGGTACGCGATCGAGCCGGCCAGGAACAGGCGCTCCGTGGCCTGCCAGCGTCCGTCGACCTCGATTCCCTTCACTTCTGCCGAGCCGTTGCCGACGTTGAAACCGAGGCGACCATCGAAGGCGCTGGTCTGCAGATCGGTGTAGTCCGTGAAGAAGACCGCAGCGTTGATTTCCGCGGCCTGGCCCAGCTTGGTCTTGACGCCGAGTTCGTAGGTCTTCGCGGTCTCGGGCTCGTACTCGAACGTACCCATCGGCGGAGCCTGGTTCGAGCGCGCGTCGAAGCCGCCCGACTTGTAACCCTTGGCCCAGGAGAGATAGGCCATTGTGTCGTCGCTGAAGTTGTACTGGACGTTCACCAGCGGCGAGAAGTTGTCCTCGGTGCGCTCACCGCTGACGCTGTGGCGCGCGATGCCGAACACCGCGTTGTACAGAACGTCGATCAGGCCAGCCGGCAGCGGCGTGCCCGACGCGTTCGTGAGCTGCGTCACGCGCGATCCAGACTTCGATTCTGTCGACCAGCGAAGGCCTGCGGTCATTCGCAGCGCGTCGGAAATGGACCAGGTGCCTTGCGCAAACAGGGCGAAGAGTTCGCTGTCCTGCTTGAACACGCGCGGATTGCGGGTGTTCGCGAACGCGGTGCCGGACCCGGGCGGCAGGCCCGGATTGCCGTTCAGCAGCGGTACGACGACGCTGTTGCCCGGGACGAAGATGAAGTCCGACTCGTCCAGATCATAGTTCTGCAGGAACGCACCGCCGATCCACGACACGGTCTGGTCCGTTGGGGAGGCGAAGCGCAGCTCCTGGCTCACCTGCTTGTACGACTCCGTGATGCCGGCGGTGAACAGGTTCGCACCGGTGAAGTCGCAATCGCAACCTTCGTCCAGCTCGTAGGAGCTGTAACCGGACACCGACGTCATCGTGATGCCGCTGTCGAACCGGAAGTTCATCGTCAGCACCGTTTCAGTCGGCTCCATGATGCTGTAATCGCCATTCGAGGAGCGCTGGTAATCGACTGTGTTGTTCAGCACGCCGATGTTCTGGCCGAAGACATTGCGCAGGATCTGCGCATAGGTGAGTCCCGGGATCGGCGGCGTCAGGGTCGTGCCGTTCGGTCGCAGAACGGGCGCGGCCGGCAATTCGCCGAAGATCTCGACCTGCCGTCCGACCACATCCGACCTGCCGGTTTCGATCTTCAGTGTTGCATCGAAGTTCTCGTTCGGCGTGAACGCGAAGGTCACGCGACCGAATGCGTCCTCACGCTCCGTTTCCTCTGCGTTGAGCGTCAGGTTGTCGAGGTAGCCGTCGCTCTGGCGATAGCGCACGGCGACGCGGGCGCCAAAGGTCTCGCTGAACGGAACGGACACCACGCCCTCGATGACCTGTTCGTTCGTCTCCGCCTCGTACGAGGCGCGCACGGATCCGCCGAACTCACTCGCAGGCCGTGCGCTGATCAGATTCACCGCACCTGCGATGGCATTCTTGCCAAAAAGAATCGGCTGCGGACCGCGCAGCACTTCGATTCGTTCGAGATCAAGGAATGGCGTGCGCGATTGCGGCCCGCGGCCGCGATACAGACCGTCGGAATAGGTGCTGACGGACTGTTCGAAACCCTGGTTGAGGCCCGAGCCAATGCCGCGAATGTAGAAATTGTTGGCGATGCCGGTTTCCGTCACCTGCAGGTTCGGCACATAGGACTTGAGATCATCGAGACGCGCGATGCCCGCTTCGGCGAGTTTCTCGCCCGAGACCGCGTTGACCGAGATCGGCACGTCCTGCAGCGACTCCTCGCGCTTCTGCGCCGTGATGATGATCTCGTCGAGCACCACCTCGTCAGCACTGTCCTGGGCAGCTGCGATCGGCGTCCCGATCGTTGCCGTCATTGCGATGGCCATCGCCTGCAGCTTCGAGCTGCGCCACATCCTGTGCAGTTCAATCGTCATTCGCTCATCCCCCTCATTTGAGATATGCGTTGCCTTCCGGCGATGCGTCGAAAGTGCAGCAATGGTACGACTCGCGCTGTATTTAAGCTATTTTCCTGCGTGGTGTTCCTGCAACAGCTGTATGCAGTGCATACAGAATGAACGCCTCCAATGCCATAATATGCGCCATGGACTGGGCCCCCCTGCAGACGGCACCGCTGGCAATCCGCATTCACTTCGCGACGGTGATGCCGGCCTTCCTGCTCGGGTTGTGGCTGCTTCTACTGAGTCTCAAAGGGTCCACGGCGCACCGTTCTGCAGGCGTGCTCTATCTCGCGCTGATGTACGCGACGGCGATTTCCGCGCTGTTCATTCCCAATGCCGTAGGGCCTGGACTGCAGGTGGGACCGCTGCGGTTCGGATTCATCCACCTGTTCATCGTGTTGACGACCTTCGGCCTGGCGCGCGCGATGCTGGCCATCCGTCGCGGCGACGTCCAGCAGCATGGCAAATCGATGCGCGGCGTCTACGTCGGAGGGCTGCTGATCGCAGGGCTCTTCACGCTGGCGCCGGGCAGGATCCTTTATCGCGTGCTGTTCGGCTGATGGCAGCGCCCTAGGGCGAAAGCGGCGGGGGCGCTGCGGGATCGATCGCGATCTCGATGCGGCCCTCGACGACGCGCACGGCGTGGGTCGCCAGCGCGACGGAGGCCGGTGCGCCGAGCGCGCGGCCGTCGCGGACATCGAACGACGCACCATGCAGCGGGCAGATCAGGCGCGTACCGCGCAGTCGTCCCTCGTCCATTCGCGCGTAGGCATGCGTGCAGATGTTGTCGAGTGCGAACACGCCGTCACGCGTGTGACACACCACCAGTTCGCGACCACCGACCGTGCAGCGACGCATCTTTCCCTCCGGGAGGTCGGATGCGTCCAGGGCGCTCAGGAATTCGGCATCGCTCACGGTGTCGCTCGGCAGTGACTGCAAGGAATCGGCACTCTAGCCGACGCACTGAAAAACAAACAGTCCTGACTGTTTATTTACGCGCGTTGCGGGTGCTAGGATCGGCCCTCGCGCAAAGGTCGAGGGGGGAAGCGAGCATGTCGAGAATCACATTCATTTCGCGGATGACGGTCAAGCCGTCCCACGTGGCCGACTACATCGCCGTGTGCCGTGAGCTCGAGGCCTACGTGCAGGCCAATGAGCCCGACACCCTGTGGTTCGGATTTTTTCGCCTGCGCGAACCGAACCGTTACGCGGTGGTCGAGTCTTTCCCGAATGAAGCCGCAGAACACCTGCACATGACTTCCAAGAAACTCGCCGAGCTCGCGCCGCGCATCACAGCCTGCCTCGATGGCACCTGGGAGCGCGAGTATCTCGATCCGCTTTCGTGAGGCGCTGCCTTGAGCAATGACAGACATCTGCACAGCGAGGATCTGACCAAGGTCCGCATCCAGGTCACCACGCTGGGTGATCTGCTGCTGATCGCGACCGATCGCTACGCCGATTCGCCCGCGCTGATCCTGCCGGATGAGCGGCTCACGTATCGCGAACTCACCGACCGGGCTTTTGCGCGCGCGCGGGCGCTGCAGGCGCTGGGCGTCAAGCCACGTGACCACGTCGGTCTGCTGCTGCCGACCTGTGCCGAGTTCGTCGAGTTCCTGTTCGCGATCGCGCTGTGCGGCGCGGTGGCCGTGCCGCTCAACGCGCGTTACAAGTACAGCGAACTCGCCTACGCGATTTCGAACGGCGATCTGGTCACGGTCGTCACGACGAGTCAGATTGCCGATCACGTGAATTTCGTCGAACGGCTGACGCAGGCGCTGCCGGGTCTCGAGCGCCAGATGGATCCGCGTCGCCTGCAGCTCGAGATGGCGCCGAAGCTGCGCAGCCTGATCCTGCTGGGCGATGGCGCGGCGCCCGGGTTCCTGCCAGCGGCCGAACTCGTGGCGCTGTCGCGGCTCGGCACGGATTCGCGCGTCCACGAAACACGTCTGCGCGTGAAGCTGGGCGACGCGGCGATCATGCTCTATACCTCCGGCACGACGGCCAACCCGAAAGGCGCGCTGATTTCGCATGAGGCCATCGTGCGCAACTCGATTGCGCTCGGGCGTCACCGCTATGCGCTGACCCACGACGACGTATTCTGGTCGCCGCTGCCAATCTTTCACATCGCGGCGATCCTGCCGCTGTGCGCGATCTTCGACGTCGGCGGTGCGTACGCGACGATGAAGTACTTCGAGGCGGGTGCCGCGCTCGCGATGCTGCAGAAGGATCGCGTGACGGCAACCTACCCGTGCTTCGTCACGATCATGCAGGATCTGATCTACCACCCCGACTTCGCGGCTGCGGATCTTTCGCGCATCACGTTGATGAACTCCAATTTCGCAGTGCAGCCGCCGGCCATCAAGGACGCGATGCTGAAGGCAATGCCGCATGCCGTGTACGTCGGCACCTTTGGCATGACCGAAACGGCCGGCACCGTGACCACGAGCCGCCTGGATGATCCGCTCGATGAGCGAGTCTCGCGGCTCGGTCGCCCGCTGCCAGGCCTCGAAGTCCGGATCGTCGATCCGGCGACCGGCAAGGAATCGGCGACGGGCGAGCGGGGCGAAGTGTGGGTGCGCGGTTATTCCACGCTGCTCGGCTATTACAAGGATCCGGAGAAAACCGCGCAGGCGCTCGATCGGGACGGCTGGTACCACACCGGCGACGTTGGCTCGATGGACGGCCGCGGAACGATGATGTTCCACGGCCGGATCAAGGACATGCTGAAGGTCGGCGGTGAGAACGTGGCCGCCGCAGAGATCGAAGCCTGCCTGCAGCGACACCCGGCTGTGAAGCTCGCGCAGGTCGTGGGCATTCCGGACGCGCGGCTCGTCGAAGTCCCGGCGGCTTTCGTCGAGCGCAAGGCGGATGCGTCGGTGACGGATCAGGAACTGATGGATTATTGCCGGCGCGAGATTGCCGGCTTCAAGGTGCCGCGTGTCGTGCGGTTCGTCGCCGAGTGGCCGATGTCCACCAGCAAGATCCAGAAATTCAAACTGCGGGACGAGCTCGTTCGCGAACTCGGACTGGGATAACACAAAGGGGATAGCGCATGTCGATCACGTTCATCGCCACACTCGTCGTGAAGCCGGGCAAGGAAGCCGAGTTCGAGAGTCTGCAGAAGGAGTTGTCGGAAGACA
>ERZ795044.718-NODE-718-length-31044-cov-6.008455_pt1 | contig 31044 bp, 28 predicted proteins | sample MGYA00375128_ERZ795044 | MGnify/ENA primary metagenome ERZ795044 (study PRJEB30173, sample SAMN05720213) | anaerobic digester metagenome | isolation source: active sludge of municipal wastewater-treating anaerobic digesters | place: USA | collected 2014-12-22 ...
ACGACGCTCTTCCGATCTTCCACCACGGGCCATGCCAGGTCTTCGCGGCCATCTCCATGGTCTTGTTCTCGAAGCCGTCCGACGGATCCCCGGGCACGGTATGGAAGCGCCACAGCGGCTCGCCGGTCTGCGCATCGAAGGCATCGACATAACCACGATTGCCGAAGTCCGCGCCACCATGGCCGATGAACACCTTGCCATCCGCGGCGCGCGGCGCGCCGGTCAGGACCCTGCGCGATTCCGACGGGAAGCTGCGCGTGGTCCACAGCACCTCGCCCGATTTCGCGTCGAGCGCGATGACGCGACCGTCGGCTGCGCCAAGGAACACGCGCCCGTCCAGATACGCGATGCCGCGACTCGTGTTCCACGACATCGCCATGCCGCGCGGCGCGTGGCGCCACACCTGCGGATCATGCGTCCACAGCAGGGCGCCGGTGCGCGCATCGACGGCGCGAACGATGGAACGATCGCCAGAGAAATACAGTACGCCATCGACGGCCAGTGGCGTGCTGTTGAAAGAGATCGCATCCGGCATGTCGAGCGCCCAGTCGAGACCGAGCTTGCCGACATTGCGGCGGGTGATCTGCGCGAGGGGACTGAATCGCTGCTCGGAATCCGTGCGGCCGACGCCGAGCCAGTTCGCGCCCGCATCACTCGCGCTGTGCGGCGGAGCAGCACTCGCGCCGCAGGCACCGGCCGTCAGTATGCAAAGCAGTATTCGCGAAGCGCGCGTCGACAGCATCGTCATGAAAGCCCCCTCTTGAGCTCGAGCGCGCCGATGATGGCAGAATGACGGCCCGGTAAACAGTTCAGGATTGCAGCCATGACAGCAGTAGCGCCTCCGGTACGAGAGATCGACGCCGTCATCGTCGGTGCCGGTTTTTCCGGGATGTACATGCTGCACCTGCTGCGTGGCATGGGTCTGTCCGCGCGCGTGATCGAGGCGGGCGATGGCGTCGGTGGCACGTGGTTCTGGAACCGCTATCCAGGCGCGCGCTGCGATGTCGAGAGCATGAGTTACTGCTACACGTTCGATCCGGAACTGCAGAAGGAATGGCAGTGGACCGAGCGCTACCCCGCGCAGCCCGAGATCCTCCGCTATCTGAATCACGTCGCGGATCGTTTCGATCTGCGCCGCGACATCCAGCTCGAGACGAAGGTGACGGCAGCACATTACGACGATGCCACCGGCCAATGGCAGGTCCGCACGGATCGCGGTGAGACGCTGAACGCGCGTTACTGTGTCATGGCCACGGGCTGTCTCTCCACGGCGCGTGTGCCGGAATTCAAGGGCCGCGAGCGCTTCAAGGGACGCTCGTATCACACCGGGCACTGGCCGAAAGAGAACGTCGATTTCACCGGCCAGCGCGTCGGTGTGATCGGCACGGGTTCGTCCGGTATCCAGGTGGTGCCGATGGTCGCGAAGCAGGCGAAGCAGCTACATGTTTTCCAGCGGACGCCGAATTTCAGCATTCCAGCGCACAACCGGCCGCTGCGCAGTGACGAGGTCGAGGCGCGCCGCAACGTGCTGGCCGATCACAACCAGAAGGCGCGTGAGTCACTGTTCGGCGTGCCCTGGGACATCAACATGCAGATGGCGCTGTCCGTCTCCGAAGAGGAACGGCGTCGCCAGTACGAAGCAGCCTGGACCGCGGGCGGCGCGACGCCGACGCTGGTCGCCTATGCGGACCTGCTGGTCAGCGATGCGGCGAACGAGACTGTTGCGGAGTTCGTGCGCGGCAAGATCCGCAGCATCGTCAGGAATCCGCAGGTGGCCGAGCTGTTGACACCCACGGATCATCCGCTCGGCGCGAAGCGCATCTGCGTGGATACGGATTACTACAACACCTACAACCGCGACAACGTCACGCTGGTGGACCTGCGCAAGGCGCCTATCGTTGAGATTACGGAAAGTGGACTGCGCACCGCGGACGCGCATTACGAACTCGACAGCCTGGTCTATGCCACCGGCTTCGACGCGATGACGGGCGCGCTGCTGTCGATCGACATCCGCGGCCGCGGTGGCCTGCGCCTGCAGGAGAAATGGGCCGATGGCCCGCGCACGTACCTCGGGCTGATGGTCGAGGGCTTCCCGAATCTCTTCACCGTGACGGGGCCCGGCAGCCCCTCCGTGCTGAGCAATGTCGTGATCTCGATCGAGCAGCATGTCGAGTGGATCGCCCAATGCATCCAGCATCTGCGCAAGCGCGGCTTCAGCACCATCGAGGCCACGCGCGCCGCGGAAGACAAATGGGTCGCGCACGTGAACGAGGTGGCCGACACCACGCTGTTCCCGAAGGCGAACTCCTGGTACACCGGCGCGAACATCCCGGGCAAGCCGCGGATCTTCATGCCCTATGTCGGCGGCGTCGGTGTTTACCGGCAGATCTGCACAGACGTCGCGACCAAGGGCTACGAGGGCTTCGCGCTCACGTGATACGGGGCTGCTGCATGCACTGCTCGAAATAGGGGTGGTTCATCCGGCTCCGCGGGTAGCAGCGCAGCTATGCAGCGGCGGTCATGGCTTTGGTACCGTCGCCCGCTCCGTCGTGAGGAATGGCCGCAAACTTGCGACGAGGTCTGGCCCGATTCCCCGCACACGCGCCAGGTCGTCAACGGACTGATATGGGCGTCCTTGGATGATGAGCTGCGCGAACGCTGGACCGATCCCGGGCAGCGATTCGAGTTCCCGTGCCGATGCGGTGTTCACGTTGACGATCAACGATCCCTCGCTGGGCCCCACGGACTTGAATAGTCCAACGGCATCACGCGCCAGCCATATGGCGCCGGATGCCAGGGTCACAACGAGTGTGGCGATCCCCAGCCAGTGCTGCCACTTGATGCGCTGCCACCAGGACCGCGGTGTCAGATTCGGGAACCTGAGCGGTCCTTGCCCGCTGCCATCGCGTCGCATGTAGTCGCGGTCTTGGATTCCCATCGGCCTCTCCACGCTTGACGCATTTTGACTCCGCCGAGAGCCAATTCAAAACAATTGTCCGAGCATAGGCTATTCACGAAACGGCCGGCCGCCTGGACTGCGTGAACGATCCTTCACGCCGAGCGCGTGGATTCCATCGCGAAAATTCCTGAGCCGGTCGCGAATCTGCCCGGCAAGTGAGAAATCGTACTGCGCATAGTCGGCCCCGACATGCGCAATCACGCTCTACCAACCGCTCGCCCGATGCTGACCCGCCGCGAGTTTCAAACCGCAGGACTGCTCGCGGCCGGCGCACTGTCGATGCCCGGTCGGGCATCGGCTGCCGCTGCGGATGGCACGGGCGGTGAGCACGTCCCGGATGCAGGCCTGCCGCGTGATCCTGCGTCGTCGGTCCGCCAGTTCATGCGCCTGTTTGCCGGCCTGCGCGGCGAGGTCTGCATCAGCTGCGAGGGCATTGTCTATGGACACGCCGCCGGCGCCCTGCCGGAACGGCTGGTGGGATTCCGCTCGGCATTGATCATCCGTAGCAGCGAACCTCGCCCCGGCGTATTTCGCACGGAACAGCGCGAAGCGATGCACTACGCCGATCTCGTCACCGGCGAACCGCTGCAGAGTTTCAAGAGCCCCTACAACGGCGAAACCCTTCTGCCGATCGGCTACGTATCGCCGCTGAACGTCTACTTCTTCGACGTGCAGGGTTCGTACATGCAACGCCCGACGGATGCCCCGGAACGCGGCCCGAGTTTCGACTGGCGCAGCGACAACGCCGATGTCTGGGTCACCGAGTCCCGCTTCAACACCTTTCCCGCGGCATTCACCGAGGCGGAGTTTCCGCGCGCCTTCGCCGGCGCCGAACGCAAGAGCGTCGACATCCTCACCTATCGCGCGAGCCGGCGGGATTTTTCCGATGACGGTCTGGCATCGCTGCCGGCCTATCTCACGCTGCAGAGTTTCGCCCCGTGGCCGTACTGGCTGATGCGCGGGCGTGCACCGGGTGGCGTGATCTGGCAGGGCTACGGCCGCAAGTACCCGAACTTCGCCTCGATGCCGCGGCGCTTCCGCGAGACCACCGAGAGCGCCTTCCCCGGCTTTCTGCGGGATCCCTGGCGTTTCCCGGAATGGGAGTTCGGTACCGCGGCGCAAATGAGGCGGTTGAGAGCTGCAGGAAAAATATGAATGAGGGAGATCAATCCATGATGTCGAGCAACACGATGCGAAACAGCTTGCGACTTCTGGCAGGCACGATTGTCGGTGCGATGCTGGCTGCGCCGGCGGTGGGCCAGCAGCCCGCGGACGAATCCTCGGCCGAAGCAGGTCTCGATGAGGTCACCGTCACGGCGCAGCGCCGCGCTGAGTCCGTCCAGGACGTGCCGATCGCGATCAGCGCGTTCTCGGCCGATCAACTCGAGGCACTCAATGTCACGGATGCGCTGGATGTCATGCAGTACATCCCGAACGTGGTGAGCCACAACAACACGGGTCTGGGCTCGGCCAACGCGTACTACATCCGTGGCTTGGGTGGCACGGAGTCGCTCGCCACTGCCGACCCACCGGTCGGCACCTACGTGGACGAGATCTACATCTCGCGGCAGAGCGCCAACAATCTTTCGCTGTTCGACGTCAGTCGCGTGGAAGTCATGCGCGGCCCGCAGGGCACATTGTTTGGTCGCAACACGACCGGCGGCGCCATCAACGTCGTGATGAGCCGCCCCGGCGAGACGCGCAGCGGCTACGTGGAAGCGGGGTTCGGCAGCTGGAGCGAACGCTCGATCCGCGCCAGCATCGATCTGCCGCTGTCGGATCGCGTGCGGACCAAGATCTCCGGGTACTGGAACGAGGACGACGGCTACGTCAAGAACATCACGACCGGCGAGCGCGTGAACGACGAGAGCGGCAAGGGTGTGCGCTTTGCCCTCGAGGCCGGCCTGACCGACTCGTTGCAGTGGAATGTGGCAGCGCTGTACAGCGAAAACTTCTCGGCCAATCTGGTGAACTTCGACTGCAACCCCGCCAATCCCGCGGATTGTGGCGGACGCTTCGTGTCCACCGGTCTGCTGCGCAACAACGGCGGCGCCAACCAGCTCGCCCCGCTGAACGTCGCCAATGGCAAGGGCAACCTGCCGCTCGGCGCGGAGACGCGCTTCACGCTCGTTTCTTCGGATTTCGAATTCCAGCTCGGCGGCGTGACCTTCAATGCCATCAGTGGCTACGTCAAGACAGAGCAGGACTTCCTCGTCGATTTCTTCGATGGCCGCGCGGCGCCCACCATTTCATTCGCGGCGGATCCGGTCACGGGCCTGCCGACGCGCTACAACACGGGCTCGAACGTCGTCGTCGACACGCCGGTGCGCGGGCTTCGTGCTGGCGGATTCGTCATCGCGAACCTCGCCGACAGCGAGCAGTTCACCCAGGAGATCAAGGTCAGCGGTTCGGCGTTCGGCGAGTTCGTCGATTACGTCGGCGGGTTGTTCTACTACGACGAGAAGAACGTCACCGACTTCGCGGACACGCTGAGCAGTGTCAACGCAACGACGGGCGTGATCACCTCGACACTTCTCGCGGATCGTATCGTGCGCAATGGCACGCAGGCCTATGCGGGCTATGCGCAGCTCGATTTCAATCTGAGCGACGCGTGGAAGCTGACCACCGGCATTCGCTACACCGACGAGCGCAAGGACTATGCGTTCTCCGACAACCGCGCGATTTGCCAGGTGACGCCGTTGCCGGCTGCCTGCATCGATTCGCGCAATTTCGCGAGCGTCGACGTAGATCTCAATCCGGCCACGCCGAACGTGACCATTCCGCTGAAGCAGCAGGTCAAGCTGTGGACACCCCGGTTCGCGGTGAACTACGCGCCGAACGACGATGTGCTGATCTTTGCCAGCGCCACCCGTGGCTTCAAGTCCGGTGCCCAGGCCGGGCGCGCAACGCTGGTGCGGCAATTGTTGCCGGTGGGTCCGGAGAAGGTCTGGTCGTATGAACTCGGTGCCAAGACGGAGTGGTTCGATCGCCGGCTGCGGCTCAACACGACGCTGTTCCTGCAGGATACCGAGGACTTCCAGGCCGGTACGGCCTTCGTCAATCCGACCACCGGCGCACTGGCCTTCGTGACGCGCAATCTCGCCGACATGGAGAACCGCGGGCTCGAGATCGAACTCGTCGCGCAGCCGATCGAAGCACTGACGCTGACCCTCTCGGCGGGACTGCAGGACATCGAGTTCAAGATTGATCCATCGAAGCCAGCCATCGATCAGTTCAACTTCCTCTCGCCGGCGGCTCAGCAGGCGGAATGCCGCGCGGCACTCGCCGGTCAGGCGTCACCGCGCGGCAACCCTGGCACGGCCGTGGCGCGTGCGCAGGGTTCCTGCAGCGGCATCATCACCAACACCGGCGATCTGGCCGAGCCGGTGCGCGCGCCGGACCTGACGGTGACGGCAGGCGTGGCGTATCGCATCCCGCTCGGAGGCAGTGGTTGGTCGCTGACGCCGGCCGTCACGCTGCTGTACACGGGTGATCAGGAAGTGGGTACGAACAATCTCAGCGCTTTTCGCAACAGCGCCGGCGTGCTGAACTTCGCGCGCGATGGCGAGTTCATCCTGGGTTCGTTCTCCGAGGCCCACACCTTGGTCAACTTCAATCTTGCGCTGCGCAGCAGCGACGATCGCTGGCTGATCTCCGCGTCCTGCGACAACTGCTCCGATGAAATCTACCCGCAGGCGACGCTGTCGAACTTCAGCTATGTCAATCCGTCTGCGAGCTGGGCCGTCAAGGCACGGCTGAAATTCTGATCGAACCGCGCCGAGCGAGGAGCAACGGATGACCCTGCGACTGTCGATGCTCAGCCTTCTCGCCGTTCTGCTCGGCAGCGGCGCAGCGCCATTGCCGGCCGCCGATCTCGCCGCGCAACAGGGCGTCTGGCAGGGGACCTTTCGTCGCTACGATGCGAATGGCGTTCTGGTGGCCACGCTGCCGTCGGAAATAGTGATGCGTGTGATCGGCACGGGCGAACGACGCCAGTACCACCAGACCAACCGCCTGTGGCTGGCGGACGGCAAGCTGCAGGAGATCCAGACATTCGGCGAACTGCGTGATGGCGAGCTGCGCTTCGCCAACGATCGGGTCGCAGGCGTCAGCACGCCGGCGCCAGGAGATCCCTCCGGGCTGTCGAGCGTGCTGACGATGCAATACCTCGACGGCCTGCAGGTGCACGAGATCATCAGTGTCAGTCCTGATGGATTGCGGCGTTCACGCGCGGCGCAGTATCTGAAGGATGGACGGCTGGAGCGCCGCACACTGATCGACGAGGTGAAGGTCACGGCGAACTGGGCCGCGGCGGACCAGAATCCAGCCGTGGTGCAGCCGGCGATGCCGGCCAGCGCCGTGGCTGCCGAGACGGCCGCGGTGCGCGCCGTCGGCGAAACTTGGCGCTCGCACTACGCATCGGGCAGATACAGCGAGATCCCAGACCTCTACACCACTGACACCGTCGTGATGCCACGGGGCCGACCGCGAATCGACGGGCGCGAGCAGATGCGCCGTTCGATCGGCGGTCTCGCTGCCGGCCGCAAGGTTGATATCGAAGTGACCGAGCGCGAATTGATCGTGGCGGCGGGCTTCGCCTGGTATGTCGGCGAGTTTCGCGTCACCTACACGTCGAACGATTCGCGCACGCCGCCGAAGACGGAGTACGGACGCTCGTTGATCATCTACAAGAAAGGCGACGATGGGCGCTGGCGCATCCATCGCGACATCGACTCACCCGCGCCGGAGCCCTCGACATGAATACATTCGTGATACTCGTGATGCTGGCCAATGGCGCGGCGCCGCCTCCACCGGTATGGAACCCCGCCGCCCGAACGGAGGTCACGGAGTGCGACCGTCTCGCGTCCGGTCGTTACGATCGCGATCGGCTCGCGAAGCCGGTGGCCAGGGCGGACATCGACGTACCGGCGGCGATCCGCCAATGCGAAGCGGACCTCGCGAGGCATCCGGGTGACGGCCACATCCACTTTCATCTCGGACGGCTGTACGGTTACTCGGGGGATACCGCGAAAACGCTGTGGCATCGGCAGGCCGCCGCAGCGGCGGGCAATCCCAATGCAATCTTTCTGCTCGGCTACCTCGGGATGCTGAGCGCGAAGGACGTGCCGGCGCGCTGCGCCGCCAATACGCAGATGAAGCTTGCCGCCGAACGCGGCAACTATTCCGCACGCATCGCTTACTCGGCATTCGTGCTCGAGGGGCGGTTCGTCGACTGCAGCGACGTGGCCACGCGCGAGCAGGTTGCGGGCTTCGTGAAGGCAGCCCGGCCGCAGGTCGATGGCTTCTTCGAGACACTGCTGGCGGAGCATCTGGCGAGCGAGGCTACGCGCGGCAAGCCGTAACGGCGTCAGGGCTCGAGACCGGCCTGACGCGCCAATTCCTTGTAGGCCTGACTGACGGGTACCTCGAGGCCGTTCGACAGCGTCAGCAGCATGCCCTTGCCGTTCGGCGCCACTCGGCTGACCGCGCTCTTCCGCACCCAGAATGATCGATGCACGCGGATGCCGTCGGGGATGCCGAGATCGTTGATCGCGTCCGACAAACGATAAAGCAGCAGGGTGCTTCCCTGATCAGTGTGGACTTTGACGTAGTGGTCTTCAGCTTCGAGAGCCAGCACGTTTCGGCCGATCTTGGCGGGCAGACGGTCGAGCAGCGGATTGGCAGCGACCTGATCCGACGAAATGGGCGCAGCCGCCGCCGCCGTGGGCGAGGCGGCCTGCGGCACGAACTGCGCCGCGCCCTGTGCCGCACCCGCGGCTGATGCAGGGACGCTCGCCTCGCGGCCAACGTCGACACCACCCGCGTACCGCGGCACCGAAAACCACCGCTGGTACACCAGCCCGACGGCGATCCAGATGATCCAGATGCCGGTCCAGACCTGCAGGTAGTACTGCATGAACTCCCAGCTCAACTGGAGAGCCGGGATGGGCTGTGGAACTCGGCCGTTCAGCATGAAGTCGCCGAGCGCGACCGCCGTCAGGTACACCGCGTAGCGGGCCGGCAGGCTGCCGAGCACCGCGCCGACGGCGAGGATCAACCACAGCGGAGGATGCCAGGGGCGCAGCAAACTCGCGGCCACCCAGGTGCCAGCAAACAACAGCGCCCATGCGGAGACGCTGGCGATGCTCCAGAAGGCGATGCCCATCGGCCAGGAGAAATGCAGCGCCACGCCGGCTCTGCTCGCGCCCAGCAACACGCCGAGTAACAGCGGCACCAGCAGGAAGAACCCCGCCAGCGCGGCTGCATTGCCCGCCGACCGCGCGAGTGTGCCGGAGGCCGGGGCGAGCGGCGTCATGCTGAACGTCCGTGTGCGCGCATCGCCGCAGCATACCCGGCCTAGGCTCAAACGACGATGATGGCTTCCGGCACGCTGTGGATCGGCTCAGCGCCATTGTTGCGGATCAGCATCAGATCCTCGAGGTGGGCGGTGCCGCCGAGCCCGGCATCGAACACCGGGCAATCGACACTCAGCACCATGTTTTCTTCGAGCAGGAGTTCCTCGGTCACTCGCGGCGCGAGCAGGGAGGGCTGCGGGTGATCGGTGTGAAACAGACCGACGCTGTGCGGCGTGAAACTCACGTTCAGGTCGGCGCCTTGTTTGCGCAGCGACTCGCGGCCGATGCGCGGCACGTCGGCGAATCGCATGCCGGCTCGAATCTGACCCTGGATGTCACGCCAGGCGGTGGCGATCACGTTCGCCGCGCGCCGGATCGCAGGCTTCGGTTCGCCGACGAAAATGGTCCGACCGAAATCACCGTGATAGAAGCGACAGGTACTGACGCAATCGATCGACAGCGCCTGGCCATCGCGAATGGGTGCGTCGAGCAGTTCCGTAGACGTGCCACTGATCACCATGAACACGCCCTGGTTGCCGCGCCGTGCGGCCTCGGCGAAAAACTCGGCACGCAACGCGCGCGTCGAGCCGAGCTCGCGCGCCCGGCTCGCCGCCGCGATCGCGGCATCGACGTTGTTCTGCGCCGCAAGTCGCATCAGCTGCAACTCCGCGGCGGACTTCGACATGCGGATCCGGCGCAGGGTGTTCTCCGCGGCGCGAATTTCCCCGCCGACGCTGCGTGAGCGCAGCAGCGCTTCGAGCTCGGGGTCGTCGATGCCGAGTCGCGCCGAGGTTAAACCCAGGGAACGCAAGGCCTTGGCGAGTGCCCAGGACGGATCGGCCGACGTGGGCTGTGCGAGCCCCAGCATCTTCACTCGGTGTCGGTCGGTGGCTGTCAGCAGGTCTGGATTCGCGACACGCATCGTCCGTGCCGGCGCTGCAGGCGGCTCGCCGCCATCGACCGGCGGCGCTGCAGCCTGATCGAGCGGCTGTGTGTAGGGAAACACCAGCCGATCGGTGAAATCGGATTCCGGCGAATGCGTGTAGTAGTAAAGGAACGCGTGCATTACCAGCGCGATGGGCCGTGCTGGATCGGTCGGGAAGATCGCGATCGCTGAGCCGGTCATTCCCATGCGATCGAGTTGGGGCCAATGGTTGGACAGATAGAGCACGTTCGCCGGGCGACTGACGACCAGTGCATCCAGGCCGGCCGCGCGCATGAAGAACCTCGCCCGGTCGTCGTTCAGCAGTGGCGTGGACTTCAGAAAGCCGAGATCGGGCGGACGCGCCACTGTGCTTTCCGCTGCAAGGGCGGGCTTCGAGGCCCCCTGAGCGGACGGCGCGCCGACGAGCCCGGCACCCACCGAGCATCCGAGTACTCCCTGCAGCATGCTACGGCGATCAGTCATGAAACTCCCCTCAGTGGAGGAGCTACTGTAGGGGCGAGCCGATGACTGGCGAAAGCCGTTACGCGAAATGCCTGCGGCTTTTTCGCGGCGGTGCCTCGGCCTTGAGCACTTGCTGCGCGAGGGATCGTTCGCGGACCGAAACTAGTTCGATTCGCGAAACAGGATGTCGAGCCCGAGGCGAAACCCGTAGTCCGGGTTCCAGTCGCGGGCGCGTTCCCAACGCACTTCCGGACCGAAGTTCCAGTACAGCCATTGCCCGTGCAGGTGGCGCCGGAAAAACAGCGTTGCGCTGTAGGTGTCGATGGACGCCGCTGCGGTGTCTTCGCTGCCGAGCCCGATGCGCAGTCCGGTGCCATGGCCGATATCGCGCAGGCGTGCCGGCGAGCTCGGCCGAGTATCCTGGAGCGTGTCACGCACGTGGGCGACCACGAAGGTCTGGCGCCACAGCGCAGCGTCGCGCTCGGTTTCCCAGTCTCCGTAGGTCGCCGAACGCAGCAGCCAGGGGCCGACGAGATAGTCCAAGGTCAGGCCCGAGGCCAGCCCGAAGCCCGCCTCGGATTCGAGATAGGTCTTCACGAAGGGCGTGAGCCGCCAGTTGTTGTGGGTATGAAACCGCCTCCACTGTAACGCAGCGAAGGCTACCGGCCAGATCTCGGCCCGCACGCCGAGGTCGAAATCGACATGCTCGAGGAAGGCGAATCTTGCACCCACGCGCAGCCTGCGTCTGTCGGCGCTGTCGACATCCGGCGGTTCGGCGAGCTCGTCCGTGGTGGCGTACAGCTTCAGGCGCCGCTCGATGTTCGGCAGCGACAGGCTGACGTCGAGATCGAGCGCGAGATCGGCTTCGGTACCGGTGGCGCGATCGAACACGGCAGTGTCGATCGCGAGGCGAAACGGTGAGGCTGAGGCCGCCTCTACCTGACCGGTGGGCGTGGGTCTGTCGTGGGAGAATTTCTGATCAAGCCTTTCGGCCGCGGCTTCCGCCGCCGCGTGGATCTTCTGCTGCGTCCGGTCGAGCCGGGCACCGGTGCCGGCGCAACCCGTCACCAAGGCGACGGATAAAGTCGCTAACGAAACAATAGAAAAATTAAATTGTTTCATTGGTGCATTAGTGAAGCAATCAATCCTACCTGGCAGTGTAACCCCCATCGACCACGAGTTCTGATCCCGTCATGAAGCTGGCGTCGTCGCTGGCCAGGAAGGCGACCGTCGTCGCGATCTCCTCCGGGCTTGCGAGGCGGGCCATCGGGTGCAGCGAGGCGAGGGCGCCGACGCCGGCGGCGGCGTCCGGAAACACACCGGCTTCGACCATCCGCGCCATGCCGCGTTCCAGCATCGGGGTGTGCACGTAACCCGGGTGCACGGAGTTCACGCGGATCGGGTAGCCACTCTGGGCGCATTCGAGCGCCGCGGCTTTGGTCAGCATCCGCACGCCGCCCTTGGCCGCGACGTAATCCGGCGCACCGGCGGTGCCGACGAGCCCCAGGATCGAGGAGACATTGATGATCGTGCCTCCCGGCGGCGCGTTGTCCTTCATCGCGCGGATGCCGAGCCGGGTGCCAAGGAACACGCCGTCGAGATTGACGGCCATCGAGCGGCGCCAGTCCGACAGGGCGAGGGTCTCGATCATGTCGCCGGTCGGTGCGATGCCGGCATTGTTGACGAGGATCTGCAGTCCGCCGCCGAGGCGGCGCACATCGCCGAGCACCCGTTCCCAGTCCGCTTCGCTCGCGGCATCGTGGCCTACGCCCCAGGCCACGCCGCCCGTCGCGCGAATCCCTTCGGCCGTACGTTCCGCAGCTGCGGCGTCGATGTCCGCGACGAACACGCGGGCGCGCTCGCGCGCGAGCGCCTGTGCGACGGCGGCGCCGATGCCAGCGGCCGCACCCGTGACCCAGGCGACACGACCTGACAGCTTCATGGCGCGTTCACTTGTTGCGCGTTCACGGCTTACTTCTGTGGGCTCGTGGCACGGTACTGCTTCCAGCTGTCGAGATTCTCCGGCCAGTCCGCCGGACGCTGGTCGCCGTACGCGCGCTGCCGCAGCGTGCTCTTCATCATCTCGACGTACTGCGCCGTCGGCGTGTAATAGAAGAACGACAGCGCGCGCTTCGCGAAGCGCCAGCGGCCGCCGTCGCGTCGGTAGTCGTCGTGATAGCGGATCGCGGCGAGCATGGTCTCGCCGTTGCGCGTCACCTCAGCGTGCGAGGCGATGATGCCGGAGGCGCGATCCGGATCGCTGCCGAAGCTCAGCGCATGATCATGCGTGAAGTGGAAGGTCGGGCCGAGCGCGGAGAAGCGACCCTTGTACAGATCGATGATGGCGGCGCGGCCCTGTGCGTTCATCACGCCATCGAGCGACATCATTACCCCGTCTTCCATGAACAGTTCGCCGAGCGCGTCGATGTCGCGGTTGTCGATGGTGTAGCCATAGGCACCGACGAGTTCATGGATCGCAGCACGGTCTTCGAGCCGGCGCACGCGCGCGGCGAGATCGGAATCGGTCATCAGGAAGTCCCCTCTATCAGCATGGCCATGCCCTGGCCTGAACCCAGGCACATTGCCATGACCGCACGGCCACCGCCACGGCGCTGCAGGTGCTGGATGGCGGTGTGCGTCATGCGCACACCGGTGAGGCCGGGCGGGTGGCCGATCGAAATCGCCCCGCCGTAGAGATTGGTGCGATCTCGCGGAATGCCGAGCTGCGCCTCGGTGTGCAGCGTGACCGCCGCGAAAGCTTCGTTGATCTCCCAGTAGTCGATGTCCTGCACGCGCAGCTGATGACGCGCCAGCAGCTTCTGGATCGCCGGCACCGGGCCATGGCCCATCAGTTCGGGCGGCACACCGACCGTGGCCCAGCCGAGCAGCCGCGCATGTGCGTTGCCGCCGGCATCGCGCAGTGCGTCGCGATCCGCAACGACCATGAAGCCGGCGCCATCGGACACGGGCGAGGCGTTGCCTGCGGTGACGCTGCCGCCTTCCGAGAACGCCGGCTTCAGCGCGGCGAGTTTCTCGCGCGTGATGCCGCGACGAATGCTCTCGTCCCGATCGAAGCCATCGAGCGGTGCGATCTGCTCGGCGAGGAAGCCGGAATCCTGCGCGGCGACGGCGCGCTCCTGGCTCATCACGGCCCAGTCGTCCATTGCGGCGCGAGAGTAGCCGTACCGCGTCGCGAGCGTCTCCGCCGTTTCGCCCATGTAGAGTTGCGTGGTGGGGCAGCGATAGGCCCAGTCGAGCATGTCCTCGAGCTGCTGCGTGCCGCGCTTGATGCCCCAGCGCGCGGTCGTGACGACATAGGGCACGCGACTGAAGATCTCGGCGCCACCGGCCAGCGCGACGCGGCTCGAACCGTCCATCACCTGGTGCGCGGCAGAGACGATGGCCTGCAGTCCGGAGCCGCAGGCGCGCACCACGCCGAGTGCGCTGGTCTCTATCGGAAAGCCTGTCGCGACGCAGATCGCGCGATGCGCGAACAGTGAATCGCGATCGGTCGGGATCGTCGTCGCGAAGATGAAGTGATCGATGTCGGGCAGCGTGAGTCCGGCGCCGGCGACGGCCGCGCGCGCCGTGCGTGACGAGAGATCGGTCAGCGACACGTCGCGCAGCGCGCCGCCGAACTTGCCGCAGGCAGAGCGCCGGCCGAGCGAGAGGACGATGTCGGCATCGGCAAGCGTGTTCATGGTCGACCTCGGGCAATCAGCGGAAGTGACAGCAGTGCGCGCGTCATTACGCTGACGGAGTATTGCAGCGGCAGTGCGCCAGAAGCGAATTCGAAGCGGCTGAAGCGGTCGAGCAGCGCGGCGAGTGCGATACCGAGCTCGCGTCGCGCGAGCGGTGCACCGATGCAGTGATGGATGCCGGCGCCAAAGGACATATGCGCGGCGACAGGTCCGGTCAGTTCGGGCGCGCCGCCCGAGGGGTAGCGTGCTGCGTCGCGATTCGCGGCGCCGAGGCGCAGGCACAACAGGCTGCGTGCCGGCAGGTCGATACCTCCGAACTGCGTTGCCTGGGTCGTGACGCGAAACACGCCCTGCACCGGCGCCTGCAGTCGCAGCGCCTCCTCGATCAGACGCTTCTGTAGCTTCGCATCATCGCGCGCGGCGGTTGCCAGCGAGGGCTGCTCTACGAGCATGCGTAACAACGAGCCGAGCGTGGAGGTCGTGGTCTCGTGGCCGGCGATCATCAGCGTGTGCAGCAGCGACAGCTGCTCCGGCAGCGTCAGCGTGGAATCCGGCTGCGCGGCAGCCTGCGCGACACGGTCGATCAGCGAGCCCTCCGGGCGGCGCGCAGGATCTGCGAGCAACGCGGCGAAGTAATGCTGGAACTCGACGCCGCAGCGCGCGGCATGGATCTGCTCGTCACGCTTGGCGCCCAGACCGATCGCCTGGATCGCGGCATCGGACCAGCGCTTGAACAGCCGGAAATCTTCCGCCGGTACGCCGAGCTGGGTCGAGATCACGCGCAGCGGCAACGGCACCGCAAAGCCCGCCATCGCCTCGAACGGCACATCGGCAGGCCACTGTTCGAGCAGGTCCGCGCAGGCGGCGTCGATGTCGGGCACGGTCGCCTCGACGCGCGACGGCGTGAACACACGTTCGACCAGCGCGCGGAAGCGGCGATGGGCGGGCGGATCATTCGTCTGCAGCGTGCGCGCGGGCGGGTAGCCGCCGGCACGATAGATGGCCTCGACTTCGGCCGCCGGGAACCCGGCATCCAGCGCTGCGAGCGAGACCTTGCTGGAGAACTCCGCCGGTCGCGACAACGCGTCCGACACCAGCGCATGACTCTCGACGACCCAGATGCCGGTGCGCGCGCAACGCCACGGCTGCGAAGGATGACCGTCTGACGCGCCGGCCGGGCTGAGAGCGTCCGCGGGATCGAGCTTCGCAAGATCGAGCAGCGTGCGCACGCTCAACCGACCTGCGAGGGTTCGATGCGCGGCGCACCCGCCACCTGCTCACGCAACCGGAACTTCTGGATCTTGGTAGCGCTCATCGGCCAGTCCCGCACGAAGCGGACGTAGCGCGGGATCTTGAAGCTCGCGATGTGGCCCTTGCAGTGGCGGATCACGGCTTCTGCATCGAGCGTCGCGCCTTCATGCAGCTCCACGAATGCGGCCGCGACTTCCTGCAGCCGGTCGTCCGGTACGCCGATGACCTGCGCCACCTTGATCGCGGGGTGCGTGCACAGCCAGCTTTCGATTTCGATCGCCGCGACGTTCTCGCCGCCGACCTTCAGCATGTCCTTGATGCGACCCAGATAGCGGATGTGTCCGGAGGGCTCGAGCGAGCCCAGGTCGCCACTGCGCAGGAAGCCATCCGGCATCACGACCTCGCTGGTTTTCTGCGGGTCCTTGTAATAGCCGCTGAAATTCGTCGGCCCGCGGATGCAGATCTCGCCGCGCTCACCGAGCGGCAGCGGCTGCAATGTCTCGGGATCGATGATGCGCACTTCGATGCCGTCGAAGGCGCGGCCCGAGGTTTCGGCGAGCAGTTCGGGTGGATCGTCGGGCGCATGGAACGCGATCACGCCGCCAGCCTCCGTGAGTCCGTACGCCGAGACATGCGTGGCCTGGGGCAGCATCGCCGCGAAGCGTCGCAGCAGATCCGGCGGGCCGACGTTGTTGACGATGCGCACGAATGGCATCTTCGCTGCGTCGAAATCCGGGTGGCCGAACAGCGCGCTGGTCAGCGTCGGGAAGGACGGGAACAGGATGGTCGCGCGCTCGTCGACGATCTCGCGCACGGAGGCCGCCGGATCGAAGTGCTCCTGCGCGATGAAGGTGGCACCCGACGCACGGCATGCCGCCATCGGCAGCATCGTCGACATGTGGAAGAACGGCAGTGGATCCCAGTAGCGGTCGGCCTCGGTCATTTTCCATCGTTCCGCGAGCGCATGACCCGCGCCTTCGAGCGCGCGATGCGACAGCAGGCAGGCCTTCGGATGTGCCGTCGTGCCTGAGGTGTACATGATCAGGCCGATGTCTTCGGGATCGACCGTCGGCAGCGACTGTCCGATATCCGTGGCCCCGGCGAAGAACTGTGTCTCCGTGCCCCAGGTCGTGCCGGTCGCATCGTGGAAATCGAAAACCGCACCGAGCAGCGGTGCCTCGGCCAGTCGCAGCGGTTCTCCATGGCGCCAGCCTGCGAGCGCCGGGTAAAGATCGCGAAGCATCGATGCATAGTCCGTGTGCTCACGCTGTTTCGCCGAGGTGAACAGCACGCGGATGTCGGAATCCGCGATCACATAGCGCAGGTCCTCGCGCTTGTAGCGCGAGTTCAAGTGCACCGGGCGCGCGCCGAGCAGCGCGCAGCCGTAGAACAGCAACAGGTAGTCGAGACAGTTCGGCATCAATATGCCGACATGCTGTCCGGGCTCGACCCCAAGCGAACGCAGTGCCGCGGCATGGCGGTGCGCCTCGTGCAGAACATCGCGATAGGACAGGCGCTGCGTGCCCATCACGATCGCTTCGCGATCGCCATGCGTCGCCGCCGCATGCTGCAGCGTCCCGACGATCGTCCGTTTGACTGCTGACGTCGCCATCCCTCTCCCCTCAGTTGCGCAGCGCCTGCTGCACGAATCCGTCAATCCTCTCGATGATCTGCAGGCTCTCGTCACTGCTGAACAGGTGGTGCAGGCCTGGCATCTCGATCAGTTCGAGCTGCGGCGCGCAGCCGCGCAGCCGTTCGATGGCGCTGTCGCTGACCAGATCGCTGGCTCCCGCGCGCACCAGTACGAAGGGTACCCGTATCCGGCGCGCTCGCTCGTGCAGCGCGACTTCATGCGGCAGCGCAATCGAGTTGCGCTCGCCCAGCACGACCCGCACGTCCCAGTGCCGATGCCAGCGGCCGTCTGGTCCCTGCCGCAGGCTCTTCTCGATGCTCTCGGCCGCGATGTCGAGATCCGGAAAGAAGCGCTGCAGATGGGCGGCGGCGGCGGCGGGCGATTCGAACCCTTGCTCGGCCTCGCCACCGAGGAACTCGACGAGCCAGTCGATCTCCTTCGGATTCAGCTGCGGCGCGGTGTCGATCATCGCGAGTCCGCGGATCAGTGGGTGCTGCGTACTCGCCGCCATCATGCTGACGAGTCCGCCGAGCGAGGTGCCGATCAATACGCAGGGGCGTTGCCAGGCATCGAGCACGCGTTCGCAGTCGGCGAGGAAATCATCGAGCAGGTAATCGCCCGAATCGATCCACGCGCTGTCGCCGTGGCCGCGCTGGTCGAAAGTCAGGCAGGCGATGCCCTGCTGCTGCAGGCGTCTCGCTGCACGCCGCCAGGTGTGCCGTGTCTGTCCGCCGCCATGCAGCATGATGACCGAGCCGGGACCGTCAGCCTCGAAGACCTCACCGACGAGACGGTTGCCCGCGGCGCCGATCCAGATCATCGGCTGCTGTTTGCCTGGGCTGCCGCGTTGACCTGGGCCGAGTCGAAGTAGAACGGCTTCAGCTCGCAGATCAGCGGGCCGCGAAAACGCGCAACCTCGACGATCGAGATCCGCTCGTCCTCGCCGCCGCGATCTGCGATCAGGTCGATCAGTACCGCGACATCGTCGCCGCTCGTCATGAAGCCGCGAAACTTCAGGTCCTTCAGCTTCAGCATGCCGCCGACCTTCACGAACAACTCCTGCAGGGCACCCTTGCCGCGATAGGTGCCGGCAAAGGGCAGCGTGGAGGCTTCGTAGATGATGAAGTCGTCGGTGACCATGCTCTCGACGGTCTTGAAGTCGCCAGTCAGCGCGAGCTGATAGAGCTTCTGTGCGATGCCGATGCGATCCACCAGCGGTGCGCGCAGTGCCGAGCGCAGATCGCGCGCGACATCGGCGATACCGACCTGCGCGATCTCCGTGACCAGCGACATCGTCACGAAGTCATGGATCATGCCGTTGTAGCGGCGCACGATCACCGGCACGCCGACGGCGCGCAGCTGGTCGGCGTACTGCTCCGCCTCGTCGCGCAGCGGATCGTACTCGGCCGTCGTGATGCTGGCGGGCGGCAGACCGGCGAGATTCTTCTCGAGCACGGGCGAGACCAGCGGGTTGGTGAGGTCCGCCGGCTGCGCGACGTACGCCTCCCAGAACCATTTCATGACATCGCGCGACAGCATGTAGCCCTCGCCGAGTTCGTGCATCGAGGTGCTGTCGCAGCGCGCGTCCAGGCAGGGGCAGAACAGCGCCTGATGACGGATCGCAGGGCCACGCCGCTCGCGTGCCAGCAGGCAGACGGCGGTCGCGAGATTCGCCCCTGCGCTGTCGCCCGCGACGGCGACGCGTGTCGGGTCACAGCCGAATTCCTTCGCGCGTGCGACCAGTGCAACGAGCGCGGCGTAGCAGTCTTCGAGCGGACCGGGGAACTTAGTTTCAGGCGACAGGCGATAGTCCACCGCGACGACCGCACAGCCGGACTCGAGCGCGAGCATGCGGCAGGGCACATCGTGACTGTCCAGATCGCAGACCACGAAGCCACCGCCGTGATAGAAAACGATCAGCGGCAGATCCGGCTCCGCCGACGGCGCATAGAGCCTAACGGGGATATCGCCGGCGGGGCCTGGCACCTTGAAGTCCCGCGTCATGTGAATCGGCGGCGGCGTGACCGGGGGACGCATTGCCTTGGTGGCTTCGCGCATCATCGCGCCTGTGACGCCGGGCGGCGGTGCGCCGAGCTGCATGCCGGGCACGGCGAGCAGCGCCTGGAACTTCGGGTCGAGGGCCATGTGTGCTCCTTGTCTACTCGTCTCTATCTATTGGTCTTTCAGAACGGTGCGGATCGCCGCTTCGATGCGCGCTTCGCTCGGCATCCAGGCCTTCTCGAGCGGCGGCGAGAACGGCACGGGCGTATGCGGTGGCACGACCAGCTTGATCGGCGCGCGCAGATCGCGAAATCCCTGGTCGGCGATCATCGCGGAGATGTCATGCGCGATGCCGACGCGCGCGGCGGATTCATCGACGATGACGACGCGGCCCGTGTGCGCAACGCTCTCGAGGATGCCTTCCTCGTCGAGCGGCGATGTGGTGCGCGGATCGACCACTTCCACGGAAATGCCTTCGGCGCGCAGCCGGTCCGCGACGGCATTCGCGCGCGGCACCATCGCGGACAGCGCGATGACGGTGACGTGCTCGCCTTCGCGCGTGTAGTTCGCCTCGCCGAAGGGAATCGTGTACGCGCCGTCCGGTACTTCGCCGGAGAGGCCGTACAGCAGCTTGTGTTCGCAGAACACGACGGGATCGTCGTCGCGGATCGCCGTGATCAGCAGACCCTTCGCGTCGTACGGGTTGCTCGGCACGACGACCTTGAGTCCCGCGACAGCCGTGAACACGTTGTAGGGTGCCTGCGAATGCTGTGCGGCGGCCGACAGGCCTGCGCCCATCATGCCGCGCACGACCAGCGGCGTGCGTGCCTTGCCGCCGAACATGTAGCGGAACTTCGCGGCCTGGTTGTACAGCATGTCGTAGCAGACGCCGAAGAAGTCCAGGAACATGATCTCGGCGATCGGTCGCAGGCCCGTCATCGCAGCGCCCGCCGCCATGCCGACGATCGCGGACTCGGTGATCGGTGTATCGATCACGCGATCCGAGCCGAACTTCGTCCACAGGCCCTTGGTCACGCCCATCACGCCGCCATAGGCTTCGACGTCGCCGGCACTGCCGCCGGAACCGCCGCGGACGTCTTCGCCGATCAGCACGACGTTCGGATCGCGCTCCATCTCGAGACGGATCGCATCGTTGATCGCGGCGCGGTAGCTTCTCTTGGGCATCAGCAGTCCCTACAGCGACACATAGACGTCGGTCTCGAGCGTCTCGAGTCCGGGAAACGGGGCGGCCCGAGCGGCCTTGACGGCCGCATCGACGCTGGCGGTGGCCTCGACATCGAATGCATCGAGCGCGGCGTCGCTGACGCGACGCAGGCCAGCGCCGCCGACCGCGGCACGGAACAGCTTCAGCGGATCCACCTGGGCGCGCAGGTTCGCGACTTCGTCTGCCGCGCGATAGGCCATCGGATCGCCTTCGAAGTGACCGTAATAGCGCAGCGCCACGGCCTCGATCGTGCTCGGGCCGAGGCCCGCGCGTGCGCGGGCGATCGCATCCTGCGCCGCCGCATGCACCGCGAAGAAGTCCGTGCCGTCGACGCGAACCGCCGGCATGCCGAAGCCCGCGGCGCGCTTCGCAATGCTGCCGCTGCCGACGGCATAATCCGCGCCGGTGCCCTCGCCGTAACCGTTGTTCTCGAAGACGAACAGTACGGGCAGCTTCAGCACGACGGCCATGTTCATCGCCTCGAACACGAGGCCCTGGTTCGAGCCGCCATCGCCGGTGAATGAAACCGCAACGCCACCCGTGCGCTTCGTCTTGTGCGTCAGCGCCGCGCCGGTCGCGAGCGGCGCAGCGCCGCCGACGATCGCATTCGCGCCGAGCATGCCGCGCTCGAGGTCGGCGATGTGCATCGAGCCACCCTTGCCACCGCAGACGCCGGTCGCGCGACCGAAGATCTCGCCCATCATGCCGTGCAGATCGCAGCCCTTCGCTATGCAGTGACCGTGACCGCGATGCGTCGAGCCGATGTAGTCCGAATCGGCGAGGTGTTCGCACACGCCTACGGCAATCGCTTCCTGGCCGGCGTAGAGATGCACGAAGCCGGGAACGTCACCGGTGGTGTTCTCGATGTGCAGCCGCTCCTCGAACGCGCGGATCAGTGTCATTCGCCGATACGCGGCGAGCAGTTGCGCTTCGCTGAGCGAGCTGCACAGCGAGGCGGCGGCGGTGGGCCAGGCGGTGTCTGTGGTCAAGACGGTTCCTTGTCCTGAAGAGCGGACCTGCAATGCGGTGGAGCCACGCGTTCAGCGCGAGGTATCGAGCGTGCCGATCAATTCAGTGACATTGCTCATGCCGTTGCGTGCGAGATAGTCCGCGATGCCGGCATTGATCTTCTTGCAGACCATCGGGTCGTAGAACAGCGAGGTGCCGACGCCGACGGCGCTCGCGCCCGCGATGATGAACTCGAGCGCATCGGTGGCGTTGACGATGCCGCCCTGGCCGATGATCGGCACACCATGCTTCTTCGCCACGTCATACACCTGATGCACCTTCAGCAGCGCGATCGGCTTGATCGCCGGGCCGGAGAGCCCGCCCTGGATGTTGCCGATGACGGGCTTGCGCCGGTTCACGTCGATGGCCATCCCCATGACGGTGTTGATCACGGCGAGTGCGTTCGAGCCCGCCTCGATGCAGCGGCGCGCGTTTTCCTTGATATCCGTCTGGTTTGGCGAGAGCTTGGTGATGATCGGCTTCTTCGTCACGGCGCGACAGGCCTCGACGACGCGCGCGGACATCTCCGGATAATTGCCGAACTGCACGCCGCCCTCCTTCACGTTCGGGCAGGAGATGTTGATCTCGATCGCATCTATCGGCGAATCATCGAACAGCCGCGTGACCTCGACGTACTCGTCGATGGTCGACCCGGACACGTTCGCGATGAAGCGCGTCTCGCTGAAGTCCAGCGTCGGCAGGATCTTCTTCACGACATGCCGGGCACCCGGGTTCTGCAGCCCGATGGCGTTCAGCATGCCCATCGAGGTTTCGTAGACGCGGTGCGGCGGATTGCCGAGGCGCGCCTGGCCCGTCGTGCCCTTCAGGACGATGCCGCCTGCGTCTCGGTTCGAGAATCCCTCGATGCGGGTGTATTCCTCGCCGAAGCCGACGCAGCCGGACAGCAGCACGATCGGCGAGCCGAAATCCAGGCCGCAGAATTCATAGCGCAACGGCGAACGGATATGCTCGGGAGCGGTCGACATGATGGCGTGGATTATCACCCAATCCGACAAGGGCTGCAGATGGCGAGGACTGAACGATGGCGGCATGCGGTAGCCCGGCTCGGCCGGCTGCTGCTCGCCTCGGGTTCGCTGACGTCGGTGTTTGCGTTCTCCGCCGAGCCGACCCGGCCTCGTGAGTTGGCGCCTGCGGCCACACCCGCGCCCGCAGGCCGGCGGCCGCTGGATCTGCGCGCGCCCGATGTCCGGCGCCTGCTGCCGGCCGAGCAGTGGCGCTATCCCCTGCCCGGCGAGGACGATTCCGTCACCGTCGAGGCGCGGCGCAACGCGCCGCCCCCGGACCCCGAAAAGCGGGAAGTGCCCGGCGGCATCATCGCTCCGTTCTGGGCGCTGCGGCATCCGAGCAAAGCCTGGCGTATCTTCGTGCCCGATCCGAATGCGAAGGCGGCGGCGCCGCCGGATCCTGTGCCCACTCTGAAATCCATCCAGAAGCAGTGATTCCCGGCCCATGTTCCGCATCGTCCTGTTCGAACCCGAGATCCCGCCGAACGCGGGCAACGTGATCCGGCTCTGCGCCAATACAGGTGCTGAGCTGCATCTGATCCGGCCGTTGGGCTTCGATCTCGACAAGCGTTCGTTGCGTCGCGCGGGGCTCGACTATCGCTGGATGGCGGCGGTGCACGTGCACGACGATCTGCCGGCCTGCATCGCGGCGCTCGGCCATCCTCGCTGGATCGCGATCGAGACGGGCGGCACGCTGCGCTACGACGAGGTGCGTTACGCGCGCGGTGACGTGCTGGTATTCGGCTCTGAACGTCGCGGTCTGCCGCAGTCTGCGCTGGCGCAGATGCCGGGCGTCACGCTGGCCAGTCTGCCGATGCTCGAGGGGAATCGCAGCCTCAATCTCTCGAATTCGGTGGCCGTGGCGGTCTATGAGGCCTGGCGGCAATGCGGCTTCGTCGGTGCGCCGGCGTCCGGGGTGGTCAGCGCGTTCAGTCCGTCTCGGCCTTGATCGGGCGCGTCATCAGGCCCTTCACGAGTTCTGCGGCGGGCACGCCTTCGTAAAGCACGCGATAGATCCCTTCGCATATCGGCATGCTCACCTGATGCCTGGCCGCAACGGCATGCACGGCGCGCGCCGCGAGATAGCCTTCGACCACCTGGCCGATCTCGCGCATGGCCTCATCGACGCTGCGGCCGCCGGCAAGTGCTAGGCCGAAGCGACGATTGCGTGATTGATTGTCCGTGCATGTCAGCACGAGATCACCGAGACCGGCGAGCCCCATGAAGGTTTCGCGCTGCGCGCCGAGCGCGACGCCGAGCCGCGTCATCTCGACCAGGCCGCGCGTGATCAGCGCGATGCGCGTGTTGGCGCCGAAGCCGAGACCGTCGGACAGTCCGGCGCCCACCGCCAGCACGTTCTTGATGGCGCCGCCGACTTCGACGCCGACGATGTCGGTCGAGGTGTAGGCACGAAAATGACTGGAAGAAAGGCTGTGCGCGAGTTCGTTTGCGAAGGTGGCATCTGTCGAGGCGATCGTCATGGCCGTCGGCAGGCCGGCACCGACTTCTTTCGCGAAGGTGGGCCCTGAGAGAACGGCCACGGGCACATCGGGGCCCAGCACCGCGCGCGCCACCTGGTGCGGCAGCAGGCCGGTCTCGAGCTCGAAGCCCTTCGTAGCCCAGGCGAGCCGCGTGCCGCGCGCGAGATGTGGGCGCACTTCAGTCAGCGTTTCGCGCAGCGCATGGCTTGGCACGGCGATCAGCACGTCCGGCACGTCCGCGAGCGTGGCCGCGAGGGTCGTCGTGATGCTCAGCAATTCCGGAAACGGTGCGTCCGGCAGATACCTGGCGTTGCGCCGCTCCTGCGCGAGTTGGGTGAGATGGGCGGCATCGCGGCCCCAGAGCCGTGTGGCATGACCCGCGCGGGCGAACTGGATCGCGAGCGCGGTGCCCCAGGAGCCGGCACCGATGACGGCGATGGGCGAACTGTTCGCGCTCACGCCGCCTGCACCGGCTCAGTTTCTCGCGGCGCTGCCCGCCTGCGCGTCGGCCAGCGAGCGCGCGTACAGGGCATCGAAGTTGACGGGAGGCAGCAGCATCTGCGGGAAGCCGCCGAGCGACACGAGATGCGAGACGACGGCGCGCGCGTACGGGAACAGGATGTTCGGTGCGACGCTCGCAACGGCGCGGCGGTGGTCGGCTTCGCTGAGATTGCGAACGCCGAACAGGCCGGCCTGCTTGACCTCGACGAGGAACACGGTGACGTCGTTGATCTTGGCGGTGACGCTGACCGTCAGCACGACCTCGCGCGTGTCGCCGTCGAGCGGCTCTGCGGCGGTGTTGAGATCGAGCGAAATCTGCGGGTTCCACTGGCCGTCCTGGCGCGGGCCTTTCGGCGCTTCGAACGAGCAATCCTTCAGGTAAACGCCCTGCAGCGAAAATTCCGGTTCGGTCGCAGCGGGTGCCGCAGCGCCGTCGGTGGTCGGGTCAGCCATCTCAACTCCTGGTCAATCTGTTCCTGGTCTATTCCGTTCAGACGCGGCCCAGCAGTGGATCGAGTCCACCGCGAGCCTCGAGTTCGTGCAGGTCGTCGCAGCCGCCCACATGCGTGTCGCCGATGAAGATCTGCGGCACGGTGCGCCGGCCGCTGCGGGTCATCATCTCCTCGCGACGACCCGGGGCGGATTCGATGTCGATTTCCTCGAACGTCACCTGCTTGCCGCGCAGCAGAAGCCGGGCACGTGAACAGTACGGGCACCAGCTGGTGGCGTACATCACGACCCGCGGCGTTGCAGCGGCGGCGCTGGTCACGCGTGCTTTTCCCGGGAAGAGTCCTTCAGCGAGCCGGCCGGCTTTGCCACTGGCAGGCCCTCGGTGCGCCACGCAGCGATGCCGCCACCGAGATTCACGACTTTCGTGAAGCCCTGGCCCGTCAGGATGCGTGCCGCAGAGGCGCCGAGCGAGCCGGACTCGCAGTACACGACTACCGGCTTCTCCTTGTATTTCTTCAGCGTCTCGCCCGCCTTGAGGATCTCCGCCGAATCCATGCGGCGCGCGCCCTGGATGTGGCCGGCCGCAAACGTCTCCGGATTGCGCAGATCGAGCACGAGCGCGCCCTGGTTCATCATGCGAATGACGTCCTGGGGCGATGCCGCGGCAAAGTCGTTCTGGCGCATCCGGAGTTCGAATGCGATCACGGCAAGCAGCGCGACGACCGCGGCTGCCACGAGCCAGGGATGGTTGCCGGCGTATTCGATGAGTCGTTCCATGCAGGCCGTTCCGGAAAGGGGCGGCGATTATAACGAGTCGGGGCGGGGGTGTGCCTGCGTTACACTCTGGCCGCCCATGCCCGAATTGAACTCAATCCTGCGCCGATTCCGGCCGGCAGGCGGACTGCTCGTGGTCCTGTGGACGTTCGGCCTTGCCGCAGGCACGGCCGCGGTCGCGCAGCGCGCCGATCGGGCCCAGACCGAGAGCCAGCTGCAGCAGATTCGCGCCGAAATCGATCGCATCCGCGAGCAGGTGGGCCGTGATGCGGCCGAGCGCGATCGCCTGACCCGCGAATTGCGCAAGGCGGAAGTGTCGGTGGCGGGCGTCCGCGAAGAACTGCTGCGGCTGCGCGGCGAACGCGACGCCGGAGCGAAACGCCGCGGTGAGCTGGCGGCGCAGACACGCGAGAGGCAGCAGGCGTTGGCCGATGAACGTGCGGCGCTGGGCGGCCAGATGCGCGCAGCGTATCTGATCGGCCGCGAGGAGCCGTTGAAGCTGCTGCTCAATCAGCGTGATCCCGCGCGCGCCGGGCGCATGTTCGCCTACTACAGCTACTTCGGTCGCGCGCGAGCCGAGCAGATCGATCGCATCGGCGAGCATGTCGCGAAGCTTGCGGAGCTCGATGCGCAGCTGGAGGCCGAGCAGGCCCGTCTGCTCGAGCTGGAAAACTCGCGCCAGCAGGAGCTCGCACGCCTCGAGCGCGCGCGCGATGAACGCGGCGTCGTGCTGACGCGCGTGCAGGCGGAATCACGTTCGAGGGTCGCGAGCCTTGCGCGCCTGAAGCGTGAGCAGGCCTCGCTGGAAAAACTGTTGCGCGAACTGCGACGCACCGTGCAGCGCTTCCCAACGGACAGCAAGAGTCCGTTCGCGAAGCTGCGCGGCAAGCTCACCTGGCCGGTGCAGGGCAGGGTCCTGTCACGTTTCGGCCAGACCCGCGCCGGCGGCTTGAAATGGGACGGAGTGCTGCTCGCAGCGGAGCGCGGCAGTGCCGTGCACAGCATCTATCACGGCCGCGTCGTGTATGCAGACTGGCTTGCAGGACTCGGGCTGCTGGTGATCGTCGATCATGGCGGTGGATACATGAGTCTCTACGGTCACAACGATTCGATCTACCGCAAGGTCGGCGAGCGCGTGGACGCGGGCGACGAGATCGCGGCCGTCGGCGACAGTGGGGGTCGGCCGCGGCCGGAACTGTATTTCGAGATCCGGCGCGGCGGCCAGCCGGTGGATCCACGCCCCTGGTTTCGAACACCCGCACCCTGAGCGCCCAGCGACGCAGCCTGGCCGCTGTGACGCGCGTCACACAAATGTTCGATTTGCAGCGCTTTTGCTGCTGTCCCGGGCGGCGCTGCAACGCGATGCTGCCGACTTAAGCAAAGTGCCGACTGGTTCGGAGCGACAGTTCGCGCCGCGTTGCATCGTCGCGCTTGATGGGGGAGACCCTGCCCGGTCGGCGGGGCCTCTGCTTCCATCCTGCACATCGGGACCGTCCAGCCAATGGCCATCACACCAGCGAACGCGCCTGCCGAAAACACCGCATGGACCGCGTTGGAGCCGTACGCACAGCTGCTGCACTCGCTGATGCCGCGCGCCGAATCGATCTGGGTGTTCGATTCCGCTTCGCAGCTGCGCTGGACCAGCGAATCGATGACCGGCCCGGACCTCTACACCGCGATCGAAGCCGGCCAGAAGCGTGCATTGAACGATCCATCGCTGCCCGGCGACCTCGTGCAGCTGGATCGTGAGAGCTCGCCGCTGTATCTGTGGTGGCTGCGCACTGACGCGGGTGCGCTGATCGCGACGGTGGCGGTCTCGATCCGTCGCACCTCCGACGGCGAGCCACCCCTGTTCTCGCTGATCAATTCTCTCGCGCGTCCCGCCATCGAATGCCTGCGGCGCGAACTGTGTTCGCAGAGCAGCCTGCTGGGTCTCACGCAGATCATCGCGGCGCGCGACAAGGACATGGACCTCGTGCTGTCCGTGTCGGACAGCAGCACCAGCGAAACCGGCACGCACGCCGATGAGCTGAAGCTGACCCTGCAGCGCGCGGCCGATCACATGCACTGCATGCTGACGGCGCTGATCGTCCCCGAGAAGAGCATCGCGCTGATGCGCGCAGGTGCGGATCGAACGCCGGATGGTTCGCTGCTTGCGCGCACGCACCGGCAACTCCTGCAGATGACCCAATCGCGGCGTGACGCGCTGATCATCAACAAGGTGATGAGCGGGCCGGATAACTCCACGCAGCTGCCCTATCGCATCCTCTGCTGCCCCGTGAAGCACCCCAGCGGTCGCACGATGGGTGCGCTCGCGCTGTTCCGCGATTCCGCCGCCCCCGAATTCGAGGCGCGCGACGCCCGGCTTGCAGAGCTGCTGGCGCGCAAGGCCTCGGCGCACATCGAAGCGAGCTATGACGCCCTGTCCGGCCTGCTCACCCGGCCCGCGCTGGAGCAGCGCCTGCTCGCGCTCGGCAGCGAACCCGCTGCTCCGCGCATGCAGAGCGCGCTCTACATCGATGTCGACCAGCTGCATGCCATCAACGAAAACTTCGGCATGCACGAGGGCGACAACATGCTCGCGCAGATCGGCGAGCTGATTCGCCGTCGGCTGCCCTCCGGCGGGTTGGCCGCGCGCATCTCGGGCGATCGCTTCGCGCTGCTGCTGACGCAGCGGCGCGAGCAGGCTGCTGAGTTCGCCGAATCCCTGCGCCAGAGCGCAGCGCAGCTTGGCTCGACGCACGCCAACACGCGGCTGCACGTTTCGATCAGCATCGGTGTCGCGGCGCTCGACAAGGGCAGCGAAGGCCTGGCGCATGCGCTCGCCGCCGCAGAATCGGCCTGCAAGGCAGCGAAGGATCGGGGTCGTAATCGCGTCGACGTCTACGAAGACGCCGATGTCAGCATCATCCGTCGCTTCACGGATATCACCACCGCAGGCGAGTTGCGCGAAGCCATCGCGTCGAATCGCTTCCGCCTCGATGCGCAGATCATCCAGCCCGTCGGATCCGATTCGCAGAAGCACCCGACCCATTTCGAACTGTTGTTGCGCATGATCGGTCTCGATGGCGAGACGGTCGGTCCGGATCGCTTCCTGTCCGCCGCGCAGCGCTACCAGCTGATGCCCTCGATCGATCGCTGGGTGTTGACACAGGCGATCTCGATGTTGCGGCCGCATGCTGCCCAGCTGGCCCACCGTGCCGTCGTATTCAGCCTGAATTTCTCGGGCCAGTCCCTGAACGACGACGAGTTTCCGGATTTCCTGCTGGGCGCCATCGAAACCAGTGGCATCGAGCCGAGCGCGTTCTGCTTCGAGCTGACCGAAAGCGACGCTGTGCAGAACATCGCCAAGGCGGAGATGCTGATGCGCAGGCTGCGCCGCATCGGTTGCGGTGTGGCGCTGGACGATTTCGGCACGGGCCTGTCATCGCTCGCTTATCTGCGCTCGTTGCCCGCCACGATCCTCAAGATCGACGGCAGCTTCGTGCGCGACATCCTCAAGGATCCACGCTCCGAATCGATGGTGCAGGCGATCGCCCAGCTTGCACGCAACATCGGCATCGCCACCGTCGCCGAATACGCCGAAACGCCGGAGCTTCTCGCCCGGGTCACGGCGCTGGGCGTCGACTTCGCGCAGGGCTTCGCGATCGGCAAGCCGGCACCCCTGGCTGATCTGCTGGCCGAGCTGCCGCTGTACGCCTCCATGACCCCCTTGGTCGTCGATTCCCTGGCCGATACCGCCCGAAACCCCCTGATCGCGGTCGGTCAGTAGCGGGTTCCAGCCAGCCGCGGGTAGTATCGGCAGGGCAGCCCGCGCCTCCCCGAAAGGACCTTCGTCGCCACAGCCATGCACGGTCGCTCTCAAATCACTGTTGCTCTCGCGATCGGCCTGGCACTCGGCGTCGCCACGTCGATGACGGCGGCCGTGCTGGCGGGCCGATCCGCCATGGATCCTGCCGTGACAAAGATGATGATGGCCGAGCCCCGCGCAACGGCGCCCACGGCCGTGGCGCCGGTCTCGAGGCCGCGGGATGCGACGGCAGTCGGCGCGTCGCCGGACACTCGGGAACTCGCGGAGATCCTCGCGCGGGTCAAACGCGAGTACGTCCTGCCGGTGGACGATGGCCAGCTGATCGAGAGCGCGGTGCGCGGCATGGTGGGCAGTCTCGATCCGTATTCCGCGTACCTCGATCGTGATGAGTACGACGAGATTCGCCTCAGCACCAGCGGCAGTTATCCCGGCATCGGTGTCGAGGTCAGCGCCGAAGAAAACGGCATCATGGTGCTGCGCACACTGGGTGATTCGCCGGCTGCGCGCGCCGGGATCCGCAGCGGCGACATGATCGTCCGCATCGACAACCGTCCCGTCGAGCTCGATGTCGAGGCGGCCATCGACCAGATGCGCGGTCCGGCCGGCACGACCGTGACCTTGAGCCTGCGACGCCCGGGTGCCACGGATATCTTCGATCTCGCGCTCGCGCGCGATCACGTCGAGGTGCACAGCGTGGCGCGCGCGGCCCTGGAGCCGGGTTACGGCTACCTGCGCATCGCGAGTTTCACCGACACGACGCCGACAGACGTCGAACGCGCGATCGCGGATTTCATGGCCGAGCAGCGCGCGCCGCTCAAGGGTCTGGTCATCGATCTGCGCAACAATCCGGGTGGAGTGCTCGAGTCCGCCGTGGAAGTGGCTGACAGTTTCCTCGAGCGCGGCGTGATCGTCACCGCCGATGGCCGATCCCCCGAAGCGCGCTTCCGGATGGACGCGACGCCCGGTGATCTGCTGCGCGGCGCGCGCCTCGTCGTGCTGGTGAACGGTGGCTCGGCGTCGGCTGCCGAGATTCTGGCCGGAGCCCTGCGTGATCAGAAGCGTGCCACGCTGGTGGGCCGTCGCACCTATGGCAAGGGCTCCGTGCAGACGGTCATCCCGCTCGCCAATGGCCGTGCACTGAAGCTGACCACCTCCTATTATTCGACGCCGTCGGGTGCCGTCATCAACGAACGCGGCATCGAGCCCGATGTGCTGGTCGACGGCGTGGAAGAGCCGCCGGCGGAGCTGGATGCCGGCAATGCTGCCTCGCTGCTGCAGCGGGATCGCGAGGTGCGTCTCGCGTTGCAGACTTTGAAGTCCGGTGCGAGACTCGCGGCCCTTCAGGCGCGCCAGTCTTCGGCCGCGCCATAACTCCTCACGATTCCCGGATGCGTGGATTCGACCCCAAGGATGGGCCGTGGAACTGATTCAGTGGTTCGTTGATCTCATCCTGCATCTCGACAAGCATCTCGTCGAGCTAC